>Ga0265313_10000013_pt1 | contig 160591 bp, 305 predicted proteins | sample 4123metaG_FD_203122 | JGI IMG/M metagenome (GOLD analysis project Ga0265313, IMG submission 203122) | Rhizosphere microbial communities from Carex aquatilis grown in University of Washington, Seatle, WA, United States - 4-1-23 metaG | ecosystem: Host-associated > Plants > Roots > Rhizosphere... | reverse complement strand
CTGGTTAGTGGTGTAGCCCCATGCGAGTTGGATACAGACAACAAAGGACAGCTCGTTATATACACTGGTGTATATCGATGGGATGATGGCACTTACCATGATGAGCCACAATCAGCAGATGAAGAATGACAATGAGTAAGAAGAACAAGCCCGTAATGTAGTAAGGTATCCTACGCAGGGCACTTGCGCGTGCGTGCGCGCGTGCTTATGTTGGTAGCAGTCTGAAAAGAGGGTAAAGGATATGGCTCAATTAGAATACAAGTTAGTGATCCCTGAGAATGCTATGCCACAAATCACATTATTGCCACCGCCAGTGGTTCATTCCACTGATGATATGATCATGTGGAATGGTAGTATATACAAGAAGGTTGATGATGTTCTTACATTCAAGACTAACAAACATCAGCATGGAATGCTATATGATATTGAACGTGCTATGCGAGAAAATGGTCTAAGTGAAGGCTTCATTGATGATGTAATTGAACTCGCGCTTAGGGATGCTGGCATTTATGTTCTGTGTGATCTATGGTATAATGAGACTAACGAAACTGAACGCAGGGAGATCATTAAAGACTTGCGTAATTCAATCGTTGATTATGGATATGAGTATTCTCTGGCTGATCTGTATACTAATACAGGTGGTTGCGATTATGTTGTCCGTCAAGAGATTATGGACGACAAGAATGTAATGCAACTCGAATACTGGAACGAGTATCTTGGTGGTTGGCAATTCAAGAAGAGTGATGCAACATTGTTCTATCGTGATGAGGCAATCGAAGTAGTAAAGAGTCTTCGTAATCCTCCAAGCGATGGGCGAGTTCATATCGCAAAGCGAACGAAGAAAGCAAAGCCAGCAAAGAAGGTAAAGGACATTCCTGTCTGTGATAAGAAGGTCTGGCATGTAAATTGTCCATGCGATAAGACTGAATCTTCAAAAAATTACATCATCACGAAAAACCCATTAGGTGGTGCAAAAGAAGTTCTCACTACTCATGGTTGGTTTGATTTTGATGCAAACATTTTGCGCAGCGACCGCGCCATCGACGTCAGCCGGGCTCGGTTTCAATCCACTTTTGAAGTCGAACGCTTCGTGCTTGAACAAGCAGAGAAGACTCTTGAAGAAATCATAAAAGCCAGTTATGATAAGGATGTTGAGTTTAGAATTGAGAAAGGTAATCAATGAAGCCAGTTGAGGAACGAAAAGCAAAGGGTTGGTTGCGTGCTAACTGCAACAATTTTGACGGTAATGTAGAGTTGCTTGCCGATGCAGTTTGTGATTTTCTCGGGTTATATGCCGAGGACGGAAGCGTTCCAGTTAGATTGATTGAATTGGCAAAAGAGACAATGGAATCACATAAGTGATGTTCAATCCACAAGAAGACTGGAAAGATAGTTGGCGCCCTTACATCATTGTTATGACTGCAACTGCAATTCTAACAACAATTGGAAATGAACTTGCTCGTTGGGCTGTTCATGAACTCAAAGAAAAGTTTGGAACTAAGAAGGACACTCAAAAATGATTGAATATAAGGTAAAAGTCCACGACAACGGAACTCGTGAATGGTATCTCAATGGCAAACATCATCGGGAAGATGGTCCTGCTGTTGAGTTTGCTAATGGAGACAAATGTTGGTATCTCAATGGCAAACGTCATCGGGAAGACATCAATCCCGAAACGGGATTGACATGTCCTGCTATTGAGTATGCTAATGGAACCAAACATTGGTTTCTCAATGGCAATCGTCATCGGGAAGACGGACCTGCTATTGAGTATGCTAATGGAGACAAATACTGGTATCTCAATAATATGAATTATTCCGAAGCCAATTGGAAACTTGAAGTTGCAAAACTACACAAGCGACCCGATCCTTGCGATGGTAAAGAAGTTGAGATTGATGGTAAGAAGTATAAACTAACGGCAATCTAAATACAAGGAACAAAGCAATGAAAGCAATCAACAATATCATCTCATACAATTCTGGTTCTCCTACTGACATTAGCGAAACTCACTGGGTGTTTTCAAATGTGAAACTCCTAATTGATATCGGTGAGTTCAAGAAAGGTTTTACTTGCCCGACCGCAATTCTTCATACGGAAACGCCAAGGCTAATTCTCATTGACACTAATGGCAAAGAGAATATCGTTCAACTGAAATACTCGGTATAGGATAATGTTAATGATTGAATACACTGTAAAGGTTTACTCTAACGGGACTCGTGAATGGCATCTGAATGGCAAATATCATCGAGAAGATGGACCTGCTGTTGAGTTTACTAATGGATACAAATCTTGGTATCTCAATGGCAAATGTCATCGAGAAGATAGAAGCGAAACAGGAGTTTCGCTACCTGCTGTTGAGTTTGCTGATGGAAGCAAATGTTGGTATCTCAATGGCAAACGTCATCGGGAAGATGGTCCTGCTGTTGAATGTGCTGATGGAACCAAATCTTGGTATCTCAATGACAAATATTATTCCGAAGCCAATTGGAAACTTGAAGTTGCAAAACTACACAAGCGACCCGATCCTTGTGATGGCAAAGAAGTTGATATTGATGGCAAGAAGTATAAGTTGGTGGCAGTATAACCAATGCGTATCAACAATGTTCATATCTTCATTGCACCGAACTTCGGAGTGAAACAAGCGCTTCGTTCTGCTCTTCATCGTGCAGTAAAACACGAAGTAAAAATCACACACTTCGAAGTTGACTCCAATCATTGGAGAGCAACGACTGCAATATTCAATGCTGAATATGAGACTGGAACTCTCGGCAATAAGGTAGTAAAGAAACTCGTTGGAACCATCTTTCATCATAGTCAATTGGATTCTGTTGGCGAGTTCGTGTTGCCGTGTATCGATATTGATTTTGAGGAAATAGCATGAGTATATCAATTGTCTTAGCAAGCATATTTACCTATGCTGTTGTTGGTTCGTGCTATGCTGGATATATAAAAGCAAAGTATAATGATTACGATGGGGAACGTTCTTTTGTTTATGGTTTGTTCTGGCCAGTAGTTCTTACATGGGAAGTTCTTCACATGACAGAGCTGTTTCTATTCTGCATACACATAGGTGCAAGAATCTCTTCCTACAAAAAGGTTAGTAGAGAAAAAAAGGAAACGATTCGACTTCAAAAATCGATTGAGCAAAAGAAACTTCGCATTGAGTTGCAGAAGATTGAACAAGAGTTGGATAAGGAACTTGAATTAGAAGGGCATAACGATGCTCAGACAGAGAGTTGTTTATGAGAGAAATAACAAAGCATATGTCTATTATAGATAGAAGCATTCTGCTAACAGCTTGGTTTGCTGGTAGTATTCTAATGACATTCATTAGCATCAAGTTGAATAATGCTTGGTGGATCATTGCTATGACTGGTGCGTATTACGGATTGTTTGTTCTGTCGTTGGTATTGTTTGTCAGCCTGCTTGTCAACAAAAGGAACCCGAAATGAATACGAGAGAGATCATTAGCTCACTGTTTGCATTGTGCGTTGTTAGCGTTGCAACCACTGCAATGGCGCAAGAGAGTCCGTCGAATAATAGCGAGACTGTTGTTGATGATGCATCGAAAACTGTCCACTCTGATACGCAGATTGCGAATGATATCGTCAATCAGATTACTGCGCCTCCTGTTGCTCAACCTGAGTTGATCGTTCCATCAATTGAATCTCAATTGGTTGTGCCGAATCAGCTTGTTGTTCCGCCCGGTTGGAATAGTTCGACTGTGTCTGTCCCTACTGCTGTGCCAGTTCAGTCTGAGCCGGTCGCGCAGCCGAACTATCGAACGGAATACCATCCTGACATTAGTAGTTCAAGTCCGTATAAGCTCCATGCGGGTTTGTATTCAAGCGTTGGTTTTCCCGGTGGAGCGGAGATTGGTCTTCTCGTTAGCCCGTTCCTTCCGTGGTTGAAGGTTGGTGTTGGCGGCAACTACAATTATGTTGGTGAAGGTCTTTCAGGACACGCAACTCTTGATCCATTCAAGTCTCCTGTTAGTCTTACTCTAACTTTTGATGGTGGTGGTTTCTTCCCGTCCTCTGTTCCTAATGTCAAGAGCAGTCCGGTTATTGCATATACATATGAGGATGCTCTGCTTGGTTTTGAGTTCGGTTCTCGTAGGCATTTTCGTTTCTTCGTGCGTGGTGGTGTCGTGCACATTGATGCGAATGTAAGCCATTTTGGTAATGCATTCACGTTGCCATCAGGTGTTTCGATTGGCAATCCGAATGTTAGCCTTGTTAGTCCCGCGGGAAAACTTGGTTTTGATTGGTTGTTTTGAGAGGGTAAAATCAAATGATTGAATACACTGTAAAGGTTTACGACAACGGAACTCGCGAATGGTTTCTCAATGGCAAATGTCATCGAGAAGATGGACCTGCTGTTGAGTATGCTAATGGAAACAAAGAATGGTATCTCAATGGCAATCTCCATCGGAAAGATGGACCTGCTATTGAGGATACTAAGGGAAACAAATGTTGGTATCTCAATGGCAAATATCATCGAGAAGATGGACCTGCTGTTGAGTTTACTAATGGAACCAAATACTGGTATCTCAATGACAAGCAATATTCCGAAGCCGATTGGAAACTGGAAGTTGCAAAACTCAACAAGCAATCCGATCCTTGCGATGGTAAAGAAGTTGAGATTGATGGCAAGAAGTATAAGCTAACAGCGATCTAATAAAAGGAAATCGAACAATGAAAACTCTACTATCTATGCTCGCGTGTGCAAGTGTGTGTGCGTGTGTATCTGGAACTCTTTCAGATACCATTGTTGTCAATGAAGATATGCAATTCGCTCTACCATCACTCGGTGGTTTCTCTCCTCCAATCTGTTCCAATGCAACCGTCTTCACTACAACTCAAAGCACGACGATTGATATTCATGATCCTCTTTCGCAGTTGAAGAAGAATGGTACGCTTACTGTTGTCTTCACTGAGAACCAGTTGTCTGGTGATCTATCATCGTTCAAGCACGCACGCGTGTTCATCAACAATGACAATCAACCACAACAACTGTTGTCTGAAACGGATTTTACTCCCGTCAATGGTGTCGTTCCGCTTCCGATTCTGCTTGACAATGCAACCCTTGTTGGTATTCTTACTACTGGTAGTGCTACCATCACTGTTGATCTAAGCACGTGTGTGCCTGCGTCTGCGGTTGATGTTCATTACACGATGGTTGCTGACTTGTCATTGTCTGTCAGTAAATGATTGGCGTGATGCTAATTGTTGGTTTGTATACGGTATATCGCTGGGCTGGCTGGGCTTGACAAGTCTGCTGGGCGTGGTTAGATTGTAAGTTGATGAGCGCGTGTTAATCCATAGAGATGAGATCGGTATCAATTCCGAGCGCGCCATAACACACAATAGGAAAATTCATATGAAGAGTTTTTGGTTAGTTATAGGACTGGCAGATATCTGTGTTGGCTTATATGATATCATTTCCCCGCCGCATTCAGCATTATTGATTGGTCTTGGTGTGTGGTTGATTGGTCTTGGTGCATATATGGTATATACTGTAATACCTAGTGAGTTAAAATGAAAAGCAATTGGTTTGAGCTTGTAATATCAGTTTGGAATATTGTTTGTGGGCTTAGCATTATGTTCCATGGAACTCGCTCATTGGTATGGTATATTGTTGGTGCGTTTTTTGTCTGTTATGGCGTGCTGTCATGTATTGCTTGGACGATGAAAATCGTTTACGAAAATAGGAGATCTGTATGAGCAAAAAGTTTGCTACTCGTAAAACTATGGACTGTTTATTCATGGCACTGTTGCATAATCATATGCAGTTGCCAGATTTTGATGTTGTGAAAATGCGGAAGCACATTCCAGATTCATTGCTACCGTGGTATGACGGTAATGCGGAATCGGAATTGCCACTTGAATCGTTGGCATCCGTGTATGCCGACTTCACTCCGATGGAAATTGTTCAGACGGCTAAGTCATTGGCGAACCATTCGGATGATACGGATGTGGTTGCTGAGTTTAGTATGCTTAGCGTAGTTGCAGAAAGTTGTAAGCAGTCATGAAGTCTTCAACGAAGCGTTTTGTCCTCGCATTGTTCTATGTATTGTTTGGTGTATGGAGTATGTTCACTAACGGACACGGATCAATGCGCGTGGTAATTGCTTGTGTGTTTATTGGGTTCGGATTTTTGTTTGCGTTTTTTGGTTTGCAGTATCGTAAGTCAGGTCGTTAGTCAATCAATTCAGAAATGGTAATCAACCAGGAGAATTAACATGGGTAATAATAACAAGAATAAAGTCAAGGCAGAGAAGGTTTACACGCGAGCTCAGGCAATCAAGGCGATGAAGAATGGCGAGTGTCCGCCAGAGAAGTTTCTATCGATGGAGGATCCGTTCAAGAAAAGGGATCCGAAAAATCCTGGGGCTACTGTCAATGCAGATAACTATCACGTTCGCCAGTATGCTTGGAAACTTCTTGGTCGTCCGATGCCGTTCGAAGGCGAAGAGAAGACGAAGTTCTTGAAGAGCATTCACGTGAAGGACGATAGCGTTGTTGTTGAAACAACGGAAGAAAAGGCTTCGGAGTAATGCCAGCACAACTATACTACGGCTGTAATGCAGATGGATGTTGCTGTTATGAATACGGAGCATCCTTGTGTCTCTGCGAATGTTATTCCTGTCGCGGTGCAAAGAAAGCGGAAGCAAAACGTAAAGAGGAAGAGAAGAAACAATGATCAAGAATCTAATCCTAAGGTATCGTTGTCTTAAAGAGACGTGGCAACGAGGGTATAGTTGGAGTTATAGGTGGTTTAGGTTTAGGGAAGCGTTTGGTTTGCCTCTTCCGCCCACAGTTGTTTGGGTTCGTAAGGAAGATAAGTATTAGGTCGTATCAACATTGGTATCAACAATGTTGTCGCGGTGGCGGAAGAGCGTGTCCTATCGATGCTTATTCGGGGAATGGATCTCTAGTGTTAGTGGCTTAGCACAGTGGACTTTTAATCCTTTAGGCTCAGTTCAAATCTGAGGAGATCCACAACAGCTTAGGTAAGCAATCAAAACTCAATTGAGCGTTGCCAATTACAATAGCACATCCTCCCCTCGACGGTTGTAATTGGATTCCCTTCATAAGGGCGCTATCTTCCACACTTGTGTTCAAGTTGCTTACATTAACCCATCCAGAGCACGCGCTTCGGATGGGTTTTTCTTTTTCACCCCCTTGACTTCCAGCGTCCAGTTGCTATACTATACGCACATCAAAAGGTTCCATATGGAAACATACATCATATTAGGAATGGGTATGCTATCAGCAATGGTAGTGATGCCAGCACAAGAAGAACTTGATAACACAATCTCAAAAACATCACCATACAAAAACGTCGCAATCATCGCAATCGCAACCATTGTTTTGGCTGTAATATCATTGAAAGGATAAGACAATGTCTAACAAAATTAGTCCCCTATACGGCTGGTGGTCGAATGAAATGGCACTCATTGGAGGTTGGAGCACATACACAACGCCCGAAGGTTATGTGATCAAATGCTCTATGGTTTCGGCTTCACCGGAACACGAAACAATCTGGACTGATATGCAACCGCTTGGTGTTGTTGTGGAGTTCTTGGAGCATTACGATGCTGCTGGAAAACTCACAAGCCAATCTGCTCTTGGCAGGAAAATGTATGGAGAACAACTCGTGAATATCTGTGAGCCTGCAACTGCTGCGGAATTCATTGAGTTCATTCAGTTCAAAGGACTTACAACCAAAGAAGTTGGGAGAGCTTAATGAATAATGTAAAGGCATTCACTGACAAGAAACTTGAACGAGCAACTTGTAGTCATAAGAATACTAACAATGAGTTCGACTACCATATGACACATAACGGATTGTGCTTCTGCGTCAAGTGTGGTATGTGTATGAACAGCCGTATTGAAAATTACCCCGGCTTCCAATACACAAAGGCAGATAGGGATCGTCTAATCAAGAATGCGAATGAGAATAAGAAGTTCGCTGGGAGACTATAATGAATTGGGATAGAGTTATTGATCGAGGAGCACGTATAACGTTGGTTGTAAGTGCATTGGTGCTTGTGTTTGGGTTCTGCTGGTTCATTTATGAGGTATATGCGGCACCATCGTGGCTAAGCATTAGTGTTTTATGTGGTCTTGTTGGTATATTGGTGTATGCGTTTTATGGAAGTTGGAGAAAGTAATTCGTAAGTTTCTTGTGATGAGATCTGAAACGGACGAAAATGGTTTCGTCTTGTTGGGTTGTATATCATATAGGTAAAAGGTAAGTGAATACTATGGTGATGTCGAAGAATAATAGTGATCAGATAATCGTGGAGTGCGAGATTAAAGAGTGTAAGAATAATCCGGACAGGGAAATTATGTGCGGAATACTTACCCTTGGTTTTATGCGCATTGCAGTAATCGCAAATATTCCGTGCGAAGGTGAGCGGACGGCAAAGATCTACTTCAAGCCTGCTGGCAATGGAAGTCGGACGCGTGATAACTATCAGCCCAATCGAGTGGCAGATAAGCAGGATGCTCGTAGTAATGCTGACGACGAGTATGATTTTATTCCGGGCACGGATCCAATTCTCTAATTATAGGATTGGGCAAGCCTATCGTCATTGGTGGGTTTGCCTGAGAACATAATAGGAGCAATACAATGAAGGTCATATCAGATAATGAAGCAAGCATTCTATCTCGTTGCATTGGAACGGAACTAACCGGACCGTTAGAAGATTATGAATGGGATACAGCAGATGATCTGGTTCGGCGCGGTTTGATTACTGAAAGTGAAGTTGTTATTCCTTGTGAGGATGACGATGACAGCGAGTATTATACTGATGTATATACCACGAATACTACTGGTCAACTTGCATTGCGTTGCTATAATGCATTGAAGAACGGTGTGATTGAACTATAAATGGAGTAGGATAAGGAGAATGACTATGTCTCTAATTATTAGTACAGTGTTTGTGGTTTTGGTAGTGTTAGGGTTTTCTATTACTATGGGATGGTTTTTCAGGGGTGGGGATTGAGCTATGAACAAAGAACAATATCAGAATGCACTTACTAATGTTGTAGCATTGAAAACTGGATGCCACGTGCAGAAAGATATGCCTGCTGAATACGTTGGTCAGAAGCGATTGTATGCTATTACGACCATAGATCGAAGCAATTCAAGATGTGTTGCAGTGGCATCATCTTTTGATCGTGCCGTGATGATTGTTGAAAGAAACGAAGGGGACGTGTGCGAAGGCGGAACGAATGGCTTGGTTGTTATTGAGCCGTTGCTTGACGGCGTTATGTGTGCATATTTTGACGAGCAATACTGGTATGGTTGGGATGGGGAGAAGTATGTTGATATTGAGCGCCCGCAAGAGAGTCTTGGGATTGTTGGTTGGGGTGTAGGATGAACTACATATTCCGAACACTTCATAATATCGCTCATAAAAGAGCGAAGAGAACATTCACGGATAGGAATCAATTCCCCGAATGTTTGAAGCCAATCAAGCAACTTACTCATCTAACAATCAATGGATGTGGTTGTGGAGGTTTTGTTTTTGAACCAAAAGCACGAAGCATATATGGAATGAAAGCGGGTGATAGTATTGCACACGCTATGTTGATGGCAAACGGTGAAAGACATATCTGTATGGTTTGCTATGAGAGTGTTGGCAATGAGAAGTTGATGTTGCACGAGGCTGGGCACCTGATTGTTGATTTTGGTGTGCATACGCCAGCGTGGGCAAAGTGTGTGTTGGATATTGGCGGAACGCTTGATCCTATTACAATAGGGAATAAGAAGACGATTGACTATAATGGGTGTTTGGTTGATGGAGAAGAGACTGTGAATAGGTTTCTCAGAGAGAAGGTGAAGCGATGAAAATCTCAACGAAGATGTACGAAGTATTGTATGATATCTACTCGTGGGAGATTGCCTTCCCTGGTAATAATTCTGGCTGCCCGTTTGATGATATTCCAGTTCGAACTGCTGTTGCATTGAAGCGACGAGACTTGATTGAGGTTTGCGCTGGTGTTGATAAGATACGACTGACTGATGAAGGTAAGGTTGAGTTGGCTAAGGCATACTGGATTGGGTAATAAGGTAATGTATTTTGGGGACTGCTGTTGATGGTTCGTTATTGGTGTGTGATCAATGGTAGGAAGATTCCGAGATGGGTGGGTAGGGTGTGTTCGGAGAAGATGGCGATGGGTAATTAGTGAATGATATCATACACTTATAGTCATATCAGATTTTAGATACACGATCCCCCTACACTGAAGTAGGATGGATAAAATGGATTGTGTTTTTTACGAAACGATTAAGATCGTTTGTTCAATTCACAAGACATATCCCATAGATCGGCTAATGCAGTTGGATCATTTTTCATATCTTGCGTAAGCTGCAAGGATGATAATATGACCATCAACACCATTAGCCAATAGTATAGCTTATGTTGTTTCATGTCTTATTTTGGTAGGATTGGTAAATCCTATCCCTTATATACTTAGTGGCAGAAGTATCCGTTTATGACCAGAACTGAAAACTGATCGTAAAATACGATGCCCATACCCTTATTAGATAAAGCCTCGTTATGAAGCAGATTGTTCTACTGAACATACCTGTCCATATAGTATGCTGTAAAAGTATCATTAATTACACAAGAATACACATTACGTGATATATACCAATAAGAGAGATCATATGTCGCAATCATTAATCAAATCAAAAGATCGTGTAAGAGATGTTGGTGAAGTATTCACGCCTCCTGAATTAGTTGAAGCAATGTTGAATCAATTCCCTAAGGATGCGTGGAAATCTGATCGCGTATGGTTAGAACCAACTTGTGGAAATGGAAACTTCGTCATTGCGATTCTTCGTCGTAAATTGAAGAAGAGACATTCGCTCGAACAAGCATTGAATACGACATTCGGTTTTGATATTATGCCAGACAATGTAATCGAATGTCATAAGCGAATATACAATGACATTGTCTTTCCATATCTTTGCAGTCGAAAAAGACTTACCAAAAAACAAGCGATTGATATCGTAGTTGATTGTGTATGTATAGTGGAAACGAATATTCGTCATACCGAAGATACGTTGAAGGAAAACTTGAACGAGATTCAATCGTTTGATCAGTTGCCAACCGAACACGTAGTAGCAATGAGTAAAGCCGTTAGGAAGATGGTTGTTAGAGTGTTTGATGGTAAAGAGTATAAGGGGAATAATCCTGGCAAGATTCGTGTAGACAAAGAACTGAGTGTGTTTCGTAAGCCAGTGTAGGTAAATGTGCGTTGAATTGACGGGATATCAAGTAGTTAGGTGGCACTACTTGACCAACGTTCAGTCCTTGCGCTCGGTGAATCCGAGCCCTATGTTGGTGTCATCGGCAAGCAATCACGTTTGCCACTTACAAGGAGAATTACAATGACAAAAGTGAAAGCAGCAGAGATTGTGTTGAGACAAAATGGTAATGTTCCAATGACGGCTAATGATATATGGGCTGAAATAAAGAAGCAAAAATTGGTTAGTATTAGTTCTACTGCCTACACGCCAGAGGCTACATTGCGTACTGATATGAATCGTTATTCCGATAATCAAAGTGTTTCAAAAAAGAATGCGAAAGGCTTAGTTATATTCAACGTGATTGGTGGAGGTAAATCTGCGAAGTTTCGATTGACCAATGCTCGAATGGGCGTGGCATCACCACCAAAGGTTGATCTCATTATGGTAGATCCTCCGTATGCTAAGCCACTTAGTGTGTGGCGAAGAATTCAGAATTGGTTTATGAACTAAGGAATATGACAATGAGTTTCCAACTAATCGATGAACTTCCCCCGCCCATTCAAAAGAAGAATGATGACGTTGTTGTATTCACGCCAACGAGTTTGGTTGAGCGTGTATTGAGTGAGTTTCCTATTGGTGTATGGAGCAATAGGAACCTGCGTTGGCTTGTGCCAGTTAGCAAGAACGGTGTGTTTGAGTATGCGATCTTTTGTCGACTGATGAATGGGTTGGCACACGATCCTGACCTTACTGATAAGGGTGTTAGGCGTGAATGGATTATGAAGCATATGATTACTTCGTTCTGTTCTGCAAGGACGGAGAAGTTGGTTAAGCGTCATTTTCTTGCTATGGCGTGGGATGATATGAATACTTGGGAGACACGACCAAGTGAGGTATATGTGGCTGACTTCATTGATGATAAAAGAGTTGAAGTTTTCACTAATGGTGATATAGAGGTAGTTATGGCTAATGGTAGCAAAAAGAAGTTCGTGAAGTTTGATTGTATCGTTGGTAATCCACCTTACCAATTGACGGTTGCGGATGGTAAAACTTCGTCATCGGCATTGTATCCAGCCTTCGTTGAGAAGGCTATTGAATGCAAGCCTAAGTATCTAAGTATGGTTATTCCGTCGAAGTGGATGAGCGGTGATGGTAAAGGGACTGAGAAGTTTCTTGATGATATGACATCGTGTAATAAGGTCGTTAGTATGACGACCGTTGAAGATGCCAAAGAATGGTTTCCTGATATCCTATTGAAGGGTGGGGCAATGTTCTTTTTGTATGATCATTCTAAGAATGATCCTAAAGTGGTGATTACCACTAGTAATAAGTCTAAGAAGGATCCGAAAGTGGTAATCACCACTAGTACCAACTATGAGTTGGTACCCAAAGATCCGATCATAACGGATACTGTTGCTATTAGTATCAAGACTAAAACATTGACTAAGTCAAAATTTACGATCGATCAGGTTATGTTTGGTCAGACTCCATATGGAATTATGACTAACCATAGTGAATGGACTAATGATAAGGATGAATCCTATGCTTGCCATTGTAGCGGGGGAAATGGAAAAGGTGATGTAATCAATCACATAGCAAAGAAGCTTGTGTCTAAAAACGTTGATAGTATTCCAAGATGGAAAGTGTGCATTGCCAATGCAAGCGGAAAAGGTAAAGATGGTACTGGCGATGTATTCATTGTTGAGCCTAATGCTATAATTACACAATCGTATATGGTCATTAGTCATTTTGGATCAAAAGCGGAAGCGAAAAATTTCGCAAGCTATTTAAACACTAAGCCAGTTCAAGCGATGATATCGGTTCGTAAAGGAACGCACCATATGCCAAAACGAGTATTCAGTTGGGTTCCAGTTCCTGATTCTACTCGTTCTTGGAATGATTCCGATGTTTATGCTTGGTGGGGTCTTTCAAAAGATGAAGCTGAGTATTGTGAAAACTTCGTCAAGGACTTCCCAATGTTTCGCGCGCCTAAGCCTGCCAACGTCCCTAAAGTCAAAGCAGAAAAGAAACAACGCACACAAAAATCAAAGGCAGAAGTCGTTGATCTTGATTCGCAAGACTTCGATAAACTAGCCAACGCAATATAGGATCAGCAATAATGATAACTAGGATGTCAATGGGAATTATATTCCTATTTTCAATAGGATGGATTATTCTAGTACTGAACTGGTGTTCAGTTCCAATTAGTCTAATTGCGGTCTGCAAAGAAATGGTGGTTGTTTGTTTTCCATCATTCATTACGCTTGCAGGTATGTGGTGGATAGATAATCACTCGCACCAACGCGGTATGGATGATCAAAAAGCCAGAGTAGAAAATGATAAGAAAAAACGAGAAGAGGCTGCCACCGAGAATTTATATGCTAAGTTGTTTGGTGAAACAGGTATAGGGTCATTACTGCATGTTCCATGCAGTTTATTGTTTACTGATACAAAACAGTTGTTGTATGGGTTTTGTGATTACGCGGTAAGGTTATGTGGAAATGACAGCAATGAATTGATATCATTCGCTATTAATTTAGATACAGTGAACTACTTAAACTCGTTAAGGGAGGATAAGTTCCCAGATGAGCGAAAACTATCCACACAACAAGCTCTATACATAATACTCGATTCAATTAGAACAGATCCCCCAAATGATGGGGCGTATAGAAACTCTTTCTACCACGACATGAAGAATATAGCCATATTTTTCATCAATGGTGATCTTAGAAAGATAGTGGATGATGCCATAAATAAGTTAGGACTTGATTTATGTTGTATTAGTGAACTCATGAGAAGCGGACTGAAAGTCAATAACAATAACCAAGAACAAGATTACAGAAATGTGGTAAATATGGTGTATAGATTCGTTAGAGAATATCTATACTATCAAGTGGTTTTGGATTTTATTGATACGTTAGGTCTTTCGTTTATAAATATACCTACTGATGATATCTCTAGATATCAATCAGAAATTATTAGACTTAGAAAAGACATGGATAATGCATTGCGCGGTGGTATAGTTGGTAATAGTGAGGCTCGTGAAAAGGCTATTAGTATAGTTCAAAAACACTACGTTTCTCATTGTTTGCTTGAAGCAAGGCGATACCTATCCGACGAAATGAACAAGCTGAAAGAATCAATTAGACTTCGAAAAGAAAGTGAAGCTTCCAAATGAATACCATTTACGTCATCGGCAAAGATCCGACCACGATCAAAGATCCACGGATGTCAATCAAGGTTGGCTTCGTTCATCAAGACGGTCAGATTCGCATTCGTCTCAATGAAGCAAAGCGTTGGCTTGGGCAAGATGTAAAGGTTCTCAAAACATTCAAGTATGCTCAAACTGACACACCAATTCACGACTTCCTTCGTGCTAAGTTTCGGGATACGTGCGTCTTTCTTCCCAAGCATTCTGCTGGTAGGGAATCCGTTGAGCTTCGTGTTGAGGAATATCCTATCATCATTGAAGCAATTCAACGGTTCATCAATGGGCAATTCGCAGGCAAGCTTAACACCTTCGCACCACGTGAAGAACAAATCGAATGTCTAACTAAGACAACCGAGTTCTTCCAACGAGCATCATTCAAGTCTGAGTTTCTATGGGATGCTAAGATGCGTTTTGGTAAAACGTTTTGTTCTTACTTGCTCACCAAAGCACTCAATGCACCTATCGTTCTCATTCTAACTAACCGACCAACTGATACGATTGATGCTTGGAAAGAAGGTATTGACCACGTTGCCTTCGCACCCGAAGGTTCTTTTCTTGGTTATGATAACGTGATACATATGAAGGACGAAACTGATCTTAATCCTGACGGTTCTCTTCGTCTCGATCTAACTAAGCCAACCATCATTTTCTCATCAACGCAATACTTCGATTTTGAGAAGTATCCTAAGAAGTGGGCATCGCTTATTGGCAAGGAGATTTTCATCATTGCTGATGAATGCCACGTTGGCATTGATACGGATCGTTTCCGTAAAAACTTGAAGCTACTTACTGACAAGTATAAGATGCTCTACTTGTCTGGAACGCCATTCAAGTTTTTGCTTCGTGATAAGTTCTCTGGCGCCAAATACACTTGGTCATACTTGGATGAGCAGCGTGCTCGTCAACGTGAGATTAATCGTATTGGTGAGGTCAATGCTCGTAAGTATGGGCACTACTACTGGCTATCCCCTCTTCGTATCAAGGTTATGAAACTTGCCGAAGAAGGGTATAAAGATCTACAAGACTTCGATCCCAAGGAAGGATTTACGTTCACTAAACTCTTCCGCACCTTCGAAGATAAGTTCGTGAATGCTACCGCCGTTGAATTATTACTCGATACGATATCTTCGGGAAGGGTTATGCCATTCTCACGGCAAAACTCAGAACAAGGATATGATCCTAATAACCGTCATCATACGCTATGGCTATTGCCGGGCGTTGATGAATGCAAACTCTTGAAGAAATTGTTGTCCAAACATCTGGTCTTCAAACATTACGATGTCGTTGTTGCAGCAGGTGATAATGATGGTGAAAGTCCTGAAACTGCTAATAACGTTCGTGATGCAATTACCAAAATTGTAATCGCCAAGTCATCTGCTAAGGGAACGATTACCCTTACGTGTGGTAAATTGACGCACGGAGTTTCCATTCAACAATGGGGCGCCGTTCTCAATCTATGTGATATGGAATCTGCTTGGCAATACTTCCAATTCATTTTCCGTATTCAAACGCCTTACCGCGATGTCAAGAATGAGTGTTATGTATTCGACTTCAGCTTGAACCGAACACTTAGACACATCTATAAGCTTGCAAAGGCACAAGCTATTGCATCTGGCACTAATGTGAAGGACGTATTCAGGGAATTGCTAAGCGTCTTCAATCCGTTTTATGAAGGCAATTCCTTGAAGGACAAGGATGTAGATGAACTTATTGCACAAGCCACTTCATTCCAAGTATCCACTGGGCTTGCAGGAGTAAATTCACTTGTTAGTAGACTTGGTATCTCATTGAATGATGAGTTGATTAATGCCATATCTAACTTCGCAAAGGCACCTAAGATGAGTAATAACTCTGCCGTTGTGAATGAAGATAAGGATGCGCCGAATGGTCAGAATTCTAACCAATCTGGTAATGTTGGTGAAGGTAAGAGCAAAGAAGAGAAACTGAAAGAACTAACCGAAGAAGAGGTTAGAAGAGCGCTGAAAGTATTGTTGCAGACGTATCTATATACGACGAAGGATAAATCGTATGAAGATCTTCGTAATAACCTTCGTGCGAATAAAGAGAAGGTAGATATGGTAGGATTGCCAGTGGAAATTATTGAGGCATTGCTTGATAGTTTCGGTATTGAAGATCAGATGGAAATTACTGACGCTATTACTCGTTTTCGTTCGGAGGAAAAAGAAGATCATAAGAAGTCTCAATGTAATTGATCTCCCCGCTCTTGCATTCATCCAATCAATGCGAGCGAGTGTAAGGGCGGGGCATATCAAAAACAACAACACACAAGGAACACAAATCAAATGAAACTACAAGGCTTCCTACTCATCACAACGTTCTTCGCCATACTTGCGCTCGCTGCATTCGTCTCACCGTATGTTCAAAAATGAATTGCCCCCAATGTAATGAGAAGATATGGGGCTCGTGCATCCATCGTTTGAATCACAATATGCGTGTTGCATATGTTGATAATCTAAAAAACGGAAGAACAATGATCATATCATACGAGCCAGTGTATTCTATTGTATTAGAAGTGCAAGGACTGGTCATTCTTACAGTGGAACGAATCAATAAACTCCTACTCCTCAAATAACAAAGGAACACAATCAAATGTTCATCGATATTATATGCTTCGCATTGCTAACATCATTCGCTATCTGGCTTGTTAGTTCCATGCGACAGCCTAACAATGGCATCTATGGCATCATCCGCCCACAAAAGTCAAAGCAACCAAAACAACATATCTGCAAGATGCCGTTCTTTCCCAAGCCAGCAGGAACTCTATACCGTTGTAATAATTGTCATCAAGTATATCGTTCAAGGTATCTGTATTATAAGGCACAATACTATTGCACTGAATGGGATCAAGTAAGTCTTGATGACTGGCTCCGTGCTGGCGGAACAAAGGAATAACCAAATGCTAATCTCTATTGGGCTCATACTATACGGTCTATGGTTTATTATAACGCTTCCTCGTTCACGCTACTATGGTATCATCAAGCCACAAAAGCCAAAGCATCAGGCATCATTACACTCTTGTAAGTTTCCATTCTTCGATAAGCCAATAGGCACGCTCTACCGTTGCAAGCATTGTGGTAATGTGTGGCTTCAAGATCGTATCCATTCCAGTTATGGAAACAAAATTGATTGGAGAAAAGTTAGTCTTGATGATTGGAAGTCTGCTGGCGGAAGTTCTATGGAATGAAAACACTACAATGCCCAGTATGTAATGGTTCCATCCAGCAGGATACTTGGTATGATTCCCATCCGCACCGTCTTTCAGATCTTTTAGGTAAAGATCAATACTATGTCTGCTACACGGCGAATGGTAAGACGGAAGTAAAGCACATAACATATACTTGGGATCGTCTACCACTATACAATAGTGATGCTATGCTCAGCACAAAGATTAGAACAATCCTAACGCTTGATGGCTTCGTTCCTATGACTATGGATAGGGTTGAGAAACTCTTATTACTCAAATGAATTGCCCAATATGTAATGGTATTATGCGCTCGTACGGTGCATGTGGTCATACTATTAATCATAAGTATCACGTAATCTATTCAGTGGATATAGATAAAGGTTGCACAATAGTTGCATCATATGCGCCAATCTCTGTTCTTTTGGATTTAGATGGACTTGTCTTTCTTACAGCGGAACGAATTGAAAAACTCCTACTCCTATCCTAAAAGGAACAATCAAAATGTCTAACGATACACAACTATCACAAACACAAGAGTTTCAGCGTCTCGAACAATCAGGCAAGATGATGGTCGAAAAGATAAGCGAACTTATTGTTGTCGTGCAAGACAAACTATTCCCAGCAGACAAGGCGGTCAAAATCCTTGATGTGTTTATTGAGAACATTACGGCAGAGTATAATAGACAAGGCGATATGGTGAAAGCAATGATGAAGCAGTATATGGATTTTTGCAATCAGGCAAGAACCATTATTCTGCAAGTCAAGAACAGACAGAACTAAAATTAGAACGGAACCGATCTGCCCAATCTATATACCCAATCTCGTATTGTCTTATGCAAAAGATAACAAAGAAAGATATGCACTTACGTGGCAAGAAGAGTTCCGACTTAGCCTTCATCATCAAGACAGACTTATTAGCAAGATATAATCCTAAACTGCTAAAATGGATTGACAAAGCCGATTGGTTCGGTCCAATATTCGTTCCAATGTCATCCATTGATGTTTCCGATCGTGCTGATTGGGAAGCAATCGATCGTCATGGCAAGATAGAAGAGATGGCTGGCGGAATGCAGTTAGGATACTGTAAGCCAATCATTCTAATTCAAAGTGAAAAGAAACTCATTCTATTAGACGGGCACACGAGGTTCCTATCGAGAGAAAGTATTGATGGGAAAGACATACAGGCTTACATTGGCACAGTAAATAATGACGACTGGAAGCAGATGAAACGCTTAGAGAAGAGCGGTGAAGAAGGCGGGAATCGATAATACCCAATCTCGTATTGCATTGGAGAATACTATGCAATTCAAATCAATCATCATATCATTATTCGCAGCATCGTTAGCAATCGGATGTTCAACACAGCCAGCGCCCGCACCTGCGCCTGCACCACAAGTGGTTGTGCCAGCACCAGTCGTTGTTGATAACACAGCACGCGATCGTCAATTCCAAATTCAACAAGAACAACAAAGACAAAACGCAGTTCAACAACAATTACAACGACAAGAACAGTTGAACCAGGCAGAGCGTTTGAAACAACAACGCGATCAAGCAGAGAAACAAAGACAGGAAGAATTACGACAGCACGAAGAACGGAATATGCAACACTCACAAGAGCATCAGAATCCTAACGGCTTGCACATCGAAGTTCGATAAGGGCTTGACAGCCAGCGACGGACGCCTTACATTGAGATCGTTCGACACGCTATTGTTATATCCTCCTTCGTCGGTGCCTTGATTGTAGCGTGTCGGACAACATAACTCACAACAAAGGAATAGTCAAATGATCTTCGCAGTAGTTCTAATTGGCATTGGTATTTTTATTGGTCGCGCCACAAAGTAATTACCACTTACGTAAATAACAATGGCATACCACACAGCATTAGTTATGAACGATATTGAAAAGTTGATGTTGCTTCGATGAACTGCTATCGTTGTCAGAAAAGCAATGCTCCTATTCCTAATCAATACAATCAACATCATTGTGATGGTTGCGATCTATACTACAATACAAGAGGCTATGTGTTCTATCTTGATAGATACATGATCGAATGTTTTCTTGCAAAAAGTATATCGTGGATTTATAAAAAAATAGGCGCGCATAGTGGAATCGTAATAGCCGAAGTGAATAGTATATTACCATTAGATATTACATCTGAACGCATAGATAAGTTGTTGCTACTAATATGAAGTATGCTTATACCTGCCCTCGTTGTGATACATACCATACCGATGGTACCCTATCGCATCGATCTGTATGTTTTTGTGGTCTATCACTATCGCTCAAATCATCCATCAGATCAGGTGATAGTCAATCTCATACCATCCGTTTAGGAAAATACTCTATCATTTTCAATGCGTCAAAGAATACAACGGAGATATACTTCAATCGGCTCTCGATCGTTAATATGTCGAAAGATAGAGTCATATTGAAATCAATTCGCTACACAATCACAGAAGATCAAATTGATAGATTGTTGCTACTACGATGAACTCAAACAAAGGAAAACTCAAATGAACCTCCACATGTTTCTTATAACAATCAGTTGTCTCATTGGTCTGGTTGTTGCTATGCACATTGCATTCTATGGTTTCATGCGCTTCAAGGTTGGAACCGCAGCAGACGGTAAGTTCATTGCAAAGACTGCACTAATGTCGTCTTTCATTGTCTCTTGCTACTCGCTACTACTATACGGGTTTCATTACATCCGATGATTGGTGATGAGTCTTTTGGCTTCGAACGAACAATTAGAAAGCAGGATTCACGCGGTTGGTCTCTGCCTGTTTGGATAGTGTGGTTGGTTGCATTCTTTCTACTTGGAAGTATGATGGCTCATTGCTATTATAGGAACATCGGATGATCGATAAATCTGAATGTAAAATTGATACTAATGGAACCAAACGCTGGTATCTCAATGGCAATCGTCATCGGGAAGATGGACCTGCTGTTGAGTATGCTAATGGAGACAAATGTTGGTATCTCAATGGCAAGCTTCATCGAGAAGACGGACCTGCTATTGAGGGTGCTAGTGGAGACAAATATTGGTTTCTCAATGACAAATCTCATCGAGAAGACGGACCTGCTACTGAGTTTGCTAATGGAGAAACTCGATACTGGATCAATGGCAATTATATTCCACAACTCGATAACAAACGCATTTATGGAAAAGAGAAACTACAAAAAGTTCTGTTGCTAATATGATTCGTTGGCTCATATGGTTTGCAATTAGAATTGTATTTACAATCGCTTGTATGTTCACGATGCAGAACATTATTGGCAAATTAGGATATACGATTCCATCGAGCACAATGATTGTTAGTTCAGTAATCATCATCCTTGCTATTAGGATGTGGTCATCAAATCCAAAGGAGAATTAGAATGCAATATATCGTTCATAATCAAAACAATGTTGAAAACTTCGAGCAATCAATCCAAAATATAGAAGGTGTTCGTGTCATCCAATCAATGGGATCATCTATGATGTTAGTTGATGTATCACACGACGCAATTGATGCGTTGAAAAAACTTGGATACTCTGTCTTTCCTAATTTTACTGTTGAGTCAGCGTAGGAAAATTAGAATCCTAAAAGGAATTGAAGTCGCCATGAACAATATGAACAATAAAGTTCCATTCCGCACGTGGCTAAAATATGCATTATTGCATGCATTATTGCATCCATTGCAACTACCATTAGTAGCTTTCACAATGATTATTGGCGTTGCCAATTGGCAACTGTGGTGGCCTATCGCGTGTTTTGTTTGTCTCGAATTGTTAATGTTAGCGATTATGCTTACGTCGAAAACGTTTCATAAGTATGTTAGAAAACAATTAGACAATGTTGAAATACAGAAGCGCCAAGATGAATGGCTAAAAACTATTGAAGGTGTTCGGGCATGCGACCAAACAACAGTCAATAAATTGAAGGAAAAAATTGACAGGTTCGGATCCACAATCAGATCAAACACACTCATAGTAAATGAATGTCGTCGTCTGCTCAATGTCTATGTTCAAATATCACGCTCATTAGTAGGATGTGTAGGAGAACCTGATGATCTTCATTATAAGATCCATGAACTTAGCACGAGAACTAATAGAACGGCAGTCGAAGACGAACGTCTTGATCGTCTGCGAAAGCATAGGGACTTGTTGAGAAAGAACAAAGCAGATTATGAATTGATTGCGAATCAGCTTGCGTCAATTCAGGAATTGATTGAATACACAATCGCAAAAGCATCATCATTCCCGCCAAATCTAACAAAGATCCGTGTCAGTATTGAGAGTTCTATGGAAACGAGCATTAGTGAAGAGGTATTGAAAGAGATGGAAGAGTTTGCTGGTATTGATGAACATATGGAGTTGTCTTGAAAACATTCAATAGTATAGAAGATCTTCGCAAAGAATATCCTTATGCAGTTGAGTCTATTGAGATTGAAAACAAGATGCAATTTACTGATGCGCGATTTATTGTTGCTGGCGTCGGCAGAGATTCAAATGATGATTGTATAATTGCATTGTTTGATATCAGTCATACTTGTGATAGTGATGGTAATACATACAATGATAACGAAGTGTTAGTTTGTTTGTTATGTGATATCTTAGCAGGAGAACCACTCGTTGATGAGTATTATGTCATACCGAAAGACGAAGCATATCGTCAGTTAGCACTACTCACATGATCCTATTCACATTCAAAGAAGAGCCAGAAACTCGCGGGACATCCTATTCTTCCGCATTCCGTTGGTCATTCCAAATTGAATGGAATCATATTGGCTTCGTTCATCAATGCCAAGATAGGAAGACACAAGAGTGGCACGATAGCGGTTGCACAAGATATGATATGTGGCTAACAAAACGCTTCCGTATTGGTTCCTATCACACTTATTATGACGGACCGAATTGTATGTTTCAATTAGGATGGATACAGTTTTGTTGGTCAAATGATAATTGCAAGAAGTGCTGGGGGTAAAAGGATGAGTTGTCCGCATTGTAAAATGGAACCAGATGTTTGTCAATTGTCCAAAGATAAGCCCCATCGTATTCTTAACAATAGGTGTATCGCTTGCGGGTTTCTTAGGTATAGTCATTGGGATGCAAAAGATGGTAGGATTTTTTGTCCAGCCAATACAAAGACTTGGCAATTAGCTCAGCCGAATACTGAATGGAAAGTTGAGTGAATGCACATTCCAGTATTGTCTTGGAGCAACAATGAGAACATCAATTATATTCGCAGCATTAGGTCTAATCTTTCTCGCATCAGCATGTGATGGATCACTTCGAGTTCATCCCGTTCATGTAGACGAAAGAGTAGATGTGAATCATCGAGATCATCACGATAATGATCGTCATGACAATAATGATCATCACGAAGACCATCGGTAATATTCTCGCATTAGAGAATGAATCCAAAAGACCTATACACACTAACAAAATTGTTCGAGAAACAAGCACAGATGGCACCGCCACAAGTCAAAGCAAAGGGCGATCCAAAGCAACAGCATATTGCACAAGAACCAGATGTAATTGCTGCTATGACACGAATGAAATTGGTTCCAGTAAAGACATCATTAGTGGTTCCAGTATTCAGTCGTGCTAATGTGTATAACAATACTAAGATTACAGTGTCATTGACATTGCAACCAGATTACGGTGTTCTATTCCATACGATGTTAGAGCCGGGCGATTTAGAAAAAGCCAAAAAGATAGACACTATGTTGGGCGTTCAGTTTGGTAAGAGTGTTGGTGAAGCAATGAAGAAGGCTGGAATTGTTGTGGATCACGATGTTTATGTTCCATACTTCACATTAGATTACAAGACTACGAAGCCAAATTGGCGAGAATAGTATAGGCAAAATATGCGGCAAGAATACCCCGTTGATGTCTGGCTTAGAAAGAATATCCTCGTAAGACACAGAGTGATGATGACATTGATTGTATTCTGGATGGCTGGATTGGTGTATTACAAGGCGCCGGAATATGGAAGATTGTTTGAAATGACAATCGTTATGCTGTGGTTGATTGGTATTATTCCAATTGTAATTGGAAAGATAATCTGGAATTACAATCACCCTGATTATACTAATCATTATTGTGATAGTTGTGGTAGTAAAGATTGTTGTGTAAAAGAAGTCCATGAAGATGATGAGGAAGAACCTCAGGAATAAAGGGAGTTGTAAGATGCCAAAGTATGAGCCAAATCCATTCCGTGCTTATTCACCAGAGGATGTAAAGCGTCTTCGTGGTAGTTATAATATTGATTATACGATATCCCGCCTTGGATCCAATCGACTATGGGATCTTTTTAACACTGATCCTAATCCGCTTCGATCATTAGGATGCATGGATGGTAATCAAGCAATAGAGATGGTGTTAGCAGGTGCCACTACACTATATTGTAGTGGTTGGCAGACAAGTGCTCGTCAGTTATTGCCAGATATGGGCTTATATAATTCTGAGAGCGTTCCTAACTTGGTAAAAGAACTCAACTCAGCATTGCTTGCTGCCGATCGATATGAGCATTCATCTGGTGGAGCAAAGAGGAATTGGCTTGTTCCTATCATTGCAGATATGGATAATGGATTTTCGACTATAAAGAATACCTACTTGCTTATGCGCAACATGATTGAGAGCGGAGCATCGTGCCTTCATATTGAAGATCTGCATGAAAAAAAGTGCGGACATATGAGCGGACGCTGCGTTGTTCCAACAAGCGCGCATGTAAAACGATTGATTAGCGCGAGACTTGCAAGCGATGTGTGTAATGTTCCGGTTCTAATTGTAGCCAGAACAGACATCAATGGATCGAAATATGTTATGTCGGACGCTGACCCACAAGATCATAGGTTCATCAACTTCGATAAGAGAACGGATGATGGATTTTATGAACTGAAAGGTGATCCAGTTGAGCGAAGTGTTGCTCGTGCGTTGAGTTTTGCAAGTGTATCCGACGCAGTTTGGATGGAAACGGATAAGCCAGATTTAGGTGAAGCGGCAGCATTCGCTCATGGTGTTCATGAGCATGCTAAGGACAAGTTGCTATTTTATAATTGCAGTCCTTCATTCAACTGGAAACGCCATCTATCTGATAAAGAGATTGCGGAGTTTCAGGATAAACTTGGTGAGTTAGGTTTTCGTTTTAACTTCATAACGCTTGCAAGTTTTCATTCTAACAACCTATCATCGTATAAACTTGCTAACGCATATCAAACAGAAGGAATGACAGCGTTCGTTCGTCTTCAACAAGAAGCGCTTGACTGGCAAGCAACCAAAGGTTATACTGCGGTGAAACATCAGTCGTTCGTAGGAACGGGATACTGGGATGACATTCAACAGATTGTTGATGGGCACGGGAATACTGCCGCCCTAGCCAACAGCACCGAAGCGCATCAATTCTAAAAGCAAATGCATCTCATTCCAACACTAATTACAGCCACTCTTGGACTATCAATAGTTGCATTCGGCGTCTTTTTCTTATACAAAGATCATAAGCGCGCCATGGCAAAGATTGAAAAGAAACACAAAGAAAGCATGGAGTTATTTTCTGCACTTGGAATACAACCCAGTTTCACTATTACGATTCCTAACGTTCAACTCCCTAACGTTCAGTTTCAACAATCACAATACCAATTTACCACCACAACTACATCAATCAAAATGAGTCATGCTTGCTCCGTATTACAAGCATTGTCCGAACTCTCAGCGCCGAAGTCAATGTATGTAAAACACTATCTCAAATACGCCAACGACGATCCTCATTGGAAGGAATACTTCCTAACATTCTGCAAGGACAACAACATCGATATCACTGAAAATGATATTCACAATGGAGAATTGTTGAAATGAATATCTTCGTTCTCGATACTAACAACATTCAACATTGTGCCACGTATCACAACGATCGTCATTGTGTCAAGATGATCCTTGAAACAACTCAACTCCTCAACAACGCTCTCATTGCAAACGATATATCATATACGCCCGTCTATAAGCCATCACATCAAAATCATCCGTGTTCAATATGGGCTGGTAAATCATATGCTAATTTTGATTGGCTAACAGAACTTGGTCTCGCATTATGTTCCGAATATACATACCGCTATAACAAAATCCATAAGTGTCAATCAATAATCGAAAACATAAAGCATTCCAATAGAAGAGTATCAATCCGAAACATTGGACTAACGGATTTTCCAAAGTGTATGCCAGATCAATATAAGGTTGATGATATTGTTGAGTCGTATCGCAATTACTACATTGGCGAGAAGAGAAAACTTGCAACATGGAAAAACAGATCGGTTCCGTATTGGTGGAAATAATGATCTGCCCTAACTGCAACAAGACTATTACTAATAATGACACCAGGATATGTGATTGCGGTTTAGTATTTTACCTTCAACATACTGCTACATCACCGGAATGGTATTGCGCGCATCTATCCATTCGTATAGAGGATAAATTATACATACTTGAATGGAATATAGATCGCAAATCGATTCACTGCTACTGCTACAATACCAAAAGAGGAGTTCTCCTCCATTGTCAATTCAATCTTCCACTATCATCAAACTGGAACGCAGACAAGCTTGCAAAGTTCTTGGTGTTATTATGATTCAATATCTCGCAAACTTCGGTGGCATTCTAACAATCCTAATCTTCATACACTTCTTCACTGATTGGTTGTTCCAATCTCATGCGGAAGCAATGGTTAAACACAATCACAGTGCTATTAGAGCGAAGCATTGTGCAATCTATACGCTTGGTTTCGTTCCATTGTTGGCTCTTACAGTAAGTCCGTTCGAGTTTCTTGCAAGCATTAGTATCCTATTCTTCTCTCACTTCTATCTGGATACATACCACTTGGTATTTTTATGGGCGAAATACATTCGTCGCCCGCCAGAAATGAATGAGGATCCAGTTGGTGGTTTCATTCAATTCGTATCTACTCCTCTTGGCAAGATATTGATGATTGCAATAGATCAGATCTCACATATCACCTGCTTGTTGCCAGTGGTGTGGATGATTATGCGACATCTACCTACATCTTGACAAGCGGCGCGATCGTGCTTATATTATACTCACCATGAAGAACCTAAAACATCACTACGAAACTTCTTTTATTCATGGCAATCACGGAATATGGTTGTTCGTAAAAAAGGATAACGTGCTTGTATTCGAGCAAGCAGGACTAACGCTTGACGAAGCGTGTCAATGGATCAAACAAATTGTTGAACATGAAGAGACATATGTTCCGCCTCCATTGGATTCTAAATGGCGTAAGTAATGGCAACTAATTGCAAGCACGCTCGGATGGAATGCATGAACCGCCATACTGGCGATTGTCTTGGTTGCGGTAAGTCTGCTATCAAAGTCATTGACGATCTACTCAAACAAATTGAAGAACTAAAAGCACAAATCAAAGGATAAACTCAAATGTTCAACGCATTCATTGTCGCTCTTGCTCTCGGTTCAATGTATTCACCTTCGCGTGTTGCATTCGTTGCAGGAAACATTCCTGCTGATCATGATAAGATCATTGTTCTTCCACAAGCAAAGGCTGGTTATTATTACAGCATCAATGTTCGTGGTCTATCTGCTGGTGGAGATATTGATTGCGCTCTGCTACAAAAGAATCCAAACGGTCAGGGATATGTTGTCAAGTATCTTCAAGAGGACAATGCGAACAAATGTTCGTTCGGATTTTATGCCACAAGCAATGATACTTACAAGTTGTGGCTTGTCAATTTTGGCAATGTCAATGATGCATTCGATGTCAGCGTTTCGCAATAAAGAATAAGCAAATGTTATATGGTAAACTAAGCTCATTTATTGATAAGTTTTACAGGTTCAACATTGGACTTGCATTGTTTTTCGGTGTGTTATTCGTACGAGCATTCGCTGTAATGCAGTTATGGAACTGGTTCGTTGTTGTTGCAGCGAATGTTAATCGTATTCCGTTGGCGATAGCATTCGGACTGATGCTACTTGTCATGTTATTCACATGGGGTCTTACATCAAGAAGTAATGATAGTAGTAGTTCATTCCTTGAATCAACCCTAAGAAATCTTCTTCGTGAAGTTATTGCATGCTGTGGAGCATTGGTTATTGGGTATTTTATTCACGCTTGGTATATCAATTAGACTTTCGATGTCAGCGTTTCGCAATAAGAGAGTTCATGCAATCTACATGTATAGTTGAAACTACTGGTCATTTTATTGGAGCCAAGTATTGGCGTCTCAATAATGGTCTTGGGGGTCTTCATAGGGATGAGATTGATCCTGAAACTGGACTGACATTGCATGCGGTTGAATATCCCGGTGGCAATAAAGAATGGTGGCAAAACGATATACTGCATCGGGACGACGGACCTGCTGTTGAGTATGCTGATGGATTCAAATGGTGGTATCTCAATGGCAAACTTCATCGGGAAGACATCAATCCCGAAACGGGATTGACGATGCCTGCTGTTGAGTATACTAATGGAACCAAAGAATGGTATCTCAATGGCAATCTCCATCGGAAAGATGGACCTGCTGTTGAGTTTGCTGATGGTAGAACTTACTACTATATCAATGGCAATTACATTCCACAACTTGATAACAAACGTATCTATGGAAAAGAAAAACTTGCCATTGCTCTACTCTTGATGTAAGTAATGATTGGGTAAATACTATGCTAATTGAAGACGTCATTTTCCTATTGGTATCGCTTGGAGTAATCGCTGGTGTTGGTCATACAATACTACGATTCGCTAAGTCTTCCAAACATACTGCTCGCAGTAGGATTGAAGAAGCAAAGATTCGTCTTGAAACTGCAAAGGCAGATTTAGAAGCAGCAAGACTTGAAAAAGAAGCAGAAAAACTATACGAGACTCTCTATAAAGAGGCTCTCGAAGATGAAAACGAACAACATAAAGGGAAAAACAAATGAAGAACGATACAAATCTCGTGGGTCTTGGGATCAAAGTTGGTCTTGGCATTGGCGTGCTTGTTATTGGTGGATTGTTCATTGGTAATACAATGACGACTGTCAATGCAGATGAGATTGTTGTCAAGCAAGACATCATCGGCGGGCAACTACATGTATGGGATACTCCGGGCGTGCACTGGCAGAACTTCGGAACCATTACACGATACAAACGCTCTGCTCAACTCTGGTTCTCCGCAAAGAAAGACGAGGGCAATGAAGAAGACGATTCAATCAAAGTTCGTTTCAATGATGGAGGACATGGAAACATCTCTGGTTCACTTCGTTATTCTCTTCCAAACGATTCAAACAAAATGCTTGAACTTCATCGAACCTACCATTCAATGGCAGCAATCGATCATGAACTCGTTCGTCAGGTTGTAAACAAGTCTGTCTATATGTCCGGTCCACTTATGTCTTCCCGGGAGAGTTATGCAGAGAAGCGTGCCGATCTAATCAACTACATTACGGATCAGATTGTCTATGGCGTGTATCGAACGGAACACGATCAAGTCAAAACTACTGATCCTATCACCGGTCAAGAGAAGGTTGTTGATATTGTCAAGCCAAAGGCTAATGATCGCTCACCAAATGGTGTTGAACGAGAGGAAGAGAGCCCTATTCAGAAGTATTCATTGGGCGCGAGCAACATTACAATCAACGGAATTGATTATGATCCGGTTGTTGAACAACAAATCAAACAACAGCAGGAATCCATCAGTGCTGTGCAACAAAGCATTGTAAATGCAAAGCGTGCAGAGCAAGATACATTGACGGTTGAACAACAAGGTAAGGCTGCCGCTGCAAAAGCGAAGTGGGATCAAGAGGTTCAGAAAGCAACGGCAGTCACGGCAGCAGAACAAGAGAAAGCAGTTGCGGTTACGCAAGCAGAAAAGAACAAGGAAGTTGCACAACTGTCGCTTGACACTGCAAAGCTTGCTGCTCAACAAACGATTGCAGAAGCAAAGGCAGATGCAGATGCTAAACGTCTTGCGTTGCGTGCTAATAACAACTTCCAAGATCGATTGAATGCTTGGCTTGAATCGCAAAAAGCGTGGGCATCAGCTTATGGTGCACAACGACAGACGCCAGATGTTGTTATGGGTGGAGGCTCGTCTACCACTGGTCTCAATAATGGGTTGATTGATATGCTATCAGTCAAGGCTGCACGCGACCTCGGGATTACAACCAAGCCATAATGCTTACGAATTGGCTAAACAAACTACTTGGTAAGCCATATTACGAACGCTACAAAAACGTAAGCTTACATTGGTATCTCAATGGCAAACTTCATCGGGAAGACGGACCTGCTGGTGAGAATGCTGATGGAACCAAATGCTGGTATCTCAATGACAAACGTCATCGAGAAGATGGACCTGCCATTGAACATGCTAATGGAACCAAATATTGGTATGTCAATGACAGGCTCCATCGAGAAGATGGTCCTGCCGTTGAGTGTGCTGATGGTAGAACTTACTACTGGATGAATGATAAACACATTCCACAACTTGATAACAAACGAATTTATGGAAAAGAAAACCTGCAAAAGTATCTTATACTAATATGAGTAAGCCTGAATATAAAGTCAGTGCTAATGGAGCCAAATGTTGGTATCTCAATGGCAAACTTCATCGAGAAGACATCAATCCCGAAACGGGATTGACATGTCCTGCTATTGAGTATGCTAATGGATACAAAGAATGGTGTCTCAATGGCAAATGTCATCGAGAAGACGGACCTGCTGTTGAGCTTGCTGATGGTAGAACTTACTACTATATCAATGGTAATCACATTCCACAACTTGATAACAAACGTATCTATGGAAAAGAAAACCTGCAAAAATTACTACTACTGATATGAAGGCAATTATGAAAATCGACATCAAAGACTTAGAAAAACACAATCGAGTATTCACAAACGGTGCAATAGAGTTCATTGCATCATTGGTTCAGCAATTCTCTCCAAGAGTAAAAGAACTACTTACCGCTCGACATGTGAAACAAAGTCTCTTCGATGTCGGATTGCTTCCACACTTCCGAAAGGATACGGAATGGGTTCGTAATTCGAGATACATTGCAGCGCCTATTCCAGCAGACTTGAAAGATAGACGAGTAGAGATCACTGGTCCGACTGATAGGAAGATGATCATCAATGCGTTGAACTCTGGTGCTAATGTATTCATGGCAGATCTTGAAGACAGTAATTCTCCTACATGGGGTAACATTGTTCAGGGTCAGATCAACTTGATGGATGCGGTTAGAAAGACAATTACATTCAAGACGGATGCCAAGGAATACAAGTTGAATGACAAGACTGCCGTGTTGATGGTTCGTCCTCGCGGCTGGCATATGATTGAGAAACACTTCACGATTGACGGTGAACCTATTCCTGCTGCATTGATGGATTTTGGATTGTATTTTTACCATAACATCAAAGAGTTGATGGATAATGGAACGAGTGCATACTTCTATCTTCCGAAGATGGAGAATTGGGAAGAGGCTCGCTTGTGGTCTGATATATTTTGGTTTGCTGAGGAAAAGTTCAAATTGAAGACTGGAACGATCAAGGCTACCGTTTTAGTTGAGACGATTACATTAGCGTTTGAGATGGACGAAGTGGTATGGGCATTGAAAGATTATATCGTCGGTATGAATATGGCTCGGTATGATTATGTATATTCGTTCATCAAGAAGTTTTCTAACCGTTCTGATATGATTTTGCCAGACAGATCACAGATTACGATGGACAAAGCGTTTCTAAATGCTTATTGTAAATTGCTTGTTCAGACTTGTCATAAACGTGGTATTATGGCTATCGGTGGAATGGCGGCACAGATCCCAGTCAAGGGAGATAAGCTTGCTAACGAAGAAGCAATGGAAAAAGTTAGATTAGACAAGATGCGTGAAATAAGACTTGGAGCATCAGCAGCCTGGATTGCACATCCTGGGTTAGTTAATGTTGTCCGCCAAGTATTCGACTGGTTGATGCCACAAAATAATCAGATGGACCGGTATTGTAATTATGTAATTACCGAAGAAGAGTTGCTGGAACCTCATCGTGGTGCTATAACTATGAGCGGTCTTCGTAGTAATATCCGTGTAGCAATTCAGTATCTTGAATCATGGTTGCGTGGTATTGGAGCAGTAGCAATTTATAACTTGATGGAAGACGCAGCGACATATCAGATTAATTTTGGGCTTACTTGGAGTTGGCTATATCATAACTGTATAATTGATGACACGGTATTGACGAAAGAACTGCTACTCAAAACTATTGATGAAGAAATGCTCATCATTCAAAGCGAAGTTGGTGATCGTTTTGACACTGGTAAGTTTCAAGAAGCAAAAGAGTTTTTTACAAAATCAGTTTTGGATCCAAATTTTCAGGAGTTTTTTACTAATTCCGCGTATAGTTTTCTCAACTAATTAAACAAGGGATATAATCTCAATCCAAGCTATGAAATCAATCAAAATAACCACTCCAACTTCAACATATTGGCAACTGGAAGGAAGAGATCGACACTTCCATCGTGATGAAATTGATCCTGAAACTGGTCTATCTCTTCCAGCATATGTTGATAACTACGGATTCAAGTCATGGTTCATCAATAATCGGCGGCATCGAATTGATGGGCCAGCCGTTGAGTTCGCTGGTGGTGGAATAAAAACTCAATACTGGATCAACGATAATCGTATCCAGCAGTTAGATAACAAGTATATCTACGGTAAAAATAAACTCGCAGCAGCATTGCTCCTAATTTAGTATAATAATATCACGCCCTTAGCTGGGTATTTTACTGGAAAGATATGGGTATTAAACGACCTGTTTGTGTAATTGATGAGTATGGTGATAAGCGCTGGAAGTTGGATGGCAAGCTTCATAATGAACATGGTCCAGCCATTGAGTTCGTGGATGGAACAAAATGCTGGTATATCAATAATCAATGTCATCGTTTTGAAGTAGATCTAAAAACTGGTCTATTGCTTCCAGCTATTGAATGGAATGACGGATCAAAAGATTGGTATATGCATGGCAAAACTCATCGAGATGAAATTGATCCTGAAACTGGATTGAGTCTTCCTGCTATGACATATCCTGATGGTTCTGGATATTGGTATAAGAATAATCTAAGGCATAGAGATGATGGTCCAGCCATTGAGAATCCGAATGGTATAAAGCAATACTGGATTGATGGTAAATACATTCAGAAATTAGACAACAGAACTATCTATGGTAAAGAGAATCTTGCAGCCGCCTTGTTGTTATTGTAGTCCGCCTGGCACTTGACACGACGCGTTGGCGTGCTTAGATTGTTCGTAGGAAAACGCAATGAAAAAACATTGGTTCTACATCAAAGATGGCGAAGTAAAAGAAGCCACACTTGACAATGGTTATACCAGAGATCCGCATTTTTGGTATGATGTAGATTCAGATGATGATGGCGGTCATTATGAGAATGCATTATATGAAACATACATTGCAGCAAGCGATGCAGCAATCGATTATTGTAATAGTATGATTATGCACTACACAAATAGACGCGATACTATAATCGCTAAGAGAATAAAATGAAGGTAGTTGATTACATCCCAAAGCATACTTGTTGCGAATGTTCTGAACTTGCAATATGGATGTATGCCCCGAGTGGTAGGAAAGAAAAAGATCGTTATTATTGCGATGCTTGTATAAAAAGAGGCTGTAATTGTAATATTAACCCAGATTCTGGTGAGGAAGATGTTGATGACTTGGGGCGTAAGTATCCTTGCTGTGAATACTTGTATGATGATAGAGGCTTCGATGTCATATAATACAAACAAAGGTATGTAGCGTCATGGAGACGGGGGTTCATCAATTCAGAATTGATTTTTACGGAGTCAAACATTGGCGCGTTGATGATAAGCGTCATCGCGAAGATGGTCCGGCTATTGAGTTTCCTAACGGAACTAAAATCTGGTATATGAATAATAAGATTCATCGCAGAAATGGACCCGCTGTTGTTGTTGTTGCTAATGGAGATAAATATTGGTATCAACATAACGAGCTTCATAGAGACGATGGTCCAGCTATCGAGCTTGGAGATGGAACAAAAGAATGGTATCTCAATGGTAAACTTAATCGAGAAGATGGATTGATTGTTGAGTATAATACCGGAACCAAACGATGGTTCTTAGATGGCAAACTTCATAATGATGATGGTCCAGCAGTTGAATACATTGATAGAAGAACTCGATATTGGATCAATGGTAATCACATCTGTCAGCTTGATAACAAACACATCTATGGAAAAGAAAACTTGCAAAAGTATCTGATACTGATATGAATAAGTCTAAATGTAAAATTGATGCTAATGGAAACAAACGCTGGTTTCTCAATGGCAAATGGCATCGAGAAGAAATCAATCCAGAAACTGGATTGACGATGCCTGCTGTTGAGTATGCTAATGGAGACAAATACTGGTGTCTCAATGGCAAACTTCATCGGGAAGATGGTCCTGCTATTGAGTATGCTAATGGAGAAACTCGATACTGGATCAATGGCAATTACATTCCACAACTCGATAACAAACATATCTATGGAAAAGAAAACTTGCAAAAGTATCTGATACTGATATGAACTGGCTAAACAAACTACTTGGCAAGCCATATTACAAACTCTACAAAAATAGAGACAAATATTGGTATATCAATGACAGGTTTCATCGAGAAGATGGTCCTGCTATTGAGTATGCTAATGGAAATAAATCTTGGTATCTCAATGGCAAGCTTCATCGAGAAGACGGACCTGCTATTGAGGATGCTGATGGAACCAAAACTTGGTATCTCAATGGCAATCTTCATCGAGAAGACGGACCTGTTGTTGAGTTTGCTGATGGTAGAACTTACTACTATATCAATGGCAAATACATTCATCAACTTGATAACAAACGTATCTATGGTAAAGAAAACTTGCAAAAATTACTACTACTAATATGAGTAAGCCTGAATGTAAAATTGATGTTAATGGAACCAAACGCTGGTATCTCAATGGCAATCTTCATCGGGAAAATGGACCTGCTATTGAGTATGCTGATGGAACCAAATGTTGGTATCTCAATGGCAAACGTCATCGAGAAGACATCAATCCCGAAACGGGATTGACATGTCCTGCTATTGAGTATGCTAATGGATACAAAGAATGGTATCTCAATGGCAAATGTCATCGAGAAGATGGTCCCGCTATTGAGTGTTCTGATGGAACAACTGAATACTATATCAATGATAAACGCATTCCACAACTCGATAACAAACGAATCTATGGTAAAGAGAAACTTGCAATAACATTATTACTGCTATAAGTGAAGAGGATTATTCAAATCAGAAAAATGGTACTACAAACAACATCAAAAAAGGAGAAACGAAAATGGATCTGAAAATTACTAACCTTACAAACGAAGAACATCTCGCACAACTAACATACATTCGAACGAACCCAAATGTTCTTATTGAGTTCGTGATGAATAACGGTCTTGACTCTGCACCAGTCGCAACACCAGCGGCACTTGCAGTAATGCAAAAGGCTCAGGATCAGAATCTTAAGTTCCGAGACAGCGCTGCTCTATTGGTTGAGTGGTATAACGCACAATTTTCAACAAGTTTCACTGTGGATCAGTTGGCATAACGCCTACATCTGACTACATTGACAAGACACTGCTCCATGATTACATTATGGGGACAGTAAATTACTAACAAAAAACTGAAAAGGAAACTAAACTATGAAACTATCTACTAAACTATTGTCTCTGTTCGCAGGCGCTATGTCGCTAACCTGTTTCACTTCATCTGCTAAGGCTGAGGATTTTTCGCTTCATCTTGAACCGGGTATTGAAACTGCTCTTACTCAGAAGCAACTGGATATTTACAATCCGGGCGCTACACTAAACGTTGAAGGTATGTTCAACCTCAATCCCAATTTTGTTGTTGGTCCAGCGGTTCAAGCATCCTATCTACCTCGCGCACAAAATACCAATGAAAACGCCGGTGTTCTATGGCAATTCGGCGTTGCAGCACGCCTTCAAGGTGATCATTCAAGCAGTGATGGCGTTTCACCATGGATTGAAGGTAATCTATCCTTGGCTCGCACTGGTGATGTAAATCGTCCAGCATTCGGCGTTCGTATTGGCGTTGATGGCTTCACTGATAACGCACACGTTGCATCATGGGGACCATGGATCGGATATGATCACGTAATGCAAACATCAACTACTGATAGCGTTGTTTCACCGGTTCTCGATAGCCGTGATTACAATTCATTCTCCGCTGGTCTATCTTTCAACTTCGACTTCCCAGTCAAGGTTAAGCATGTTGCTGTCCGACATACCGTTCACGAAACTGAATATGTCTATGTCAAGGTTCCAGCACCAGTAGCACCAGAGAAGCTCTCATTCCATGAGCGCGTATACTTCAATTGGGATAGTCCTGTTATTCGTAATTGGGAAGAGTCAGATAAGATTGACGATCTTGTCAAGCGAATGGCAGAGCATCCAAACATGACTGTTGCCGTTGAAGGACACGCATCAATTGACGGAAACTACAACCACAATGTTGTTCTTGCTCAACATCGCACGGACGCCGTTGTCAAGTATCTCGTTGATCATGGTGTTGATGCATCACGCATTACATCACAATCATTCGGACCAGATCGTCCAGTCAATATCGGCAAGGTTCAAGAAAGTCATGAGCGAAGTCGCCGAGTTGAATTTAATGTTGTATTTAATACAACCGATAACAAATAAACAAACTAACAAAGGATAAAATCAAAATGAATAAACTTAATCTCTCGGTTCTTTTTCCACTGGCATTAATCGCAGGATGTAATGCTTCGTCTTCAATCTTCCCACCCGCAGACACCACTGGTGATGATGGCGGAACGGTTGATACTTCAACTGGTACAGGCACTGGCACTGGCACTGGTACTGGTACTGGCACGGGTACTGGTACTGGCACGGGTACTGGTACTGGTACTGGCACGGGTACTGGTACTGGCACGGGTACTGGCACGGGTACTGGCACCGGTACAGGTATTGGTACTGGTACATCAACTACATGTGATGACGCAGGAATGATGGATAGCGGTTCATCTTCTGGTAGCGGTAGTTCATCTGGTTCATCCAGTGGTACTACTTCATCTGGTAGTTCAAGCGGAACAACTTCATCGGGTTCTTCATCCGGTGTTGTGTGTGATGCTGGTTCATCCAGTGGTTCTGGTTCATCCAGTGGTTCTGGTTCTTCCTCTGGTAGCGGTTCATCTTCTGGAACTACTTCGTCAGGTTCTTCTTCTGGCGCATCTGGTAGTTCTTCTGGTACTGAGCATGATGCTGGTTGTGATGCTTCGCCTCCTCCTCCCCCACCACCATGTGATGCAGGTAGCGATGTAGTTGTTGTGCCAGACGCAGGGCATGATGCTTCTGATGCAACTCCACCAAAGGATGCTGGTAATCCTGATGCGGCAGTCTGTCATTCAGATTGTGATGATACCCTAACAATCTGTTCAAAGGATTGTGATGATCGTTTCTTCTCACCAAGCAGTGATTGTGATAATTGCCACACAACTTGCATTACAATCAAGCTCGGTTGCGATGATGATTGCGTGAAGACCTGCGGTCTCTGATACTAAATTAGATTGATTTTCTTAGCTTAGCATTTTTCTTTTTTCTTAACTTATTGTTATGGTCGATTGGCTAAATTGGCAGAAGCGCCTGGCTCAGCGTATAATAAAATTGAGTGCGTCTAAGGAAACTTAGAATGTAGAACTGCTCAAACTCGGTGAAACTCTAAATGCAATATGCATATGACAACGCCGAGCCAAGCCCCAATTTATTATTGGGGAAGGTGTAGAGACTAGACGGGCAGTCCCTAAAATCAAATAATTGATCATGGGAAAGGCATAGTCCAGCATAGCAAGCAACAAATGTTGCGGCTTACGAAAGTAAGTGTCTATGACGAAGATCAGGTTCCTTAACCGGAGTGTGGGTTCGACTCCCACATCGACCACTACTTAGTCCCTTACGTTTAATGATTTACCTACACCTCCATACCGGTTGACAGCCGACTCGCGGATGCTTACTATATAAGCACCAAAATGAAACTCCTCCTCCCAATCATCCTCCTCTCATTCATTGGTTGTGCCGGAAACATTGATCAGGTAGTAAACACTGATCCAAATCCTTCATGTCAATATGAAGTCTATCGCCATGATCCATCGGGTTGGCTTCTAAAAACACCCGAGATGCATTTTATTTACGATGGTAGTTATTGGACGACTGGCACTAACTTCATTGAGCCACAATACTATCAAAACGCGTGGCATAATATGCTTGATCTTGGAACCGTGCTTCAACGATTGAGCGAGTATGGTATTGAGTCTGGAACGCTTGACCCAGTTGATCATTATAGCGAACCTAAACTTGATGTAAACTCGGGGTTCAATCTAATCTCAAAACAAATCACTGTTGATGATAGCATTCTTGTTGCCGATATCAACAATAATATTCTCGCTGGAACTATTCCATTCCCAAATGACAATACAATCTATGTCATTATGCTTCCGCCGAATGTCATTACAACTACAATGGTAAGTAATAGTTGGAATGGATACCATAGTCATACGGCATATGGTAGCAATCGATATACCTTCGCTATCATTCAATACAACTCTAATTATGATTTTGTTGATGAAGTAATCTCTCACGAATTAGCTGAGTCCAGTACTGACCCTGATAACTATACTGGTTATTATACTGTTAGTCAAGAGATTGGGGATCTGTGCGAAGCATATACCGAAGAAATTGATGGTTATAGAGTACAAAAAGTGTTTAGCGAATCAGCATGTCAGTGTCTATGAACGGTAAGCCTGAATGTAAAGTCCATGCTAATGGAGACAAACACTGGCATCTAAACGGCAATCTTCATCGAGAAGATGGTCCTGCTGTTGAGTATGCTAATGGAATCAAATACTGGTATCTCAATGGCGAACTTCATCGAGAAGACGGACCTGCTACTGAGTTTGCTAATGGAGAAACTCGATACTGGATCAATGGCAATTACATTCCACAACTCGATAACAAACATATCTATGGAAAAGAAAACTTGCAAAAGTTTTTACTCCTGATATGAATAAGCCTGAATGTAAAGTCCATGCTAATGGAGACAAACACTGGTATCTCAATGGCAAACTTCACCGTAAAGACGGTCCTGCTATTGAGTATGCTGATGGAAGCAAATATTGGTATCTCAATGGCAAATATCATCGGAAAGATGGTCCTGCTATTGAGTATTTTAATGGAGACAAACGCTGGTATCTCAACGACAATCGTCATCGAGAAGACGGACCTGCTATTGAGCTTGCTAATGGAAGCAAATACTGGTATATCAATGGCAAACTTCATCGAGAAGACGGACCTGCTACTGAGTTTGCTAATGGAGAAACTCGATACTGGATCAATGGCAATTACATTCCACAACTTGATAACAAACACATCTATGGAAAAGAAAACCTGCAAAAGTTTTTGCTGTTGGTATAAGGCATAATCTCGTATATATAAATGCACAAACTATTCGCTCTCTTGGTTCTATCAGTTTTTGTTGTAAGTTGTTCTTCCACTCCCCCTCCTGCTCCACTTAGATATCCAAGAAAGCCAGCTCTGCAAGAGCATATTGGTCGTGCTACGGTTGCGTTAGTCGTTAGGAATAACGACGGCGATACCCGACCATATTGCACTGGAACATTTATTAGTAGCAATACAATACTGACTGCGTCTCATTGTATAGAACACATGGCAGAAAAACAAGAACGAAAAGATCCTGTTGGTACATCCATTCAATACATTGTTGAAGACGAAGTCGTTGGTATCAACGAAGAGCCTAAGGCAATGCATAATGCTGTGGCTGTCAAAACAAGTTTTGATCTTGACTTAGCCGTACTTGAAACTGTTGGAACCGTTCCAGATCATGATATTGCAAGCATCGCTAAATACACTCCTATGATTGGCGAACATGTGTTTACTGTTGGTCAGACACATGGATTGTATTGGTCGTATATGGAACATACTGTTGCTAACTATCGTAGTAAAATTCCTCAGGATGATCGCAAAGCAAATTATGTTCAATTGGACGGGCATATTTTTGGAGGAAACTCTGGTGGGGCATTATTCGATAAAGACGGCAACATTGTTGGCGTAGCAGAATCAATTTTGACGACTGTTCCCGGTGTTGGATTATGTGTAGACTTGGATAATATCAAGTCGTTCTTGACGCCAGATAAGAAGTAGACGCAAGAAACAAGCGATATTCTATAAGGTTCCATATGAAAACATTGCTCATCATATCATTAGCAGGATTACTAAGTGGCTGTACATTACAACCATCTGTTCATGGAAAAGTAGTTGGCAATTCGCATGGGACATATTATTCGTCTACCCACAAGTAGAGCCATGTAGGCAGTTTCCCGACCACTTGACAAGCTGGCTCGCGAGCCTTATATTGTCTATATGAAAAAGTTTGAAGTGTGGTTCATCCAGAATAATAAGGGTGAAGATTGCAGTTGTGCATTCACCGAGTATGATCGTGCTGTTATGTGGAAGCAATATCTTAGCGATTGCAATCCGCATAACGGTCCGTATTTACTATACGGTTTCTTGCTTAATGAGCAAGGTAAAATGGCTTAGATATGGTCGAGTTTGGCGGTATGAATGGATGGTTTCTCATGTCAGCATTCTGTGTAGTTGGAATGTTGATAATATCTATTACTGATTGGTTTAAGAAAAGGAGATAACAATATGTTTGCATTCAATAAAGTTTCTTTTTGGGTTGGATTTTTTCTAATCATGATTGTGTGGATCTCATTCAGTGAATTGGTATTGATCCCGCATCATGTTGGTGTTGGTTATAGGTTTTTGATTGGTTTTACGCTTGGATTTTTGTATAATCATCTGTATAATAGGTACGCATTCAAGGAGAAAAACAAATGAGCACTAAAATTGAAACGGATTTTACCGAACTTGCAAATCAGATCAACGCAAAGATCAAAGAGGCAGCGGAAGCAATGAAGCAAGCCAATGCTCTTGCTAAGGCAGCGGGACTATCATCTCTTACATACGATGAGTATGATGATGACAGCGCTGATACCGAAGAAGAGCAGGATAAGATTGACGAGTTCAGGGGCAAGGTCAATATCTATCCGTTGTTTGGTGAGTTGGATAAGGCTGGTTGGCACACAAGTTCAATTGGTTGCTAAGGGAATTACTATGAGCGACATCGAAAAGGATTTTCAGTCGGTTGCAGATCAAATCAACGCAAAGATCAAAGAGGCAGGAGAACTGATCAAGCAAGCAAATGCTCTTGCAAAATCGGTTGGCGTGAAATGTTATGCTTACCCTCATTGTTATACTGGTGATGTCAAAAAACTTGGAGAATTGATTGATTTTGATCCCATTATTGGTTCTCTTGATCAAGCTGGTTGGCAGACATCAACTATGACCGCAGATTGTTGAGTAGAAAGTCGATATGACTGATTTAGAATTGACTTACGACGGTCTCATTGAAGAATTGAATGCTAAGGTTGCAGAAGCAATCAAAGCATTGAATGAAGCAAAAGAAATTGCTGATAAAGCATCAATCAATCCTCGATCGTTTAGCGACTGGAACGATATCAAGGATGCTGTAAAGCCATTTTTCGATGTTGATGGCACGGATATTGGTTGGTCAAGTAGTTCTTGGTGCGCGGGAGACTGATTATGAAAACGCTAATCGCAATGTTGTTTGTCTGTTCTGGTTGTGCGTCATCACTAAGTCAGCAGTGTTCTGATAGCGTTTGTATGTCTAATGCCGCAAGCGAAAAGGCAGCACGAGAGCATCGTGTTGTTGAGCACACGGTATGGAACTATTCTGCTGATAGAACCGTTGCTTGCACAATGCGTTGTAGAAGCGATAATGATTGTAGCGTTGTTGAGTGTCGATAATGCTTCAAACTATCCTTGATGTTTCTGGGGTTATTGCTTGTAGTATTGGTATTGTAGCGGTAATCGTTTCTCTATTCGCTATTCTAAGCGATAAGAAAAACAAGAAATGAATTGTCCTATCTGTGATCGTGAAATACGCGCTCCTAATTATTGCGATCATTGGGCAGACAACCATCGATCCATAAAAGTATGCTACGATTACAGAGCGGATGGTTCTTGTTCGACGGAGGTGTTTTCAACTGATATACAGCATGTGCGCCCACTACTAAAAATGAGTGGGTTGATTAGTTGGGAACGAATTGAAAAACTATTGTTGCTAACATGAATTGCTCTATCTGTAAATTATATATGCACAACGATTACTGCGAGCATTTTGTTGGTAAATACCTTGTTATGTATTCTGGTGGTGGTACGACTATATTCGAATTGCTACCATCAAAAGGTTTTCAGTTCAAAGGGTTTTTCCCAAGGTCGATTCTGGTTGATGAAGAACGAATTGAAAAACTGTTGTTGCTAACATGAATTGTCCTGTATGTGGTTTCGTGATGAGAAAAGATGATCGCAATCGTGATTGGTGCGCCCACTATATTGGTTCTAAATATAGAGCAGTTTATGATCTGAACGATGACGGCTCAACAACAACGAGATTGTATGAATTTACTTCTAATAAAAAACACAGAAGATTATTGAGACTAATTACTATAATGAATGACTTAGTTTTTATTGACGAAGAACGAATTGAAAAACTCTTACTCCTCATATAGGATAATCAAATGAGTTTAGTCTTGATTGGTTCGCGTGCTATGAAGCTCAGACTTGGTTCAGCAATGAAACGAGCGCCACTTGATTTTGACTTCGTTGTTTCATCAAGAGACGAAGCCAATGCTTGGATTGCATCTAACTATGATCGTGTTGGAGGGCGCCGAGTATATGAAGAGAATAATGGACGCAAGGTCATCGTAGAGGGAGATACGATGGTGGAGTTTGATATTGCGGTGCCGGGTAGTAGCGATGAATTGTTGATTGACTTGGTGAAGGAAGACGGAGATTATATGGAGACGAGTTTTGGGATGGTTCCATCGATCGATTTATTGTGGACGACGAAGGACGCTCACAAGTATAAGAAGTTTGGAAACACTTCGGACGCAACATTTTGGAAGCACGCAAGCGACTGGTATCTAATGAAGCATATGGGTGCAACGATCCGTCCAGAGCTTGTTGAGTTTCATAAGTTGCGCGAACAAGAAAGTTATGCAACACAAAAGCATCCTAAATTGAATGTTAGTAAGGATTATTTTTTCAAGGACGATTCAGTTCGGTATATTTTTGATCATGATGATCTGCATCGTTCTGTAATGCTGGGTTCCCGTCCGGCATACGAAAATTACCTTTCTGATGGAGAGCAAGTTAAATGCAGTAAAGAGAAGTTCTTCGCAGTGTCCGAAGACATTAGACTTGCTGGTGCCTTAGAAGAAGGGCTTACGCTGGCATTAGAACGCTCACAAATTAGCAATCCCGGTGTATGGTCGCCAGACAAAAGTTTCCGCTTCGCATATTCTAAGGTATGTTCTAGTATCACGTCCGGCTGGTTCAGAAAATATTGCTATGAACATATTCCCGAAGTTCTAAAACTCTATGAGAAGACTTCCAAAAACTACTGGCAGAAGTTTCAATCTGATGTTGCGTCCGGTTTGGTGAAGCCGTTTACTGGCAGTAAATATTAATATGTTCAACTGTCCCGAAGTCAATACCTGTGTATCCTACTACTAAAATGAATTGCCCCCACTGTAATAAAGAATTGTATTGGAGTAGTACAAAGTATTTTTGCCGTCATATGTATAGCAAATATACTGTCTATTATTGTGTTGAATGGATAAATGTTTGGTGCGAAAACATTTTTGTATTGTATCTTGAAAAACAGTGTCTCTTGGATGAAGAGCGCATAGAGAAATTACTACTACTAAAATGAAGACATTACATTGCCCAATCTGTGATTACAATATGTCTGCGTCTGGCAATGGTGTTCCATATTGCGATCATTTAGTAGGAAAATATAAAGTATTATACGATAATGTAAGTATGTCCGGTGAATATATGACAAGAGTACTACTAGTTGTAGAACAAAGTATTGTTCTGCTTCAATTTAGTAAGTTGGTCTTTCTTGATGAAGAACGAATTGAAAAATTCTTACTATTGAGATAATATATGGGAACAAAATCTTGGATTGAAACTGCAAGCGACGAAGAAATAATTGAACATTTATTGAGGGCTAAGCATTATTATATCTCGTACGATGCTCGTAGCGAAAACATTAGATACCTCAAAAAATATAAGCCACAAGTATATAGACGGTGGGAAAATATATTGTTGCTGATGTAGGATACTATCGCAGTTGACGGCTTGTGCGTTCGTGGTTATATTACTGGCGCCTCAAAGCAGGCAGAAAGAATGGATATAACAATGACTAATCTACTAGCAAGCGATGTTGATGTGTCTTGGGGAAACATTGAAGAGATTCTTGATCTTGATGACGACCGCGAGACTTTTGATAAGTTGTGCAGTCAATCGTTGCCGTCTGATTTTTATGTCGCTGTTGATGAAAATAAGATGGTGTATCTCACGCCGTGTGCTTACTTCGACAGGGAAGGATATATGTTTGATCAGCACATGGATCTCGCTGACATTCTTCCCGAGTATGTTGCTGAGAATGATGAGATGGAAGGCGTTTGGATGTGCGAACAAGATACTTCACCTGCCACTGCAAAGGAAGTTCTTGATGACTTGGTTAGCGTTGGGTTTAAGACGAACGCAGACTTCACTGATCTGTGCGGAGGAGTTTAGTCAAATGAAAAATCTATTCATGTTCGCAATCATGTCTATTACAATCGTTGCTTGTGCCACGAATGATGACGAAGCCGTAAAGGCATTGTCGGATAATGGTTTCAATGACATCACGATTACAAATCGTGGTTTTTTTGGAGCACAGTTTATGGGTTGCGATCAAAAAGATCAAAACTGGTATCACGCCAATGCAACTAATCCAGCAGGTCGCAAAGTTAATATGCTTGTGTGTTGTGGTGGTCTGATGTCTTTCAAAGGGTGCACTGTTAGAAGCAAATAGTTTCAATAATAAATACAGAAAAGAAACTCAAAGACAAAGATGTTTAGGTATAACAAAAAGGGCGAACTGCATTTAGATATTAGCCTTGCATGTAGTAAGTTGAAGCCCGGTATTGGATTCAATGAATGGGAACCTCTAACAAAAAAAGAGTTTGATCGCAGTAATAAAATCATTCTTGACGGTAGAGACACAATAGAGATCATTGAGTTCATTGGAGATACCAAAGCAGGTGTGTTCAGAGATCAACTGATTACCTATCTTGAAAATAGAATTGGCAAAGATCGTTTAGATAAGTTGATGTTATTGATATGAGTAAAAGATGTCCGGTCTGTAATGCAGACGATATGATTATATCAAATCAGCGTCCAGATAGAAAGTTTTGTACGAACCAGCATAACATTAGTCCATATGTTGTTGTTGTTTATGATGATGGTGTGTCGCGCGTGTATTATGGTCATCAGTTCATTTTTGAAGTATTATCATACGATAAACTGAACATAGAGTATATTGAAAAGATGCTGTTGCTACTATAATTCTTTTGGATCAAATGCAGGATCAAAGAATCTCAAATAACCGTTCCCTGTAATCCCAACATTATATGATCGCAAATCCATTCTGTCCGTGATTAGTTTTCCAGCCATCTCTTCAATTAGTTTTAGCATCCAATCAGGTTGTAATTTACCAGCGAAATCATCAGTAATCTCTTCGTTTACAAAATAGACAATTCGATTATACACTCTCTCCGCTAATGACCTGATCGCATTACCAATTCTTGGATTGTTTTTGTTCCTGTATATAGCAGGATAGTTTGGATCGTTCTTAATAGTTTTTGCTATATCTTTCATGAAGTCTGTTATTTGAGACATTTTTCTGTCTCTTCTATTTCCATTGAAGTCAACATCATTCTTCAAGAAATTGAACACGGTTTCCATTCGTTCTTGTATATAATAATATACCGGGTGTTCTCCGAAGTTTCCAATCTGACCAATGTCATCAATGTATGCTTCGGTTCCTGCTATGCCGTGTTGTTTCCATATTCGGTTTGCAGATTCTTTTGCCGCTTGATATGAGAATTGCTGTTTGAATATCTTCAATATCCTATCCTTGCCAATCGCAAAAACAAAGCCATCTGATCCGCTTCCTAATGGTTTTGGCTCGTGTTGGAATCGAGATCGAATGGAATCAATCTTAGCCTTATTTTCTTGAACGAACTTGACAAAGTCATTCATATGATCTGGATCTTGAAAGTAATATGGATACGCAACATCGAACATATCGCATAACGCTGGCATTAGAAACAAGTAATGTCCGAGTTCTTTTGGAAACTCTACATCGCTACCACGCTCATATCTGAATACATAAAGTGTTGGTATTGGATGTTTCCCTTGCAGTATATATGATTGTTTGACATGTGAGTTCTTCGGCGGTGTAGATTCAGTTGAGATCATATATCGTTCTCCATCTCCATCTTCACCAAATAATTTACTACCATTCTTTTCGAAATTACCACTCCAATCAACGAACTTAAGTTTAGACAATGTTGTCTTGTTTGCAACGACGAAATTATCTGCTACTTCCGGTGTAATTTTCCCTTGTGTTTTGTACATAACGAATTTATACAAGTTCCCCGGAAGAATGTCGAGAGTTTCCTCTGCCATCTTGTAAAAGAGTTTTGCTTGAATGTATAAATCACCGTAATGCATATATGATTATGCTGGATTATTATTGGTATTGAAATGAATTATATCTGTCCCGTCTGCAATGAAGATTTTCAATCAAAATACATTGAAAAGACATGTACGCATAGGCTGGGTAAATATACTGCTTATGTGTATAACGACGGTCTGATTTCTATCTGGTATACTGGGAAGTTTGTTGTTAGACTAGAACGTCCAAAACGTTTAGATGAAACATATATTGATATGATATTGCTACTAAAATGAATTATACTTGTCCCGTCTGTAATTATATTATAACGATGCTACTGCATGAACATACCGTTGGTTTATATACTGCTTATATTCATTTTGATGGCGAGGCTTACATCTACGATGGAGAAAGATGCTTGTTGAACCTGTCTTTTCCAAAAAGATTGAGTGAAAAGTATATTGATATGATGCTGTTGCTAAAATGAGTTATATCTGCCCCGTCTGTAATAATAGCTCGCCCTTGCCAAGATACCATCATCATCTGATTGGTAGATACTCAGTCCATATTTATGATACCGGAAGTGTGAATGTTTGGAATAATAAAACTACCGATCCATCCCCAATGCGAATACTAACACTCAATAGTCCAAAGACATTGAGTGAAGATTATATCGATAAGATGCTGTTGCTAAAATGAGTTATACCTGTCCGGTCTGTGATAAGAATACAAGTTTTTTTGATGAAGACCAGTTTGATGTTCTGTGTGATGTTCTGTGTGAACATGATATTGGTAAATACTATATCATAACATTTTCCGACGGTGCAGTTGGAGTATATTTATACCCAATAACAATAAGGTCCAGTCGTATTTTGAGATTGAAATCTCCAAAGCGCTTGGATGAAGAGTATATTGATATGATGCTGTTATTGAAATGAAATGTCCTAACTGTAATCTCATTATGTATAAGGAATCTTATACTGATCCAAGCGTATTATATTGTCATCATAGCATAGGTAAATATGGTGTTCTTATATACAGTGATATGTCAGTCAAATGTTATATCAATAATTGGAGCAAGATCCTATTCAAGATTAGTTAGTTTTTTGATTCAAGAGATATGACAAATGTTAGATGTAGACACACCCTCAATAAGTATGTTGTGTTTGTTCTTATTGGTGGTTATGTTAATGTGTATAGAGCTAATAAAGCCGGAGACACGAATGGTTTTTTACTAACATTGAAGTCTCCAAAGAGATTGAGTGAAGAGTATATTGATATGGTATTGTTATTGAAATGAATTATACTTGCCCAGATTGTCATATGTATCTGTCATCGTCATCGTGTTGTTTTCATAGATATGGTAAATACGATGTGTATTATGGCGTGGGTTATTATGGTGTAGATTCTCCCAATGAATTGATTGACATATATCCAAGAGAACGTCTCTCACCATTACTACTGAGTATTAAAAAATTAACGTTGCTGAATGAGGAGCGTATTGAAGGGTTATTGTTATTGAAATGAGCTATACTTGTCCAGTTTGTGATTACTGTCTATATGATTATGCTTCATGCAGTCATACTGTTGGTAAGTATCTTGTGTTCGTATATTGGGATACTGAGGTTCGTATCTATATACAAGCAAATTACTCGGATAAGAATAGTAGGATTACATTGAATAGTCCAAAACGATTGGATGAAGAGTATATAGATATGTTGATGCTATTGAAGTAATGTAGGTTGGTGTAGGCAACGGCTGAGCCTCTTGACACGTGGCGTTGGAGTGCTTATATTTTCGGGGCTTCGAGGGAAGGAAACAATGATAGACTATCAAATGAAAGCACGGCGTATTGAAAACGCCAGCAAATTGATTGAAGATCTTTCAAGAGAGATTATTGAATACAATAGGCATTGTGTGCATTATGTTGCATTCAATCTTTCTGAGAAAGAACAAAAGGCAATCAAATTGTTGGCTAAAAAGCTTAGAGATTTTAGGCTTGAAAAAGGTTTAGAGTCCTTAGAGATTTAGTTAGATTGTAGGTGTAGCCAAGTGGAAAGGCAAGACTCTGCAAAAGTCTCATGCGTGAGTTCAATCCTCACCTCCTACTCACACTGAAAATTATTCTGGATTAGCTCAGTGGTAGAGCAGACGGCTGTTAACCGTCGGGTCGTAGGTTCAAGTCCTACATCCAGAGCTACCTGAAAAAGCAGCGTGCCCCCTTGACGCGGGAAGTCAGGGTGCTTATAATGTCGGTACCTGAAAAACGGGTGAGGAAAATCAAATGAATACCTACGATCATCACATTGTTGCAGACATGGTTGGCTCACATTTTGTTGTGAGTCCGGTTCCATCAAAAGGCTCTTATGCCGAACGCATTGTTATGCGAGCGACTGATAGGGTTAGGGAATTGAATCTTGGTCGTGGAACTCGTGTTGAGTTTGACCTTGTTGTTAGCCGTGGTGAGATGGCTAATGTTGAAGTGTATTCGGTTGAAAACGGAGAATAATTCACAATGAATCGATTGATTATGATGTTTGCGACTGCCATTGGTGTGCAGTCTGCTGGTTGCTTGACGACCGTTGCAGGGGTCAATGCGACGGATGGCGGGCACGGTGAGGCGAGTGTCGATGCTGGCTTCACTGGCACGACTATCACTTGCGAGACTGATGCTGGCACCTATGTAGTGAATTGTGGTGGCGGTGGGGATAGTGGAATCGGTATATCGTATTTTGATATCCCTGATGGTGAAGTTCGTGCAAGTAATGGTTGGTGTGATGAGCATACTGACCTTGGTTTCCCTTGTAATCTTGGGTGTATTGTGGTTGAAGGTAATACTAACATTGCGGAAGGTTTGTGCAAATGAAGAAGGTATTTAGTTCGTTAGGAATCGGATTGGCAAGTGTGTTGATGGCAAGTTCTGTCATGGCTCAAACTGCAACGCAATCAAAAGATTGTGAAGCTATTAGGGCTCGTGGGGCTGGTGATGCATCGTTGCTATTGTTTCCTGCTATTGTTGTTGAGGGTATTCACTATCCCAGCAGTTCTGGTATTGCATCGATTGGCGGGTCTATCTCAAAAAATGGATATCAGGCAAGAGCTTCTCTTTCTTGGTCTCCATTGGATGCATTCAGATCTACTCTTGTTCGTAAGCTAGCTGATGCTAATTGCAATCAGCAAGTTGCAATGGTTCAGGCGCAACAAGCGCTTGAATATCTTAACGATGTTGGCAAGGAAACTGCCTACAATAATACATTGACATATCTCAATGAGCATAAGGATCATGCTAATGATCTTTTGTCGCAAGCTAATAAGCGATTGACCGCTGGTGTTGCTACCATTACTGATATTACTATGCTACAACAATTGGCTACTTCATTGGAGCTGAAGCGATTGCAGGCACAAGGTCAGTTGGATGTATTGCATGCGAAGCAATATGTTGCCAAGCAAAACTCGTTTGAAGAATTGATGTCTCACGTTCAGAATAGCAGTATGGAGTTTGAACGTCGCGCAAGCAACCTTCATAGGTTCGATGCATGGAAAACTAATATTGAGATTGGTGGCATTCCCCCAATGGCTGGAACAAGTGATACTTGGACTTGGGCTGGTTATGTTAGCGTCTCGTATAACTTCGGTGGTATTCCATTGATTCATAATGAGAACCAATACCTTGATGTTCGTAGTCGAGAGCTTAGGAATGCTCGTTATGAATTGACTGGTCAGTTGACAAGGTTCCGTGATAGCATTGTTGCTAATATGAATGATCTCAAACGTCAGTTGACATTGACTGAAACACAGATTGCTCAGTTGACTACAACACATAATAGTTTGCAGGCTCACTTGGATGCTCCGACTGCATTGAATTCAGATGCATTGATTCAACTTCAGATCATGGATGCGGAAAGCAATAAGGAATTGATTGTCGGTATGCTAACTGAACTCAACAAGTTTTATGGAGAAGGAAAATAATCATGGATACTACAATGGGAAATGAAACGACAATGGAAGCAACTAACGTTCAGCCAAAGATCAAGCACTGGAAAACTAGGGTATTTTCTTTTGTAGCCCTCGCCAGTCTTGTTGGATCATGCGGATATGCTTCGCGTGAAGGTTATTATATTGCCACGGATGGGTTTTGTGCACCATTCATACTTGGGCCAGACAATGATATGGTTGTTCAGTCTGCATTGAAAATGGCAGAGGTGAAACTTGAAAAGGGTCGTGCGTTGTCCGAGCAAAAGAGTATTGAGGCTCAGTTGGAAGATGGCGAGCTAGCACTAATTAAACTGGATAAGCTAAAGGAGCTTGGCGAACATGCGTTGGCATTCACTGATACTACTACTAATCAACAGGTTGCGATTGGTGGAACCGATATTGCTACCCTTGCTGAGCAAAAGAAAGCATTGCAAGTGATGCTAGGGCGTCAGACTGCATTGACTGCGGAAGCCAAGAGGAATTATGAGGCTGGTATTCTAAAGTTGCCAGAGTATCAATTGCAACAACAAGCGTTGGATAACATTCAGATCGCATTGTTCTCCAACGATCATGTCAAGATTCAGACTGATGTTTTGCTTAGTCAGGCTACGTTGGGATTGCAGTCGTTGACTGGTAATAAGAATGGCAATAATAGTATGCCAATGCCAGCTATTCTAACGGCTGCCGATCTTATGGGTAGAATCGAGATTCAACGATTGCAAATTGATGGTTTGATGAAGACTGGACTGGCTGAAAAGGAACGTGTTCAATCTGAATTGGCTGATATTGCGGTGTTGGAAAAGCAAGTAATGTCGCGCCCGGTATTTTCAGCTATTAATAGCAACGTGAATGTTGCATTTCTTCCTTACGAGCAAGCAGATAATGCTTCTACGGGAACACCAGTATATGATTGTATCTGGGGCTTGTTCGCTTGTAAAAACGTAGGCACGGTTAAAGACATTATTGTTGGCGAGACTGTGTTGATTGATCCAATGTCTAGTAGTCAATCACGTGGTAGATATATCACATTGGATGTGAAGTCAGAAGCTATGCGATCAAAGATTTTACGTCTTCGTCCATAAGTTAATTATTAACCGTGAGGGATTGAAAAATGATTAATGCAGCGGTAAGACTACTCAGTGGTAATGGATTTAATCTTGGGTGGATTATTATTAGTGCGTTTTTAATTGGATTATTTTACACACAATTTATATACGTAGTGTATCCTTTTAAAAAACTCTTTAATAAAGTATTTCCATTTACATCCGATGTAGATCGGAATAATTTTCCATCGGGTATGGTTATTGTTCCATCTCTTCTTCGAGACGAATACGATCTAAAGGAAATTATTAGGGCAGTTGATAGCTGTGCTACTAATAATTATCCGGGTGAACTGCATATTATTGCATCTGCTGATGGTCGTTCGGAAAATCCCACCGTATATCAAAAACTCGTGAATTGGGTTAATTCTTGCAACTATTCTAAAAATATTCACTTGCATACTTCTTACAATGAGGTAAGACAGGGAAAATTAGTAGCGGTGTATGCTGCCATTAATTATATGAAAAATCTCATCAAAAGCGGTAAACTGTCGTCTATGCCTGTGGTCTATTTTAGTGTTGACGCTGATGAAACTGTTTCTAATGGTTCTCTTCAAAAGTTAGTTGAAAAATTAATGACCAAACATTGGCTAACTGGTAATTATAGAAAAGTCGTTTGTGGTCAAGTTTGTATAAATAAAGGCGATATGTGGAAGGGCTGGCGTTCATTTTTTACTATTGCTGGTCAAAATTATCTTTTCGTTGCACGAAACTTCTTTAGTTTTAGCGCAATGCAAGAAAATATCAACATACTTCCTATGCCAATCCTACTAGGACAACTTTACGTATCGTGGTCAGATATGATTATCACTGCTCCTAAGTTTATGGGGTGGCTTGAAACTATCAAGTATAGCGACTATATTAAGTGGTGGTTCGGAAAAAGTTTGCCGAAGTTTTCAGAATATGATGGTGAAGAAATTCCGCAGGCCCTTTGCGGAAATACAGATGACAGTTCTTTGGCTGTTTTTGTTGCAATGTCTCATTGGGGTAAAAATGGTAAACTGTCTTGGGATCCTCCTCCTACTCCGTTGCATTCTTTTGTTAGATTTATTTTTGATTCGTTTATTGAACGTATTCAAGGTTTTGAGCAATCAGCTAAAGTATATACGTTTACACCGCCAACACTAAAATCTTTGTTCTCGCAACGAAAACGTTGGATGGCGTGCCGCGTTGAAACAAGCGGTCGTTTCTTCAAGGGGTTTTTGTTTTATTGGAGTATTGCCATTCCCTTTTATGGTGATTATTTACGATGTGTTTACTGGTCGTTTCACGCCGTTGTGTTCTATATGTTGCTGCCATTCTTGGCATGGCATGACAAGTCTGTTCTCGACGGATTGATGTTCATCTATATGATTACATATACTATGCAATTTTTGTATCTTTTCATGGTATGGTTTTTTGAAGAGAAAAAAGAACAATTTACACATCTTTTTCTTACAGCGATTTTTATTCCTATTACACATGTATTTATGTTTGTGTTTTATAGTATGACAACATTCGTTGGAGTGTGTGAAGACATTTTTCTAAATGGGTGCAATGTTAAATTTTATCCAACCCGTACGTTGATTGCATCACGCGCTCAGCGAATCGCTATTTTGTATCGTATCAGGCGATTCGTATCTTGTTGCTGGCGCTCTATTACTAAGGGTGATATTCCGTTGGGGTGGTTTTGGATATCTTGGTATGCTAAGCCGGAGTATAATTTAACCAATGGCTTCACTGGCTGGACTAAAGATCATAAATCGGATTATATTCTAAGATGAAAAAAATATCAACACTATTACTCGCCTTACTAACTGGTTGTATTGCAACAACGCAATATCAATATAACACTAACACTAACACTAACACTAACACTAAAACTAAAACTAACGAGATTCAAATGGGATTACTCACACCTTCTGGAAAACTTGAAATTGCAGATCCGTCTTGGAAACTTGTATGGTCGGATGACTTCAACGGGCAAGCTAATACTCCTCCTGATCCATCTAAATGGAATCATGCAACGGGTGGCAATGGCTGGGGAAATAACGAGCTCGAATACTACACTGACCGCATTGAAAATGCCCACCTAACAGGTGATGGACATCTTGCTATTCGCGCTCAACGCGAAGACTATCAGGGAATGCAATATACTTCCGCTCGTCTTACTACTGCTAAGAAGTTTGAGTTTACCTATGGTCGTGTTGAGGCACGCATTATGATTCCAAAAACACAAGGTATCTGGAGCGCATTCTGGATGCTTGGAGCTAACATTCAAGAGGTTGGCTGGCCAAATTGTGGCGAGATCGATATCATGGAAAATATTGGCAGAGAACCAAAGACTAATCACGGTTCAATGCATGGGCCAGGTTATCATAGCAGTCATCCAATGACTGGAACATTTTCGTTGCCACTCCTTCGCAGGAGCTTGCTATCAGATACTTACCATATCTATTCAGTAGAGTGGGAACCTAATGTTGTTAGGTTCTATGTAGACAACATGCTGTATCATACTAAGACGCCACAAGATATGCCACGCGGATCTACGTGGGTATTTAATGACCATCCGTTTTACATCCTGCTAAATGTAGCGGTTGGTGGAAACATGCCTGGCAATCCTGATGGTAGAACCATTCTGCCAAAGGAAATGATGATTGATTATGTTAGAGTTTATCAACGATAGGAATCAAAAATGAAACACGCAATAATGCTAATTGTATCTTCTCTCTTTTTATCAGCTTGTTTTCAAGCGACAGCAGATATTCCATACTGCACACAGCACAACGGCAATTACAGCGACTGCCGAGATGAGTGGCTCTGCACACAAGACACTAATCCCACTGCACTAAATCTCGATACGACGTGCGAGGATAAGGGGGTATTTTCGCCGTGGACACGAGAAGAGGTATGGTGTTGTGAATTAGATTTTGGGAAGCCGTAGAGATATTAAAATGTTTTAGGTGGGTGTTGTGAAAAAGATTGAGATGTTTATATTTTGTGGAATGATAGAAGGTATATAAATGTATTATACCAGAAAGTAAAATACTATGAAACACGCAACAGTAGCTAAAAGCTTTATTAATAAGAATGTTCTCATAACAATGATTAGCGGTTCTCAACATAGAGGAACCATAGAAGACATTCGCCCCAATATAGATGAAAGATCTATTGGTATTAATCTTAATACTCCAAGCGAATTAAGAATTGATATAGATTATATTGAATCAATTCAATTAATATAATTAATTTATTCTAATTGAAAATAGTTTCCGAAATCTATCAATAATCCAAAATTAGATAAGGACTTACGCACATCCTTATAGTTAAAACTAACCGTTAATTAAACGTTGTATCCCCAATAGGATTTAATTAAATTGGGATAGGGTAAACGGAACGGCGTATCCTACATCGCCCCCGATATTCCACCAGTGTATCTTGTGTAGGATAAAACTTGAGCCAAGGGCTTGACATTGGTTTTTGTGTGGTTATATTGTATGCTGAGGTTAAAATGTCGAATCTATCCGAACAATCTGCTCCATCTGCTCCATCTGCTCCATCTGCTCCATCTCGTTCCGCAGATAGGAATAATCTTGCATTGGTATATAAGAACACTAAGATCGAGAATGATATGGAACAACCACCACAACAACCAACAGCAGCTAAGGATCCGTTTGACACACTGCGTCAAGATGTTGTTAGTGCTCCAGCCGTTACTCGTGATGCGCGAATTACATTGATGTGTAACCGTATTAATGAGTTTACGTCTTCTGGTGTTGTAACTGGTACAATTGCTCGCGCCGCCGTTACGGTACTAATGGCAGTACTTACAGCCAATTCTAATGTTCCTATTCCTTCTATATTTACCACACCAGAAGGTAACATTCAAGCTGAATGGGTATCAGATACTTGGGCAACAGATGTTTGTTTTGACTCAACAACCGTAAGTATTGAAGCAACCAACCTAACTTCTTTTGATCCAGATGATGTTGTTTGCTGTAACGTAAATGATTCCCAGGCAATTAGTGCATGGATCTCAAAACATATTTAACAGTTTTTATTGAAAGCAAATAAATGTGTATGAAAACTGGGTCAAAAATTACCGGTAATCCTAATCTAATATTTTATAGACACGCTGAAGTTGATCCTAATACTGGTCAACCATCTTCACAGTCTTTTTGTCCTATGCCAAAGGATAATTGTTGTTTGTCATTGGACGCAGGTAATAAGACGTCAGCGCAGAATGCGTACAATCTTTTTATTGCCAACGGCTACCGTGCTGATAGTACGTGGGCTATATCTCTGCAAGAGTTTAATAATGAGCGTATAGATGTGTGGGACGACAGTCAACACAATAATAGCGCTCACTCGGTTGCTGATTATTCTATTTTTAATAAAAGTCAGCAAAAGAGCATATCACGAAGACTAAAAGACAAAGCAATAGGGCGCGGTAGACAATATCCATAAAATATACTACTGCGCATGATCGCAACCGCATAACAACATAAGGAACACAATGACACTACGAAAATGACATCAAAAGCCGATCTCCTCCAACAAATAACAATCAACGTTCGCAAGAAACATCCTTGGAGGATATCGCAAGACAAGTATAAGCTCGTCTTCGGCGAACTTCCACAAGAGTTTCTCAACGAAAGACTTGCTTATGATAACCTTGTCGAGAAGGCAAAGCAATTCAAGTTATGTCAATTAGTGTTGTCGGAAGTCAAAATAGATATAAAACTCACATTGGATCAATGTATCGCTTGGGAAATATCAAGATGGGAAGATGCAACTGCCCATAATATATTACCGAATGACATAAAGAAACTATTGAAAGAAAAAGAATAAAGCATTCCAATGTCTATGACAGAACAACAATGCCCCATATGCCATAAGTGTTTCTTGTCATCCCGTGATAGTTATTCCAGCCACGATCATAAATTCGGTAAATATATAGCAGTCTATCATACAGTAGAAGGTCTATCAGCCATTAGCGTATGGATTGATAATCCTGATTTTCAGACATTATTTCATGACAGTCGATATGTTCGTGTCATAGACTTGAATGACTGGGTAGTATTAGATGAACAACGAATTGAGAAACTACTCCTCCTTCAATAAATGAAAACGTATAACTGGCTCCACTACAAAGAAAACTTACCAAGCAAGATCCATGGCATTGGAATCTTCGCTAAATGCTTCATTCCAAAAGGTTCTATAATCAAAACGCCATCGCTTGGTTTTCATGTATATGGTGATAGTGGCGGAGTCAATCATTCTTGTGAGCCAACCATACGCCCAATCAATCCCAATTTTGATATGCTGGCATTGAAAGATATCCAGCGCGGTGAAGAACTAACTAACGATTACTGGGGTCCTAATAAATTAGGATGCAATTGTCCTAAATGTTCAATCAAAAGGTAAATTAAAATGGGTATCGAATACACTCTCGTCAATACGAACAATCATACAATGTATGAGCTTGGTCGTGGTGTATTCCGTGATCTTTTTCCTCCATCACCAGAAGATAGTCCCAAGTTTCTATATCGAGAAACATTCGTTTCACATTTTATTTGGGATGTGAATAGTTATTATTCTTACGACATCCATTTTAGCACAGACAATATAGAAAGCAACGCAAAGTATTTTAAAACATTAGCCAACACTCTTTTTGATTTTATTGATGGTGCAGATCCTGAAACTGAATTGAAGATGTCTAATGACTGCGATGATAGTGATTTTTTCTATCGTGAGCAAGGATACATATACCTTGGTTCAAGATATACAGCTATGAGTGATTACAACGATTACATAATCAATGTTCTCAATAAGCATTCTAAAATAGATCTATCTGGTATGGATTTTACGATGTCAATGGATCGCATTAGGAAAATGCTTATACTAATTTAATTGTTGATATGAAGCAAAAGTATCTAATCAAAAATCCATTCCACTTCCCGCCATGTCTTCGCGACATAAAAGAAGTTATGGGAATATCCGTTGGCGGATGCGTGGATCAAGACGATATCATTGACAAAAAAAGTGCTGCTCATGCTCACACGATGTATAAATATACTGGGTGGATATGTCTATCTCGTAAGAGTATGTTGAAAGAGCGTCTGCTATTGTTGCATGAAGCAGCACATTTACTTGTAGATGAGTCGGGACATGGTAAAGAATGGCGCAAGGCAGTAGTATCAATCGGTGGAACATATAAATCATATACATATGTTCATTGGTATCGTGATTTTATTTATCCCGATTATACTTACGGAATACCAAAACACACGAAGAGTCCCAAATGAAAAACATTGGATACGCCCTCCTTGGTTTGCTTGTGCTTGGTGTGGGAGCCTTGACGCCCACAATATTCAGAATAGAGTTTGCATTAAGATCAGACGAAGATCTAATAGAGATCCTATTACATGATTCGTTTCTTGACTATTTTTTTGAATCTGATAGGACACTTATATCATATCTAAAAAACAAACGACCGAATGTTTATGATCGATGGCAAAAACTATTATTGTTGAGGTAACTACAATGGATAACACGCGTGAATGCCCAATGTGTCATATAGTATTCCATGTATATCATCGTCATATTCTCGTTCGTCATCAGATTAGATATCTTGTTGAGGATGAAATGGACAAAACTGTGGTTTTTACCGGACAAGATATAGTACCACCTATAACAAATCTAGTATTAGTTATGGATGGTCTGATTGTATTGGATGATGAACGAATTGAGAAACTCTCACTACTGAAATAAAATGATCTGCCCTATCTGTAATGTTGATTTTAGTGGAGATCTTTCGCACGAACATGTTCTTGGAAAATATGAAATCGTCTACGTGGCGAAGGAACGCAAAACACTAATTTACATTAAGCTTTCTGATGATACTTCATACATTGAAGGAATGAGTCTTGGGCTCAAATATACTACTACTTCTTATTGGAAAGAATTATTCAGGCTTGATGGCTTCGTTGTGTTAGATGAAGAACGAATTGAGAAACTCTCACTACTCAAATAAAGGCAAAAAATGCTCTGCCCAATCTGTTCCAATGATCTAGGAAACAATCTCCACCACGATCCACACAGTCATATCGTTAATAATGATGTGAAATCGTATGGGGTAGAATATGTTATGCATGAGCGGTATAATACCAATGTATGGGATGGTAATAGTTATGTGTTGCGTTTTGCCGGTCTTGTTCATCTAACATTCGATCGTATAGAACAATTACTATTATTGAAATAAAAAGAAAATGTTAGAACACACTTGCCCAGTCTGCCACGAAAAGTTGAATCCTATGTGCTGGCATAGGATCGGAAAGTATTATATTAACTATATTAACTATAATAGAACAAATACTTATGTCTGGGATCTTGATATACAAAATCTATTGTTGCGATTGTTTGGTCAGTTAGCCGTATTGACAATAGAACGTATTGAGAAACTCCTCCTACTGAAATAAAATGATCTGCCCTATCTGTTCTGATGTCTTAGAAAGTAAGCACCACTGGCATGCAATAGATAAATACGATGTTGAGTATGACACTACGGGCAATAACACTATGGTTTGGTTTTTTAGTTTTCATAGCAAAGGAGATCTGTTGTTATTGAGACTAAAAAATATAATCCCATTGACATTAGAACGCATTGAACAATTATTTTTATTAAAATGAACAACAGTTCTACTTGCCCAGTATGCAATAAAAACTTACGTATTTTTCATGTCCATGCAGCAGGCAAATACGAAGTCGTATGTTATGAACTGACTACATACAAAACAATTGTATATGTTGGTACATCGGGAGATTATATCCTTCGTTTTAAAAAACGAATCTTTCTTGATGAAGAGCGTATTGAGAAACTCCTATTACTACAATGAACTGCCCGAAATGCAATGAACGTATTCGGGTTCTTGATAAGAATGATTGTTGTCAACACAAAGTAGATAAATATCTTGTTCGCTACTTCGATGAGCCAGTAGAAACATTCGTTTTCGCCCGCGATCATGCTGATGATTATATCATAATTTTGCGATTGAAAAAGTTAATCTTACTGGATACGAAGGAGCGTATTGAAAAACTCCTATTACTACAATGAAAACATTAGAATTGCGATGCCCTGTATGCAATAAGATGATGAAAGATCCTACATATTGCTGTCATTATTTTGGCAAGTATATTGTATATTATGATTATTTTCAGGAAAATAGAACCGTAGTTTATTCTTCTAATGACAAGCATAATACTGGCGAAGAGATACTAAGTGTTGATGGGTGGATTGATATTGAACGAATTGAGAAACTATTGGTATTGAAATGATAGAACGCAAAGGCGATGAACTTGACCTGTATATATTCACTTGCCCCATATGCTTGGATGAACATCAGTTTATTCATGATGAGGTTTCTGGGATATATGTCATAAGATATCTATCTAAGATTACAGTAGTATATGATAAATCTGATACGGTATGGCGTAGAGTATTGGATTTTGATAGGCATGTCTTATTGGATGAGAAACGAATCAACACAATCCTGCTCCTAAAATAATTTTCACTAATACAACATGCCTGATATATGAGCAGGTATGGGAACTAACACACAAAGGCAAAACATAAACGGTCATATAACATTGTTGCTAACAATCATAGTAGCATTCATTACTATACCGGCATTGGTTTCTTGTGCAATGCATTATAGTAATATACGAATACAACAAGAACAATATCAAGATATTTTATATTCGGATGAACCATGATATTATTATATCTTTTGTCAATGTTTTTTGTACCTTGCGAAAACAATACAAGTAAAAGTGATTGGGCAATACCATATGCAATGCAATATATCAGTGCATCATTGACCGGAAGTTCGAGTGTGCAATGCTATACATTACCAGTTGAATTGGGGGAAGATACTAATTGCATTGTAAATGTTAATGGAAAAACAATTACATTGTATTGTGAAATGTATTCTGACGGAGGCTATTGCGAACCCGTGAAATGAACTGTCCTATCTGTAATGAAGAAATACATGATTGTTGTTTTCATATTTATGAAAAATATACTGTATATTATCTTATTGATCCTATAACAATATGTGTAGATACTACTTATGAACTAAATGTATTATGTATAAAAGATAGGCTTGTGTTTCTTGATAAAGAACGAATAGAGAAATTATTGTTTATTACAATGAATAAAATGAATTGTGAAATACTCTGTAATGATATTCATGTTGATTGCCCTATATGCGGTATAGGTATTGATGCTTATTGCAAGCATGATGCGGGAAAATATCGTGTGTATTATTATAATGATGAGACTGTTGTTTGGACTGGGGAATATTCAAATCGTAATAAAATATTGGCTCTAAATAAATTAGTATTGTTAGATGAAGAACGAATAGAGAAATTATTGTTATTACAATGAATGCTAGATGTCCAATCTGCAATAATCCAATTGGATATATGTGCCCTCATGATATTGGAAAGTATAGAGTATATTACTATTCTGATAATGTTGTAACAGTTTGGGCTGGAAAATACCCTAACAATAAAAGGATACTTAGAATTGATAGATTAGTATTATTGGATGAGGAACGAATAGAGAAACTATTGTTATTACAATGAATAATATAATAGAAATTCCTCTGTGTCCCATATGTAAAAGTTATATCGGCTGGCAAGGTCATACGTTGCATCGATATGGTAAGTATCGAGTGGTGTATATTGCATATATTGCATTCGATTCGCGCAATGGTGATCAAATGAAAACTTTAATACAATTAAAATACACTGGCAAGGATGATAGTTATGGTTGGGAAACTAAGATGACATTGAATGGTTTTGTTGTATTAGATGAAGAACGAATAGAGAAATTGTTATTGCTACAATGAACTGCCCCATCTGCAATGAAATAATTTATGCCTCACATTGGCATACACTTGGTAAATATGAGGTTTCATATCGCGATGAGAATATTTTCCTACATGGAACTTATGTTTATACGAATAATCCATGGGGTGAATCAATTTTAAATTGTAAAGGGCATGTTTTTCTTGATGAAGATCGAATTGAAATTATGCTATTGCTAAAATGAATAATCCTATCCCCTGTCCTGAATGTGATCAATTAATTATTGGAACTGCCCAACAAGGAAGAGTATGGTGGCATTCTCATAGAATAGGAAAATATCATATTGTCTATCAAAGAATCGATTCTGTTTCAAATAGAATATCCGTGTATGATGATTCTGTGAAAGATCCATTTATATCAAATGGCAAAATTAGTATTCATCTTCTTATAACTCTACGTAATAAATGGTTTCGGCTAACCGAGGATCGTATCAACACAATACTATTACTAAAATGAATTGCCCTATCTGTAATTCCGAAACAAAACTAAATTCAGCATGTTGCTATCATACACATGGCAAATATATGGTTGTATACAACCTCCTGAAAAACATAACCTTCGTTTGCAACCCAGAGATAACAAAAATCTTACTAAGAATATATGATCAACTAATTCCATTAACCGAAGAAAAAATCGAGAAACTACTTCTCCTCCTATAATAACCTACAAAAAAATCCCCGCCAACAAGTCGCCTCGGGCGGGGAAAGTATGAGTCAATTTATATAAAATTGATTAGCTACGAGCAACAATCAAAAGATTGCTTGGTGCCGCGGGGCTTTGTCCTGATTTTAGTAATGCTATTGGAGTAGCACCGCTTGATTTTACTGTCCAGACGACTGAACCATCTTTGGTTGTCGAGCCCAATGCAGTTGCGAACTTGGGAAGCGTTGCCCCCGTTGTTCCAGCAACCGTTGCCTCATGAAAATGACCTGTTGCATCCTGAATAATCTTGCCAAGAGCAAATGCTTTGGCATGTGTATCGGATGACGATAGCGATATTGCTTGTGATTCTACGCCATTGAATACTGCTTTTACCTCGTAGTTATAGACCTTACCGGGTAATGCAGAATTGTCAGTGAATGTTGTTCCTGCTACTGGAACATTACCGTTTAGTGGCGTTGTATTGTGGTCGCGGTATACATTGTATCCCGAAACTTGTGATGTGCTGGCTGTCCAACTTAGTTTAATCATTTTGTTCCTTGTTTGACGACCTGATTGTCGTATACCAATGCAATTTTGTGCATCATCGTCCGCCATCAATACGCTGGATACAAGCCTAAATGTTGGTAGATTCAAGTCATCATATGATTCTGGTAATAGATTCTTGATCTTATTGATGAAGATTATTAGCGTAGATTTATTCTCTTTAATCAACGTAATAGAACGCTTCTTCAATCCCCCGCCCTTCTTGCCTTGACCATTGATGCACTTGATTACGGAACTAACATTCACTCCGCGTAATTTTGCTATCTCTATTGTTGTTAATCCTTGTTTCAATAGGTGTGCGGTATCTTGTTGAATTGCCGAGAACCCTTTTTCTAATACCTTATCAAGGTAATTAGACAGTCTTGACTCTTCTGCATATATCTTTTGAGCCAAGTTGAATGGCGTGCCAGCAATATTGCTTATATTGCTATCTAATAGACTATCTTTTACTGAAACTTCTGCGAAAATGTATTGATATTTTTTAGATCTTGTTGCCATAGGTATCCTTTTTACTACCAGGATCAGTCCCAGCCCCCTCTATGGTTGAAACTGTTTTGTTGTTGTCTGCCTCAATACCATAATATGGCTCATCCATTGTTGCCGAACCATTTTATGATATACATACCTGTATTATATCAACGAATCAGATAGTTTCGTTAGAAATATCCAGCGAAGGTGAAATAGAATACACAATACCATATTATATAGATAGATATCTAATCTATTAGAATAGGAAACTCCAATGTTATTCTTTGCTGTATCACTACTCGTGGCAATTCTAATCTTCACATGGTTCATGAGGCGGATGTAATGTTAGTCTTAGGAGTCATAGTAATAATGGTAGTAGTATTGTTCATCGTATTCCTACATATCTGGTAGAATCAAATGCAATTATCCATAGTTATACCAACATTCAATGAGGAAGAGTGTCTTCCATTACTATTAGAATCAATCAAAAAACAATCATATTCTGATTATGAGATTATAATTGCAGACAATCATTCTTCTGATGATACATTAGAGATAGCAAAAGAATACAATGCAATAATAACAACTGGTGGATTGCCCGGTGCTGGTAGAAACGCTGGTGCCAAGATAGCAACTGGGGAACTAATACTATTTTTAGATGCAGATGTTATATTGCCAAAAGACTTCTTGAAAGATTCAATAAATGAGTTTGTTTATGCGGGGTTAGGCATTGCTACTTGTCAGATTGAACCGTTATCTGATAGGAAAATCGACCATATAATGCACGAAGCATATAATGTTTTCATTGTATTATCATCTCATATGTTTCCTTATGCTCCGGGCTTCTGTATTTTCGCTAAGAGAATTGTGCATAATAGTATCTTTGGCTTTGATGAACGAATTATGTTAGGGGAAGATTCTGATTATGTTCAACGAGCGGCTAAGATATGTAAGTTTGCTGTATTGAAATCTCATAAAATACCTGTTAGCGTTCGTAGGCTGGATGAGGATGGAAGAATTACTACTGCATTGAAGTATGTGCTGTCTGGCGTCTATATGTTTTTGATTGGGAATATCAATTCCAATAAGTTGTTCAAGTATAAGTTCGGTCATATCAAAAAATGATGATACCCATTACGGTATTGTGATACACGAAGGTCGTGTCCTATAAGGAACAAATGAAACGAACAATTATAACAGGCTTGCTTGCAGTCATTGGCTTAACGGCTATTGGTTGCACATCACCTACATCAACACAAGTTGAATCAGCATTATCACCAATTGCATCATGCGAAGTCAATCAACTCTTCAATGGTGGAATAACCGATCCAGCATTACTTCTAACCGGTTGCGTCGGTGCAACTGCTACTTCGGCTTTGGGTATAGTTAACTCACTACTCGCATCTGCTACCACTCCTACTACGGTTCAATATACCGAATCAGGTGCTCCAATTTTAGGTCAAACGGCGGCAAAATTAACACCAGCACAAATGGCACACTTACAATTAGTCCAAAAGAACCTTCAAGCATATATTGCTGACGGCGGCAAATAGAATCAAATGCCAATATCAATCTTGATTGCAGCAGCATGTGTATCGATATTTATTACGATCTTGGCGATCGGAAGCATAATTGCCGCAACCAAGAATAGTAAAAAAATCACTTGGGTTCAAACGCTATTAACTAAAAGAATGGATGAATTAGTTAGTTCTAAGGTAGATACTGGAAGAGTTCAAGAACAAAACGCTGAACAAAACAATACCCAAGATGGATATCATATCTAATTAGTAAAATATAAGTGTAGAATATGAGCCTTCGAGTTGATCTCGTTAGGCTCTTTTCTTTTACTTATCTATTGTAAATGCTGGAACGAATGTTGATACTGTTGTAGTAGTTCCAATTGGGGTTGCAGTTGGAGCTGTTGGTGCTACACTATAACCATCTCGTTGATCGTCGCGTTCATTCTGTCTGCCTTGTGCAAGTGATGCTGTCAATAGTTGAGATAGTCTGCCATCCATTGATACATGGAGATCTTGAATCTTTTGTGTGTTATGTAATGATACCATTAGAGCAGTAATTGCTGCTATCGTTGGTGGCATGGCAGTGAAGAATGCTACGAGAATTGTTGCTAATGTTGGATCCATGTTGATATTCCTTATATACTTATGTCAGATTGGGTATGCACATTGAAGTATTGTGTTGATAGAGATGATCATTCCAATATCGGAACACCATTCTCTATAAGAAATGATCATCAAAATGATTGGATTAATAGTTGTTTTAATAGTGATCGGAATCGCACTTTGGCTCGTCAACACGATGATCCCAATGGACGCCAGAATCAAAACAATCATAAATGTAGTAGTTGTTATCTGTGTTTTATTATATGTCTTATCGGCGTTCGGACTTCTCGGCACTACAACATTCCCAAGACTTCGCTGAAACTAATCATCTAAAATCAGTTCAGCGTCCGAATACGACTACTACATCCTCCCTATGTAGTGGTCGTTTTCCTTTCCAACACATCACAATACATCTTTCCAACATTTTCCCAACTTGTTTCCTCAACATAAGCGCATTGTTTCTTTACTTGGAGTTCTCGATATTCTTTATTCTCGAATACCTTCTCTAACGCATTAGCAATCTCTTCTGGTGTATCAGCCTTTATACTTGGCACATCACTAAAATGATTCACGCTCGTTGTAATAACTGGCAATCCCTTGCTCATAGCTGTTCTTACCGCACCGCTTGCACCAAATACTTCGTGCTCAGCCGAACTAACATATGGGAATACCGCTGCAACATTCGTTCTGAAATATGACTCCAATGTTTCATCTGATTGATATCCTCGTATGATACCAACATTCTCTTCAACGCCCAGCTCACTAACAAGTATCATTAGTTCATTGTAGTATAGTTGATGATCTAACTTAGCATAATGACTCTCACTAAAAATACCAGTGAAGAATACATCATCATACTTCTTTTTGAGTATGGCAACTGCTTTAATACAATTTTCCCATCCTTTATAATGGAACCCATAACCTATCTGTAAAAATGTTCTGTCGCTATGATACATATTCCAATACTTACCAGCAACACAAGGAGAACTTCCGTGCGGAATAACATATACACTGCCGGATATCTTCTTTTCTTCTTTCAATACAGTCTTCGCACCAGCTAAATGAACAATAACTTCCGGCATTGCTGCTTCACATATCGTTTTGTCTTTGTGATGGAATACGGAATGCTGAATAACTATTATACGATACTCTGACAATTGATTCATTAATGCAAGCCAGTATCTCGAATCACTGAACAACCCCCATTCGTGGTTGATCAATATGACATCTGGATCGTATTCTTTTACCGCCCTAACCAAATCCATAATTGATTCGCCACGTTTCCAACATCTAATAACTCCGTCTTCTTTCTTATCATCAACGCCAATCTCTGCGAATACCACAATGTCTTTTACATGCTTTACCAGTTCGTTATGAAGTTTTTCACCATACATTGCAATTCCACAATGCATACGCCAATTAGTTATAAATGCAACTCTCAATTCTCCAACTGGTAATACATTACTCTTATTCTTGAACTGTCCATTCTTATACCTATAATCAATAATCAAATCATCTGCTAATACATTATCAAGTTCTTTTGGAATCTTTATGGCAGACGCAAATGTTTTATCTGATACAACCTGAATGTTTCCATTCTTTATGCCAGCGAATCTTTCACTCATATTCCCACCTTGCTAACTAATGTTCTAAATATATTCTCAAATACTGATACATCATAACTGTAATCTTTCTTCATAGCAAGATTGAACTTATCATTCATTGTTTGTTTACTGAATCCGTAGTATGAAACAAATGCCCCAGCATTAAAATAAGATTCTTTCAATTTATCATGATGATGTATTGCAACATACGGTGTTCTTGCAAGCTCTGATAGTATTATTCCATGATATCTCTGCGTAATAACAATGCTATGTTCTGAAATTGTTTTTATTATATCATCCGATTCAATAATATAATCTATATCTCTGTGCTTCATACTACTTATGATACCAAGTGAAGCAAAATCATCGTGTAGTTTATGGTCTTGACACATAGATAGGAAGGATATTTTGTATCCATGATCAATAATGCTATCTAAAAACTGCGAAAACTCATTCCTGAACCACTCCCAAGCAGTATGTTTCCAATGATGATCATTATTCTGTGGGACTACTGCTATGTTTGGTAGCACAAGAACCGTTTTACTTATTGGATCTGGAACTATATCTGTTGCCAAGGCATAGACTAAGTCAGGAATAACTATTGTATTAGGGTTTATTGATCTAATAATAGATAGTTTATGATCTGAACGCAATGCTATTAGCTTTGCTTGCTTCATTAGATCTAAATGAACTGGATTTATCAATGTCTCAGAACCAATTCCTATATAATATATTGGAAGTAGTTTTAGTTTCTTGATGTTTTCAATGTTTGGTTTGTCGCATAACATTGATCCGCCGCCAATGAATACTGCGGATATGTTTTTGAGTAAATTGTTTGTAATATGATCGGTAAATGTAAATGAATGCTGCGGGAATAGTTTATGAAAGACATCGGTAAAAAGATTATCGCCCACATTCATATGGGAATAGAATCCAAATACCAATATATTCATACACTTACCTCTTACTATTTAGTTGTTTAGTATTTAACTGACCAGATCACTTCTCTTATTCCTGCAACTGACCATTCAATTCCGAGGAAGAATAGTTCATCATCACATACGATAGCGTGTTTCAATGTATCTTGATGTGGATTGCATGGGACATTATGATGTTTGCGATGATGGTGATGTTGTTTTTTGAATTCAACGGAAACTTCTCTTGGTTCCCCGTCTAATTCGATTAGGATTGAGTCTTTTCCTGAGACTAATAATGTTTTGTAGTTATAATTGTTCATGATCTAATACCAAAATAAGTATTATTATACACAATTTTGTATTAGGTTGGAGAAATAAAATGATTACATTCCTCGTTATACTAACCTGTTTAGGCTTTTCTTTATTCTTATTTAATTCTTTACTAAAAGTTGATACTAAAATAAAAGTTATTGTAAATGTTGTAGCATTAGTGATTGTGTTATTATTTATATTACAATCGTTTGGTGTTATATCTGCACATAACTTCCCGCCAATGAATCAACCAGATTGTTCGGCGGTTCCAACGCTATTGAAATAATATCCTACACTTCACCACACTGGGGATCTTGACACGCTTGGGGGCGTGGTTAAGTTGTTCCGTGGAGAAAAAATCCTATGCGCACTATTGGTAAGGTCAGTGATTTTCAAGTTGTTTTCGGCGAGGGAGTGTTCAATTGTTGTTCGGATTTTATTGACGAACATGGCAGTGAATCGGCTCACGCTGGGATGATTCTTAAATGTTCCCATTGCCATCAATCAATGATCCTTGCCAAGTCCAAGGATGGTAAGTATAAATGGATTGCATACAATGGATGATCGTTGTCCTGTATGTGCCGCCCGACTTAATAAAATCAAATCTCATATCCATATGTATGGCGAATATCAAGTACTTTATTTTTGTGCCGGTGATAATGTTCCTGATGAGACTAGTCTTCTTAAGAAGGATATTCAGGTTCTAGTAATCAATAGACTTGTTCCAATTGAAAACGAACAACGCATTGAAACAATGTTGCTACTAAAATGAATGATTATTGTCCCAATTGCAATTCTGTTATTATAGATTTTTTTCCACTTCATTGCCATATCATTGGTAAATATAAAATTGAATATATGCGAACAGTATTCGGACTTCCTCCGCAGACATGGATTAGTTTGGATGATCAGCTTCTAGTAAAACTTAACAAACTTATTCCAATTGAAAACGAACAACGCATTGAAATACTCCTAATGTTGCAATAAGGAATCGATCCGTGAAAACAAAACTATCGTTCATTCTAATTGTTTGTGTTGTTGGACTGTTATGTTCTGCTCAGAGCCCAGCAGATACAAGTAAGACTACTACTATTGTGGTTCCAGAAGAGCCGAAGGAACCGCAGGTGTGTCATGTTGGAAGCACATTGGTTGAAGGTAATTACTGCCCGAAGCCAGAAGAGGTTTGTCTGCATTGGATCGATCCTCCTACTTCGGTTGCAAGACGATGTGCGGAATATAAGCAACCTGCTAAGTGTTTAGTCAAGACGGTTAAAATGAAGTATTGTATTACGACTGAGGAGTTGTATAACCCTGAGACGAAGATGCCACTGAATGATCAGACGTTTGGGCAGTGTGAGAAGAGATGTAGTGAGCAGGGGATGAGGCTGTGTAGTCATCCAGAATGGATGTTTGCGTGTGAGGGCGAAGCGAATAACCCATACCCATACGGTTTCACAAGAGATGTAGGCGCCTGCGATATCGAACATAAGCCATTTAAAAAATGTGGTAAGAAAAATTGTGATTATAGTTCCAGTATTACTGACTACCCTAAGTGTGTTTCACCGTTTGGCATCCATAATATGATCGGGTCGGTCGATGAGTGGACGCGTGTTCCTGAATACTATGCGCCAGCGTCCGGTCTTCATCTGACGTCCACTCTCAGTGGAGGGCACGCAGGTGGGGGCAGGCATAGGTGCGAACCTATGACATACGGTCATGGGCAATTTTATTCGGATACTACTACTGGTTGTCGTTGTTGTGGCGATGCTAAATGATCTACGAGATCTACGATTCAAGCGCACCCATTCCCTCATGTCCGATATGCAACAAAACATTGCGTCAACTATGCGAACATTATATGGGCGAATACATTGTTCAATACTCACATATTTTAAATTGTACTGCCGTGTTTGACATTAAAATTCAATGGGTAGCAGTTCTCGAATTCAAAGGATTGATTTACCTTGACAAAGAACGAATTGAAAAACTGCTATTGTTAAAATGAACTGTCCAATCTGCAACAAAATAATCAAGCACGATCATCATTGCACGCATGATCTGCCACCATATACTATCTGGTATGATAATTGTATAGATGGATTGACCACAGTTGAGATATATAAGCCCGGAGAAGGAAGACTATTAACGCTTAAAGGTTTTGTCTATCTTGACAAAGAACGAATTGAAAAACTTCTATTACTAAAATGAGCAAATAACAAATGTCAAATCAATGCACAAGTTGGACGGGTTCTCATAAATATCAAGCAAGATATGATGAAAAAGAAATACCAAACGTAATAAAAACTTTTGTTGACGCTAGATATACTGGGCTAACACGAGATTATTATATTCTCAATATCTATGTATGTGATATATGCATTCACTGCGGGGACACGATCGATAGAATTGATACAAAGGAAAACAACAATGGCAAATAATAATAAAGAGTTCAAAGAACTTCAATCCCTCCTCGAAGGCAAAACAATCGCCGCAATTGAACCACCAAATGCATCGGAAGCAATCTGCAAGTTTGTTCTTACGGATGGAACCGCATTCCGTCTTCATGCAACCGACCTTGGTTTCTGGATCGAAAAGACTGCCGGCATAAAAGGATATCCGAGCCTTGACGCAATGATGACGGATTACTATCATCATGTATCTCATACGCCAGATTATGGTTCTGATTTAGATGCTATTGTCAATCTGAATGAGGATACACTTGAAGTAGTATCACCAGATGGTAAAGTTTTTACCGCTGATATCACAAAGTTCAAAGAATATGATCGTCGAATTGCAATGCATCCAGAAGGAAGAAAGATTCTTTCTTACGCCGCTATTATGGGCGATATGTACTTGATGTATTTTCTCGAAAAGAATAATCCCACTTGTCCGAAAGAACTGATAAAGGAAAATCTCAAATGAATACAATGGCAAAAGAAAATCGTTGCGTTAAATGTCATAGTATTGTTTCTGATAATCATTCGGAAGTTGATTGCTTGAAGGAGCAGTTGAAGAAGGTGTTGGATGACAGAAACGCTTGGAAAGAAGCATGGTATCGTCAAAGAGAAGCGACTGGTAAAGTTGCTTGGCAGTATCTAAATCCAAGAGGATATTGATGGATTGTCCCGTATGTGATAAAAAAATAATTATAACATATGCTTCTGTATATAACAGATGTAATAGTTCTGATGATCACGAGTATCATTATTTTGTAAGCAATAACATTGTTGTTAGAATAGATAGTTGCGTTATAGTTAGACGTTGTGATGATGAACTTGGTAATTGGGGATATATTAGCGGGAAAGGTATTAGTAAGTATTTTGATGAGTTTCAATCTGATGAAAAGATATTCAAGTATATTGATCAGATAAAATTGTTGATGTAGGGGCTTGACAGCCGTTTGACCCAGCCTTACATTATGGGCATAAGACAACATCTACTTGCAAGGTAGTTTCTCTTGCATCCCCAGCGAGGGGATTTACTTCAACTGACGGAGAGTCAAAATGAAATTAGATTACGAATATGCAGTTGTTATTGGAAGGTTTCAGCCATTCCATAACGCTCACAATGAACTTCTGAACCTTGCCCTATCTATTGGTGATCGTGTGATTATGATTATTGGATCACACGACAAGGCATCCGATCCAAGAGATCCGTTTTCTTCACAAGAACGACACGATATTATTGAATCAGTTCTCACGCCAGAACAAAAGGAAAGAGTTATAGTTCTTCCTATTCGAGACTATTTATATAACGAAAACACTTGGCTAATCGAAGCCCAGCAAAAGGTTCTTGATATTACAAATCGTTCTGAGCATGTCGCACTCGTTGGGCATAAGTCAGATATTACTTCATACTATCTTGATTCGTTCCCTGACTGGGAGTTCATCAACTACAAAACACAACACAAGCTTCATGCTACTGACATTCGTGAATTGTATTTTACGCACGATGTATCATACAAAAAATATGTTCCAGAAAATGTCGCTAAGTGGTTGGAGGAGTTCAAAAAAACAAACAAGTTCACATATCTGAAAGACAGTTTCGACGAACTTGCTGAATATAAAAATGCATGGGTTGGTGCGCCGTTCCCTCCTACATTCCAAACAGTTGATACAGTCGTGATTAAATCGGGTCATATTCTTCTTGTGAGACGCCGTGCTAAGTATGGTAGAGGATTGCTTGCTCTTCCAGGTGGATTCGTTGAACAAAACGAAACTCTTAGAGAGGCATCCATTAGAGAGCTAAAAGAGGAGACAAGCATTGATCTCAATAAACAAGTATTGTTTTCCGCTATCAAAGGTGAGAAAACATTCGATCATCCACGCCGTTCCCTTCGCGGAAGAACAATTACACAGGCATTCAAATTGAATCTTGGTGTAGGAGCTCTCCCTATTGTGAAGGGTGATAGCGATGCAGACAAAGCATTCTGGCTTCCTCTTGCGGAATACTATGCAAGGAGTTCAGAGTTTTTTGAGGATCATTGGCATATAATTTACAACTTCATCCATCAGGATGATGGCAACTGAAATAAACAGTAAAGCGATCCCAGTGAGGGATCGCCGAATTAAACAATAGACGGAGAGTCAAATGAAATATAGTATCCTATTCGACACAGACAGTTATAAAGTAAGCCACGCATATCAATATCCACCAAATACAACAAGCCTATTCGGCTACGTTGAATCTCGCGGTGGTAAATATCCTGAAACGGTATTCTTCGGATTGCAATACTATCTCAAAGAATATCTAACTCATCGCATCACAGTCGATGAAGTTGAACGAGCCAATAAGTTTTTCAAAGCTCACATGGGAGTATTCAATTATGATGGCTGGATGTATATTGCCAAAGATCTTGGCGGTAAGATTCCAGTTCGTATTCGTGCAGTTCCAGAAGGAACAGTTGTTCCAACACATAACGCACTGATTACAGTTGAGTCGACAGATCCAAAAGTTCCTTGGATTTATTCTTGGATTGAAACTTCGTTTCTCAGAGTATGGTATCCGATCAATGTCGCAACAATTAGTTGGAGAATCAAGAATGTAATCAAGAATGCTCTTGATAAATCAGCAGATAATACTGCTGCTGAATTGCCATTCAAGCTTCATGATTTTGGAAGTCGTGGAGTTTCAAGTCAAGAATCAGCAATGATTGGTGATGTTGCTCACTTGGTTAACTTCATGGGTAGTGATACAGTCGCTGGTATTCTATGTGCTAATGAATACTATCATTCTGATATGGCTGGATTTTCAATTCCAGCAGCGGAACATTCTTCAATTACAAGTTGGGGCAAAGATAGAGAATGTGATGCATATCGTAATATGCTAACACAATTCGCTAAGCCTGGTGCTCTTGTAGCAGTAGTTAGTGATAGCTATAACCTATGGAATGCTATCAGTAAATATTGGGGCGGTGAACTAAAAGGTGAAGTAATCAATAGTGGAGCAACAGTTATTATTCGTCCTGATTCTGGTAATCCACCTGATGTTGTTTTGAAAACAGCACAATTACTTGATGAATCATTCGGTCATACAATCAATACAAAGGGATATCGCGTCTTGAATAACGTTCGTATTATTCAGGGCGATGGTATCAATGAGGAAATGATCGTTCAGATCCTTGACAAACTTCTTTCCAATGGTTATAGTGCATCAAACTGTGCGTTCGGCATGGGAGGAGCGTTGCTTCAACAACATGATCGTGATACAAATAAGTTCGCAATGAAATGTAGCAGCGCCATTGTTGATGGAAATGAAGTTGATGTTTTCAAAGATCCAATTACAGATCATGGTAAACGAAGTAGATCGGGAAGATTAGATCTGATCAATCTTAATGGAAAGTTAGAAACAGTTAGATTGACAAATAATAATGATATTCAGTGTTCCCTATCAGTAATGAGAACCGTATATGAGAACGGTGAGTTGTTGGTTGATGACAGCCTCGAAAACATTCGCAAAAGAGCAGCGGTATAAATACTGATGGCTGGATCTTGACAGCCGTCTGACCCAGCCTTACATTACTGACCGCAGAGTAGAAAAACTTATTCTGAAAATAATTAACCTAAACAAAGAAAGAAAAACACAATGAAGAAAGCACTAACAGTTCTATCAGTATTAGCACTCACATCAATGGCTTCTTTTGCTTCGGCAGAAGGACTCACCCTTAATGTTGAAGGTGGTCCAGCCGTAAATCTACGAGCTCCAAACGGAGACATCGTAAATCGTAATACATTCAATCTCGGCGCACAAGGTGAAGTAGACGGTCTATTCGCTATACTTCCAAATGTCGCAATCGGTCCAACAGTATCAGCCGTATATCTTCCACGATCAGCACCAAACACAGAGGAAAGCACTCTATGGCAATTCGATGGAACCGTACGCGTTCAAGGCAATCATAATGCCGGTTGGTATCCTTACATTCAAGGTTCACTTGGCGCAGGCAAACAAGGAACAATCTGGAATCCAGCATTCATGACACAAGTCGGCGTCAATGTTGCTCTAAATGAAGAGCATTCTACTTGGCTCGGCGTATATGTTGGTTGGGACAAAGTTCTCGATACATACAATGCTGCAAACAAGCAAACACCACTGCTCAATCGTGAAGATCCAAGCGTTGGTACTGCTGGTCTAAGTCTTTCATTCGACTTCCCATCAAAGCATGTTGCACCAGTTGTTCAAACACGAACAGTCGTTCAAGAACATACAGTAATGCAACGAGTTGCAGTTCCAGTTCCAGTTCCAGCACAATCGGTAGACGGAACAGCACTACTTGTTATGCCATCAGTTCAATTCGATAAGAGCAGTTTCGTTGTTAGTGCAGATGCACAAACAGCGCTAACTTCTCTTGCAGAAGAGTATAACACTCTTCCGGCAACCAAGGGCTTCATGCTCGTAATCGAAGGTTATGCAAGTGCAGAAGGTGATAGCACTGCTAATCTTGTTCTCGCAAATAACCGCGCTCGTGCAGTAGCAGACTTCCTTGCTACAACTGGCAAGGTTGATCGTGCACAACTTCATCCAGTAGCATTCGGTGCAACTGGCGAGCCAAACGATGCAAGCAATCGTCGAGTTGATACGATTGTTGTTCGTCTCGTAAAAGTTCAACAATAGTAAATAGTAAGCAAAGAAAAGCGGAAGTAAATGAAAGAGGTGGGCGGAGAAATCTGCTCACCTCTTTTTCTATTTAACGGTGATTGACATACCAGAATAAATGGATATATTATATGGTATGAGCAAGAAGTTAACCACGGAAAGATTTATAGAAAAAGCCAAAGAAGTTCACGGAGAGTTGTATGACTATTCGCTAGCAGAGTATAAGGGCGCCTTCGTCAAAGTAAAAATTGGTTGTCCTGAACATGGCGTATGGGAACAGATGGCGACCAACCATCTATCAGGATACGGTTGCCCAAATAGATCGCATGGCTCTGGTACAAGAGTTAATACAACGAAAGAGAGTTTTATTGTCAGAGCAAAATTAGTTCATAAAGATTACTATGATTATAGTATAGTGAATTACAAAGGCTCACAGGAAAAAGTAAAAATTATATGCCCAGAGCATGGAGTATTCGAACAAAAAGCAACAAGACATATTCAGGGATCCGGTTGTCCCGATTATTCACATAAAAAATTCGACAAACTTAGTAAGGAAGAGTTTCTTCAACGAGCACAATTAGTCCATGGCGAAAAATATGATTACTCATTGGTGAGTGTAAATTCATCGCAAGATAAATTAGAGATTATATGTAAGGAGCATGGGATTTTTGTTCAACTTATAAACGATCATACGGATGGTCATGGATGTGCTAAGTGTTCTAATGTATATAGAAGAACAACAGAAGAATTTATTCAATATGCTATCGCTATACATGGTAATAAATATAGTTATGGTTTAGTTATATTTATAAATAATAAATCATATGTAATAATAGAATGTCCTACACATGGTAAATTCAATCAAGCCCCTTCGGATCATTTATCGGGTCGTGGATGTATGGCATGTGGTATAGAAAATAAAAAATATACCACAGAGGAATTCATTGGAAAAGCAAAACTAAAACATCATAATAAATATGATTATAGTTTAGTAGATTATAAATCTAATAAATATAAAGTTAAAATAATATGTCCAGAACATGGTATGTGGGAACAGCTTCCCTCAAATCATTTATTCGGCCACGCGTGTCCTAAATGCGCCCACACCATATCTAAAATAGAAACTAAATGGTTAGATCACTTAGATATTCCAGAACTTAACAGACAAAAATCTATTATTATAAATAATAAATCATTTAAAGTTGATGCTTACGATCAAAATACCAATACTATTTATGAATTTTACGGAGATTATTGGCATGGTAATCCAAAATTATTCGATCATAACAAAATGCATCCCGATATTAAAAGAAAAACATTCGGTCAGGTATATGAAAAAACTATAAATAGAGAAGCTAAGCTTAAAGAAGCGGGATATAACGTAGTGTCTATCTGGGAATACGATTACAAACAGTCTCTACGAAAACTTATTTAGTCCTTAGAGCAAAACGAGCGAATGCAGTTTTCTTAGTTTCTTTCACCCATTCAGGAATGGCATCACCAAAGACTTGCGTTTCACTTCCCGGACCTGATCCTCTTACAATCATGTAGCCACCCGGCGCCATACTAAATGGTGCCGTCAAAGTATTCAAATGATTGAACGGCATATCTTGTGCGGTGGCTTCTGGATCAAAATACGATAGATAAACGAAGTCTGACACAGAAACATTCTGACCATTAACATTTATAACATAACTATTCCCTTGCACTGGATCACATGCTTCTAATGCGATACTCTTATTGCCAAAATCACAATACGTGTTGGCATAAATATCACTTAACATCTCACATATTTCATGACTGCATACACTTGCAACACTAACATTCTGTGGATTAGATGGATCGTATAATACCACCCCTCCATTGCTCAATACCGGTTGGGCGAAAATAAATGCGTCAACCTCATCATTGTCAACTGAATGATATCCCAATGCTCCTGCTTGTGTAGGGCTATCTAAGAGATTTACAATCCAGTAATTCGCCGGTATGACACTCTTGTCAGGATAAAACGCGCAAAATCCTTCCTTCATATTCCATGCTGGAAGAAAATGATCCGTCAATTGTTTTTGACAAGCATCTGCCATCGTCTTAGCATCCGCATTACTTACAAGTGTTGATTGTGAAATTAGTGCTATGTGCATTGTATTCTCCTAACATAATACCATATCATCCCATTGCATACATCGTCCGACATCTTGACAAGCCAGACATTCGTGGCTACATTTACCACATGTATAAACTAATGTGCCGCGGAAAACTCATTGATACATTCGATCTCTTTTCCGAAGCGTGGGTATACGCTCGATTGTATATGACGCATGTATCATACATCATTGATGTTAATTCAGATGATTATAGTCTTGTAATCCCGGTTCTCTAATTTAGAAATCAATATGACAATAACAGCAATAAAAGATGTTGAATTAGGTTCTCATCTACATGTTAGTATTATTAACTATGGACCCCACATTGTTTTATATAATGAGTCCCATAAACAATTAGACGCCGTATTGATTGGTATATATGCCAATACCGATAGGTGTATCGCATGGAAAGAGAATAACGATCTTGGAGGTATTGCTTCGTACGTAAAAAACGGGCTTGGCAGATGGAGTAAAAATCCCGAAAGTTATGTAATGATACCAGAAAGTAAAGACTATACTTATTATAAATGGATTAGGGCAGATATTCGAGTAAAAGTTATTGATTGTATCATATCGCCTAATCAAGTATGTGCTGGTTGTAATCTTCCTGCGCCACATGCTAAGCCTAATGTCTCGGATACTTATGTTTGTAAATCCTGTGAGTTTATAGGAACACTATGAGCGATTTCGTTGAAATATCAAAACTGAATATTGGTGATTCGGTTAAGTTCTCATATGATGAGTATGGCGCTGTTCATAAGGATGATAGATATTCGAGTCATATTGGCACTATTATAGCAACATATAATGAAGATCGATGTATTGGTTGGAAAAATCCAGAACACAATCAGATAGTAACATTACATGCAATGAATAAATCTTCTCGTAAAAGATTTTTAGAATCTGATTGTTTAGTTATGAACGAGAGCGATATGCTGGAACACAAGTATTGTATGTGGGTGGGAGCAAGGACTATTGTGCAGCATCTTGTTGATGCTGTAATATTATTCCCAGATCAGAAATGTGCTGGTTGCGATTTACCGGCGCCGCATGTTGCCCCAAATGATGGCAATAACTTCGTATGTTCATCATGCAAGTTTCTTGCAACACTATGAAAATACTACGAATATACAATGCAATAAACGACCACGAAACATGGATAACGCCCAATAGGAAAGTCTTATTGAAGAATGGCAACATTGTGATTGCAGATCAGATAATTATTGAGCAAGAGATTTTTGATGTCATCGATGGGGCGTATCTTGGTATTGTGGTAGAGATTGAAAACTATACAGGAGAATAATCACATGAAGAATATGGTATTGATGTTAGCATTGTCAATGGGATTAGCAATGACTGGTTGTGCCGCAACATTACATGCACAAGAGGTTGTGGTTGGCACTGATGGATCGGTATTCCCATCTACTGGATTGACAGAAGGTTGCACAATAATTGTTGATAGCTTCGGCGAACGAGAGTTCTGCGGTAGTTATTATGTTGTCGATGGTGGGGTATTGTATTTTGATTCTTATTATGGAATGTGGTTCGGACCACATGGCTATTGGTCTAACAATGGGTATCATGCTGGATATTACCCCGGCTATCATGAACATTATAATTCGTTCTATCATGAACGCGGTTGGGGTGAGTCTCATGGTTGGGCACGAAACTCTGGTGGTGGGTATCATCGCAATGGAACGCCAGAACAACATGTAGCACCACAACATAATATGCAACGCTCTGCACCACAACAACATTCAGTTCAACAACATTCAGTTCAACAACATTCAGTTCAACAGCATACTACTCCTCAGCAACACTCGGCGCCACAACAGCATTCAGCGCCACAGTCGCACGCTGGTGGGCATTCTGCGGGCGCTGGTGGCTCACATGGGGGTGGTGGTCATGGCGGCGGTCATAGATAGTTCTCAAAAATCTGAGTGTAGAATCCATACTGATGGAAACAAATTTTGGTATCTCAATGACGAGTTTCATCGGAAAGATGGTCCTGCTATTGAGTGTGCTGATGGAACCAAAGAATGGTATCTCAATGGCAATCTTCACCGGGAAGACGGACCTGCTATTGAGTGTGCTGATGGAACCAAATATTGGTATCTCAATGACAATCTTCATCGGGAAGATATCAATCCAGAAACTGGATTGACGATGCCTGCTGTTGAGTTTGCTAATGGAACCAAAGAATGGTATCTCAATGGCAATCTTCACCGGGAAGACGGACCTGCTATTGAGTATGCTAATGGAAACAAGTGGTGGTGTCTCAATGGCAAATATCATCGGGAAGACGGACCTGCTATTGAGTATTCTAATGGAAAAACTCGATACTGGATCAATGGTAAATACATTCCACAACTTGATAACAAACGCATTTATGGAAAAGACAATCTCACAAAGTATCTAATCCTTCTCTAAATATTAGACAGCAATCATATCTTCTCTTTGTCTGTCTTCTTTTTCTTGGAAGGCTGCATCAAAATAAATTAATGTTCCGCCGCCTCTATTAGAGATACCAACATTCCCAAAATGTAAATCAGTTCGGTTTGTTATATACTTCGTAATCATCTCCTCGATCAATACAACTAACCAATCTTCTCTAATGCCAACTCGTTCATTCATTAGATTGCCAACATAGGTAATTTTCTTACCGTTCGTTTGTTTTACCTTCTCTGTCATGCGGTTTGCAACCATACGGATAGCATCCAACACTCTTGGATGATTTACCATTTTGTGAAGTCTATCTAATATGATTCTGTTTTTTAGGAACAGTTGTTGTATATTTTCCAAGATCTGTTTCATATATCCACCAGCATCTAAATCATCTGCGAATAATCCTCCTAATGGAATCATTCTTTCTTGTGTATAATAATACACGACATTGTCGTAAAAGGTTCCAAATATTCCGGCATCATCAATATACGCTTCCGTTTTACCCATACCGTGTCCAGTGAATACTCTTCCCATTGATGCTAACGCCGCTTGATATTCTGAATGATCCTTGAATAGTTTTAGTATTCTGTTCTTACCAACAGCAAATGTTGATCCAGATGATCCAGAACCAATGTATGTAGGTTCATAATCAAATTGTTTTCGTAATCGATCTATATTAGATTTATTGGTTTCTATGAACTCGAATATATTGTTCTTATATTCTTCGTTGCTCTCATTTTTCAACCAAGGAAACATCTCTAAAAACGCTTGCATTACAAAAGAATAATGACCAAGTTCTTTCGGATAGTCTCTATCTTTTGGTTTATATTCATGCTCTTTCATTGTGTATAAATACAATGTAGGAATTGCGCCAACGCCTTTCAATAATGACATCGATCTTGTTTCATATTCTTTTGGAGGAGTAGATTGTTTGGATAGTAAGATAAAGTTATTGTTTCTATCTATTCCATTTAGATCACCTTTTGGATTCTTACCTTTCCAAGCAATAGCGCCACGCATCTCATTCAGTATTGTTCGATTGGTTTGAATATAACTTGAAAGTTCTTCTCGTTTGAATTTACCCGGAGTTAATAATGATAGTATATAAGAAAGCAAATCATCGCCGAAAATCTTGCTATATGGTTCTTCGGCAAGTTTTCTAAAATCATTAGTTCTTTTAAGTAGTTGAGAATTATTCATACATAAATATGAGGAATTATTAGAATGTCAAATTTAGTTCAAATCGGAACTCTTCCGCTTGATACAGAAATTATAATCAAGCGAACAAGAGAAAATAATATGCGTCTCAGTAAGATCGATATAACTGGAACAATACCATTTAATGTTTGTGTAGTAGGAAAATTTTATACTTCGGATGTATGTATTGGATGGAGCGACGTTGATGTTGCCTATTCCGATCTTGTAGCAGATGCTGTTAAAGTATGGAAATCTAATACAGATAAATACAATATGTCAAAAAATATAAACATGTATAAGTATTACGCTTGGGTTAGCTCTAACTATATTGTTCAACTGGTGGAGAGCCTAATAATCAGTGCGAATCAAACATGTATTGGTTGCAATCTTCCGGCACCACATTGCAAGGCAAATATGCCAGACAATAAGTTCCAATGTATATCGTGCAAAGTTTTATTGGATATAGGTGGTTGATATGCAAGCCGGAGGCGTTCCATTAGGTGCAGAAATTTTGATTGGAATCAATAATAATAATTTTATTAGCCCAAGTGGTGAACATAAAGTACCAGTCATTGTTATTGGGCGTTATGTTGCGGGAGAAGTATGTGTTGGGTTTAACGATGATTCACAGATAAATCCTCGTTGTGCCAACAAAGTTAGCGATCATATATATGAAAAATGGGATGGAGATAGCAATTATATAGTGATTCCAATTGCTAAAACATTCAAGTATTATTACTGGCTATCTCCATTAACAGAAGTCTGGTTGGCTGCTGAACAAATTGTAAAAACAGATCAGATATGCGTTGGTTGCAACATGCCAGCGCCTCATGGCAAAGCTAACATGCCAGACAATAAGTTCCAATGTCTATCGTGTAAGGTGTTGGAAGAACTCGGATAATTCTGCATTATGGAATGAGCCCCGTTGGTAGATTGATTATTAGTGTTGCTGTTATATTCGTTGTAATTCTTGCTATTGCCATGATATGGTCTTCGGGAGAAGACAAGCAAGTTGGATCTGCTATTGTTCCATCTGCTGGGCAAAGAATTGCAATATCACCGGAATTGAAGTATGATGATCGCTATCAGGTATTGTCAATTCCAAGAGGAGTTGATGATGTAATGTGTGTTGTGGTTGTTGATAGAACCACTGGCGAAACAAAGAGTTTTCAGTGTATGGCGTCATGTAGGCAATAATGCTACACTTGACGGGTGGTCGAGGCGTGCTTATAGTATCTGGATGGCAAAACTTCTATTGAAAATCAAGCAGTTTTTTTACGCGTTTTTTGACATGGAACAAATGAAACAATAACAGAACGGAGCCATCAATGCATAACTCAAATGACTTCATCGGTCTTAGTAAGAAGAGCGCCCAAGATCTTGCAGAGAAGAGGAATATGATTTTCCACTTGGTCAGGATTGATAAGGAAATGTTTTTTGATTACCCGAGCGAAGTGAGAGATGATAGAGTTTGCATTGAAATTGAGAGCGGTAAAGTTGTGAAAGCAAGCATTCAGTAAGGTAAAAAGATCAATGAATACATGGGTTTATAGCGATCCACATTGGGATCATCGAAATATTATTACCTATTGCAATCGACCATTCAAAGATGTGTCGCATATGCAAGAGGTAATGATTGCGAATATAAATTCATTGGTCAAGCCAGAGGATGAATTGTGGTGTCTTGGCGATTTTTCGATGAATGAAAAAACGGTTCCAATCATTCTTCCGAGATTGAGTGGAAAAAAGTTTCTCATTCCGGGCAACCATGATCGCTGCCATCCAATAAATAAAAAATGGGAAGCAGCCAAACAACGCTATCTTATGTATGGTTTCGCCGGTATCTATCAGCAACTGGAAAACTGGCACGGATTCGTATTGAATCATCTTCCTTACGAAGAACCAAATGAATTCGGTAAGAGGTTTCTACACTATCGTCCGGTGCATAAGGAAAATCAATTCCTCCTTCACGGGCACGTTCATTCGACTCCCGAAACAAAACTTCGTCCCAATATGCTTGATGTTGGCGTAGATGGAAACAACTACTTCCCCTATCACCTCGACGAAATCAAATCAATTGTAGATAAGCAACGACTAATAATCAAAACTAACTCGCAATAAAGGATAAAGACAATGACTGGCGGAACATTATTGGTAAAGTCTGGAAATTTTTTCGCAATGACTAAGGTCGCCCACGAAGGTATGGATCTTGCAAACATTCAGGCAATGAAAACATTAATTACTAACTCATCCACTATTGATGATATTTTCGTGTCGTATCTTCGCGGGCGAGGTGGTATTGATTTTGAACCGCTTGATGTTATGAACGATCAAGACGTAGTCGAATGTTATATCGTTGATGAATATACTGATGGTCGTTTTGACGGTAAATCAATAAAGTACGTAATTGAAAAAATGTCCAGCGATCTATCCGATGAATGCGAAGAACAAGAACTTGAGGATGAACATCCTTGGGTGCAACTGTCTTGTGATTATTCCGACTATGTTCTATTCGTTGATGAGGATAGTGGCTGGTTGAATGGCAATAGGGTTTGGTAAAAAATTCATAAGTATATGAAAGGATTGAGGAAAATGCATTGGTGCATCGACGAAACAATGGCTCTAATGGCAATGCTTCCATTCATCGGATACTATTTCCGCAAAGCCCATCTATGGTATCACGCAAAGTTCCATCACAAATGCCACACTAAATCATGCAACGAAACTCACCCCGAACATAAAGAAAGCACACAATGAAAAAACTAACACTACTCCTACCATTACTTCTACTACCAATACTTGCATGCTCAAAGCCAGCACGCGATCCACACAGAGCACATATTCATCCAGTGTGTTGGCATAATTGGAACTACTGCATATCATCATTCAAAAATGATCAACCAATTGCGTTTTGCAATGGTCGCGGAAATGTTGATTGCACATTCGCTGATTGGGCAGTCTTGTGTGTTAATGATCTAAAAACCTGTGAGAAGAATCAATGATGAAACTATGTCTAATCATTCTATTTTTCGTTGGTTGTGTGCCGGTTAGTTTTACTAACCAGCCAACACTAAATGAAATTACTGCTGGACATTACCCGGAAAATAAGCCAAAACAACCAACAGAACAAGACGCCTCATGTGAGAAAAACCAATGAAAGTCTATGTTGTTAGCGATTCCCATGGTGATTATTCCGATCATACCGAATCGAATGTTTGCGTTTGTCGCAGTGAGGATAAGGCAAAAGAGATCGTAAAGAAACTTGAAGAACTTCAAGAATTCAACTGTGCGTTTGCAAAACAACTTAATGAAAACGTAAGACCATATGCCTATGATGCTTACAAAACATATATATTGCCAGCGCAACCATCTGCATCACCTGAATATATTGAATTGAATAAAATCAAGAAAATAACTCCCGAACTAAAAGCAATTCACAAGCGATTGCAACAAGAACATAATGCTCGTCTTAGTGCTTGGAATAAAGAATGTGGAAACATTCAGCAACTTCGTAATCAAGCCCATCAAGAATACGAAGCAAAACGCAAGCAATGGATCACTGATAACTATAATCCACCAGCACACCTGAATGATGTGCAAGGATTTATTGATTCGGGCTCATTTACCTCGGAGTATAATGATACGAGTTATTCGTATGATGAAGTAGATTTTGTGGAGGAATGACTATAATCTATCTTTCAAGTTATTCAATCTTTCTTCCAATACCGCAAGTTTCGTGCTATGTTGATTAAGTGTGAATTGAATTGATTCTACCTGCTTCTCAGATCCTTTTTGAGTAGATTTTCGGTAAGAAAGAAATGCTATTATAACGCCGATCAATGCACCAGCGCCATTGAGAATATGGAAGAAACTACTATTGTCCATCGCAAAAGTATAGGATATTATGCCTAATATTACAGAATGTAAAATTGATGCTAATGGAAACAAATTTTGGTATCTCAATGACAAATATCATCGAGAAGACGGACCTGCTGTTGAGTATTCTAATGGAGACAAATCTTGGTTTCTCAATGGCAAACTTCATCGAGAAGACGGACCTGCTGTTGAGTATGTTAATGGAAGCAAATTTTGGTATCTCAATGGCAAACTTCATCGAGAAGACATCAATCCCGAAACGGGATTGACATGTCATGCTGTTGAGTATGCTAACGGAAACAAATACTGGTTTCTCAATAACAAGTATCATCGAGAAGACGGACCTGCTTGTGAATGGGCTGATGATGGTAGAACTTACTACTATATCAATAATAAACACATTCCACAACTTGATAACAAACGAATCTATGGAAAAGAAAACTTGCAAAAGTATCTGATACTGATATGACATTATTAATTCAAAACTTCCTTCGCTCCGGTTATTCATTCGATGAATTAGCCGACAAGTATTTTATTGATGCAAAGCGTCATTCAACATACGGCAATCTTGTCTTGTTCAAGTATAATCAAATCGATTCACCGTTCTCGGAACAAATCGTTCGTGAGTGTCGTGGAATTATTTTGGATGAGAACGCTGATTGGGCAGTCCGATGTATGAGTTTTCAGAAGTTTTTTAACTGGGGTGAAGGACACGCAGCAACAATCGATTGGAATACCGCTCGTGTTCAATGCAAAGTGGATGGAAGTTTGAGTTGTCTCTGGCCATATAATGGTGAATGGCATGTTTCAACAACTGGAACGCCGGACGCTGGCGGTGATGTCAACGGTTTTGGTATTACATTCCAAAAATTATTCTGGGATACATTCAAGTATCAATTACCAGATCCTAATTGTGGTATCTGCTTCTTTTTCGAACTGACATCACAGCTAAATAGAATCGTAGTTCGATACCAAGAACCGAGCCTCACATTGCTTGGCGCTCGTAATCTAATTACATTGCAGGAACTAACTGCAAAAGAAGCACAACAATATATCCCTTGCCCAATTGTAAAAGAGTTTCCGTTGAACAGTTTCGATGCTTGTATTGAGTCATTCAAGCAAATGAATCCATTGGAACAAGAAGGTTATGTTATTGTTGATTCAAAGTTCAATAGGGTAAAGATCAAGCATCCAGGCTATGTCTTGTTGCATCACGCCAAAGACGGATTGATGTCGCAGAAGTCAATCGTTGAGATTGCGCGAACAGGAGAAATGCCGGAAGTGTTGATTGCGTTTCCTGAATACAAGCCAGCGTTCGATGAAGCACAAAGCAGACTGCACAATCTAATTGCAGAACTTGAAACTGAATATGACGCTATCAAGGACATTCCAGAGCAAAAAGCATTCGCACTGCAAGCCGTAAAGTCAAAGTGTTCTGGCGCGTTATTTACATTGCGAGCAAAAAAAGTTCATTCTTTCAAGGAGTATTTTGCAGAGATGCAGGTTGATAACCTTATGAAATTATTGGCGTATAAATGAACTGTTATATCAAAAATGTTCCAGTTGGGACACAATTCATTAGTGAATACTCACTTCATCCGTGCGTTTTGTTGGAGTTTTTTGGTGGGTATGCATTATTAGGTTGGGACGTAAAACCAGATGATATGAATAGTTGGAATCGATCTCATAGTAATTTTAGGCATATGTGTAATGGTGGTTTTGTTCTTGGACAAGAGTTCAATCACATAAATTGGTTTTATTGGGTCTCGCCTACATGTATGGTTGACATTATAGAAGATATTGTAATCAATGCTAATCAGGTATGTTCTGGTTGTAATTTACCAGCGCCCCACGCCGCTCCCAATGTAGGTGAGAAGTTCGTTTGTGCGTCGTGTAGTTTTCTTGCGGGTCTTGACACGGCTGCGACGGGTGGTTAGATTGGTTCCTTCGCATGGGAGATTGTCAATGAATTACGATCAAGCAGTTGAATTGGTAAAAGAGTATGGCAAGAACCTCAACGCCAATGATCCTCGTTTCAAGCGACATGTTAGTATTGTGTTCTACGATGATAGCACATTGGAATTGAACAACTCATTCCTAATGGATCTTGGTGGTCATGACATGGAATACATTGCAGTGTTTTCGGTTAATCATGAAGACAAAGTATATCCGATGTCAAGGCTAATCAAGTTTGAACAATACGAAGTAGTTTCCAAGTTAGAAAAACTCAAAGCCAAATCAACAGAAGTTGAGTCGCCAGTTTGTAATACCTGCGATGATACTCATATGATGACGATATATGGTCGTGGTGATGTAATGTGCACCCATTGTCCGGTTCCTTGTGCAAAATGTAATAATGGACCATATTGTAAAAAAACTCCTTGTGATTGTTCCTGCCATAACAGAGCATAATAGTAATGGCACATTACGAGGTTTGGGAAAGATCAGAACTCGTTTCTGGAAACGGTCATCCAGATCATACTTGCTATGTAATTGATACTGCTATTGATCTATGTAAGAAACTATCCATTGGCACAACAACAAAGAAGGTATTCATCCCAAAGTCCGGAGGAACCCCAGGTTGGTGGGGATTTATTGATGGAACTCATGTAGATGTTGTCATTGCAAAAGCATATGCATTGATTGAAGTGGATAAAGGCACAGAGATTCGTGGTTGGGGAATTGGTGGAGTTTATATGAGCAGGAAAGATTGTAAGCGTTGCCTGAACACTGGTGAAGATGGTGATGTAGTTTGTGTGTCGTGTAAAGGTTCTTCGTATAACCCGTTGTAAATATGACAACATTCGCTGTATATGAGCTCTATCCCGATGGTAGAGAAGAAGAAGTCGGCACAATAAGCGTTGATCAGAACGATAGTATTGCAATGAAAACATTGCTTCGTAAATACAATCTTGATGATTCATATTACAATTTAGATAGTATATATAGATATGCGATTATTCTATCGATGTTTGAGCAGATATATGGTTTCACCAAAGGTATGAATGGTTATATTTTAGAATGGAGTGATCATAAGAAAACTTCTGCTGTAATCAATTGGCGAATAGATACTTGGCGAATAAGAAAGATTGATGACGATGAACTCCTTCAAAGTGAATGACATTGTAAAGACTACGAGTGGTAGCAGAGTTGCGGGCAAGGTAAGATACATTGCTTGTTATGGAGCGACTACCGCTGGCGGCAAGACTTGCAATAAGAAGGTTTGTAGTTGCGTAGGTAGAGATTATGTATGGGTTGAATGGACTGATAGCAAGATCTATTCGTATGAATATACCGAACTTGCATATGATCTACCACAACAAATTGTAGCAAAAGAGATTGCTATTGTTGAAAAGAAAAGCAGCGTTCCAACAATTCCAGATCTAACAATTGAAAAGTTTGACTTCGATATGTATAACGGTATTACCGAAGTTAGATATACTCGGGATGGCAGAGGATATCTTGTTAGTAAAGGCGGCTCGCAAGAAGTAAGCAAAACGCTTGTTGAAGAAAAAGATCTCGACTTCGATACATACAATAACAAAGGTCTTGTGAAAAAGAAGAAAGCATAATGCCAGACTATTCAGACTATCGTATTTATGAGGTGTTTCCTGACGGGTCATTACACGATACGAATAAAGTTATTAGCTATAATCGCAATGCTTATAGTATAGTTAGGGCAACTCTTGAAGCATATAATTTTGCCAATTACTATGATAGTTATTACAAATATTGTGATAGACCTAATGATCGTATTGCAATTTACTACAACTATCTTGGCGACGGACACAAAGACACTTGGATTCTAATCAAAGAAGACAACAACGAAAAGGAAAATGACAATGAGTGATAATAATGTGGTGGAAATTGTGCGCAACGTTGGTGATAATGTTAGCATTACTGGTGGCAAAGATTATATGTCGCCTCGTATTCGAGTAGTTCCGAATACACACGATGCAGCAACTGATAATGAAAAGGCGATTCATATCAGCCAAGGCAAAGAAGGAGTTTCGCTTAGCATTGAAACTCTTGAAAATATCCTTGCTTGGGCGAAGGGTCAGAAATAAATATGGCTACGCCATATAAATTCAAGAGGCACGATCGTGTATCTCTTGTGGGGGAAGAAAAAGCTGTTGGTGTTATATACGATATAGTTCCAAAAGATCGTAATGATGATCCTAACTATTACTATGTTCAATGGGACAAGACCGGTCGGTACATGTATTCGGAAGACATGTTGGAGTTAGAACCAAAGGGAAAATAAAATGAAGAGGCATTGGAATTACCGTATCATTAAGCACACTGATGATTCATTCGGTTTGTATGAGGTTTTTTACAATGATGTCGGTAAGGTCGAGTCATACACTTCCGAGCCGTGTCGTTTTGTTTCAGATACTGCGGAAAGTATGCGTGATGTATTGAAGATGGCAATGGCTGCGTTGGACAAGCCAGTTTTGAATTGGGAAGATCTGCCGGGGTATGTTAAATGACAACCGAAGAGATTAGACAACGAGCCATTGACCTTAGCAAAATCTATGGAACTAAGGGCGTTAGTGTTCTATTGAATGTTGATCTTTCCGTTGTGATAGCCGTTCTTTTAGCGGATGATAATGCAGTATCCAAGGTAAGAGGATGTGTGCGCCATTACTGGAAGCCATGGATGCGAGGCTTGACGAACGGTTCTGGCGTGGCTATTGTGAGAGACACGAAAGTCGAGGAAAAATCAAATGAGCAAAGGTAGCAAAGACTGCGGATTTTGTGGTGGTTCTGGTGTGGTAAAGGCATCACTCGTCAAGAAGGATGTTGAAGGAACGATCTTCAATGTTGGAGTTGATGTTGTCCTATGTAAAGAACATTTTGATCTTGGCGAAGAGACTATGGGTTCTATGGAAGAGAATTGTAATCTTCCACTGAATGTTGTTGGAGTGCAAGGACAATGATTGAATACACTGTAAAGGTTTACGACAACGGAACTCGTGAATGGTATCTCGATGGCAATCTTCATCGGGAAGATGGACCTGCCATTGAGAATGCTAATGGAGACAAACACTGGTATCTCAATGGCAGATATCATCGGGAAGACGGTCCTGCTGCTATTGAGATTGCTAATGGAAACAAGTGGTGGTATCTCAATGGCAAATATCATCGGAAAGATGGTCCTGCTGTTGAGCTTGCTAATGGTACCAAATATTGGTATCTCAATGGCATATATTATTCCGAAGCCAATTGGAAACTTGAAGTTGCAAAACTACACAAGCGACCCGATCCTTGTGATGGTAAAGAAGTTGAGATTGATGGCAAGAAGTATAAACTAACCGCGGTGTAAAATGAATTACTGGGAGAACATCGAAACTTATTATGCTACTTCCGACAAAGATAGTGCATATAAAGAGATGTGCGAAGACGCATTACCTTGGGAGTTTTACTATTGCGTTCTTCCAAGTTCATTGGTCAAAGCAAAAGGTCAATGCGTTGTAATTCTTACCCCCATTGCTTATTGGAATAAGTTTGGTCATATTCCAAATTGTCCAATCTTCATTGATGATATTCTTCCCAATCTAACTCCATCGTTGGATATTGAGAATGAATGGTATTCATTGGTTTCAATGGAAGTTGTTAGAGAAACAATGGAACGACTTGGGTTTGCTGAAAGCAAAGATGTTGAAACATTCTTCATTGACATTTACAAAGGTGTGAAATGAAAGACGATCAAATCATCAAGCATAATAACAGAGTTGCAGGAAGTCTTTTTGCCTGTGCCAAGTTTGTTGGCATTGTTGCTGTGTGTTTGTTTTATAGTGGTCATATGACAATTAGTGGTTGCTTCCTTGGACTTGATGCAGCGTTGCTAATTGCTTGTGTTGTAGTTTGTATCAAGACAATGAATCTTGCCAATGCTATGGAGAGTTCAAATGCACATTCTTCTTGTTAGCCTCATGATTGCAACAGTTCTTGGTGCAGCATACATTGCGTTTATTTTTCCGTGGGATGGAGATAAGAAGGAAAAGCCAAAGAAGTTTGCTGGCGTCGGTGTAGGTGAGAAGGCTACTAAGCCCAAGCAATACAATGGATAAGCTAATTCATATTGATGACAAATGTGAATTATGTGATAAGCCAGCGGTAGTATATTATGAAATGATTACGGTGCCCGCGCCGTTAGGTTGTATTCCGTTGTGCTTAACTTGTGCATTTTTGTTTGAAAAGTTTGCCGGCAAAATAAAATCACTATGACGCAAGAACTAACAATACCAAATGGTTGGCTTGAAAAAGTCTCTACTGCCGTTGGTATAGAACGGGATGAACTATCAGCAATGGTTCATCGAATGTTTCAACGTGGAACAAGCAAAGCCGAGATTGAACAAGCGATGACATACCTTGCCAAAGCTAACGGTAAAACATTGATGTTCGTTAGTAGTAATGGTAGGAACTAATGTTTCAAGCAGATGGTGTTTTAGATACTTGTCTATTCGTTTGCCAATCTTGTGGAACGCCGCATGTTGCTATTGACAAAGACAAGCGTGGTGTGCATATTATTCCGGCAACCATCACGACAAGCAGGAATGGCAAAAACGAATACTATTTTCATTGTGTAGTTTGTCCAAGGAATATCAAATGACCAAAATTGAAAAACTCAATTCGCAACTTGCCGTCGCAACAAATGATATTGCTCATTACACAGTGATATATCTCTCCAAGAAGAAGGAATTAGTTGAGATTGAAGATTCGCTTGTTGAAGCTCGCGAATGTCAAAGACGGATTCAAAATCAGATTGACGAGTATAGGAATGAGTTTGAGATTGAACATAGCCTTGATGATGAACGACTTGAAGAAATTGAAGCATATCGAAAACGAATGCCAGAGATGATGGAAAAAATCAAGGATGAGCCAATCATTCCAATTGTGAATGCTGGCACACTTGATACAGTGAAGGAAGTGAAGGGTAGGAAGTAATGAATACCATCGTATTGAATCTAACCGAAGATTCGAGATTGGTTGTCAAAAAAATGGTTTTAGACAATTATGCTACTTACCAAATAACAGTGCAATTTAAAGATGATGATGAAAATTGGACTGATGGAAAAGAATGTCTTGTTGAAGACGGGATTACTATTAATATCCCCGCTAATCAAATTATTTTAACGCAGGACGATTTTATTCCGTTTTTGAATCAAATGGAAAAACTTAAAAAACTATTGGTGTTGATGTAATGGCTCGTCAAAAAAAATTCACATTCGTAGAACTCATTCCACGAAACGAACAAGGTAAGAAGCGGGCTTCCTATCACGGGGATCGTTGGATCCTACGGCAGGAAACGACGGAGCCCTATCGTGGCGCGACTCCGGGCGTTTGGCTGGCGTGTAGGTCGTTTGACGGCAAAGCGATGTTGTGGGTCAAGAAAATAGACGATGCGGACTTCAAAGTAAGAGTTATTGAATGAGCGAATCATACAAAATCATTACCGACATGTTGAAGGTTGATGATGTTATTGCTCAACTTCGCGCAATAAAAACATATCCTGCAATGATCAATATCTATGATCGAGTAATCAAACTGGATACTGCCAATGAATGTTGGGCGTTGTGTCAAGGATTGGAACTTGGAAATTACATTACGGAAGATCAGAACTTCGCCGCTATCAAAAAATGAAAACTCGCATTGTTCTTTCCATAATGTCATTGATGTTGTTCATTGCAAATGGTAGAAGATCATATCTCAAAATGACTTATGGCAACCCATATGGAGCACATTGGTATTTAGCGAATAGTATTATTCAAGCAAGTTTATATTGGGGCTTGTGTTTATTCATATTGTGGAAGTATTTTCCTGACGAAAAAAGAAAATGACACGATGCCCTTCTTGCAAAGAACCAATGTGCCGGACGCCAAAGGAAGCTAACCATAAGATACATTGGCATAGACTACGTGATACGGCTCCATTCAGTAGTGCAGGACAAATCAGTATCATATATGTGTTTGAGCTGTCTGGAAAATTATACACTTACGCTAACTTCAACAGTTATTATTTTCCATTCGATCATAGAGTTCGAGTGAGTGTTGGTATAACAAAGAAGCAACACTGGTATAAAGATATTGCATACAAAGGAAAACGATGGGAGAGGTTTGTCTCTCCTGAGGATCTGGAAAAGTATTTACTACTATTATAGGAGAAGGAAATGAGTATCAGATACAAAGCAATAATTACAATTCCAATCTCGGATGAAGAAGTATTAGAGGCAGAAAATCTATTCCCAAATGCTTCTTCGGGAGAAGCCGTAAGATTGTTGATGGAACAGATTTATACTGAACAGACTGGAAAATCTTACGAAGAAGACGGATCGTTTTTAGAAGTTATGGAAATACAATAACAGTTGCGTCCGTGGTCTAATGGATGGGCACCTCAGTTCTAATGAGATTTATGCGAGTTCGAATCTTGCCGGGCGTACGATAAAGGAACCAAACAAAATGTCAAAGAAAAAGAAACTACGAAAAAAACTTCATAAGCAAAGAATCACACACCTACTTGCAGTATCCGACCTCAACATAGAGCTTGACAAGGTCAAATACGCTCTTACATTCGCAGAGGCTCGGGCTTCTCAGTTGAAGTTCGAAAATGATATGCTATCTGAGATGGTTGAGCGATTAGCGAAAGAACCAGCAAATGAAGAACAAAAAGCATCACAATCAGAACTACCCTGTTAATCCGGAACTATCTACTCGTATGGCAGTAGAATCTCAATAGAGATTAGCAAGCGTAATAAAACTTCACCTTGGACAAATTGTATTAGTTCAATTTTTCTAACATCATAATCTAACAAAAGGAAATCAAATTTAACCATGTCTCCTAATAAGCAGAATCAAATCAATAACGAGCAAATGGATCTTCAACCTCAGCAAGAAGATATTGAACTTGAATACGACGAGTATTTTGATGACGAACCACAACGAAAGCCCCGTCGTGGTAAGATGTTAAGGAAGTTTCGTATTCCATTGGAGAATTGATAATGGCTAATGGTAGAGGTTCGGAAGAACAATTCAATCAACTTGTTGATTGTCTGAATAAGAATTGTAGGAAATATGAGTCCGGTGCGATAAAGCATATTGCATTTACCGAAGCCATTGATTCATATTTTGCGGCATACGGTTGGTCAAAGAAAGAGTTCTATAAGGAACTGAATGTCCGTCTTGGCATTCCAAATAAGGAAGAACCGAAAAAAGTAGAGAAGCCTAAAAAGAGAACAGTCAAGAAGAAAGTTGTTTCGATTGATTGATCTATTCTTTTTGATTTTTTGGATTGTAATTATTATTGCATTCGCTTGTGTTTTTTTTATTGTTAGACGAATGAAAAAACGTCAAAAAGACTGGGATGATTTAGTTGCCTTTCTAAGGAAATTGAAGTAGATGTATATCCTATTCCTCGATGATCAAGACATTAGACACGAGTTGGCAGAGAAGTATCTTTCGTCTGCTGGGCACGATACATTACACGCCTTCAATGTTGAAGAAGGTATTGATATCGTTTCTAATTTTACCAAACCAATTGGTCTTGCATTACTCGATCATGATCTTGATGATATTCGTGAAGAGCCTGATGGTCGTAAGACTGAGTATCACGGAGCATACTTCGTTGATTATATGATTCATCATGTGCCGGAAGAGAAATGGTTCCATCGTGCAATCGTTCATTCATACAATCCATATGGTGCAAAGTATATGATGGATAAGCTGAATAGCGTTGGTCTTCATACCAAAATGGATAATTTTTCTGGCGATATGCTGAAAAGAGTTATTCGAGAGCTGAGCATGGAATGAGCCAGCCTGAATGTAGCATTGATGCTAATGGAACCAAGCGCTGGTATCTCAATGGCAAATGGCATCGAGAAGATGGACCTGCTATTGAGTATGCTAATGGAAATAAATCTTGGTATCTTAATGGCAAACTTCATCGAGAAGACGGACCTGCTATTGAGGATGCTAATGGAAGCAAATGGTGGTATCTCAATAACAATCGTCATCGGGAAGACGGACCTGCCATTGAGAATGCTAATGGAGACAAATCTTGGTATCTTAATGGCAAACTTCATCGAGAAGATGGTCCTGCTGTTGAGTATGCTGATGGAGAAACTCGATACTGGATCGATGATAAACGCATCCCACAACTCGATAACAAACGAATCTATGGAAAAGAAAGCTTGCAAAAGTTTTTGTTGCTGATATGAAAGAATACATTATTCGTCATTATGACAACGGCGCATCAGAACTAATCTGCATCAATTCAAATGTTAGGCGTGTTATGTATAACACTGGCGATGTCATTGAATTGTTGAATGATGTTGTCGTATATATCAAAACATTCGATGGTTTGAAGTGGGTCGATAAGGATAAGCAAAAAATTGTGTTCGATGCGCTAAGTGGGTATTACGATGGCACAACACTCGTCTAACGATATCTGTATTACAATTCGTCGTGCTGGTGCAGCATTGTTCGATATTGTTATTCAGGTATATGAGAATAATTCGCTTCAAGATGAAGCGATGGCAAAATTGGATGCATTCTTGTTGGATAATAAGAACAAATCTTGGATTGGTGAAGTTTTTCCTTGGAGCGTTTCCTATCATGTTGGAATATCTTTTCGTTCCGCAAGCGGAGATCCAAAAAGCATGGAAGCATTATTGAACGCTTGGATCAAATCTTGTAATCAGAAGTATGGAAAGAATCTCAGAGTTGAAAAATGATTGTACTGCCTGAATGCATAATTGACAATAGCAGTGGAACCAAACGCTGGTATCTTCATGGCAAACTTCATCGAGAAGACGGACCTGCTGTTGAGTATGCTAATGGAAATAAATCTTGGTATCTCAATGGCAAACTTCATCGAGAAGATGGTCCTGCTATTGAGGATGCTAATGGAAGCAAACATTGGTATCTCAATGACAAACGTCATCGGGAAGACGGACCTGCTATTGAGTATGCTAATGGAATCAAATGCTGGTTTCTCAATGACAAACGTCATCGGGAAGACGGACCTGCTATTGAGTATGCTAATGGAGACAAATATTGGTATCTCAATGGCAAACATCATCGGAAAGATGGACCTGCTATTGAGTGTGCTGATGGAATCAAATGCTGGTATCTCAATGGCAAACGTCATCGAGAAGACGGACCTGCTACTGAGTTTGCTAATGGAGAAACTCGATACTGGATCAATGGCAATCATATTGAGTCGTTGGACGACAAGAATATTTACGGGAAAAACAATCTATCAAAATTATTGCTATTAGTATAAAAAAAATGAACTGGCAAAAACATTACAATTCCATGAATATTGAGGTAGAAGAAGAACCAGTCTTCTATTGGGGTAATGTTCCAGTAAAAAAGAAAAGCAAGAAAGTAAAACTATCAGATATTAGAAAACTTGCATTGAGTTTTGCTCGTCAAGAAAAGAGGCTTCGCCAAGCAAAAGATATTCGCAAGGTTGAGCCAAAGAAAATCAATACCAAGTCAGTATCATCATTGATTTTCCAAGTTCTTTCTGCTTCAAGTCCAATGCATATTGTTGATATCATTACAAAACTTGAAGGGCTTGGATGGAAAAGCAATAGCATATATCATAAGTATAGCAATGTCCAGCACGCCCTGTCTAATAACTACTATATGTTCGAGAGAGTTAGCATTGGGACATATCAGATTAGAAAAGCATTTACAGCAGATAACAAAGAGATTACAGTAAGAACGCAAAGAAAGCCTATTGATCTTTCGTTGAAGATTGCAACGATGAAGGATATTGTGGCAAATGTTGTAGGATATTACGCAGATCATAATAACTTGACAGCAAGTGATATTCACTATATTGTATTCAATACAGGAGTAAATTGTTCATATTCAGCGGTGCGCAGAGCATTGCAAGACAAACGATTCAAAAAGGAAAACAAATGGTATACATTAAAGTAGCAACAACCCCAAGACTTGAACATGGCGAAGATCAAAAAGAACTTGAAGCATTACAGAAGCTATTCTTGAAACACAAGTTCAGCATATCATATCTTGGTCATGAAGATGTATCGTTCTATGATACAACTCAAATTGACAATGATGATTTTGTCCCGGCGCATTCAAGATATTGTATGCCAAGGAAAGACTTCGCTGCATTCGTAAGCGTTGTGAAAAGACTTGATTATGCAGAGAAAAGAGCAAATGAACTATTGACTGATTGGCAGAAACATCCACACTTCCCTCGTTGTTAGTTATATGAATAAACCTGAATGTAAAGTCGGTGCTGATGGAGACAAATCTTGGTATCTCAATGACAAACTTCATCGAGAAGACAGATCTGCTGTTGAGCATGCTAATGGAGACAAAGAATGGTATCTCAATGGCAAATGGCATCGAGAAGATGGACCTGCTGTTGAGTTTGCTAATGGAGACAAACGCTGGTATCTCAATGACAGGCTTCATCGTGAAAACGGACCTGCTGTTGAGCATGCTAATGGAGACAAAGAATGGTATCTCAATGGCAAATGGCATCGAGAAGATGGACCTGCTATTGAGTATGCTAATGGAGGCAAAGAATGGTATTCCAATGGCAAATGTCATCGAGAAGATGGACCTGCTGTTGAGTTTGCTAATGGAGACAAAGAATGGTATCTCAATGGCAAATGTCATCGAGAAGATGGACCTGCTGTTGAGTTTGCTAATGGAAACAAATTTTGGTATCTCAATGACAAATATCATCGGGAAGACGGACCTGCTATTGAGTATGCTGATGGTAGAACTTACTACTGGATCAATGGCAAACACATTCCACAATTAGATAACAAACATATCTATGGAAAAGAAAACTTGCAAAAGTTTTTACTCCTGATATGAATAAGCCTGAATGTAAAGTCGGTGCTGATGGAACCAAACGCTGGTATCTCAATGACAATCGTCATCGAGAAGACGGACCTGCTGTTGAGTTTGCTGATGGAGGCAAATCTTGGTATCTCAATGGCAAACTTCATCGAGAAGATGGTCCTGCTATTGAGGATGCTAATGGAGACAAATACTGGTGTCTCAATGGCAAATATCATCGGGAAGGAATCAATCCAGAAACTGGATTGACGATGCCTGCTATTGAGTATTCTAATGGAGACAAATATTGGTATCTCAATGGCGAACTTCATCGAGAAGATGGTCCTGCTATTGAGTATTCTAATGGAGACAAATATTGGTATCTCAATGGCGAACTTCATCGAGAAGATGGTCCTGCTGTTGAGTATGCTGATGGAGAAACTCGATACTATATCAATGATAAACACATTCCACAACTTGATAACAAACGAATCTATGGAAAAGAAAACTTGCAAAAGTTTTTACTCCTGATATGAATAAGCCTGAATGTAAAGTCAGTGCTGATGGAACCAAACGCTGGTATCTCAATAACAAATACCATCGAGAAGATGGACCTGCTATTGAGTATACTAATGGAGACAAATGTTGGTATCTCAATGGCAAACGTCATCGGAAAGACGGTCCTGCTATTGAGTATGCTAATGGAACCAAACATTGGTTTCTCAATGGCAATCGTCATCGGGAAGACGGACCTGCTGTTGAATATGCTAATGGATACAAATCTTGGTATCTCAATGGCGAACTTCATCGAGAAGACGGACCTGCCATTGAGCTTGTTGATGGAGGAACTGAATACTGTATCAATGGTAAATACATTCCTCAACTTGATAACAAACACATCTATGGAAAAGAAAACTTGCAAAAGTTTTTGTTGCTGATATGAAAGAATACTATAATGTCATGTGAATGTTCAACTTGGTATCATTACTTAGGGGTTGGTGTGATGACCTATCGAATCACATGTGATCTTTCAGGTCATAAGGATCTGGCTATTGAGCAGCAAGCAGTATGCGAAGCGCTGAATGATCTAAGTAGTCTTCGATGCAAGTGGCGTAGACGGGCACAGCAATTGCTACGCTAAAAAAGTTGCCTCACCCTCTTGCGGGTTTCGGGACGCTGGTTAGGTTAGTTGAGTCAGGTGGCGGTAAGCCAAAAACAAAACTAAGAAAGGCTGGGTATTCCTATGGCGAATGAGAATGTTGGATCGGGCGTGAAGTGGAACAAGGTTGAGTTGCTTGTTGAGAATGGTGTTGTCAATGTTGATGCAACGATGACAATGCTTCGTGCAGAACTTGTTGCGTATCTTGCTTCAACCGTTGAGGATACTGCTGGCATTGCCGAGGCAGTTGAAAGCGTTTTTGCTCGTATGCCAAATGCAGAAAGCAAGTTGATTGATCTGAATAGCCTTGCATTGAAGGCGTTCGGGTCTATGACCGTTGCGTCCGGCAAGGAAACGAAGATGCTTGAAAACATCAAGACTTATATTCGCGCTGAGAGTAAGTTGTTTGAATCAACTGGTGGTGAAGCCGGTAAATACATTATTTTTAAGGGTGCGGGCGGAGGTGTCCGAAACTCTACGCCGGCAACTATCGAAAAGTATAACGCACTCAAAACGAAGAAGACTGCTGACACGATCGTTCTCTAAGATTTACGGGGTTGGAACGCAATGAAATGTTGCATTCCCAACGAGTGTCTCCGTAGGCGGGCATACCCCAAAAGCCTACATCAACTTACACCTTGACAAGTCGTTAGTCAGTGCTTATATTGGAAGTGTTCTTGGTCGTCTAACCGGGAGGACGCTTGCCGAAATCATGAGACATCAAAGCGATATCTCTTTCGATAAGAAATGCTGTGTTCGAATCCAGCACAAGAACCTAATTAGGAAATTATTATGACACCAAAAGAAGCCAAAGCATACATTACCAAAGTCGTAAAAACAAAAACTAATCCAAGTGGATCAACATCTATGATGATTGGTAAGTGGGTTATTGATGTCTCATCAGTTCATACATATGCCAAAGATCAAGTAAGACTAATACGACAAGCAATTCTCGAAACGATAATGGTAGATTGTGTAATTAGTTCTGATACAGAACAAGCAATAGACTTCAAGAAAGAAGCATTAGAAGAAGTCAGAAACACCGGCGACACTGACATTGATGTATCTTGGTTAGCAGATGTAATGGAAACTTGGTTCAACAAAGGCAAAAAAAGCAAATGAATACTCACAACACTCGCACATACTATCTTCGGTCCATTCCACGGCAAGGTCAAAAGCGCGGCGATCCTATCGCTTGTCTTATGACATCGCTTGATCGTGCTGGCAATGTAATCAAATACAGCATTGCAACAATGCATCCCAAAGATGAGTTCAAGAAAGCGCTTGGACGAAAGATTGCAGAAGGTCGTTTGCAGGATAGTCCTGCTATTATGTTTGTTGAGAAGATGCCAGAATCCGGTCATGTTATTAGTCGAATGATTATGAATGATATTCTTGCTCGTTTTGAAGAAGTCTCGTGTCTGAGTAAAGGATATCTTGAACGACAGTATAAAAACAAATGGGCGTATCATATCCCCGCTCGTGTTGCCAAGGCTGCTAAGCAATGGATTGCAAATGCCGATAAGCCTCGTCAAATCGATACTCGTGGTAAAACTCATGTTCAAATTATGACAGAGATTGTTGATCGTATGTATCCAAGAGTTTCTACTCAAAAAGATCTTACAGGTTCTTGTACTGGTTCTATTACTTGCGATATCAAAGATGCACCGGCATTTACGGAAGCAGATCTTAGTAGTAAGAATAATGAAAGTGTTTCATTACAAATGTCTCGCCCTACGGTTGTTTCTAATCCAAAAGACCTCATCAAGTATGGTGATAGTAATGAGTTTGCTGAATGGGTAAAGGCTGGTCAGGATTTTGTTCGTGAGCCAGCAAGAGAAGACTCGGCACAAGTAAAGAAGACTCCTAAGTATTCTTTTTCTAATGCTCAACAGCAAGCGAACTATGAAGTTTTTCAAAAGGCGCTTCCTGATATGCTAATGAATAAGTTTCTGAAAGGTCGATATGCTATTGTTTCTGGTAATGAAATCAAATCGTTTTTTGATTCATATCAGACATCGTTGGAGCACGCGTTGGTAAAGTATAAGGCGGGCGAGTTCATTATTCAAGAAGTAGCAGTCAATGTAATGCCAATTTACGAACAAAAATCCGCCTAAAATGAAACTATGGATCATTCATTTACTCGATTGGATTGACGAAAACATTCTTTTCCACAGATTCTATTGGGTTTGTCAAAAGATAGGGCTTAGTAAATGGTGGGGTGAAGAAGACTGCCCATGTTCGTATTGTGTTAGACACAGACAATATTCGTCTGAGATAACACAAGGCGGGAATAATGAGCAAAAAAACTGACACAGCGTTGATATGGGTAATGATGTTGTTAGGGTTAGCATCAGTTGCAATATGGAAAATATTAACGATAATTGGGTGAAAGCAAATGGATCGTGATACTGCTATTGAAATGTTGCAGACTTGGATTGAGGACGAACCTGCCGAGACAATGGCGCCGTTCATTGATCTTGATGGTAGGGACTATTCATTGCAAGACTTGCTGATCGAAATTCAGAACGATACTGAGATTGGTAAAGCATTCGTGCGATGTTATGATGATGCCATTGATGGTAAGATCTAATGGAACTGCTAATTATTTTAGCGATTTATAATGTTATATCACTTGGTATGTATTTTGCTTGCTCATGGTTTAGCAAAGAGAAATATGATAATTTTGATATGATGGCGGCGAATTCTTGGGCGTGGATATTGTTCCCGGTTTATTTTGGTGCAAAGTGTTTAGTTTATGGTATGATGTTTGTCGGGGAGCATATTGAGCGTTTGAAAAATAAGATGCTCGAATACAAAAAATACAGAACCACATTAGAACAGACGGGGCAAAAGAAATATAGGGTTGTGAAAGAAACAGTATATACAGGCGCGTATATTCCTCCACCAGGAAAAGATCCGTTCATTATTGCAGCCGAAGAAGAAGTAGAACAGTTATTGAAAGAAAGACAACTGTAATGGCAAAGTCAAAAAAATCAGAATACCAAGAACGAGTTGAGAAAGTTATTGGAAAAGTTGTTGATTGGGAAGAGTATAAAACTGGATTCCGGTTTCGCCCGCCAAGTCTTAAGTCAATCACATTGATGCAAATCAATGCCTTAGCACACGAGTTCAATACTGATAGGATCAACTTCAATGCCGGATATTCTCCCGAACCGGGATATTCGGAATTGACTCCCGGCATTCCGGGATCTGCTGGCTACATACAAGTAGAACTATAATATGCACGCGCGTGCGCGCATACACAAAGACTTCCCCGATCATGCTCGGGGTTATTAGAACCTATCTTCAATTAGGTTCGCGCAAAGTAATTCAATACTCCAAAGAGGATCATCGTTGAATTATTACTTGCATCAAGAAAGAAAGTGTTGGCACACTATAACTAGCCTTGACATTCCGATCTTATGTCGAGAAAGCCTAACAGGATTGTCTCTCCTCAGGGCGAATTAACTTCGGATAACTGACCCTACGGCAAAGCGCCATTGTAGGGTCTTTTCATTTTCGGGGCTTGACAACGCCCAAAAAAGGCTTACATTGTTCCTATGAACCTTATAGATGCAATAAAATTATACACACATATTATGCAGCAATACGGTGGCGGTTATGACGCCAGAGGTATTGCAGACAAAGAATTACAGAACCATAATGTTCCAAGATCCGTTCGCATTGCTATTGCAGAAACAGTAGCAAATGACGGTCATATCATTGCAGGTAAAGGTGGTAGATATGCAATCACGCAACTCTCGGCGTCCTAATCGTTTTCAATCTATATTCACACCATACGGTCTAACATTAGACTTAGAAAATCACTTCGGCAAGTTCGAACCAGAACAGTTCTATAATGTTGTGGATGCAATTGCAACTGGTAGCAATCAAGATGCTCAGATTGATGTTTTCAATCTATTCAAGAAACTTGATAAAACGGAAGTCATTAGGCGTTCTAAAATCATTGCTCGTCTATGTGAAGTATTGATCAATACACAAATACGAAGATGCTAAATGAATAATCCTCTTCGACAACAGAATCCATTGGATCAAATGCGTGCAGACTTGTCTGGCGTCTCAACAACGGCGGCAGTAGTAGCACCAGCACAAGAAGCTCAAAAGAAAAAGAAGATGAAGAAGTGGCCGGATGATCCTTCCGCACTCATTCAATATAAAAAACTAATCGATCCTCTAAAAGACATAATTCGTAAAGCATACAGATTAGATCGTAATAATATTAAGTCCTTCGACTATGAAGGATACAATCTTGGCAAACAAGAACTTCAATCTTTTCCTTCCCCGAAAAATCAATTCACAGAAAAGAATATTGAAAAACAAAATAAAAGCAATATCAAAGTTATTGATATCGTTCTAAACATTGCGTTCCTCCTTGGAGTTGAACAGGGAAGAAGATCCGAACGACAAGAACAAAAATCTACGGAAACACTAATCAATACCATTGATCAATACAGAGAGTCTAATAAGAACCTTCGATATCAAATTGATGAGCTAAAAGCAACAGCCAAAGTAAAAGCACTGCATCCAACATTACACGAGCAAGATCTACTACCATTGATCAAAGAAGAAATCAATGCCAATCGTGATAATAGAATCAAAGAATTGAAGAAAGATCTGCAAGCAGATCCGATTAGATCTTCATTCGATATGAAGACAACGCAAAGAGCGAAATTCAATGACTTGTGTGAGTTGGCGAGGACATTCGATAAAAAAACATATGATGAGCATTGGTCATCCATCATAAAAGAATACGGATGGACGATTGATGAATGGAATAATAAATGCAAGAAGAAAAACAATAAAGTTATAGTTATAGATTAGAAAGAGATATATTATGTATGTATATGTTCATTATGAAAATAATCAACCAAACGGATTAGCATTCAATAAAGAAGAAAAAGCCGTTGAGTATGTCATTGAAAAGATTGAAGAAAACATTGGTGTAAGGCAAAAGAAAGAACCAGTAAAAGTAGAACAGAAAAAATCTAAGAAGCCCTATGGTAATAGATTTACGATTCCATTGACACAGCCGCCAACACCAGTAGCAGCAGAACAAATATATGAGTTTTTACCTGATTATTTAGAAGTTCCGCCACCACTACAACGACACTCCATATCATCAAGATATTCACAGTTGAAAGAATCATTGGATGGTCCGCCTTCTAATAAAGATACAGATCCAAAATATCTCTTGGCAGTTCAAGAACAAATTACAATTACAAATGCCAATAAGACATTAGAGAACGCCAAGAAACTTATTGAGCAGTATGATATTTATATGAAGAACACTTCTAATATTGATTGTCCATTGCATACAATTCAAGAGATCGGAATGGTTGATGTCAAAATATAAGATTCCATTCGATACAGTAGCAAGATTGGAAGCGGATATTTTTGCCAAAGCAAGAAGCGTTGAGGAAGTAAAGCAAGCATTGATCGATTTTAGATTGGTGTTGAAAAATTGTGGCTGGGAAGAACAAGAGTATGATAAGATTATGTTGGCACGAATAGATAAACAATGGGATTAATTATGTTCGAAATCAAAAATGAAAATCAAAACGGTATTTTTCACGTAAAACTCAATCGTAGTCTTTCTTCCAAAGAGATTATGGACATTGCGCAGATCGCTGCAAATGTTGTTGGAAATATTCAATCTGCCATTGGAACAATTACTCCAATGGAAGAAAATCCGTCTTTCACTGGTCAAAATAAATTAGGTGAGCGACCAGTTCAAAAAATCAACTTGGGAGATTATGTTGAGCCTGATTCTGGCGTAAGGATCAGAATGCTTGGGTTTCCTGAGCAAGATAGAGTACCAGCAATAAAATCTATGAGAGAAATAACTAAAATCAGTATCGTAGGATGTAGAGATATATTGTATGGTAATATTAAATCTCCGGTCTTCACAAGAGAGATTGGTGCTAAAATATTGGATATGTTGAAGGGGTTCGGTATTTATGCCAGCCTTATTGATGGACAATGTAGAGTGGAGTTGGAGTAGTAATATGTTGTTTATAACTGGTTATATTGTATTCATTGGTATTATTTTAGGCGTTGGTTTTTTATTGCAAATTGGAGATCGTCGTGGTAAAGACGGTAATGATGACGGTAATGATTCCGTAGTTTGATTTTGATGTAAATTGATCCTAAGTGAAAAAGTGAGAAATAAAATGGCAACAAGACGACCAATAAAGCCGATTCAAGAACAAGGTCATTGTCTATCGGAAGAAAAAAAAAGGCGACCGAAAGATAATGGTCTTAGTGAAACGGTTGTGCTTGCAGTTGCTTGTGCGATAGCATATCCGTTCGTTATGGTTGGTCGGTTGGTAAAGCGGGTATTAGGGAAATGACAATGGATGCAATAAGTATAATCGAATGCGCGGTAGTAATCATAGTGATTGGGTTTTTCACTGGATGTATTACTGGATATATGGGTTATTACACTGATAAAAAGTGATGTGGCGGGGGCTTGACAGGGCGGTTGGCAGTGGCTACATTGATTGTAAGTGAGGAACAAAACTATGAGCAAACAAGTTGTAATTGATACGATTAGTAATTTTCTTGATGTTGTTGAGACACGCATCAATGCGGCAATTCCAAATGGCGGAACCATTGGTTCGACGGCGCTTGCTAATGAGATTGCCGAGGCTAACGGCTTGACAGTCGGTGGCGCAGTGGCTATCATCAGTATGTATGTGGCAAGTCGTCCCGAGCTTCACTGCCCACGCGGGAAGAACGGCGGCATCCAACTACGCAAGTAGGGGGTTGACAACGGCAGGTAGCAGACTTAGATTGTAGGTAAGTCGGACGCGAAAGTGAATGACCGAAAGACGGGGTGATAGATCAAGAGAGATCGCCGTGCGTTCGCGCAAGGAAATTCCGCTTATACCGGATCACCTCACCAGTTTTTATTATGGGCTCGCAGAATGCAGAACGTTCGCTTAGTCTTCGGATTAAGAGGCTTCCCTCAAACGGAACGAGCTCACGAAGTTTTATAGTTTTTATTACGGCGCTATGGAGTAAACAGAAGCTCGACTGATCCTTGGATCAGTAAGTCGTTCCTTCATCGGACGTAGCGTCACTATGGGGAAGTAGATCAAGATTGTTAGATCGCAATATCTTCGGATATTGAAATCCTGCCTCGCCTCAGGCTTCCTCACCAATTTATTCTTTTAGATAAGCAAGGGCACTAAAATCATAAGCACCGCTTCCGGTCGTGAAATATAACTTCCTCGGTCTTCCGGCGATTGCAGGAACTTACCGAATGAACCTATACATCACATCAGGTCGGAAAACGCTGCTAGATTTTTGTGCCTTTCTTAGTTTTTAGCTTACACCAACACACATTGACATTGCCACAGCCAATGGCTATATTCCAAGCATAACAAAAATGGAACCACAACTAATTCAAACAATCGACTACTGCTATGGGCTAATCTGCCGTGTCTGCCAATCAAAAGTTCTTGATCCAGACAAGAAGAAGAATCAAGTATATCTTGATGGTCGTTGCCCAACTTGTTGTAAGTATTCCGTTGTTCCAAAGTCAAAGAAACAACGCAAGCGCGAACGCAAGGCACAACAGAAAGCCCTTGCCGCAATTCTTCTTGCGCATGGAATAAAGTAATGATACAAGGTATATGCTACTTATGCGGGCAAATGATCTGCGAACATCCTCATCGCAATCAATCCCGAAGCAGTTTCAATAATCAGAATCATAATATTCATGACCGCAATTCATCCCTTGCGTTGGGTGAGAAACTTGGCGAGCAGGTTCATATTACATATACAGACAGTCATTCAGATGTTCTTGATGATGATGGCAACCCGCTATCAATTCAAAACCGTGATTTTCCAAAAGAGACAAAGCCAATGACAGAGCCAAGCAATCTCTCTAATGTCAAAGACTGGGTAAAGTGTAGTCTATGCACTGCCAATATCCATGTCAACTATCTAACCAATCACTTGAAAACTCACGCATATACAGCACAAATCAAAGACAATGTATCCTCCGCAACACAAGCGTCTTCTGCTGCTCTCGTTAGAGTTTCAGATATTACAACAACTACGAGCACACCAAAATCAACCGAGACTACATGGTCATCCGTAATATCAAAATCAGAAAAGAAGCCAACGCTTCAATCACTTGAAAAGTATAAGTTCCGAGAACTAAATCAAGTATGTTCTGCTAGCAGTTCATCGAAGTCTGGTAGGTATTCAGATTTTACAGTTGTGTTTTGGACGAATGAAGTTTCATCGATTCAGAATACTTCGTATTATGGCACTGGATACTCATCCTATGTTTCCAAAGACTGGGAGCGATTAACAATCCATACAGTTTATGACACTCTTGAAGAGTATTATACTATCAGTTGTAAACTGTCTCGCAGAGGTCAATATTCGTCTTGGGATAACGATGATTGTGTTCCAGATCGTATCTGCTATCAGAATGAACTTATGACCGAGATCAAGCGTGCAATGCTGTACTTCCGAGTAAATCCAAAGCACGCATATAGGCTATTCCGTAAATCAATGAAGCAGGATATCAAGATCACTTATGATCCAGATGATGGCAAAGTGTTGTTTACTCAGACAAAAAGTTATGGTGAATTGGCTGATAAGTTGAAAAACTCATCATCGCCAAGTATAACTACATATGGTCAGCAACAGAGTACAGGAAGGTTCCATGGATTCAGCGGTTATGAATTCGACGGTTGAAAAAAAGTCTAAAACTGGATTTTGGGGATTGCTTGCAAAGTTTGGAGCAAAGATCTTAACATATCTTCCTAAGTTGTTGAAGATGACAAAGCTAATCAAGGTTGGCTTGTTTGCTGTTAGTTTTGCCTCATATGCATACCTTTTTACTTGGAAATTCGCTCTGCTACTTGTTATTGCATTGGGATTCCATGAATCTTCGCATGTTTTTGCGATGAAACTAAAAGGCATTCGAACCAAGGGATTCTATTTTCTTCCATTCATTGGAGGAGTAGCGATTGCCGAAGACAAATATAAGACATATGCTGATAACGCATTCATTGCATTGGCTGGACCAATCGGAGGATTAGCATTGGCGATTGCAACATATGTTGCATACCTAATCACTGGATTGCCAATGCTTGCTGCCGCTGCTGGATGGATGGCGATGCTGAATTTATTCAACTGCTTCCCATTAGGCATGCTCGATGGCGGGCAGGTTATGAAAACAATCGCTATGTCTATCAGTGAAAAAGTTGGCATGATATGTATGAGTCTTTCCGTTGTCGCTTGTATTTTTGTATTGTTCAAGTTTCATATTGGACTTATGGGGTTCGTTGCAGGTCTTGGGCTATTAGATCTGATTGGTATCTATCTTAATCGTAAGCATTCAAGAACCGATATGGAAGATCTTGAAAATCGTAATGCGACTTTTAAAGCAAAGTGGGGTCAAGATCTTAGTTTTTATGAAAAGTATAAGGCTGAACGTATCAAGAAATATAAGCATCCAGATATTATGAACGCAAGGCAAATAGTTATTACAATTGCGTCTTATGTATTGACGGTCATTGCGCTAATTGTTATTATGAAATTGACAGCACATGTTCCCGGAGCTGATATTGCAAGTAATTTTATGGCAGACAAATGAACAAAACATATCACCTGTGGATCACTGCACCTGACGCTTCCTATGAAGAAATCGTTGTTGCTAAATTGGTTGAACGAGGCTATGCTATATCTGCTGCTGATGGGAAAGCAACCAGTTTAAAATCTGATAATGGTTTTAGTGTATTGATTGCATTGCGCGTAGAACGATTGTCTGGTAAAGAGTTCGCTGTAAATGAGTTGAATACTGATGTGATGTCAATCATCAATGGCGCAAAAGGCAAACATTATTCCGTGATCATTACAGTGTTTGCATTAGACACTATGTGGATTGCAAGTAATGCTGGTGTTCCTGAATTGAAGGCTACTAATACTGATAAGAAACTAAATTAAGGATCATATGACTTGGCTAATATGGAAAATTAGAAGTTGGTTCTGCAATCATTCGTGATGACGGTGGCTCTCACGAAGGAACCAAGGTTTCTGCTATCTGCAAGAAGTGTTCATTCAATCGTTCATTTTGGAAATTATAGAAGGAGATAAATCAAATGCCCGGCAAAAGACAAAACAATAATCGTAAGCATCCTGACGGTAGCGGTCCTCGTCCCGATAATTCAAAGCACAAGCGCGAGGAAGCGCTTGAACGACAGACGGGCTACGAGAGCTTGACCACTGCGCAAAAGGTCGCTATGCTTGATTCTAGGCTCGGCGTGGGGCTTGGCGCAAAGAAGCAACGGGCACGTCTGGCGAAGGCTGGTGGCGTTGTTGCGGTGGTTGAGGAAACAAAGCAATGATGGTTGTAGGTATTGTATTACTATTCGTAATGGTATTCATCATTCCAGTATTGAGTCATCTGGTTGATTCAAAGGTGTAGTTTATGTCTACGACAAAAATTACCCCATATGATAATATTGAATGGTTTATGAGCAAATATGCTCCTGAACATAATTGGGATACGAAAACAGGATACAGTTTCTTGGTAAAGGAATGGAATAATTATAAAAAAAATAAGACTGGTAAAGATGTTGTTATGCCAGCTATACGCGAACATATTGAAAAAAATAATCCCATTCTTTTGGAATGGTTTGATGGATTACTGGTGTTAGTGTAATGTTTTCCAATTACCCATTGCTTGGCACAGTAGAACAGGTGCTTGATTACGAGATCAAGTATAAGTTTCTTGATGTCAAGACGGCATATCGTAATTCAATCAAGTGTGCTCATAACGGAAACATTCATCATAATATGATGAGGATTCGTAAGCATATGGAACAGAACTATCCACAATTATTGCAATGGTTCGATGAAATGAATGTGCTGGCATAATGGGCATCAAGTATAAAGGATTGAAGAGTTATATGGATCTGGCGAAGAGGCAGGGGATTTTGCCCGAGGATGTTATTCGCGAATTAGTGATGGGCATCAAGTATAAAGGATTGAAGAGTTATATGGATCTGGCGAAGAGGCAGGGGATTTTGCCCGAGGATGCTATTCGCGAATTAGTGATGAGTAAGTATTTTACTAGTTGCCACTCCCTCGGATATCTACGAGAGTTTGTCAAAGAAGAGTATCCTGACTTGCTTGAAGAGTATGATAGTTTGGTAAATATATATCTATTGTTGAAGGGTAAATGATATGAATAAAAATCAATGCCATCTATGTGGTGAACTTGTTTGTGCTCATCCTCATCGTGCTAATAAAACTCAAAAGAATAAGCAACAAAATCGAAAAGTCAATATAATGTTGTCGTCAGGCTTATATGTAATAAGCGCCAAGCATAGAGTTGGAACATCATTATTCGTATTATACATTACGGATTTTGTTGTGAATACGAGAGTGATTTTTGATGCTGAGGCGTTGAAAGTGTTGCCGAATAAGTATGGTGTGGATATTGCAGAGAATGATAAGGAAGCATTGGTAAAGGCGTTGGGGTATGAAGTGAAGAAGGTTGAAGTTGCTGCGGTCAATCCATTGCCGGAAGTTTTTAGTGAGTATAAGAAGATTGTTAGCGTTGTGAATAATAAGGCGGTGTTGGAAGGCGATTTACAGTTTTAGAGTTTTGAATACCGGACGATAGCTCAGCAGGTTTAGAGCAGCGGACTTATAAATCGCAGGTCGGGAGTTCGAGCCTCCCTCGTCCGACAGATAACTACTTGATATCATTGAGTTTTTAGGTATGTAGTTTTGTGTGGGCGTCCGGGCTTGACAAGCCAGCGTCCGAGCCTTACCTTGACCATATGCGCAGTTCAGTCCGCTATTATTTTGATCTTGCAGAAAAAATTGCTCTTTCCAAAGACGATAAAAGATCGTTTAAGGTAGGTGCTCTATGTGTAAGAAACGACGGTGTTATTGTAGGCGCGCCCAATTCGCCAGTGGCTGAACCAGATCGAAAAGCCCACGCGGAATATCGAACTGCAAAAAAGATCGATTTTAACGGAGTATTCTATATAGTTAGAATGTTGCGTCGTGATAATTCACTGGCTATCGCACGACCTTGCCCTGATTGTGCCAATGTGCTACGAGCCAAGCGCGTAAAGAAAGTTTATTATTCAATAAGCCCCAATGAATACGGATGCTGGTTTCCACATAATAACACTGATACTTATTTTAGGTTCTAAATGTTCCTCGCCGCCGAACCAATCGTCAAAACTAAGAATGACAAAAAACAATCTGGCGTAGAAGTTTTATTGTCAGTGTCAATCAGAATCATTGATACTGATTTTGAAGAAACGGCTGACTGTTGGTCGGTCTTCGAAGCAATCGTTGATGTATATGGGCGTCGCAATCTAAATGTTCCTGCTAACTTAGCGGTCTATATTCAAAATAATCCAAATGTTGTGGAGACATATGAATATTACAAGACTAAGCCAGAGTTTGCTAAGTACAGTGATGAAGTTGATAAATACTTGATGTTGGTATAATCAAATGTATAATTCTTACGAATACAATCATTCTAAAAAAGAGTGGAAAATTATTGATGATGACTTCATTGAAGTTCATAGTAGTAAATTTTTATGGCAATCTATAATAGAAGTATATGAACGGCGAAATCTAAATGTCGTCAAAAATTTATTGACTGCAATTCAAAAGTATGAACCTGATTACATTACAAAACAAGAGTTATATAGTTTTGTTATAAAATACACTCCCAACATAAAACCATATCGCGAAGAACTCGAAAAATATATGATGTTGCTATAAATGTTTCAATCAATCAAATTACTAAATGATAGTGAAGTTCCACCGCCAGCGGATAACTATCGGTATAGTTTTGAAATAACTGATACTGATTTTTGTGCCTTGGTTCGCGAAAATACTTTTTGGGAAGCCGTCGCAAAAGAATATGAGAAGCGACAATTGAATGTTGCAAAGAACTTGTGTTTGACATATAGATATATTGTTGATAGATTGAATTTCCCGACAGCCTTCGAGTATATGATCAAATTTACACATAATAAATACGATCGAGAGATCGAGAAATATATGATGTTATTATAATGCTAAAATCATTAGATTGGAAATATGATCCATATAAAAGCATTAGTGGTTATACATTCATAATAACTATTATTGATACTGATTTTAGTATTACTATTGGTGCTAATTCTTATTGGGAAGCAATAGTTTTCGAATACCATAGAAGAGGACTGAATATTGCTGCTAATTTAGCGCGTGGTATTGCGTTTGTGCAATCTCGTAGCACAAATGACATCCTAAAACTCGCAACCGAATTCACCAATCACTTATACGATAAAGAAATCGAGAAATACTTGATGCTAATATGAGTAATTTATTTAACATGTTTCCAAGTGCGTTCATTTTTGATGTGTGAAATACTAGCGTAGCATACGCCATATAGATTGGCTATATCAATTATATCCATCTTTTCTTCTTTCAAAAGTGTTTTTATCTCTTTTACCTTTTCCTCAGTGAGTGTAGTCCATTTTTTTATGGAGCGTTGTTTTCTGCGTGTTGGCTTGATATCATTTTCGTGCCAGCCAACATTATATGATATTCGCTGAATAGTAGTTGTATGAACATCATACTTATCTGCTATATCTTTTTGTTTTATAGATTTATTGTCAAGCAATATCCGTATCTCATTTACTTGTTGATCAGTTAGTTTAGCATTGGGGTTTTTAGATCCAACAATAACTCTATTACCACCGGTTCCGCCCGATTGTATATTATATCCAAGTTTGATACTATCATATTTTGATATGTATTCTTCTTCAAGAAGATCGGCTTCTTCGCGAGTTTCAGTATTAGCCAATTGTTCAATAACAAAATTATCTGCACCATAATAATTTATAGCCTTTTCTAATTTAGGGCAACTCATTTTTTGCCGTCTGGCAGACCATTTATGATAGTTAAGCCTTTTTTCAATTTTATTTTTAGTTTGCCCAATGTAGATTTTTTTATTTACGAGGCAGGTAATTTTATAGATAGTAATCATACTGGATATATATCAAATTATGAATAATTTTCTAGTTAAAAATAATTTTTTTGATGGTACTATTGATCTCGCCGTTGGTGAAGCGCGTATAGTTCGTGATGCTCTATTTACCACACTAGATTTATATCGATCTCAAAATCAATTAAATATTGATTTATATTCAAATAACAAGTGTGAATATCAACAGCCTACTGGCTACCCGCCATTGGTAAAGTTTTTAGAAAATAAATACCAAGCACCAGTAGTTATATGTAATGGAGCAAAAAATTGCTTGGGGGCGGTGTTCTACGCTTTAAATAAATTAGGTAAAAAAAAATTAGGACTATCATCACCTTATTGGTGTTTATTACCCCCAATTATTCAAGCCCACAATCTTGAACAAGTTAGCGATCAAAGTGATTATAATGCATATCTTGCGGTTTTACCAAGAAATCCAGATGGGTATATGATAACCGCTGAACAAGCAAAGCATTTAGCGTATTGGCATAAAGATCTCGATATTCCGTTTATATTAGATGAGGTATATAACTCACCAATATATTTTCCTAAATATGAAGGGTTCGGATCATTAGGTGATGTGCAGATATATTCTATTAGCAAGGGGTTAGGATTATCAGGACTTCGCGTTGGAATAGCAGTTTGCAATAATCCCGAGTTCTACCACCTGATCCAAGAATATATTGAAATGATGACAGTTGGTGTATCAACAATTAGTCAAAGCATTGTTCTTGAATTGCTAACCGACCTCGAACAAAAAGAAACATATGATGTTTTTATTCAACGATGTCAAGAAGGACTAATTGAAAACAAGACCATAATCAAATCTATTCGTAAAGATATTCTTGATGTGCCAGAGGATATTGTTGATGTGCCGGGGATGTTCCTATGGTCAAAATGTTTGCGTCCAGATGTTTTTGAGAAAGCCAAAGTGAATGTTGCGGATGGGAAACACTTCGGCGGACAAGATGGTTATATTAGGATGAACCTTGCAGTCGAAAAAGAAGTATTGATTGAAGTTGTAAAAAGATTGAACAATGTTTAGGTCTTATTCTCGCGATGTTCAACAAGATATTTACACAATTATAGATGACGATTTTGAAGACACAGGTGGAAACGCATATTGTTATGGTGCAGTAAGATTTAGTCTAACAATACATATTATTGATGTATATGAGATAAGAAATCTAAATGTTGCACATAATTTAGCGCTTGGATTTAGATGGTTCAAAAATAAATATCCGAATATATCATTGAGCGATGCCGTCAATGATATCAAATGCCAGATATTACAATATCATAAATATTCCAAAGAAGTAGATAAATATCTTTTACTAATCTAACACCGGCGTCTTGACAACAGCCACACGGCGCCTTACATTGAGCAGATGATAATCCTATTCTTCCTACTTGCCGCGCACGCCCTATGCGACTTCCCATTGCAAGGCGATGCTACTGCGATCAATAAAAATCGAAACGCTAATACGGCATTACAAAAATCCGTCCCGTGGCAGTATTGGTTATTGAGCCATGCCCTAATACACGGTGGCGCAGTTGCATTGATTACACAAAATGTTTGGCTTGGCATTGCAGAAACAATTGCACATTTTTGGATCGATTTTTTCAAATGCGAAGGCAAATATAACATTCATGTAGATCAGATTTTGCATGTTGCTTGTAAAGTTGTTTGGTTCATACTATATATTATGATAAGTGTTCAATGAACAGACATAATGTAATTCTATGGATTTACGCTATCGTTGGTATCCCCGGATTGCCACTGGCTTGTGCATTTTGGCTAATACGAAGATATATTTTAGGAAATCGTGATCAGACAAAGGAAGATTTTCTTTCTTATATGATGACATTCAGTATATTTACGATGCTGATGTTTAGTGTAATTTATTTTACTTCGAGATAAAGATGGCAAGAAGGGATATATTTTCCAATGAACAATACAATTTACTATCTATCGGTTGATATTAAAAATGATGATGGTGAAACAGATCATTGTGCTATCGGATTTTATTCCGCACCAGAATTAGTTATTGATGGCGCAAGAGGTTGGGTAGAAAAAGAGTTTGATTTTGATGAGGATATCTATTATGATTATTGTTTTGTTGTGTTTCGCGGAAATATAAATGAAAGAAACATTACACGGATTGATTTAAGTAAAGATCAACAAGATATTCTCCTGACAAAGAACCTGCGTGCCATTGAAAAAGAGTATATGAAACAATGAAAAAAGAACTTGAAGAAACACTAATCAAAGCATATCCTAATCTATATGTGAGTGCGATTGACCCATCAAGTAAATCATTGATGCGGTTTGGTTTCTCATATGGGGATGGTTGGTTCTTGCTAACAGAGGCGCTATCAGCAAAACTTGAAGCAATGATTTTAGCATTGCCAGAAGAGGAACGCGGAAAATATAAAGCAAGTCAATGCAAGGAAAAGTTTGGAATGTTGCGCTGGTATATGTCAGCAGAGACGGATGAAATGACGCAAGCCATCAACGAAGCAGAAGAGCAAAGCGCAAAGACTTGCGAACGATGTGGTCGTCCGGGCACGATTGTTCCCAGTGGTGGTTGGTTTAGATGTCAATGCGATGTGTGTTTATTATTGAAGTGAGGATAAAATGACTTGTCCAAATACATCATTAGTTAAAATGGATCCGAAGGAAGTTGTTCATATTGCGGAAAAATATCTTGCTTGGGCGAAAGCAAGAAAAGAAACACGATATAAAGAGACGATGGATAAGATTAGGGCATCATTGAAGAAGCGGATGAACAGTCGTTGGTGTTGGTGGTTGCGAAGAGATCCTACCGAAGAAGAAGTTATGTATGAGTTTAGCAAAGAAAATGATGGTGGTTGGAGATTGACTGAAAAATACATGATAGATCTTTCGTATGCAACAGGTGAAAAGATATCGCGTGATCTAATCAAAGGCGCAAAGAATGCGATTGAGATGTATGTGAGTGTTGAAGATTTAGCGAGGATATCGTAGGTTATTTATGAGTGGTATATCTAATAGTGGTTTGTCGGCAGAGAAATACTATATGCAGATCACTGGTGCGTCAAAATCAAAAAATAAAGTAGATGGTGATTTTTGTTTTGGCGATGATAACGGAGAAATAAAAGAAGCAGTTGAAACTATTAATCAAGTAAGAGCGGTGAAATATATTCCGTTAGTTGTATATAATAGCAAAGATAATGCTTGGTATGTTGTTCCACCTAATGTTATTGTCAATTTAGTTAGTAAAAAAAAGCGAGGACAACATACAGAAAATCAATTCGAATGTGCGACATTGTCTATAAATAAAATAAGCGCATATCAAGTAGTAGAAAATAATCTGAAACAAGAAACACTAAATGCAATTGAAGAAGGTCGTAAGCATCCTGAGTTAAAAATTATGATGCAAAATATACTTGCTGATTGCAAAAATATGGCATCAAAACATACAAAACAAGTAAGCCAACTTATTGATATTATTGGTGAAACAAAAATAAATATAGGAATATATAATTCCTATTAATTAACAGGTATATACATATGAAACAAATAATTCTCGGTGATAATCTCGAAGTGCTACCGACACTTCCTAATAATTTTGCACGACTAATCTACATCGATAGTCCGTTCTCGACTGGAAAAGTTCAACAACGCAAAAGAATAAAAGTCAAAGCAACAGATGGCGAAGGCGATCGAACAGGATTCGCTGGAAAACAATTCATAACAACAGAAGCAGAAGGCTCATCAAATATCTACAACGATAAGTTCGATGACTTCCCAGCATTCCTTATGCCACGCATAGAAGCATCATTGCATTGTCTAACAGACAACGGAGCATTGTTCGTCCATTTAGATTACAGAGAAGTTCATTATATCAAGGTTGCATTGGACAAGATGCTCGGACGCCATAGGTTTGTCAATGAATTAATATGGGCTTATGACTACGGAGCCAGATCAAAAAGTAAATGGCCAGCAAAACACGACACGATTTTATTTTATGCGATGAATCCAAATAAAGGCGGATATGTTTTCAATTTTGATGCAATGGATCGTATTCCATATCTCGCGCCCGGACTTGTGGGAAAAGAAAAAGCAGAGCGTGGTAAAACTCCAACAGATGTTTGGTTCAAAACAATCGTTCCAACAATGGGTAAGGAAAAGCAAAATTACCCAACGCAGAAGCCACTTGGTGTTTTAGATCGTATAGTCAAAGTTCATTCTAATGAAGGTGATATAGTATTAGATTTTTTTGCTGGAAGCGGTTCCCTTGGGCAATCAGCAGAGAATAATAATCGTGGTTATGTAATGATAGATAATAACCCCGACGCAGTCAAAATTATGAAAGCCCGACTGCCAACAGCACAGTGTATAGGTTTCTAAATGGAATGGATCCCTAAGAGATTTCATTATGAGGCTCATCCATTCAAAGATGACTTCGATCATGATTACAGGGTTTTTGTTAGGGATGGATTTTGGGTCGCTAATTATACCCCAAATCTAAATAGGTATGCTGGCTATCTATCAAATAGACTTCGTATAGAAACTTATTATGGCGATCCGTTAAAAACTAATTGTCAATTCACGACCAAAAAACAAGCAATGGAAGTTTGCGAAAGACATTACAAATTACTAATTTTGCAATAAGGGTTCTAAAAATGAATTGGTTAGAAACTGATACAGGTTATTGGGAAGCACATCTTGATGATGGAAATGATTATTGTGTGATTAGTTATTATGGCAAGTGGTGTTCATCATATAATCCACCAGATATGCTCGGTGGCTTCCTATCTAATAATCTTAACATAGAATGCGGTTATGGAATAGCAGAAGCACAAGGACTACAATCTAATTGTGAGTTCGCCACGAAAGAAGAAGCGCAAGAGATATGCGAACGCCATCACAAATTATTGATTTTACAATAGGTTTTACTATGGAATGGAAATATGATAGTGATGCATTGAGTGGTGATGACCGATATATATCAAATACAGATCGTGGATGGTATGACATTGTATATTTACAATATAGTAAAAGTGGGTGGTATATAGTTTATACTCCGCCAAAAAGTTTGGGCGGATATCTGTCAGACAGACTTCATATGCATTGTATTACAAGTAGGGTTGATAGTTTGCCAGATGATTGTTTTTTCAAGATGCCAGAAGAAGCAAAAGCCGTTTGTGAAAGACATTATGAGTTATTGATATTACAATAAGGAAATAATATGTTAGAATGGTCAATAGCAAAAGAGAATAATTGTTATTTACATTATTTTGTTGCTCGCGAAGGATTTTACACTTATAGTGTGATGTATCAAGGTGTAGCAAATAACGGTTGGTGGTGCACTATGGTTTGTCAAAATCATATCGACGATATCGAAATACATTGGCTAAATAAAAGATCAGTATCTACAACATTACTAAATAACAATGGTCTTCGACCAGATCATAAGTTTGCCACAAAAGAAAAAGCAATGGTAGCTTGTGAAAGATATAATCAACGACTGGTTTTGCAATAGGATTTATTATGGAATGGGTATATGGAGGTAAGCATCAACATAAATGGAATGAAACTTGGTTTGTGCCATATAAGTATTCCGTTGCTTCCGTAAAAAATGAATTATATTATAATATATTATATATTGTCAATAATGGTAATATTCGTTTTCTGACCAAAAATCTTCGTACAAGTGATATTACTATTTTTGGCAATAGCACGCCAGATGATTGTAAGTTTGACACAAAAGAAGAAGCGATGGCAGTTTGTGAAAGACATAATGAGTTATTGATATTACAATGATAACATTCCAGCAAAAATTACTTGAACACTTGAAATCCGAACTTCAAATGATACAAAACGCCGGCGATCCTTATATTACCTCAATGTCAGATTACGATCACGAAAATAATGGTAAGTGTAATTTTATTATAGAATTGATTGAATGGGTAAAGGATGAGATGAAAAATGAATAGTATCTTTCAAGTAATTCCGGGCAACGGATACCAAGACAATAACACGCCAATTTTCTTGTCATTGGATGAGGCTATGAAATATGGTGATGAAATATTGCTGGCTGGATGGAAATCAAAATATGTAAATATTTTTGAATGGTATATTGGGGCGGTGGAATATAATGTGAGTTGGGGGAAGGTTGTTGGTGGAGAATGGGTAAAATCAGAACCATCTTTTACACTTGGAGAAATCATAACAAAATGAATAGTGTATTTATATTATTCTATGGCAATGGCGAATGTGATGACATGCTTAGTGTTCATCAATCACTTAATGATGCAAAACAAGCAGGAGATAAGTATCTCCTGAATAATGGTGATAGAATTGTCTCAATTGAGGAGTGGGAGATTGATAACCCTAATATGTTAGGTTATTGGAATAAGGTAAAATACACGAGATTACCAGATCAAAGTTATGATTGGAGAAAAGCATAATGAGTAATAACATTCGCGTTCGTTGGTGGAAGGTTGTTGGTGGAGAATGGGAAAAAAATACAGTATAAAAGAAGTCAATAAATCAATAAAAAATGCTGATGATAATATCGTTGAGCATTCTAAAAGAATGAATAAAGAGAATAAGACATTCCACTTGGCTAATGTTCAGGAAAACTTACCATTGTGCGCTAAAAACAATGTGCAAAAGAAATGGTATAGGTTGTGGGGATGGATTTGCTGGCCGAGTAAAGTAAATTGTAAAAAGTGTATTGCGTTGTCGCAGGATGTGGCTTGACGGGGTGCGGTGGAGTGGTTAGATTATAATTGTAGGAAGATAAAATGGTATTATTTATTATTGTTGGACTTGTTATTGGTATGATGTTTCTTTTAGATAATATTGAACATACATCATCTTGTTGGTATATTTAGATAAAAATAAAAATGTGAAATGAAAGAAAAACTAATGAAGACAAGATTTTCTCCAAGTCCGAGCGGTTCATTACATATTGGCGGGGCTAGAACAGCCCTATATAATTGGCTACTTGCAAAGAAACACAATGGGATTTTCTTGGTAAGGGTCGAGGACACAGATCAAAAAAGATCATCGGACGCAAGCGAAAATACAATTCTCGATAGTCTTCGTTGGCTCGGGTTAGATTGGCAACAAGGTATTGGCGTAAGCAATGATGTTCCGTATCGTCAAAGCGAGCGCAAAGATATTTACAAGCATTATGCAGAACAATTAATCAAAGAAGGTAAAGCATATCGTTGTTATTGCACACCAGAAGAATTAGATCGACAACGAAAAGAAATAGAAGCCAATAATCCAAAATCAGTATTCAAATATCCACGAACCTGCATTGACAAAGGATACGATCGAACTAAAAATTATGTAATTAGATTTAAGGCTCCGCTTGATGGTCATATTGAATATGATGATCAGGTGTTCAAGACAGTGCGCACACCTAATTTTGAAAATCAGGACTTCATAATTATACGATCTGATGGTCAAGCAATGTATAATTTTGGTGCGACTATTGATGACCATCTAATGGAAATAACTCATATTATTCGCGGACGCGAACATATGGTTAATGCAAATTGCCAACTGATGCTATATCAAGCGTTCGGGTGGGAACCACCTATTCAAGGACATCTCCCCCTCATTCTATCACAATCAGGATCCAAGTTATCGAAGCGCGATGGTGCTGCAAGCGTTTTCCAGTTTCGAGATTTAGGATATACACCACAAGCTCTATTGAATATTGTTGCAAGACTTGGTTTTGGTTATAAAGATCAAGAATTGTTTTCGATTAATGAACTAATTGAAAAGTTTTCACTTGAAAATTGTGTTCGTAAAGATGGTAAGTTTGATCCAGTCAAGGCATCGGTCATAAATTATGAACATCTGAAAAGCAACACATTGACGCCAGATAATGTGTATGCCGATCACCTCCTACCATTCATTACAGCCCGTGGCATTGACATCTGCGCCAGACGACTTACATCACTAATACCGCTGGTGAGGACACGCGCCCGCACACTATTGGACGCAGCAACGGAGTTAGAGCCAGTTCTCCGTTCCGACATCTCCATTGACCAATCAGCAGTCGAAAAAATACTCACACCAGAAGCCAAAACAAAACTATCCGCATTCAATACATTCCTTCAATCCGTAAATGATTGGACGGAAAATAATCTTAGAACGGCAACAAATGATTGGCTAACACAAAATGGAATGACTATAAAAGAGATCGGACAACCAACAAGATGCGCGATTTATGGTCGGACACAAAGCCCTGAATTATTCCAAGTAATGGGAGTGATGGGTAAAGAAGTAGTATTGAACAGAATACAAAAGCAACTGATATAATATGTTTGTAGAATATATGTTAGATATTCCATTGATAGTAGATACTGATTTTCGAGAGAAAGCCAGTGTTAATACCGAAGGAATATCAATAGAACTTGCGGACGCAGTCATCAGGGCGTATGAACGAAGAAAATTACCAGTTATTCCTAATCTAATAAAAGCATTCGTGTGGTATCATAAAGCACTCGGGAATGGTATAGATTTTGCGATCCTTAGAAATAAGCAACTCAATCCCCAATATAAAAAGTATGCAGACGAAATAGATAAATATCTATTACTACTATGAAAGAAACAAAATGAAACTCACAAAATCAATGTTCGGAGACATAAAATGCAAATCTTTCGGACTATCAAATAATCAAATGCGACACAACAGCATAATCAACAATGCTGGCTGGTATAATTTACAAGGAGAAAAACTCGGCGCTGGTGATCTAAGCCTTCCCGATATGGTAAATATTGCCAAGACAATCTCACCAACAGAGGCATTCGTTGTTCTTTCTGAAATGGATTCTATGTGGGATATGCCAAGAACATTCGATCACACTGCTCCGGGTAAAGATTATGTTTTACATAAAGCCATATGGATAATTGGTCAAGATGTTAATGGCGGAAATGCAATTGTTCGCATTCGAGAAAACATATCAAAGTTAGAAAACGCAGAACAAGATGGTATAAAATATTATAGGATACCAAGAGAAGAGTTTTTCAAGACCGTCGGATATACACCAAAGAAACTTGATCTATCTTCCAAACCGATTGTAAAGAAAGAAAAAACGATTGAAGAAAAAATGAAGGATGCAGTAAATAAACTAAGTTCGTTGAAACCAACGAAATCCAGTAGTAGTTCTTCTTCAAAGAGCATTACGAAATCAACTGGTTCTATAAATCATATTGGTGGTGGAAGTATTAGTGGTGCAGTTCCAGCAAAAACAAATCCAGCTATTGCAGGCGGCACGATTGTAAAAAAATCAAAGCCAATCAAAAAAGTAAGCTCATCGCCATGAGTAAAACAAAAAATAAAACTAAACTAGAAGCCGAAGAAACAGAGTCTGGTATTAAGTGTGTATTTTGTGGCGGGATTATAAAGTCTTACATTATTGGAAAAAATAAAGAAGGAAGATATGAATATCCAAAGCCAGAATTCAAAGAAGGCGAACACGAAAACATAAAGGATTGCATTAAGCACTTAAATGATATGATCGTTGATTTACAAAACGATGTATGGAAACTTGAAAGTAAAACCTAGATTTTCCAGCAAAAGTTGGGCGCGCTCGCTTGATATGTAATGTATCTCCGATCGTGTGCTGGCAATGATAACCCAAGAGCGATAAACTCAAAGGGCATTGAACTCGACAACAAAATAATGCGACGGCATTCCAAACACGAAAACGCACAGTGATATGTGCTCGCAGAGATGCAACCTCGCCAGACGTGCTCATCACATGAACAAAGCCAGATGATTGTAGAACAATCTTGTCATAAACAAACAATACACAACCAGACATTATTTAGCGAAACCTTGCTCAACTATTATGGGCTTGACAAAGCGGTAATCGATGGCTATTGTTAGAGCAGGGAACGGCGCCAAAGCGGTAGCCGTTCCTAGCAGTTTTCCCTACACGGTGATACAAATGTCCAAAGATGAAGATGATCTAAAAGAATATATGTATAAATTAGGGGGCGTTGCTACATGGGTAGAGATAACAAGATTTATTGAAAATCGTAATATGAATGTTCCTAAAACATTAGTGAAAGCATTCATGTGGGATAATGAAAATAAAACCCTTCCGCTCCAAGTAATTTTCAAATCTTGGAAATTAGATTATGAAGACCATGCAAAATATCTCGATGAAATCGAAAAGTATCTAATACTAACATAGGCTCGCAATGTCTAAAAACAAAAAGAAGAAAACTAAATCCGTTCCTCGCAATTCCAATGTTATATCTGCGCGTTCTCGTGTGGCTGGTATGGCGCCGATGAAATCTAAAAACACACCTCGTGGTGGTCAAAAGAATGAGCAAAGAGAGTTGCTTGAAGAGGTAGATAAAGATACGGACGAAGATGACAACGAATAAAAACTATTTTTGTATATCGTGTAAATCTACAACTCGGGAAGCAACTCAAATATATAATAGTAAATGTGATGATTGCGCCATTACATATTATGGCGATCCGAAGTTTTATAACAAAAGCTGGGGATGCGCGGAACGAACCATAAGCCTGAAATATCTAATTAGATGGGAATATGATATTCCTAATAATAAGAAAATAACAACTATTCTAAAAGAAGAATGGATCCAAACATCAAAAACATCAGGTCAATATATGGATGGTACTATTGCCGAACTTGATGGTTGGAAGTTATTCGATATTAGAACAGAAGAGCAGTTAGAAAAGTTATTGATATTGATATGAAACATCCAGCCAATATCCATTGCATTAGGTGTAGCGGAGAATTAGACCATAAATATTGTAATGATTGTGATATATTACATTTTACCGAAGAAGACGAAACCAAATTTAGTTATGCGATGAAAAATATTCAGCCTTATGCAATCGAATGGAGCCAAGAACATACATTCATAATGCATATGTTTCCATCACCTGATCGTAGGGAAAGGCTAATCAAAGTTTTTGATGGTTATAAATTGTTTGATATCAAAACAGCGAAACAATTAGAAAAGTTATTGATATTATGCTAACTGATGGGGAACGAGAACAAATTATTCGTAATGCTATAAAGACCATTACAACAAAGGGTATAAAACTTGGTATTCAATCTTGGGGAATTGAATGGAAATCTACAAAAGGCAAAGAACACTGGGCACCAAAAAAAGATCAAACTTGTTGTGCATTAGCGTGTGTGTTGCTTGCAGATCAAGAAAAAATACCAAAACATTTAGCAAGCGGACGCGGTTATTCAATTGAAAAATTATTAGATACGAATACAAATTGGGTTAGATCTTTTCAAAAAGGCTTCGATGGATATCCCAAATCCGAATATGATCGAGAAGAGTTCGCTTATGAATTGGGAGTTATGATACGAGAGGAATTGGTCAAATAATGCTATACTTCACAAAGATTTTCAAGTTTCCAAATCCTAAACAATTAGGAATGTCAGATCACTGCAATGCTATGCCAATGAGAGATTTTGGTAATGATGATGGTAGTCCAACATGGGATGACTATTACGATCACCTAAAAAAGATTTACCCCGTGAAGTTCTTTTTCGCATCAACACTTCCGACATTCATTCGTTATGCTTGGCTTAGTCTAATTGGATGGAAACTTCACGACTTCAAATACTGGTTCATATCATTCATTATTGAGCGAGATCATATTCTTGATCTTCGCCAACCAAAAAGGAATAAGATTGGAGATGCTGATCATTACCGACACGGGTATATTGATACCGATACAAAAATGGTATATGCGATATTCAATCTATTGACTAACTTCGTATTGCGTCAGCGTATGTATATGCCAACAGCAGAAGAGGTTGCAAAAGAACCAATTTTACAAACGCAATTAGATAAATACACTGAAATCTATGCAATCTATCATTGGTGGAATAAGGATCGAAAACTCGAATATAAGGAAGCCGATGATGCGATGACTGCTTGGAGTAAAGCAAAACGAAGTAAATCACCTGATACAAAACAATTGTGGGATAATTTACAAAATCTTAATAAAAGAAACGAAGATAAGTTAGAAGAAATGCTTATTCGTGTATTAGGTATTAGAAAATACTTGTGGTCGTGATATGAATAGTAAATACCTAATCATTATATCTATTCTTGGATATGGATTTTGGAGTTTCTTTTTAAAGTTGGCAACAAGACATCTACATCCGTTTCAAATTCATATAGTGAATTGTTGTGTTGGTATAGCATTATTACCAATATATATCTACATTCTTTCTACAAAGGTAGCACAACCATTTAATGTTATTGGTGCAATGTGGGCAATGCTTGCAACGCTATCTGCAACAATGGCAGGGCTTGCATTCATATATGCTATTCGTGATAGCAATAATGTTGCTACATTGTATTCAATATCTATGACTTCGCCAATTGTAATAACATTGATTTTGACTTCGATATTCTTCGGAGAACAGATAACTATGATGAAAGTTATTGGTATGGCATTGATTATTGTGGGCGCGCTGGTTGTAAGACGGTAGCGCACACTGGGCGCAAGCATCCACATTGACTTGGCGGGCACGGAGCCTTACATTGTTGTGAGGAGAGTGCAATGAAACCACAGTCTTTTATGCTAATTGGTCAAGAAGCGGTTATGCTCGATCGTTCAATCGAAGTGTCTGCGCCAGATGAAGACATTGGATCTAAAATCCTAATTCGATGTGCAGACGCAATCCTTGATAAACATATCAAGAGCCTCCGTATTAATTTACCAAACAAGATTATTTTCGTTTCTGCAAAGGACAATAACAACCTAATTGTTCGTGCTGAACACAGTGATAATAAAAAGGAAATGAACTAACATGGCAAAGTTTTCAGATTTTTCACCAAGCGATAAGGTATCATTGATCAAGCATGAGTTTTCTGCATTGATAAAATCAGTTTTTGAAAACCCAGCGCTATTGAAGTCGTTTATTAACGAAAAACTTATTGATAACGGGCAATCAAAATCAATACTTCAATTAGTAAATAAGTTCAATTCTAAAACTTGTGTATGTTGTAGGCGATATGATCCAAGCAAAGTAAAGCTAATTCCAATTGAACCGGAACTTGAACCGTTGGTTGATGTTGCAAGAAGTATTGCAGAAAAGAAATCATACTAAGGTATCAGATGTATCAGCAACAAGATCTAAAAGATAGTTATATCAAACGCGATCCTTGGGTAAAGGCTATGAAAAAGTCTTTTGATCCAAATGAGATTGCCGAGTTGATTAAAAAAAGAATTGATAAACCGGGATTGAACGGTCCAATTATTCATCATAACGGTGGAACTTCTACTGATGTTATAAATCTATTTATTGATTCTAATGAGGAATATAGAAGAAGGATTGCTCCAGCAGTTGGATTTATACTACATAATATATTACATGATAAAGAAAAAGAAAGCCACGAACTATTACGCGGTATTTTTAATATCATTGCCAATTCTAAATTGAAAGAATGTAAAGTTCTATTATACAGATGGTTATTGAAACATAAACAAGTAATTGGTTGTGATGATTTAAAGTTGAAAACCACATATCGTGAAGGTATGATTGCATACGCTTACATTCAAGATAGAGAGATTCTAATTGAACAATGGTGGCACAATGTATGGAATGAATGTTCTGTATTTTGGTGGAGTCCATCATTTTTAGGAATGCGTATAAGTAATCCTGCGTTGGCAGCGAGCGAGATTCCAAAACTAATTGAAAGAAATTATGACAAGGGCGCATTCCTAATGGCGTCAATGTGGAGTGATCCTACAAGCAAAGCAGCATTCGAGAATGCAATTGCAACTGGTATGAAAGATAATGCCGGTTGGGCTGGTATTGCGGTAAATCAAGTATTGGAAAAACTTGATGATGAAAAAAAGAACGAGTTGATGCTTGCATTGAGGAAAGCAATTTATTATGCTTGATTATGAAGAACACGCAAGATTAAATTGGGAAGACACAATTGCATTGTTCGAGAAAAAAGAATTGAATGTCCCAGCAGAAATTGCTTATTCTATATATAGAAATATAAATCCGACAAGTATTACAATGTATATTGATACATTATGTCTGACAGTTCCAAGCGCTTCTAAATATAAAGAAGACATTGAAAAATATCTATTGCTAATGTAAAGGATAAAAATGAAAAATCAAATCACAATGTGCCCGTTTTGTGGATGTAAATCACTATATCTTGATGATCCAAACGAAGATTCGGATGGTATGGATGTGATGACATCATACGATGGTGATTATGAGATATGCGAACCAGAAGTTGTATTAGTCAGATGTAAAGAAAGTAAGAGCCATAGTTTCTTCGTCAGTAAAAAAGAGGCAGACAATATTCCAATAAAATAGTATTATGTTAGATGATTGATTTTATTCGCCGACACAAGATTGCATTCATAGCGTTATTGATTATTGTTATTTTGTCGGTTGAAGGATATGTTAGAAAACGACACCATTCGAGATTGAAAACTGATGAGCAAGGACAAAGTATTACTGATTGACGGTTTAAATTTTAGTTATAGGGCGAATATCACATTCGGTAAGCCAAAACCAGAAGACGAAGATAAAGAAAGTTTCGCCGCAGTATATAATTTTTTCCGTAATACCAGAGCATTGATTGAACAATTCGATCCTGATAAAGTATTCTTCGCGCTTGAAGGGGAAAATTGTTTTAGAAGAGAGTTATATTCCGAATATAAATCTAACAGAATCATCAAAGTAGGATCAGAAGACAAGCAAAAGAAACGCGATGACTTCCTTCGTCAATACAACATTATGTTGAAGTTGCTAAAATATCTTCCAATAACCCAAGTAAAATCAGATAGATACGAAGCGGACGATGTTATTGCGACATTAGTTTCTACATTGCAAGATGAGGATCTAACAGTTATATCATCGGACAAGGATTACATTCAGTTATTACAAAAAGGTTATGATAATCTAAAAGTATTTAGTCATAATCTAAAAGGCTATGTTGTTCCGCCAGACTATCACTTCCTAACATTCCTAACATTGAATGGCGATACAAGCGATAACATTCCATCATTGATTAGTAAGAAGAAGGCTATTGCTATTGCAAGCGATCCAGAAAAGTTAGCGGAGTTTCTTTCCGTAGTAGAGAATAGAGCAAACTATTCATTGAATAATCAATTAGTTGCATTCAAAATCATAGAGGATGAAGAGTTGCAATTTAGTGAATACGAAGTTGATTTTGATTCCTTGAAGGAAGAGTTCGAGTACATGGAGTTCGAGACTATCTTGGAAGATAAGTATTGGAACAGGTTCATTGAAACATTCGAGAGATTGAGGTAAAACCGATGGGTTATTATGTGTCTCGCCAGAGACGTTATGAAGACAATAGACTACTCGTAGAGATTAGTTGTGGTGGTTCTAAGTTCGCTGGCAAAGATATACTTCCAGTTATGTTTAGTGGCGAACAAAAAAACCTTGTTAGTCCTGTTGATGCAGTAAATGTATCGCTTCGTATGATTGAAGAGTGGCATCAGAAATATTGGGATGAAACAAAAAGCGTTTCACTTGTAAATGCGGATGGCAAAGGTTCCTGCCAATTATTCGATCCTCACAATAAAAAAGACATTGAAAAACTTGAACGCTGGGCACAAACAACATTAAAAAGTATGGCTAAATGTTGCAATTGCCAAAAGCCAATTGGTAATATGAACAAGGCTTACGAGACACAAGATTTACCAAATAGAGTTGCTTGTTCAGAAGTATGTCTTGCAACGATATACCGAACTATCTTCGGCGTTGAAATGCCAAGAGTTGGTTCCAATAAAGATAAAAAACAATATCCCAAAGCCCCTTGACGGGTGTCGGGCTAATGCTTACAATACTAACAGGGAGCGGAGTTTTTTAGATAAAGTAAATGTCCAAAGTTGAAAATATCTGAAAGTCTCGATAGAGGCGTGCCCGCAAGCAAACAAATCCCTTTCATTCGCCGCTGAATGTGCCCAGACGCGGTAGATTGCAAAGCGTAATCTATAAGAATGAGAACTGGATAAGTTAAATGCCGACTGGTAAAGGTTCCAGCGTTCCCGACAATTTAGATGGAGAATGATAATGCTAAGTGTGCTTGGTTCATTGGTTAAAAAGATTCCTAATATTACAATTCCAAAGCCAGATGGCAAGCCATACTTGACACGGTATTACCTATTATGGAAAGATAGGGAACGGGGAAACTTGTTCCTTCATCATTTTCGTAGTAGTGATCTTGATATTGATATTACTGATAATGTTGGAGGATATGCGTATCTTCTCCACAACCATCCGACGAGTTTTTCATTTAGTTTCGTTTTGACAAAGGGATACTGGGAAGAACGCAGAGCACCAGATGATACGGTATATCGTCGTTTTGTAAAACCCTTGTCATTCAATTTTTTCACGCCTAACGATTTTCATCGAGTGGAATTGATTGATGAAAATGATGGTCCATGGACATTGTTTTTCACTGGTAGTAGGAAAAACAGATCGTGGGGATTTTGGAATAGGATTACAAAGTCCTATAAGGACTATAAACAATTTAGCAAAGCAATTGCATAATGATCAATTCAGTAGTGCCGGCGTGGTAGAAAATCTAATTGGTATTGCAAATCTAATGCATTGGGTTAGCGGTAAAGACTGGAATGCAACAGGGCTAATCGAAGGAAACAAAAACCGTGCGTGAATACACAGTTCGCTACAAATCAACAAACGATAATGGATTCGTTCAGGAATGGACAGCATTCGCGTCATTCAATTCCATTGACGATAAATCAGAACAACTGATCAAAGAGTATCAGGTGGAATATCAAAACGATCCAAACTTCACTATCGTCAGTGTAGATAAATTACCACTGAGCGATGTTGATTTTGAATTGATTGATCGTATGCGTTCAATTCGCGATATGTGTGAGATGGGGCATAAGGTTCGTGCGGATGTAAAGATCCGTAATCGACAGCCATTACGCACAGCGTATGTATTATATTCAGACAAACAAGTTCAAAATTATATGGTATATGTTGATTGCAAACATAACGAATATGCTAATATTCTTGGAGATGAATTGAATGTTGAGAAAGTTGTATTCATTGAGAATGCAAATGAATTTACCGATATGGTATTGAAACCTAATTTTCGAGTTCTTGGTAAGCGTGGCGCTGGAAAGCAAGCAAACGGACTGAAAGCTGAATTGGCAAAAATGAGTTTTGCCGATAGGAAAAACTTGTATAAACTGCTTGAAAATAAAGAAACAGTTAGAATGTGCGATATTGATCTAACATTGAGTGATATTGAAGTTGAGTTCGTATCAAAAGCGGGTTATGCTTCTGCATCAAACAGGTCGGGGGTAATCATTCTTGACACTAATTTAACTCCTGAATTGTTGGAGCAAGGATTTATTGCCGACTTGAAATCTGCATTGCAAAATGTTCGAAAAGAACTTGAATTGGAATTGACAGATAGAGTAGAGATTGAAATCTGCTGTATGCCAAAAGAGGCAAATGTTATTGCTAAATATAAAGATAAATTGAAAAAAGAATTACTTGCGAATCATATTGCATTGTTGCCAGATAATTGGGGCAACAAGGATTCGAAAAAGATTGAAGTTGATAGTAATAGTTTTCTTGTTAATGTGTATAAAGTAGATTGATTATGCAACAAAATCTATTATTTAGAGTTGGACAAACAGTAAAACACATAATTCACCAGACTTGTTTTATTGTGAATAAAAAATTATACGAATTATTCGGAAATAGTTCTCGCATTTTCATACAAAATGGATTCATAGATTACTATGATAGGAGCGTTAGAAGATCTTATTCCCTTATAAATGGTAAAGCCGAACTTCATAGAGAAGACGGCCCAGCAAAAGAATGGGTCAATGGTCATACAGAATATTGGATCAATGGGCAACACATTACACAATTAGATGATAAGAAAATCTACGGTAAAGAAAACTTAGCAAAATATCTAACATTGGTATAACTTATGAAACGAGCATCAACAGTTCTGATAATTGAAAACGATAAAGTTTTGGCTATTAGTCGCCGAAACGATCATACTGATTTTGGACTGGTCGGCGGAAAAAGCCTTGAAAATGAAACATTCGAACAATGTGCCATCCGTGAAACATTGGAAGAAACAGGACTAACAATATCTGATCCTCAATTTATTTTTGAACGCATAGATGGCGAATATCAGGTTCAAGTATTTACACCAAAATCATACACAGGAACAATAATTGAAAGTGATGAAGGTATCGTTCGCTGGCTAACACCTGATGTTCTTGTTAAAGGCAAGACCTTCGGTGAGTTCAATACAGAATTATTCAAACATATCGGATTAATAAAATGATTGTCGGACAGCCAACAATAAAACAGTTAGTAAAAATGATGGAGTTTTGCAACGAGTATTCATTCGTTATTCCATCATATAACCTTGTGCTTCCAGAAGAAGCAACTGGTTCTAATTTTAGATCATCATCAGTATTTAGGTTATTGCGTTCTGGATTTATGACTTATTCTGGTTTTGGTGGTGCAAACAAGAGGATTGCAGATATAAATATAGGCGGAATACCATTACCACAACAATGGATTGATAGAGCGTATATTTTCTTGTCTGAGCAAGTAAAACTAAAAACGAAAGAAAAAGCAGTTGGCTGGAATATGAAACATATACCAGAGTTGTTATTGAAGTTCGGCGGTTGTGATTTTATTCAATTAGGAGAAACCAAATGAAATCTTATTTTCTAATGATTACTTCGTCGCGTGGTGATATGGCATACTGGGAATACGATCACGAGGGCGTTGCAAAATGGGAATTAGCAAGGCTTCCATTCGCAGTTCGCGTAGAGAGTTCGGATAAGCTAACAGCAGAGCAAATAGCAGTATATAGAAAACAGATTACAGGACTATAAACTATGCCAACAGTAAAACAAATATTCAGTAAAAAAGACTTCCCATCGTTTATAAAAAAACATAAAATATTCAAGACAGTCAAGACGATAAAAAAGATTTTTCCAGAGATCGGATTACCCAATAGCGAAAAGATTGTAAATATTGACAACTCACAAGAGATAAAGGAAACGGCTAAGGATTTATTAGGCTATATGAAATATAGGCTATCTTATTATTCTAATGCAAATTCCGATTTAATCAAAATACTTGATAAATCAATTGTAGAAAAAGATGGCAAAATATCGTTGAATCTTTCAAAAGAGGTTGTTGATAAAAACGGCAAAGTTGTATTTAAGCGCGGCGAAGGAGTTTTCAAGGTATATAATAAGATTCAAAAACAGGCTTGTAATTATAATTTACCTGCATTGGACACTATTGGCCAATTCAAAAAATTTAGTGCAGTAAATATTCCAAACGCCAAACACACAATTCATTTTTCATCCGATGGTGCGGAAGGACTATGGGACATTGCAACAATATCTATGCGTGGTATTGAATCGTGTCAAGGATGGGGAAAACCACAATCTAAAAGTCTAATTGGATCTATGGTTGATCCGTTCGTTGGTATTATATATCTTTCATCTGGCACAAAAACATCGCACGGTAGTAAAATGCTACGCCGATGCGTTGTTAGGTTCGTTGTAAATAAGAAAGACAAAAAGCCTAATTTATTCATTGAACAAATGTATCCTGAATACAATAAAGCAATTATGGATCAATTTATTTTGTTCCTAAAAGAAAAAACTAAAAACAAATTTCCAATTCGTGGATACGACCATAATTATTTTGGCAATAATATGGTTATACCTACAAGCGAAGTGGTTAGTAAATTAGATATGGATGATAGATCATATCGTGATGCCGAAATTGATTATGACGACGAAGATGAAGATGAAGATGATATGGTCGATCTAGTTTCTGATATTGAGGAAAAAATAGCAAACAGCGTTTCTTCTTCTTGTAGAAAAATAAAACTGGCAGATATTCCAGAAGAGTATAAAGATAATTTTAGAGAAATAAAAAATAATAATTATTATGGTGATTTACAGGAATCTGTTGCAGATTTTATTAGTTGGAGTTACCGCGATTATATGTCTAAATCTGATCTTCTAAAAGATGTTAGTGCTATAAAAAAGAATCTAAATTCAATGTTGAAATCAATAGTTCAGAAAAATATGTTAGGTAAATCATCGAAAACAAAAGATATAACTCAAAAAATAGTTGATGAGGCATCAAAGAAAATTATACCACTTCTGGATAAGCCTTTCAAAACCAAAAAACCACAAAAATACCCTGAAATCTATTCAAAATACCTATAAGAGATCACAAATGGCAACACCAATAGAACAAATCTTCAAAGACAAAAAATATCCTAAATGGTTCTCAAATCACCCTATCTTCAAGGAAGTAAAGACAATCAAAAAAGTCTTTCCATCAATAGGACTTCCAAATTGTATTGAAGATGCCGCAATTGATAATTCAGAGCAGGCAAAAGCATCCGCAAAAATATTGATTAGTGATATTATTAATATAATCGATTATAGAATAGTTGAGTTAAAAAAATACCAAAAAACAATAAAAAACAAAAACCGTAAAGCACAAAGTGATAAATGTCTAATAGTTTTAGCGGAAGTTCTTGCTCAACTAAAAAAACCAAATGATATTATTCAAATTAACAATGGGAGAGTTTCATTAAAACTATCTGACAATATTACAATCGAAGATGATAATAGACCAGTCTTTCGTAAAAACGAAAGCCTATTCCGTGTATATAACAAACTAACGGAAATGCTTCGCGAAGGGAACTTCGTTGGATTGGATACATTGGAGAATGCTTATTCATTCAAAACATTTAGCACGGACAACATACCAAACAACGGCTTCAAGATAGCATTTTCATCAGACGGAGCGAATGGTGCTTGGGATATAGGAACCATGTCAATGCGTGGTATATCTTCCTGCCAAAGTTGGGATCGCGGTGAATACAAACATTGCACAATAGGATCGGTTATTGATCCGTTCGTTGGAATTATTTACCTAACTACTGGTGGTAAGTTCAATGAATACGGAACCAAGATGGTTCGTCGTTGCATTGTCAGGTTCGTAATTAATGGTAAAGACAATAAACCATACATTCTAATGGATAGAATGTATCCAAGCAATGATACAAAGGTAATAAATCAATTCAAAAAGTTTTTGGAAACAAAGACTAACGGTAAGTTCAAAGTATTGTATTCTGAAAATATGGGAAACGATTTAATAAAAAACTCATATCTTCCAATGAATCCAATCAGAAAGAAATTACGAGAAACAGGTAGGGACGGTAAATCAAAAGCATATGATGAATATGATGCGATTCAATCATATCAGGATATGAGAATTAATAATAAATCTGGGATCAAAAAAGATAAACAATCAGAGTTATTCAACAAGAATAGTAAGAAAAAAGAGAATAAGTTTATTCAAAGTTTTGCGAAAGCCTTCGTTGAAGCAGTGAAAGAGGTTCCGCTAACAGAAGTTCCGAGAACAATAAAACCTGCATTGAAATTAATAAAAGCAAAGAACAACTATAATTATATTAATTCAATACATAATATTGGCAACACTATTGCAAAACATATAGTGGATAATGTAGATAAAACTCAATTTACTAATTCGGAAACCTACATTCGTAGAGTCTATTATAGTTTCTTCAATCAAAGAAATGTTATTGTTGATAAAATTAAAACTGAATTAATCAAAAAATTGAATGGTGATATTCATCTCAAAGCGGGTGAACGTTTCGGAATACGAAACTTCATTCCACTGATGAAAAAAGTTTTGCCAGCAATGGATAGTACTATGAAAGAAGAGTTGAAGAAAATTGTAGAGAAACGAAATGCAATAAAGATTGAACCCTTACCACTTCCATAGAGTGAAATATGCAGACAAACATTCAAGAGTTTCTAAAAAACGAAAAACTTCCAAAGTTTCTTGCGGAACATGAAAAACTCAAATCAATAACAAAAGTTAGTAAAGTTTTTCCATCAATTGGATTGCCGAATTGTAGTGAAACCTGTAAGTTCGATAATTCTGAAATTACAAAAACAAGCGCTGAAAGCCTGATTAGTGAATTAGGTGAGCTTATGTTCAATAGGTTCGCTAATGCAGCGTATCGCCACGCGCCTATTAATGATGCACAAGCCGCTAAAATAAATAAATTATTATACTGGCGCGGGATACTGGCAAACGTAAAAGATCAGCATTACTATCATTCTTTCATTTATAATGAAAATAATAAAGTATCGATAAAACTATCATCTGATATAGCAGATAATACTGGCAAAGTGATTTTCAGAAAGAACGAAAGTCTTTTCAGAATATATAACAAGGTATGTGAAATATCTAAATCCGAAAGGCTCGGAATTAATTTTCCAAAACTCGAAACTATCGCATCCTTCAAGCAATTTAGCATAGATAATGTCCCAACAAAAGATTATAAAATAGTATTTTCATCAAACGGATTAGAAGGATTATGGGATATCGCGACGATGTCTATGCGTGGCATTGTGTCTTGTCAAAGTTGGAGCGGAAGATTCAAAACACAACTGGTTGGTTCGCTTATTGACCCTTGCGTTGGTATTATATATCTGACAACGGGCAAAAATATAAACAATCTTGGATCAAAAATGATCAAAAGATGTATTGTTAGATATGCTGTAAATAGTGAAACTAAAAAACCAGTAATTATAATAGATAGAATGTATCCATCGTATGATGGGAAAGTAAAAGAGTTATTTTATAACTTCATAAAAGAAAAAACAAATAGTAAGATTGATATCATAGTGTGGCCAATGCAAAATACTGATTGGAATATAATAAATAAATTATACCTTCCAGATCATTCTATAAGAAAAAATCTTACAAAACGAACAAAATCTTATATGGATACACCAGTTTTTGCTAAAAAAGATCTTCGAGTAAAAAAACCTCAATTAGAAATAAATATCGAAAATAGAAATATTCGTTTTCGTCAGATGGTAGCCACATTCGATCAGTGTTATACTGGTCTAAAATCAGTAGATCTGTCATCAATAACTAAAAATAATGATATAAAAATTGGTCTCAAAAGAATAATCAAAACTCCCGGTATGTCTGAGATCGTAGCAAGTTATTATAATGAAATAGCAAACAAACTAATTGAAACTACATCAAAAAATGATATCACGAGTTCAGACGAATATATGAAGCAATTATGTTTTTCCTTCTTGGCTAAGAAACATACAAAACAAGCAATAATATCTTGTGTTAGAAAAATAAACAAGTATTATAAATTGTCAAAAAAGAACAAAATCAATTCAGAAATATTAACTAAGTTATTAACGCCAACTCAGACATTAGTTTCTAATAATGTTAAATTACAATTAAAAGAATTATTGACAAGCAAACCGGCAGTGGCTAAATTAGTATGATTGGGAGAAAAATAACCGTGGAAAAAACTAATAAAATAAAAGAAACTAAAAAAATACAACAGGCAAAAAAGATCCCAGTTTCAACGGAATTATTTAAAGATAAAAATATTCCAGCGTTCATAAAAGATCACACATTATTCAAGAACCCAATAAAAGTTAGCAAAGTCTTCCCGTCAATCGGGCTTCCTAATTTTTCTGACACGGTAAAGATTGACAAGGCATTCGACAACATAAAAAAAGAGGGTGGTTATGTTTTCAATCTTTTGCAGAAAATGTCTGGTATTCTTACCAATGCAAGAGACAGCGCATCAATGATGGGGGATAGGATTCAATATCTTTCTCCAAAAGAAGAACGCGAAGCAAACAGATCAAAGGTCAATGATCTATATTTTATGTCAAAAATCCTTGGTATATTGTCATCATATACAGACCCATATGATCCAAATGTAATAAACGGTTCTGTTCATATGACGGAAGGTAAGGTAGTATTAAAGTTGGTGGCAAATATACCAGATCAAAGAGAAGGTAAAAATATTTTTCGAGTAGATGAACCACTATTCAGAATATTCAATGCGTTGAAAGAACGATGCCTTGCGCTTGATATCCCATTTACAAATCTTGAAACAACGGAACCGTTCAAAGTTTTCAGCAAAGAAAATATGCCAAACAAAGAATACAGTGTTGTTTTTTCGTCGGAAGGTGAGGCTGGCGCTTGGGATATTGCTACAATGTCTATGCGTGGAATAAAGTCTTGTCAGCGTTGGGATGGAGAATATCCTCGTTGTCTAATAGGATCTATTCTTTCTAGGTATGTTGGAATAATTTACCTAACATCAGGCGTAAAAGCAGACGATCATCCAACATATTCTAATCTTGGAACAAAGATGTTGCGTCGTTGTGTTGTAAGATATGCAATCGATTCTGATGAAGGAGCGCCTTGCATTTTGATTGATAAAATGTATCCTGAATACGATAGAGAAGTGTGTGGTATTTTTACAAAAATCCTTCAATCAAAAACCAAACTACCAGTCTATTACGCACCAGAACTTGGGAATAAGATAAAACATATTTATTCTCCATCAGAAAAGGTTAGAAACGAAGTTTCCAATCGGGAGTTGTCGTATCAAGATACACCATTGAAATCAAAAGAAGATATCAATGTGTATTACTTATTGACACATAGCAAAGAAGAAATTGAACGAGATGTTCGTGGGTTCAGGGCAAACCTTCCATTGTTCTTTTCTAAAAAGATGGAAGATGTGTATAATGGTAATTCCATTGTCAATGACGAAATAAAAAAGACCATAAAAAACATTATGATGAATGTGGCGCTCACACCGTTTTGTGATGCCATATCACTTCATATGATGAGTGTGTTTCCAGCGACAAGTAGTAAAAACTACAAAGATAGCAAGTCCTATTACAGAAAATATCTAATGGATATTTTGATAAATAGAAAAAAAGTATTTACTCGTGCAGTCTCAGTTCTTACCCCGCAAGTTCAAGCACATGCCTCACGAACAGTGAATATGGAAGTATTCACGGAGTATTTATATTCACTAATGATTGAGTTCATTAAACTTGAAATGAAAAAGGTTATAAATTAAGATGAACACACAAATAGAAAAATCTACTGGTATCGATTATATCATAAATGGTAAACGAAAATACCCTGAATGGATCAAAAACCATCAGGTATTCAAGGATATGAATAAAATCGATAAAGTCTTTCCAAAAATTGGACTTGCAAACTTCAAAGAACCCTGCGAAATTATGAATACCGCTGAGGCAAAAACATCAGCAACATATCTTGGCAATAAAATTATTTATGAGTTGAATGCATTTAAAACTAAGTTATATTCAAATCTTGAAACAGCACTAAAATCAACAGAGAAAAATAGAAACGAATTATGTTGTAGCATTCAATCTATGATTAGCCTTATTGATACAGTTGCGTATTCTCTAAGGTTAAGTGAGTATATAAAAGTTGAAGACGGTAAGGTTGTTATGCGTCTTCGTTCTGATTTATTCAATGGTGATAAGAATCCAGTTTTTCGCAAAGATGAAGCAGTTCTTCGTGTTGCAAATAAACTATGGACTGAATTAGAAGCACTTGGGTTAAAACCAACGAAAATCGAACAGTATCAGGAGTTCAAAGATTTTTCACGCGTCAATGTGCCAAATAAAAAATACACAGTATGTTTTTCTTCATACGGTGAAGATGGGGCTTGGGATATTGGGACGATATCTATGCGTGGTATAACATCTTGTCAAGCGTGGTCAGCGCCTCAATCAAGAGGACTAATAGGATCAATATCATCGAGGTATGTTGGCGTAGTCTATATATCATCGGATAAAGATGAGGTTCCGGGCTACGGAACCAAGATGCTAAACCGTTGTATGGTTCGTTTTGCAATTCATAAAAATACAAAGAAACCAGTATTGATGATAGATACTATGTATCCTAATTCCAATGCCGATACACTCGCTACATTTAAAAAGGTATTGAAAGAAAAGTCTGGGCTTGAAGTTCGTGCCACTTCTGATGGGGCAATGAATGAATACTATATGCCTGATGAGCCTTCAAGAAAATTATTGAAGCAAGGTGAAACATCGTATGCTGATCATCCGATAGAAGTAAGAGAGCACACTTCATCAATCAAAGTCATTCCAATGAATATCAAGTCATTGACGGAAAACTTCAAGAAAAATGTATGCATTGATCTTGATAATATGATCAAAATAAAACGAGAACTATATGAAGCAGCAGAAAAACGAGTTGCAGAAAGTAAAGTCATATACAATGCTGCAAAAACAAAATGGCAAACTGAAAACGATTATGCAAATACTTGGGAACCAGATGGCAGTGAAATTATGCCAAAAGCACCAACGGTATTCGATCTTGTTGAACCAAAGATTGATGAAGAATTGAAAGCATTCGGTGGTGGCGGTATAATTAACCTATTGAATCATATTGACAAGAGACATGGCAAGGGACTTGCCGGAACAACATTCGCAAAACTATTCCTAAATAGCATCGTTGTATCGGAAGAAATGGAATACGCCAGCAAAGAAGAATACCATCGTAAATATCTAATGTCATTTTTGAAGAATGCAAAGAGTGTGAAGGAAGAAGCGCATAAGAAGTTCATTGGTGGAACTTGGATGAAATCATTCCCAAAGAGCGGAGAGAAGTTCTTCGAGATGATTTACTCGCAGATGAAAGGTTATTTTCTTGCGGATTGCAAGGAGATGATTAAGAAGAGCAACTGAGATGTTCATAAAACTAGAAAATGGTTTTGTTATAGATACAGGTTTCGAAGTAAATTATGAGGCAATATCAAATCCTATTGGTGGTGTGGGTGGATGGTATGGAATATTTTTAGTGTATGAGATTAGGGGCGAGAATGTTGGCGCTAATATGGCATTAGCATTCAAGTATTGGTCAGAATATTGTTCGCGAGATCCTGACCCTTATATGAAACTAACGATTGAAGATATAATGAGAGATAATGAATTGCATAATGCGTTATATCCAAAATATAAAAACGATATTGAAAAATATCTAATGTTGATGTAAAAATGTTTATTAAATGGGAAGATGGTATATTATATGACACCGATTTTGAAGAGGCTTGCGAAGGTTATTGGATAAGTATGGCCACCGTTTATGAATATAAAAATCTTAATGTTGCAGCCAATTTAGTTCGTGGCTATGTATGGTGGGCAAAAAAATCAGTTCATATGTCAATTAAAGCAATCCATAAAGAGAACACACCAGAAAAATATAAAGACGAAGTTGAAAAATATCTTTTGTTGATTTAGGCATTCCACAGTATAAGAATAACGATGTAAAAAGATGGGAGAAAAAACGATGCCTGAAAATACTTACGATCCAGTGGTAATGTATATTATTGTGAGAGAAGAATTGGGTATGAGTATTGGAAAGACTGGCGCCCAAATTGGACATTCGATACAGTATGCATTAATTCATTACTTCAAGGCGCTGGCGATTAATGCAAAATTACATTGCTTACCTCAAAATGAATTAAATCATACGGAGCTAACCACGCGCTGGTTGACAAACGGCTCAACGAAGATTATACTGAAAGCGGACGACAAGGAATGGGAAGAGTTGAAGATAGAGTTTGGTAAAGATAATTTTTTTGTTGTCAAAGATAACGGGAAAACGGAACTTGAACCGGGAACCGAAACTTGTGCAAGCCTATCTCCGATACTTAAGAGCACCGTTAGCAAATCGATAAAACGATTGCGATTGCTATAATTAGAAAGTTGTAAAATAAAATGTCAAGTCAAATTGAAGCGAAGAAAAATCTGCTTCGTAAATGGCGCGAAGCCTATTATAATGACGAACCAGTTGTGCCAGATGCAACATACGATGCATTGCACGATGAAGTTGAAAAACTTGACCCAAATGATAATGAAATAATTGAGATTGGCGCAGAACCAGTATCAGAATGGAAAAAATATAAACATTCTTCGGTGATGGGAAGTCTCAATAAATGTAATACAGAAGAACAGTTTTTAAAGTGGTCAAAAGATTATTGTTTCGATGAGCGGTTTTTTACCACTTGGAAAATTGATGGATTGAGCGTTAGTCTTGTGTATGAAGACGGTAAATTAGTTGTTGCTGCTACTCGTGGTGGAAAATCAGGTAGCGGTGAAGATATTACAGTTAATGTTGTAAAAATGCAAGGCGTTCCTAAAACACTTCCCAATAACATTACTGCAACAATTCGTGGTGAGATTGTTCTATCAAAAGCAAATCATCAAAAACACTTCAAAGATTATATGTCTGCAAGAAATGCTGCATCAGGTATAGCAAGAGCTTATGATGGGAGCGGTTGTCAGTATTTAAATATACTTGTATATAAAATACAAACAGATGATGTTGAACTAAAAACATTAGTAGATCAGTTTAATCTTTTACAGAAACTTGGATTTACTACACCAGATTACTCATTATTCGATAATGGAAAAGATACATATGCATACTTCACTCGTTTTCAAAATGAAATAAGAGATACTATTCCATATGATCTTGATGGCTTGGTTATATCAAATAATAATATGAGTAAGTTTGATAGTTATGGTATGACTAACAACAAGCCAAAAGCATCCATAGCAGCAAAGTTTGAGAACGAGGAGGCGGAAACAATTATTAGAGATATCAAATTACAATGTGGGAACTCGGGTCGTATAACCCCAGTAGCAGTGTTTGATGAAGTTGAACTTGCTGGCGCAAAAATAACGAATGCAAGTTGCTACAATATGTCGTTTCTTGAAACTATGGAAATCGATATTGGAGCAAGAGTAATTGTTGCAAGAAATAACGATGTCATACCAAGCGTTAAAGAAGTGATTAATGGAACTGGAACAGTATTCAAAGCACCAAAACATTGCCCGACTTGCAATGGCGACTTGGTAATGAATGGTGAAAATCTTCAATGCACGAATGTTAATAGTTGCCCTGCCCAAATAAAAGGTCGTATATCTAATTGGATTAGCGGATTGAATGTTTTGGAAGTTGGTGATGGATTGATTGACAAGTTGGTCGAGGCAGGGCTCGTTGCCACGCCTGCGGACTTGTATAAATTGACGCTGGACGACTTGGCAGGGCTGGAACGGATGGGCAAGAAGTCGGCAGAGAATGTTTATAAGTCATTGTGGAGCATTACGGAAATACCATTAGATACATTCCTTGGAAGTTTGAGTATTCCATTGGTTGGACGCAGTTCCATAAAGTTTGTAATGAATGCTGGTTTGGATACGCTTGACAAAATTATGAACGCGCCTGAAAATTGCTTGCAAGCAGTGAAAGGGCTTGGAGTTGTGAAGGCTAAAAATCTTTTTGATGGATTAAAAAAGAATAGAAAAATTATTGAAGAGTTATTAGAATTAGGAATAAAGGTAAAGACGATGAGTAATACTGGAAAATTGAATGGGTTTGTTATAACAATAACCGGAAAAACGTCAACAAAGCGAGATGATCTTGCGGTTATGATTGAAGAGGCTGGCGGAAAATATGCTAAAACAATTGGAAAAGCAAGCACACACTTGGTATGTGCTTCGGAAGACAGCACATCATTGAAAACAAATAAAGCACGATCTGCTGGTATTAAAATTATTAGTGAAAACGAACTAATGTCAATGATTGAGGAATAGCCATTCGGTTTCCAGCCCAATATTAAACATTGGTATAAAAGATGAATAACACAATCTTACTCGCTATTCGCACAATGATATCTAACTTCCATAGTGGAACTGGAAATAAGCCAAAAAAGATACTCATTGGTTATGATGAATTTATTAATTTACTTGGTGAAGTAATCGAACATGATTACGCATACCCATCCGATCATTCTGATAATAATTTTATTATAATTGATGGTGTTATTATTGGTTGGTCAAAATGATTACTTGGGCTTCCATTCCATATACAAAAGACGCTAATAAAGCAATAGAATACTTGAAAGAGTATGGGCATAACCTAATTTTAGACAGTAAATTTAGTTATGAATATGGTGATTCTATTCGTTGGCGTATGGATTTTAAATGTAAAGTATGTGGTAGTAGAGTTATTCTTGGAAGATATGGTGGTTCAGAAAAAGAATACAGATTATGTGTGGACAATAATCTTAATGAAACGGCTATGTTTTATTGTGAAAAGTATAGAGTATTAGTATGATTGCAACAATACCATATACAGAGGATCCCAACGAAGCAATCGAATATCTTTCCAAGTATGGACACAATCTAAAATATATACGAGCTGGGTTAATATCTTTTAATGTTATACATTTTAATTGTTTAGTTTGTGAAAGTCATATAAGACTACAAGCGCTTTTACCTCCGATGACTTGGCGTGTCATAGTAGATGATGACGGAATTGAGAACGCTAATTATTATTGTGAAAAATATAGGTTATTATACTAAAATGTTTTTCCATAATTGTCCAGTATGCAATAAAGATTGGCAATACAACGGACTGTATTGTGTCAATTGCGAAGTCACTCATTTTATTTATATAAACAAAAACGCAGAATGTATTCATAGAAGATTGGGTGGCACTAAATATATTATATATTGGTATGCTGATGATTTATGCCTTGTTTACCAAAACGGCGGAACCCATGAATATGAAAAATGTGTGTCAAAGAAAATAAAGTTTCCATTCGATATAACATTAGAGCGATTGGAAGAATTGTTAATATTATTATAATGGAATTATTGTATGGACAGTAAAAAATATTTATGGTATACAGATTTACATTTAAGTTCCGCTTGGCCTTGGGCGAAACGGGCAATGTATCACGCCATAAATAAAGAGAATGCTTCGGGGTTATTTATTACTGGTGATATATCAAGTTCTTTCCTTCGATATCATTTAGAGGAATTAGCAAGGCATATAGATTGTCCTATATACTTCATCACGGGTAATCATTGTAATTTTATTCTTGGTTTCCAAAAAACAAAAGACATGTTAAATGAACTATGTGATAAATATCCTAATCTTCATTGGATGGATCGTGAAGGTGTTTTAGAACTTGCAGACGATGTAGGAATTATTGGAACACAAGGCTGGTATGATCTTTCGTTGGGGGATATGAAATATATCAAATGGACATTCGATTGGTATATGATACCAGAATTAAAAAAAATGTCTTGGGAAGAGCGTTTTGAATATTGCAGAAAAATGTCATTAGACAGTGCAGATTTTATAGAGAAACAATTAAAAATCGCATTAGAAAAATATAGAACTATTTATATGTTAACTCATTTTCCGATATCAGCGGAGTGCACAAATGATCAAGAAACAATGTTTGGAAAATACTGGCTTCCATATAATGTAAATCATCAGTTGGGAGAACGAGTAAAAAACATTATGTCTGAACATAAGAAAAGAATACTGCTTGTTTTGTCGGGGCACACACATTCTGCATCCACGGCACATTTAGCAAGGAACGTTTTGTCTTTCACTGGCAAAGCCAGTTATTGGGGACAGCCCAAAAATTGTAATAGAATTTACATATAAATGTTTCAATCATATACATTCAAACACGACGATATAAATAAATGTATTCATTATACGATAATTGACACAGATTTTGTGGAAAACATTATACTTCATTGGGTCGGGAGCGGTGGTATTGGCGAAGCGGTTATAGAGGTATATGAAAAACGAAATCTAAATGTTGGTGCCAATTTAGTAAGAGCGTTTAGATATTTTTGTAAAACTCATATGAATAATATGAATGATTTAATTAAATTCAATATAGATCGTTGTGTAAAATATAAAAAATATGCAGACGATGTGCAGAAATACTTGATGCTAATATGAGCACGCCAGAAGAAATCAAAGAGTTTTTAGATTTTGTTGATCTTGTATGGACTACGGCGAGACTAAATGAAGAATACCTATTCCCAATAAAAACATTGATTGAAATTTTCAATGGTGATTTATGGATTGAAGCACATAGACTTGTTAGAACCGGAAGACAATTGCATAATATAAAACTTGAAGAAGTGGAACATTTACTTGTGTTGATGTAAAAATGAATATAGTAATAATTTTATTCGCGTTCTATGGATTGACATTTATTATAAAAGACAGTAGTCTTTTTGATAAGCCTCGTATATGGTTAATCCGTCAGCACCCACTATTTTACCAATTATTTTCTTGCTACGCATGTGTTGGATTCCATGCAGGATATTTAGTATATCTGCTATCATTCGATCAATTTAGTTTTCGCGATTTTATATTATTCGGATTGGCTGGGGCAAGTGTTAGTTATATTGTGGATATTGTTTTACAGAGATTGATTAGAGAATAATGTTTATTAAGTTCGAATCCAAATATATTGATGGAATATCATATTCTGATGAGGACGATCCATTATATATTGCCCCGTATCATTATATAATAACTGATTCAGATTTTACTGATGATTGGGAAGGGTATTCAATATGGCACGCTATTTTTCATGTTTATTCTAAAAAAGAATTAAACGTATATGGAAACTTAGCAATTGCGTTAAAAAAATATTGTATTGAAAATAAATTTTCAATATATGAAGATATGATCCGTATGCTTGCCACTGATAAACATTATTCAGATTTAAATATAAACATTGATGAAGTTGAAAAATATTTAATGTTGGTATGATAAAATGTTCCAAAGTTTTGATCACGACAGTGTAAAACTATTTACAATAGTTGATACAGATTTTATAGAGCATGTAGATAGTAGGCGTGTAAGTTCTATATGGGAAGCAATGATTGAAGTTTATTCTAAAAGAGAACTGGATGTGTGGAATAATTTTGCTCGTTGTTTTATTTATTTTTGTAATGAAACACACGGAGATATACCGCATATGTTAAAATATATAAATGAAGACTTGGGAATAAATACGGATAATTTAGATAAGTATCTAATGTTGATGTAGGGAGATTAATTATGAAAATAATCAACGGCAACATACTGGACGCGAAAGAACAATTCATCGTGCATCAGACTAACAGCGTTTCACGAGGAGCATCGGGATTGGCGAAATCTATTTTTGATCGTTTTCCAGAAGCAAATATCTATCAGCATAGACCATATCCGTATGTTGCAAAAGGTGATGACTTGCCCGGACACATAATTATTCGTGGTAAAATAATCTCAGTCGGTGGTCAATATTACCCCGGCAAAGCAGATGAAAAATCATTGATCGATAGTTCTATTGTTCGAGAAGGATATTTTTGGCAATGCCTTCGAGAGATTGCAAAAATTGAAAAGTTAGAGAGTATCGCATTCCCGTTTAATATTGGTTGTGGTTTAGCGGCCGGAAATTGGGAACATTATTATAAGATGATTGAAAACTTCGAGAAGATTGTAAATGAATTACATAGGGTAGATGTGGTATTGTATCGCCTGATGTAAGCGTTTGCGTGCAGACTTGACACAGAGCGTTGCGAGCCTTAGATTAGATGAGCCCCAAAGCAGGTGTTTTGGGCGATGTGTAAAACTATCTTCCAAAGCGGAAGAGAAAGCAAAAGAAAACAATGTCATATTCATCTGGTAGTGAAAAAGCGGAACAGATTGTTAAGGAAGAAATGAAGTCAAAGGATGTTAGTGCCTTCGAATATCACATTATGCAATGCTGCAAGGCAGATGAATGGGTGATGAGGGCTTGGCTCCGTAAAGTGCTCGGACGCGCTGGCTTCACTATCTACGAAGACGGATATCAGACAGATCGTATCAAGAAAGATAAGCGATATTCAACAGTTCACAATATGCTTGCAATTCGAGGAGAGAACCCAAAGGTTTGCCTTGTTGCACATACAGATGTTTGTCGTGATCACGATAGTAGTAGATATAGCATCATGGGTGAATATGCTTGGATGGCAGATCGTGAAGAAGAGCATGTTGGAACAAAGAGCCAATTGTCAAGTCAAAAGGTTGAGCCGGTCATCAAGACAATTGAACATGATGGTAAAATGCGAAGAGTGATCCAGGATAAGGATTGCAAATTGCAGGTTGGCGGAGATGATAGACTCGGTGTTGCAATTGCAACTTGGATTGCGTTGAATACTGGATATGATATGGGAATTTTGTTTCCAACGGATGAGGAAGTTGGGCTAAAAAGCAGTGCGGTGGTTGCGTTTGAACAATTAAAAGAATTCGAGTTATTGGCTCAAATAGATCGCGGAAATCATCAAAATGAATTGGTAATCCGTATTGGAAGTTGCGTATTGGCAAATTACGAAACAGCAGTGAGATTGTTGGAAATTGCATATGATATTGGTTTACCACGAAATCCAGTCAGTGGAATGAGCACGGATGTTGTTGCAATCAAGAAACGCGATTTTTGCAAAAACGCGGTTAATATGACTTGCGGATATCATAATTCAGTTTCTTCATCGCCCAATGAATATATTGAAATATCAGAAGCCCGAGATACAATGCGGTATGTTTCAGAGATTATTAAATCGTACGAGTTGTATGGAGCCCCATAAAAAAATACTATAAAACAGTGAGCACAAATCCAAATAAAGAACTCAAATTATTTATTACTGGTTATACAGTGGCGGGAAAGTTTTATGTAAATAAACAAAACTATGTTCGAATATTCAATAATTTTCGTAATACAAACTTCACAGTCGAACAATTGGAAAAATATCTACTACTCATATGATAAAAGACGATCAATTAAAATCGTTCATCATAACTTATAATAAGGTAAAAGATTTATATCTTAAACCAAAATATTATGTTCGCGCATATAATTTTTTATATGGCACACAATTCACAACAGAACAATTGGAAAAATATCTATTGCTAATATGAGTAAAAAATATACTTGTAAAGTATGTAATAAAGAACTATTATTATTGTCTACAAATATAATGTCTTGCTACGGAAATGACATCTTCATTCTTCCAGCGGATCATAATTATTCTATCATCATAAATAACGATGGAACATTATTTTCAGAAGAAATAATGGTCTATAATATAAAAAATGATATTGGATATTTAGTAGATGTAAATTATGAGTTGGGGAATACGGTTCTTGCAACAATAAGAGACAATCGTTTTTTACATACAATAAAACAGAATACAATATATTCATTGAATAATTTTGATAAAGAAACTTTTATAAATCGTTTTGATAAATTGATGCTATTGATATGATTACCTGCAAGGATTTAGATATTCCATTATGTTTATGGTGTTCTTGGAAGGGCGGCGGATGTTATATCGGTTATTATAAAAGGCATATTGCTGATCATTACTTGCATTCTTCTACAAAAGATATAATTGAATTATATAATAAATTATACCAAGAAGACCAGACAGACATTATAATTGCTGGTCGTAATTATAGTTTTTATTTTCTCAAAACACTTGAAACATATCATCCAAAAATCTTTCAATTAATGATATTAGCATGACTACTTGCAAAGATCTAAATATAAAATTATGTATTCGTTGTAGAGATCACGAGGAACACTGTTGGTCAAAAGGGTATTCCACCGATCCAAGGATTATTAACCAATCCGATCAAGATATAGTGAAATATTTTTTTGAGACCTTTAAATCTAATAGTTGGAGAAATGTATTTGACCCTAAGGGCCAATGTGATGATATGTATTGGTATCTCGAAGCGATAAGAGTTAATCGTCCTCACCTAATTGAAAAAATTAATAATCTAATGATCCTATATTAGGAAACACAAAAATGACATTACAAATCATTGAAGAATTACTTGAAGACGCCGATGTCCTTGGATATATAAAGATGGGAGCAGATCATAATCAATACGATCGTTCTGCCAAAAAGATATTCGATAAACTATCAATTGATCTTTCCGTTGATCAAATTACAAAAATTATATGGGATAGTTTTTATTCTGATTTTTTAGTATGCACGGTCGGTAATTCAAGTGATTATTTTGCAGTTGATAAAAATCAAGCAGGATATATATTAGGAGAGCCAAGTAGATTTTTTGGTATCGCAAAAAACATTCGACATATAATGTATAAATTATGAAATGGAAAAACCCTACAACGCCAGAAGAAGCAACAAAACTAATTGATGCATTAGAGAGTAATTTTTATTATTGGGATGATAACACAGAAGAGTTTTTACAAAGTTGCGCTAACCAATTAGCAAAATATGGTGCTTGTTTCAATAATAATTTTACACGAGCACATAGAGATAGAATAATGGATATATTAGTTGCCAAATGCAGAGATTGCATTGGAACCAGTATTAGAAGCCTTAGCAGATTGTCCAAGAGCAGAACAAATAGATTTTACAAGTCTTTTCATAAGAAAAGCATATACAATAAAACAATAGGATATACAATGACAAAACCAGATTTTACAGCAATAGCAGTTATACTTGATCGTAGTGGTTCAATGGGTAAATTGAGCAAAGAGACAATAGAAGGATTTAATTCCTTCGTTGCTGAACAACGAAAAGTTAAGGGAGAAGCGGTATTGACGCTCGCAACATTCGCTTCCGACTATAAATTAGTGCATGACTTCGTTCCATTAGACAGTGTTGCGGACTTAACACCAGCAACATATGTATGCAATGGATATACTGCGCTATTAGATAGCGTTGGTAGAACGGTTAATTCATTAGGTGCCCGTCTTTCAGCAATGCCAGAAAATGAACGTCCAAGTAAGATAATTGTTCTTGTTATGACAGATGGCGAAGAGAACGCAAGTACGGAGTTCGCCATTGATAAAATCAAAGAAATGGTTCAGCATCAGACGAACAAATACTCATGGTTATTCGTATTTTCAGGAGCCGGGATCGACGCCTTCAAAGGTTCCCAATCACTTGGAATGAATACAAATAATTCAAGGAAGTTCGCTGCCACGGCTGCTGGTGTAGGTCAAACTTATAATTTAATTAGCAAAAACTTGACGCAATATCGTATGGATTCTTCATTGAATGCAGCAGATGTTGGTGAAACTGGATTTTTCAATCTCGACAAAACATCACAAGCACCAGTAGTAGTTGTTCCGCCAGTTGTTGGAACACCAGATAAAAAGTAATATGCCGAAAAAGAAAACAACAAAATCTAAAAAATCTAAACCAGAAATCGATACCACGCCTGAAATGTATAGGGCGTGGATTGAACAATTCGCCAATACAATAACAGATACATTGATGGCAGAAATTGTAAGGATAAAAAGTGCTGGTAAGAAGAAAAAGATCGATATATGAAACCCCATGTCTGGAAGCAAGTGATACACACAAATAAAAGTAATGGTAAAACAACGGTAATTGGTTGGGAGTGTGTGAATTGTAAAGTAGGCGTTGGAAGACATTTTCCAGAATGGTCAGAAGATAGTCCGCAAAAAGAATGGCTTGAAGTAACAGGAATTGGCGAAAATTGTATATGAGAAAAGAACTCGAAAAATTACTCGATCAATACGGTATGCAAAAATTGCTTACCGAACTAATATGTATTATTGATGATCGTAATAACGAAAATAATGGTGAATATCTAACTAAATTAGTTGAAGACTTACAAAACACATACAGGAATTATGCTGGTCGATATGATGACGAGCCAGAAGACATATAGATCTCCCACAACAAAAAACGAGTATTGGAATGTAATAGATACATATTGGAATGATATTTTTCACATTCTAAATATATATCTTCCTACATTCCGTAAGTTTTGGATTGACAAAACAAAACTTGATATAACGCTTGGCGAGTATTTAATTGAATTGAGGAACGCAAGAAATCCTAAATTAGTTAGGGCGATTAGCGCTGGCTTGTGGAATATACCTATTGAGAACGAGGGTGAATTGCTTGATAAGGGATTACTTGTGATGAGAGATCTTGTTGAGAGCGAGAGTTTCTTGTATGAGGAGTTAGAAAATGTTTAAAACATTAAAAACAATATATTTTAGGAGATAATTAATGGATATCAATCAGTTATTAAAAAGTATTTTTGAACTTCATAAATCAGATCACTATTACCCGAGACAGGCATCTTTACATATTTCCGTTGATGAAAAAAATAATTTTCAAGTTTCTTTTGATTTATATGCTCAGGATGAGCCCACGTTTGCAGATCAATCTTTTGAGTTAGCGGTAAAAAAAGGATGTGATTATTATATAAATAAACTTGAAGAAAAACAAAAGAAAGCAGAGCAAGATCATAAAGAATCTCAATTAGCGCGACAGCAGTTATTAAATAAATTTAAAATTTAGTTCCAGATTTTTATAGAATAAAATTAAATATAATTTTGTCAATAAAACAGCATTATTATAGGTAATTTTATATCAAAAAAGAAGTGGAAAATTAGTTAAAACTGCTTGATTGTTGATATAGACAATTAAGGAGTTTTAATATGTCGAAAATAAAATTAACGGATGATCTTATTGGTAGAAAGTTTGGAAAATTAACAGCACAATATAGATTGTCAAATGAGAATTATCCGATATGGCATTGTGTTTGCGATTGCGGAAATGAAAAAGATATTAGTAAATATTCATTATTAAAGGGCGCTACCACCACTTGTGGTAATTGTAGAATATCACAGCCCCGAATCGATCTAACAAGTCAGGTATTCGGTAAATTAATTGTAAAATCTTTTGAACAAGGAAAATGGAAGTGCTTATGTGAATGTGGTGAAATATCTTTTGTTGATGGAAAAAGTTTGCGAAAGGGAAAAACAAAAAGTTGCGGTAATACAGGATGTAAAGTTAGAAACAAAGAGGATTTTACAAATCGAAAAATTGGTTATATTTTAGTAAAGGAATATAGAAGAAATATAAAAAAATGGTTATGTGTTTGTGATTGCGGTAAAGAGATATATATCCCACATACTCATTTACGTCGTAATGGAACTAAAAGTTGTGGATGTAAAACAGGGGAACTAATATCTGCTGGCAATACACTGCCTAACAATATGGCAGTGGTTAATTATATATTTAGATCATATGTTGCGAGTGCTAAAAGAAGACGGTTATTTTTTGATTTATCATTAGAACAACTTATATTTTTAATATATAAAAACTGTTTTTATTGTGATAGCAGCCCAACAATGGTTAAAATATATTTAAATAGTAGTGCTGGTAGTCCGCCAAAAGAAATAGCATATAACGGTATTGATCGAATTCATAATGAGTTTGGTTATACATTGGATAATTGTATTAGTTGTTGTCGCATATGTAATAGAGCAAAATCTGATATGCCATATGAAGAGTTTATGACTTGGATTGAGCAAATGCTAAAATACAGAACAAACATATAGGTAATTGTGGCTAAACCATCACCAATAGTATATAGTCAATATCAAAACGCGATTTTTGAGGAAATAGCAAATGGTAAAAATGGGCAACATACCATAATAATTGCCAGGGCGGGCGCCGGAAAAACGTCAGTTTTAATTGAAGTAATAAAACGTATCCCGAATAAACGTTCCAAGGTTTTAGCCGTTGCTTTTTCTAAGTCGATAGCGGTTGAGTTAGAAGAAAGAATAAACAAATCATATGTAGATGTTTCTACATTACATTCGTTAGGTTTAAAAATTATACGATCGTGCTATGGTAAAGTTCAGATCGTTCCAGATAAAGTCAAACATATCATATACCAATTATTCCCCAGTGGGTTGTCGGCGGGAGATGCGTTTCTTTTGGAAAAAACAGTTGGGTTATGTAAAGCATCACTAACAGACGCGCCATCAAAAATTGATGAATTGATGGATAATTTTGATGTTATTCCACTTGAATTAGAAAGAGATGTTTTTACTAAAACAGTAGTTAAAATATTAAGTATATGTAAAGATCAAAGAGAAATTGTTGATTTTAATGATATGATCTGGTTCTGCGTTATAAACCGATTACCGTCATCACAATATGATTATGTGTTAATTGATGAATTACAAGATTTAACAAAATCACAAATTGAATTGGCATTGTCTGCTTGCAAAAAAACTGGACGAATATTCGCTTGGGGCGATGACAGGCAAGCAATTTTTAATTTTGCCGGCGTAGATATTAATGGCGTTTTCAATGTAAGAGATCGACTAAAAGCAAAAGTATTGCCACTTCCAATATCATATCGTTGTCCAAAAAAAGTAATCAAATTAGCACAAAAATATGTTCCTGATATTGAACACGCACCAAATGCAAAAGACGGTAATATAATCTATATTAAAGAAGATAGATTAATGGAATATGCAAAAGGTGGTGATTGTATTTTGTCAAGAACCAACGCGCCATTAGTAAAACATTGTATGTCATTCTTACGACACAAGATACCGAGCGAAATACAAGGCAAAGATATTGACAAAGGATTATTATTCCTAATAAAGAAATCAGGCAAAAAAGACTTAAAAGAGTTTGTCAATTGGCTAACTACTTGGAAGAACTCGGAAGTAAATCGGTTGCTGGAAAAGAAAAGGAATCCTGCTACGATATATGACAAATATGAATGTATGTTAAATTTATGCGAAGATGCTAAAACAATCGAAGATGTTCAGAACAATATCAAAGAATTGTTTCGAGATGACGATGATAATAGTAAAGTTGTCTTCGCGACTATACATAGTTTTAAAGGCAAGGAGCGTAATAATGTGTTCGTATTGGAGGCATCATTTAGACCTTCCGAAGAACAAGAAGAACGCAATATCCGTTATGTTTGCTTAACCCGCTCCAAAGACACTATTTACTTCGTTAATAAATAATTCTACACTCGTTTCAACATATCACTTGCTTGCAATATCATTTTCGCAACATTACTAAGTTGTTTTTTCTTTTCAGGATCTGCTTGTTCAGCCGAACGATAATGAAGTTTCCCTGCCAATAACGATAATTGTTTCGCCTCATCGGCATATGAAACGGTTCCGAACATATCCTTAGATACTTCCTTATTGAATAGATCGGCAAGTTTTAGAAGATCATCCATCGCATATGTATGCCGTTGTATTACCAGCACGCACCTTGACACGGGCAGATTCCGTCATTATATTATGACGATGATTGATCACCTAATTATGCGTTCTTACATGGTTCGTTTTCATAACAGTTTTGTGGGATTTTTTGATACCGTTTCAAGTGTATTGAAAACCCTTGGCGATGAATGGCAAGCGTATGCCTTCACCAATCAAGACAAAGTCGCCCATTCGTGGGGAACAACATTCATCAATGCGTCTAAATCAATTGATGTAATTATTGTAGATTTACAAAGGATCAAAGATGAGCACGATGCAAGAATTACCAAATCTGCAGAAGCAAGGTCAACCATTGCTACCGAATCCGCCAAAGTATAGCAGCGCTTATTTTGTGCTATTGGCTCGTAAATACCTAATGAAATATTCCGCTGTCTATTTTATTAGAACGAGTAATCTTGTTAGGAAGTATCTCTTGAAAAGGAAACCGTTCTAAAATGATTTATTTTAAATCTTCCAATGGTCGCACATACGAAGCAGACTTCAATAAGAGGTATCCTTGGATGGAAGATAATAGATTTTGGCTTGAAATTGTTGTTGGCGATCCAATTGAATGTGTTGATGACGGTTCTGGCGATCCAAGATGTTATGCGCTGGCACCATATTACGATCCTATTGCTGGAACCATCAAATGGATCAATGATATGTGTGATGAGCAAGAATTAATTAATGCATTCGCGCCAGATGACTTGCGTGAATACTTGGATAAGGTTGTAAAAAACTTAGTATTACTATGATTATAAGACCACATTTTTATATGAAATATTTTTAACTATATTGTATATTCCGCTTCTTTTTGCGTCATATTTTTGTGCGGTTATTCTTATAAACGCACCTTGTTTTAATGAGGTGGTAGCAAAATCTTTTCTAATTGTTCTAACTTCATCATCAGAAAAAGGATTTTTAATATTTTTCATTTTGTATTTTGGGTCATCAAAATTAATATCTGGCAAATCTTTCGTGGCATCCTTCCAAGTAATTTTATGAAGTATGTCTGCTATTGTTCTAATAGCAAGGTTGTATTTATTAGTTAAATATTCCATTGTTATATTTTCTATATTATTATAATACTCTAAATAAATAATTTTTGCGGTTTGTGAATTTATTTTTTTCATAGCAGCGCCATCACCAGAAAATAATTCACTTAAATGTTTTTTGTTCTTTTCGCTTTGAGCGACACCTAATTGTGATGGTGGTTTTGTACCACGGGACTTATGTGTTGCACTAATTTTCTTTTTAGTTTCTTCGGAAGGTTTATGGTTGTTTCCCCCTCTTTTTATATTATATCCATTGGGAACAAGCGTATCTAAATAATCAATAAAAAACTCTTCAGCTTCGTTAGTGTCGTCAAGATTGTCGTGTGTCTCTATAACCTGCCAAGTAAAGCCATCATTACCATATTTATGTAAAGCATTTTGAAACGCATGTGAACGACCTTTACGTAATTTTTTGCCATCATACCTATGATTATACCAGCGTCCTTTTAAATTTTCAGTTTGACCGACATAGGATTTATTGTTATTTTTGTTCGTGATACAGTATATGTAATGCATTTATGTCTTCCAAATGTAAATTATTTACATAAATAATGCTAAAAAATGCGTAGATTTATGAAAGAAAAAGTAAAATGCCCAAGCAAATAATTGCAATCGGTTCTGGTGGATTAGACGATAAAAATCCGTCTATTGAATTGTATATTTTGTCTCAATCCCAAAAAATTAATCCTCGTATTTTATTTTTAGGAACAGCATCGGGAGATAATCCTGACTACATAAATTATTTTAAAAAATATTTTGAAAGGTTCCCTTGTATCCCATCATACCTTTCATTATTTAATCCACCCACTAAAGATATAAAAGATATCATTATGAGTAATGATATTGTTTTTGTTGGTGGCGGTCATAGCAGAAATATGATCATTCTATGGAATGAATGGAAAGTTGACAGCGCCTTGCGCGATGCTTACGATGCTGGTATCATCCTATCTGGTGGAAGCGCTGGTAGCGTCGTATGGTTCGATGAATGCATTACTGATAGCGTGCCCGGAAAACTCAGCGTAATGCCTTGTCTTGGTATTTTGCCATATAGCAATTGCCCGCATTATAGTTCAAAAATGCGAAGAGAAGCATACGAAAAAGAAATGCTTGATAACAATATCAAAAGTGGATACGCTATTGATGATCACGCGGCGCTTCACTTCGTTGATGGAAATCCGGTTCGTAGTGTTTCAATTAGTAATCAGTCTAAATCATATCATTGTTATGCTGGTGGTGATATTCTAAGTTTCATTCAAAATCCAATTAAAACACGATATCTCGATAAAGCTGCAATGGAAAAGTTAGTTTGGAGTTCGCCGGTCTTTTCTCACTTGGTATAACAATGCTTCTAATCACAACACCAAATATAAAGTCTGAAACCAGAACACTAATCAATACTGCACAGGCGCTTGGCTGGTCAGTATATAGTGATAGCTGGCGAGTTCCAGACTATCTAAAAAGTAAAGGATTAGTTGGAGCCGTATATGGTGAATGGTTGTTTTGCGAAACAATTGCAGAGCAAATGGGCTGGAAACTTATTCGTAATCCACTAAATTGGCTCGCAAAACTTCCAGAAGAATATGTTAGTAGAAAAGTTATTTTTACTAATTTAGGTGAAGCAAGATTAGTGGAAACAGAAAAGTTCATAAAACCAGCAGATGATAAAGTTTTTACAGCAAAAGTATATGGATCTGGTAAAGAATTAAACTCATCATTGAGTGATAGGGTGCCAGTTTTAATATCAGATGTTATGAGTTTTACTTCTGAATACAGATGCGTTGTAAAGAACAGAGAAGTAATATCTTGTTCTTGTTATTGGCTTCATACAAAACAAATGCAGATCTCAAAACAACCGGCAGAGTTCAATCTTACAAAGAATTACCAAAACAATTTTAATGATGTTGTGTCATTTACAAATAAACTCTTAAAAGACGAAAGAGTTCAATGTGTTGATAGTTTTGTAATTGATCTCGGAAGATATGATAAAGATAAGTATGCAATTATTGAAGAAAACCCTATATATGCGGCTGGCATATATGGATGTGATTCAGTTGCAGTATTGGATGGATTGAAATCGTCCTGTATTGTTGAGGAAAAATAAAAATGAATATAAAACTTACAATAACATTTTTGTTAGAAAGTTATGCAGACAAGGCTATTACAGCCTTAGTTAAAGGTGGATATAAAGTATCAAGAAGCCTTTTTATTGAAGATCAATCTAACTCACCATCATATGTGATCCAATTCTTACTGGAAAATAAATTAGAATACAACGAAGAAAATGCGACTAAATGTAGTAAAGAAATAAAAGAATTATTAAGTTGCACGAAATATCATTCAATGTTTTATTCAGATGGTCATTTTATGATAATGACGCGTTCTAATATAATACTAACAAGAAAACCAAAGATAAAACGAGAAGTTCCATATCTAAAAATGCTAAAACCAGAAACTGAAACAACAGAAGAAAAATTAGAAAATTAAAATGAAAAACACCTGCGCAGTTATTATGTCATTACCAGCGGATGCATCAATAGATAAAATTGTTGCAATATTTTTTAGATGCGGATATGGTGTTATGCCATTTAGCACAACACATATTCTCGCAGATCACAATAGTCCATCAGCATTGTTTGGAGTTCTTGTCAATTCCCATAATGCCACAACCGTAGATAAAGTAAGAGAGGCGTTGTCGGGCGCGCTCACTGAAAACAAGATACCGTTTTTTTCTATCATTGTTGCGGGAAGCGATGCCAATTTTGTTTTGTCTTGGACTGCAAGCAATATCATATCAACTGAAAATGTTGGGCTAACAACAAAGAAACCAAAAACAGTATCCCATTTACGATTGGTTCCACCAATGCAAAAAGAGGAGCATTCTTCGGAAGTGAAGGAAGAAGTTTTAGAAGAAACAAAAGAAGAATTAGCAGAAATCATTGTTGTCAAAAAACCAGACGGAAACCCAGAGTTAAATTAAAATGACATTACCAACAAGCGACTACACTACTATTAATAAGATCTATACCTTTCTCGATCAAATAAAATCAAATCCAAAGAGAGATGTAAATTATTTTTTCTTCGACGAAAACAAAAAGTTCATTGTCTATGGAAATAAACTAAAATCACTTCCAATGCCTTGGTGTAAATATTACACTAATGAAGAGTTTTATGTTCATGTGGATGCAATAAATAGACGGATTCAATTTTATGCTTTTGATATAAAAGACTATATCACGGGCGAAAGAGTAAATGAAGCAACCGGAATTATAGAGTGGTCGAAAGAGATAGAAGATATTATATACAATTTTTTTGTTTTGAATATAAAAGAGTTGTCTAACGCTACCTATCCTTATTCAAATGTTGAGACGAATAAGTCAAGTAAAACACAACAGACTGCATATACTGCACCATACACACCACCACAAAACACATATACGCAATCGGATTATAATAATCACGGATATTATGGTAGTCCAGCGTATAAAGAGCGGGAAGCATTTTTCGATAAAGTCAATGATTTATTAAAATATAACAAAACAGCACAGGCAACTGATTTTGTTTTTGATAAATTGAATAAAATGATTGAAGAGAAAAAGACATCAATTATTGATGATATTTTTCGTGTCATTGCTTTTGATAAATTGAATATACCAGTTATGGTATCGATATTGGAAGCAACTAAAAATATTGAAGGTCTTAAAGAAAGAGATTATTTTCTTGGTAAAGTAAAAACTCATTTACAAAAACTTAAACCAAGTAGAGCTAATATGGTATTAAAACGAGCAGCATAGGATAAATAAAATGAAACATACACCGACAATTCAAGCAACGCACGATGATGTAATTGATCATATCATTGGTATGACAGAAGAGCAAGCCGTTCGAACGCTAAAACTAAATGGCGTAAATGATGTTAGAGTGGTAGAAGAGAAAAAACCATATACAGCAGAGCATCGTGGAGATAGAGTTAATCTTTTTATTGAAAAAGACAAAGTAATCAAGGCAACACGAGGATAATACTAATACAATGTGTTCCATCATAGTAATCAATCATCACTATAAAAGCTTCCCACTTGTTATTGCATCAAATCGCGATGAGGATATTGGTCGTCCATCATCAGGAGTTCAATTACTATCAACAGATCCACTGATTATGGGTGGTCGGGATGATTTAAAAGGTGGAACTTGGCTCGCGGTTAATGGTCATTCGTTATTCGTCGCAATTACGAATCAAGGAACAACTAACGATAAATTAGAAACTCGTGGTAAAATTGTAATGGAAGCATTGAAATCTACATCACTTAATGATCTTATTGAGTTTGTAGAAAGTATCGATCCTTCGATATATAACGGATTTAATTTAGTTTTCGGAAATCAAAACAAAATATTCCTTGCACAATCATATATATTGCATTCGGTTGTAATAAAAGAATTAAATAATGGAGTTCATACAATATCGAATGATATGGTATTCAATACATCACCAAGAAAAAATCAATATATTCACTCAAAACTTGATCCGGTAAAAGACAAGCCTTGGCTTGAATACTATAAGTTGTTGAAAACAACCCTTGCGAACAGAGAATACGGTATTAGATTAAAACCTAAAAAAGATATAACATATTGCACACGATCATCATCTATACTTACATTTTCAGAAGACGGATTAGCAAGATATAAATTTTATGATCGCACAGCGCCAAGACCAGAGCGAAAACAAGAAGATCCGATACAACCAAGATATAAAGACTATATAGATATTTTTAGACAAAACTCGGATACAAAACAAGTTTCAGAAGAGAGCGGGGATGATGATGAGGATGAAGATAAAGAAGATGTCCCCAAACCAATGATGTATTCATCAGCATCAACAACTGGTTCAGCCCTCATACCAATATTTATTAATAGTTCTACTTGGACTACTAACTACTAACAATAAAACGGCATAGTGTTATGAACTTAACGAGCACAGCATCATCAGGTGAATGCCGATATCAGAAGCAACGCTTCGAATATCGTGTGCTTAATTTAGAGTTTGTTCGTGGTAAATCATTGATAATTGAAGCCGTTTGTTATAACCCAAATCTTGAATATCCACATAATAAAGAAAAAACACTACAATATAAAACGACTAATTTTTTTCTTCAAGACGAAGAGTTGAAGATTGCAATGGCAATTATTAATGCTATTGTAAAAAAATCTAAATTACCAAAACATAAATTATATAAATTGTGCGTTAAAGACAGCAAAATATTTTTTATATTAGGATAAATGGTGGAAAAAAAAGACGCTAAAATTGAATTAATAAAGATATTCTCAGAAACTAAATATGAGTTCGCTTATATAGATGACAAGTTTGTCGCTAATTTTATTAGTGTTATGTGGAAAAACATATTCGACAATACAAAATGCGCAATAAAAGCAGGCAAAAAAGAAATTGTTGTAGATGATTTTATTGTATCATCATATTCAGGAAAATATCCACCACACGAAAGATCTCATGTATATGAGCAAATGCTACCATATATTAGATATGAATTAGAAAATAGTGAAATGCCATATATTGAAGACTGTTATACTATAAATAAAATACCAAGATTTAAAATTGATTTAGAAGATCTAAAAAAGTTTTCTAATGTAGAAAGATTAGCAATATTAAAGTAAGAAGTCTATGAGTTATTGTAACTATTGCCCGTGCAAAGATTGCAAACACGGTAGCAAATATATAAAACACGCACAAACAATCAATGGTGATTGGATATGTGATATATGTTATAAATATGAAGTCTGCCTTGATGCAGATATGGATGAGC
>Ga0265313_10000012_pt1 | contig 165968 bp, 142 predicted proteins | sample 4123metaG_FD_203122 | JGI IMG/M metagenome (GOLD analysis project Ga0265313, IMG submission 203122) | Rhizosphere microbial communities from Carex aquatilis grown in University of Washington, Seatle, WA, United States - 4-1-23 metaG | ecosystem: Host-associated > Plants > Roots > Rhizosphere... | reverse complement strand
CAGCCTGTGGTCCGGGCTCCTGCACGTGTCGTCGCGCGCGCGGCGACACGGCGAGCGAGACGCGCGGCTGTTCTCGGTGGGCACCGTCTTCATGACCTCCGCGGGCGGCGGCTCGCAAGAACGCCAGGCGTTCGCCGCGCTCTTGGCAGGCGCGCGTCCCGCCTGGCTCGGCAAGGCGCAACCGATGGACGTGTGGGACGGGAAGGGAATCGCCAGCGGCCTGGTGACGCGGCTGATCCGGCGTTCCGCGGCCGTCGTCCGTCCATCGCCCGGCGAGCGGCCCGCGCACTTGCATCCGCGCGGCGCAGCCTGGATCGCCGTAGAAGGCGAACGCGTCGGCTCGCTGGGCCCCCTCCATCCGAGCGTCGCCGAGGCGTTCGACGTCGGCGAGGGCGTGATCGTCGTCGAGATCGACCTCGACGCGATCGGGGCGCTGGGCGCGCCGCCGACCACGTTCGTCGCATTGCCCCGTTTCCCGGCCACGCTTCGCGACATCGCCGTGGTCGTGCGCGACGACGTCCCCGCGGGTGACCTCGAGCTCGCGGTGCGCGACGCCGCAGGCGATCTGGCCGAGCATGTCGCCCTGTTCGACCGCTTCGTCGGCGGAGGCATTCCGGCGTCGCACGCGAGCCTCGCGCTGCGCGTCGTGTACCGCGCGTCCGACCGCACGCTGACCGACGCCGAGGTCGACGACCGCCACGCGCAGGTCATCGCTGAGATCGAGCGGCGGTTCGGCGGCCAACTTCGGGCGTGAGGGGGTAACCTGCTGCCCTGACGATGGCCACCGCCCCGGCTCGCACACTGGTCGGCTCGGTGCTCTCGGGGCGATGGCGCCTCGTGCAGACCCTGGGCGCCGGAGGCATGGGCGAAGTGTACGCGGCGGAGCCGCTGGCTGGCGGTGCCCGGGTGGCTGTGAAGATGCTGCGACCCGAATTCGTGGCAGACCCCGCCGTGCTGGCGCGCTTCGTCGAAGAGGGACGCACGTGCGGGCGCCTCATTCACCCGAACATCGTCCGCGTGATCGAAAGCGCCGCCTCCGAGGACGGATCGCCGTACATCGTGATGGAACTGCTCGAGGGCGTACCGCTCGCGGCGTATACGCAGAACGGCGAGCGAGTGCCGGCAGCGCAGGCTGTGCCGATCCTGCAGGGGGTGCTCGCCGGGCTGGCGGCGGCCCACGCCCAGGGAGTCGTTCACCGCGACCTCAAACCGGACAACGTCTTTCTCACGCGGCTCGCGGGCGGGATGTTCATGGTCAAAGTGCTCGACTTCGGAATCGCGAAGGTCATGGACGCTGCGGGCGGAATGGGAAGCCGCACGCGCAGCGGCATGCTGCTCGGGACTCCGGCGTACATGAGCCCAGAGCAGGTCAAGAGCTCGAGCGACGTGGATCAACGCGCCGATCTCTGGAGCGCTGGCGTGATCTTCTACGAGATGCTCACGGGTCGGGTCGCGTTCCCCGCGCCCACCGAGTACGCGCGCATCCTGGCCGTGCTGACGACCGAACCGGAGCCGATCGAGCGCGTCGACCCCGCGCTCGCACCTCTCGCGCCTTTCGGCGCCCAGGCGCTGACGAAGGACCGCGATCTTCGATTCGGATCGGCGATCGAGATGGCCTTCGCGCTCGCGAGCGTGACCCCGAACGATGCGCTGCGTGCCGATGGCGCCGTCGTCGGGGCAGTGGCGCCGTCCGGAACGATCGCCCGTCTGGCCATGCCGCCGGCCTTCACGTCCTCGCCTGGCACGTATCCGGCGGCGACTTCGGTGCTCGCGCACACGGCGCCCGCTCCCTTGGGACCGCCACCCCAGTCCGGCACCGCGCCGCGCGGACGGGAGAAGCCCGGCGGCACCCTCGCCAGCCCGGCCGAGGCCCGCGCCGTCGTCGATCACGTGCCTCAAGTACTGATCGCGCCCGAAGGCGGAACGCTCCCATCGAAGGACCTTCCCGTCCTCAGGGCGATCCGCGCGGGGCGGGGCGTACCGCGGCCCGTCGTGGTCATCCTCGTCACCTTCGCTCTGGCCGTGGGCCTGCTCCTCGGCTGGGCCCTGTCCCATTTGAAGTTCGTTTGATCGCGTCAGCCTCGTCGCCACCTGCGGCCCCCCATCGCTCGACCCCTGGCGGTTCTCTCCCCGGCCAGCGCCGAACAGCTCTAGACACGTTAGAAACCTGGTGATTTTCGTCGAGAGCAAGCGAGGCCGGTGGCGAGCGCGCGGAGCGTACTTCCCGTACGCGAGCACGCTCGGCGCCGGGATCGCGCAGCGATCGGCGAAAAGCGCCAGGTTTCTAGGACGGCGTTCGGCTCTCTGACTTGGGCGGCGCGTTGTACGTGTACGCGTGCATGGCCGAGACGAGCTCTTGAAGCAGGTCGCGCGCCTCGGGTTTTCCCTTCAGGTGGTTGAGCAGGAGCGCAGAGACGTCGCTGAATGCCTTTTCGTACGCGACTCCCTCCCGCGTGCGCGCGGCCACTTTTTCGCGACCCGTCGTCAGGTCTTCTTCGAGGGCTTCGGCGTAGCGAGCGAGCTGGGCGCGCAGCTCCTCGATCTGGCGCCGGAGATCGCGTGCTTGCGCGTCTTTCGCCACCGCCCGCTGCTCGTGCTCTTTGAGCTGCTCGCGCTTTGCATCGATCAATGCCGATGTCGCGCCCGCGCGCTCGAAGACCGCCCGCACCTGCGCCGCGGATCCGGTCGCGTGATCCGCCGCCTGTTTCGCCTGCACGTGCGCCCGCTCCGCCTGTTGCAAGGCGTCGCGCAATCGCGCCACCTCTACCTGTTCGGCCGATTGCTCGCGCAACGCGCGCGACTCTTCGTGGGCGAGCTCCTCGACTTTGCGCCCGATCTCGGCGCGGAGCGCTCGCCCTCGCCGCTCGAGCGCCTCGAGCTTGCGTGTATGGCTCGCGACCTCGCCTTCGAGGCGGGTGGCGCGGGCGGCGAGATCCCAGGCTTGCGATCCCGCTGCTTGCACGTCCGCCGGCGCGTTGCCCCCGGGATACGCGCGCGAAAGCATCCGCGAAAAGAGCGCGGCGCGGCTTGCCCACTCGATGACCCCTTCGGACTGCGGAGGGGGCGCGGGCGGCGGCATGGCGTTCTCGCCCGTGGCCGCGATTTCCCAGGGCGTGCTCGGGAGGCTGCGCTGAAGCGACTTGAGCTCTTCGTGCAAATGGTGAGCGTCTTGGAACCGTTTGCGTCGATCCTTCTCGAGGAGCTTGATGACGATGTTCTCGGCCACGGGCAAGACATCGGGCTTGATCGACCGAGGACGGGGGGCGACCGCCGTACGCTGCATGTCGAGGAGCGTCTCGCGGTCGTCGCTGCGGAAGGGCAGTTGCCCGGTGAGCATTTCGAAGAAGAGCACGCCGAGCGCGTAGAGGTCGCTCTGCGCGTTCGCCTCCTCGCCGCGGGCCTGCTCGGGGCTCATGTACTCGGGCGTGCCGAACACCGCTCCCTTGGGAGCCAGGCGCGGGTCCATCGCCAGGTGAGCGAGGCCAAAGTCGAGGATCTTCACGAAGTCTTTGCGACCCCCGCGGCTGGTGAGGAGAATGTTGTCGCTCTTGAGATCGCGGTGGACGACGCCGAGGTCGTGCGCGCGCGCCAGGGCAGCGCACATCTGCTCGAGAATGTCGACCCCGCGCGCGAGCGGCATCCCTCCTCGCGCCAGCTCGCTCGAGAGGGAGGTACCGACGAGGTACTCCATCACGAGGTAGAGCTCTCCGTCCTCGGTCTCGCCGATGTCGTGAATGTCGATGATGTGCGCGTGGTCGACGCGGTTGGCCGCGCGCGCCTCGCGAAGCATCCACGCTCGCAGGTGCGTCTCGCCGCGCAAGTCCGGCCGAATCAGCTTCACCGCTACAACGCGATCGATGAGCACGTGCCGAGCGCGATAAACGACGCCCATGCCGCCCTCGCCGATTCGAGCTTCGAGACGGTAGCGGCCCGCGATGACGCGGCCGAGCATCGGATCCGTCGGCTTCGACGGTTGAGGAAGTCGCTGTGCCATGACCCTCCGTGCCGCTATGGTCTTCCGGCCCGCGGCTCCAACGGAGGATGATAACAGGGCGCCCAGGGGCCTGTCGTCAGGGAACGCAGCGATTTAGAAGATCAACCCCAAGACGGGCAGGCGAAGCTCGGTCTCCTCGCGCATTCCGTACTGCCGCTGCTCGGCGACCGAAAAGACAGGTCGTACATCGGGGACAGGAACGCCGAGCCGCAACGCACCGCCGCTCACGTCGACCAAGGTTGCGGGAATCGCCCGAGCCACGGCCTTGGTCTCGCTCGGGCGACTCGTGTGCCGATGGGAAGGCGCAGCGTTGGACCCTTGCGGCGGAGGCCCGGGAGGAGCGGGGCTCGCGGGGCCGGGCACCGAGGGCACGGCGGGCACAGGGGGCGCGGCAGGCGCCGGAGAAGGGGGAGGTGCGGCAACGTCGGGAGAACCGACGCTGCCCCCCGGAACCCCCGGCTCCGCGGCCGGCGCCGTGGGCGCACGGTCTTCGGTCGCGCCTTCCTCGGGCACGTACCGCGTGCCATTCAGCGTGAGCACGATCGCCGGAATGATGAGCGCCAGACCACCGGCCAAGAGGTACGTGGGTGCCTTGCCGTCGCTGCTTCCATGGCCGATGAAGTAACCGCCGACCCCGCCGCCCGCGGCGCCGACCAACGCCCCGACGCCATACGCCCATCCAGCGTGCACGCCGACCAATGACTCGACGATCGTCACGACGTTGGCGCCGAGAAACGCGCCGCCCACGACGCCTTTCCCGGTCGATGTACCGTCGGCTCGGGCGTCGCGAACGGGCGCGACGAGCGTGGTCGCGCCGAAGACCGCGGCGGTCGCCAAGACGGCGGGGCGAAGGGTCTTACGGGGAAGGGCCATGGCAGTGTCCTCTCGTCGAATCTAGCTCGGAACGCAGCTCGACCCTATCACGCCGCTATGCGCGGAGGGGCGACCAAAGGTCAATAACCATGCTAGGTGCCCACGAGTGCGCTGGCTTTCATTTCCTTTTTTGCTCGTCGCCGCGCACGTCTCGGCGAACGTCGTTTGGATCGGCGCGCTCCTCGCCGTCGCGACCGTCGGCGCGGGCGCGGCGGGGTCGACCGCGCCTACCGAAGCCGGGACCCTTGCGCGACGCGTGTACACGCGGCTCGCCGTGCCCGCGTTCGCCGTGAGCTTCACCGCGGGGCTCGCGCGGATCGCGCTCGATCCGCTTGCCTATGCGCACATGCCCTGGATGCACGCGAAGCTCACATTCGCCGTGGCCGTCATCGGGCTGCACCATGTCATCGGCGCCCGGGTTGGCCGGGTCGCCGCGGGGAAAACCGGCGCCGCGCGCGGCCTCGGTCCCCTCGCCCTCGCGACGTTCCTTTGCGCGACGGGGGCGGTGATGCTGGGCGTGGCCAAGTCTTTGCCCTAGCCTCACTCCCGGCCTGCCGTGTATCGCAGGCTTGCCACCGCGAGGACCAGCTCCGCGGGGTCGATCGGCTTCGGCAGATGCGTTTGAAACCCTGCGGCGAGGGCGGACACGCGGTCTTTGGCGCGCGCGAGCGCGGTGAGGGCGACCGCGGGAGTGCGCCCACCGGCGTCGTTGGCCAGCGCGCGCACGCCACGGATGAAGGCGTACCCGTCCTGCTCCGGCATCGCGATGTCCGAGACGATGACGTCGGGCTTCCACGAACGCATCGCCTCGAAGGCCGCGCCGACGCTGCCCACCGCCCGGAGCTCCCCTCCGGCCGCGCGCAGGGCGGTCGCGAGAAATTCGCGCGTGTCGACGTCGTCGTCCACCAGCAGCACACGAGCCCCGTCCAGCCGAGGGGACGCGCTCTCGATTGGCGACGCCCGAAAGGGCTGCACGTCCGGCTTCTCGAACATCGGCAGCTCGACGATGATCTCCGCGCCCCGACCTTCGCCTTCGCTGAGCGCGCGCACCTCCCCTCCGTGCGCTTCGACCACGTGGTGCACGATCGACAGGCCGAGACCGAGCCCTCCGTACTGTCGCGTCGCGCTGCCGTCGGCTTGCTTGAAGCGCTCGAAGACGTGCGGCAGCGCATCTTGCGAAATGCCGATCCCGTTGTCTTTGACCGAGATGCGCGCCGCCGAGCCGGCCCGTTCGAGGCAAAGATCGATTCGCCCACCACTCCGAGTGAACTTGATCGCGTTCGTCAGCAGGTTCCAGACGACCTGTTGAAGCCGCCGCGGATCGCCGAGTACCGTGACGCCTTCCGGCGCCAGCGAGAGCCGAGTCTCGACCCCTTTGGCGAGCAGCGTGGGTCGAACCGAATCCACTGCGGCGTCGATCACCGACCCGAGGTCGACCGCCGACGTCTCGAGGTCGAGCTTTCCGCTGACGATGCGCGACACGTCGAGCAGGTCGTCGACGAGTCGTGCCTGGAGCGTCGCGTTGCGCTCGATGGCCTCGAGCGCCCGCTCGCGAGCCTGGCTGCTGCCCACCATCCCGTGCCTGAGCATCCGCGCCCACCCCAAGATCGCGGAGAGCGGCGTGCGGAGCTCGTGGGACACGATACCGAGGAAATCGTCTTTCAGACGATTGCTCCGCTCGAGCTCTTCGCGGCGCAGCTGCTCCAGCGCGTAGAGCCGCGCCCTTTCGAGGGCCTGGGCACACTGGTCTGCGGCGGCCGCGAGGAGCGCGCGGCGCTCGTCATCGAGCGATTCGTCCGCGGGTAGCTCCACGGCGAGCGCGCCGATGGCGTGCCCGCGAATGAGGAGAGGCAGACAGATTCGCTGCGCGCCGAGGCAGACGGCGCGCCCCGTGCGCGCGCAGAGGGCGACGGGGACATCGGCGTCGAACCGCAACCGCGAGGCGCGGGCGGGCGCGCCTTCGCCGTCACAAGAGCGCTCGAGGACGACGTATTCGCCGCTCTCGTCGTCGACGGTCAAGAGAGCGCCTGCCCGCGCGCCGAGAGCCGAGAGGCCCATATCCATCACGACGTCCGCAACCTGATCGGGAGTCATCGTCTTCAAGAGGGCGGCGGTAACCTCGAGAAGCCGCGTCATCCGTTCGAGCGCGGATAGCTCCATATCGCTTGAAGCTTGACGTGCGGCGCCGGGCGCGCCCGGTCAAGCGACCGCATGCACGCCTGCCCGTGCACGCCCGTCCATACACAGGGGAGCGGGTATCGCGGCTATCGCACCGGCGGCAGCGCTTCGGGGCCACCGGGCGGTCGATCCAGGCGCTCGATCGGCGGCGGCTGCGGGGCTTGGGGTTGCACCGCGCCCGCCGATTCCATCGCGCGCCGGAGGTTCGCCGTGTCGGCGTCGAGGCGCGGCGACGGCGGCTCCCCGAGATCCGCCAATACCGCATCTCGGTGGCGAGAGATGGCGACGATCTGCCCGTCGATCGCGGCGATTCTCCCGAGATCCGTCGATGACGCGCGGATGTCCTCCAAATCGCGAATCTGGATTTCCGCCACTTGGACGAGCTCGCGCGCCCGATCGCTCGGGGTCGTAGGGGCGGCCTGCGCCTGGGGCTCGGTCACTCCGGCCGCGGCGTGGGTCGGGGCCGGCGCAGCGGCCGCTGTCGAGTTGCTGTGCTCCGTGCAGCCGGTGATCGCTGCGATCGCGGCCGCCCCTCCCCACGCAAGAGCGACGAGGACTCTCATATGCGTCTACCTCCGCCGGTGAGGGCAAGCATTGATCGTTCCGGGCGGGGCCATCCGCGAGCCGTCCGCACGCGCGAGCGCGAGGGGGGGGCAGGGGGGGGCGGCGGGCGGCGGGCGTCTGCAATCGAATGAAATGGTCACATTGCCTGCGCGGGGTGCAAGGCCGAGCTGGCCGTGCTACGAGGCCAGGTTGGAGGGCAGTGCGCGATGACCGAGTCGGGGCCAGTCCCGGTTCACGAGGGCGAGCTCGTTGCCGGCAAGTACCGAGTCGGTGAGGTGATCGGCGTCGGCGGCATGGGAATCGTCGTGGCGGCTCTCCACGAGCAGCTCGACAAGCGAATCGCCATCAAGTTCGTCCGCGGCGAAGTGCTGGGCAACGACGAAGCGGTGAGGCGATTCCTGCGCGAGGCCCGCGCGGCCGCCAAACTCAAGAGCGAGCATGCCGCCAAAGTGCTCGACGTCGGCGTCCTGGAATCCGGGGTGCCGTACATGGTGATGGAGCTGCTCGAGGGGGGGGATCTCGCTCAGACGCTCGCCGAGCGCGGGATCTTGCCGGTCGAGGTGGCCGCCGATTGGGTGGCGCAGGCGTGCGAGGCCGTGGCCGAAGCTCACGCGGCGGGGATCGTGCACCGCGACCTGAAGCCGCAGAACCTGTTCGTGGCGCGCACGGTCGGCGGCGCGGTCAAATTGAAGGTGCTCGACTTCGGTGTCTCCAAGTCGGCCGACCAGATGACCCACGGCCCGGGGGCGCTAACGCGCACGAGCGCAATGCTCGGGTCCCCGATGTACATGGCGCCTGAGCAGATGCGCTCCTCGCGCAACGTCGACAGCCGAGCCGACGTCTGGGCTCTCGGCGTCGTGCTGTTCGAGCTTCTCACGCAGCGGATGCCATTCGAGGCCGAGACACTGCCGGAGCTCTGTCTCAAGGTGGTGAGCGATCCGCCGCAGTCCTTGGCTCAGCTCCGGCCCGACGTGCCCGGCGCCTTGGTGAGGGTGGTCGAGCGCTGCCTCGAAAAGGACGCCGAAAGGCGCTTCGCGAACGCCGCGGAGCTCGCATCGGCGCTCGAGCCGTTCGTCCCGGCAGGGTCGCGCGCCGTGGTCGAGCGGGCGCGATTGGCGATGACGCGCCCGCCGGAGCCCGCGACGACGTTGGGATCGCGGGGCGCCGGCCGCGAGGGAGCCATCGAAGGAAACACGCCGGCCGCACCTGCGCCTCGCACGCCGGCCGCCTGGGACTCGGGAAAAAAGTCGGGCCGCGGGTCGAACGGCGCGCGTGGCGCCGTTTTGTGGGCGGGCATCGGAATCTTCGCGATGGTGGCGATCGGCGGTGCGGCATTCGTATGGCTCCACCGATCCGGCGATGCGGCTCACGCAGCGGCGGCGGATCCTTCCGGAACCGTCTCGAGCCCGGCGTCCAGCGTGGCGCCGGCGGCCCGAAGCGCGGCGCCGGCGACCGAGCCCACCCCTCCGCCGTCCGCCGTCGTCGAGCTCGCGGCGCCCGCTCCGCTTGCGACCTTGCCGGCGGAGAGCGCCGCCACGGCGGTGACTCCGCCGGCGGCTTCGCTGCACCCCGTTTCCCACGGCACGTGGCAGCCGCCCGCGATGCCGCCGCCGCTACCGACGAAACAGCGCGCTGCGGATGACGACATTCCCAACATCCGTTGACGATCCTCGGGTAGAAAGGGTGCCATGCGATTGAAGGCGGCGGCGCCCGTTTCGCTCGTCCCGATTTGTGTCTTCTACGTCTCGTCGGGTTGGGCCCAAGCCCAGACCCCGACGACCGCGGGCGACACGGTCGCGGCGCAGGCCCTTTTCGAAGACGCACGCAAGCTCGTCGCCGAGGGCAAATACGGCGATGCGTGCCCGAAGTTCGCCGACAGCCAACGGCTGGATCCCTCGCCGAGCACGTTGCTGAACCTCGCGAGCTGCTGGGAAAAGCTGGGGCGAACGGCGACGGCTTGGGCGACCTACCGAGAAGCGGAAAGCGCGGCGAACGCGGCGAAGCGTCAGGACTACATGGTCACGGCGCAGCGACACGCCGACGGCCTGGCGCCGAAGCTCGCCCGGCTGACGATCAAAGTCGATCAGCCGACCGCCGGCTTGCAGGTGAAGCGGGATGGCCTGCTGGTCGCACCGACGGAGTGGGGAGCCCCCATGCCCATCGACAAGGGCGCGCATTCCATCGAAGCGAGCGCCCCTGGCTACCGGGACTGGAACGGCAAGGTCCAAGTGCCCCAGGACGGCGTCCAAGTCGCGACGTCCGTCCCGCCCCTCGATGCGCTTCCGCCCGAGCCGACCCCGCCCGCGCCTGCGCCGCCGAGCGTCGCGGTGTCCCCCCCGGACCTCCCGGCGCGGGCACCCCCCGCTCCCGACAACTCCGCGGGCAGCCCCCCGGCCGGAGAGAGCTCCCAGCGAACGATCGGCCTGGCGGTGGGCGCCGTGGGCGTCGTCGGATTGGGGGTCTCCGGCGTACTTGCGCTGGTTGCGGTCGGCAAGAAGAACGACTCGGAGCACGACTGTCCCGTCAGCCCGAACATCTGCAACCCCCAGGGCGTCTCGCAGCGCAATGACGCCCTCGCGTTGGGCGACGCGACGAGCTGGGTCTTCGGCATCAGCGCAGGGGTGCTTGCAACGGGGCTGGTCGTTTGGCTGACCGCGCCCAAGAGCCGGAGCGAGAGCGCGCATGCCGCCCGCGTCGTCCTGGCGCCGGGCGTCGGCGGCGCCGTCGTCGCGGGGACGTGGTGATGAAGCGTGCGTCGCTGATCGTCATTCTCGTTGCGCTGTCCGGCTCCCTCGGCGCCGGAGGCGCGATCGCCGGGTGCAACGGCGTGCTGGGCATCGAGCGCGCGACCCTAGAGGACGGCGGGACCGACGCGAGTGACGCCGGTGACGCGAGCGACGCCGGTGAGACGAGCGACGCCGGTGACGGCGGGGGGCAAGTCGCCGTCGATCCCCTCACCTGCAGCAACTATTGCGCCGTCATGATGCAAAACTGCACCGGTCCCAATTTGGAGTACCTATCCAATGACGTCTGCATGACGTTGTGCAGCTACATGACTAAGGGCCAGCTCTATGACCTGGGGAATGAGCCGGACAATGTCGACACCCTGGGTTGTCGCCTCTGGCACGCGAGCTTCGCCGCGGCGCACCCGGAGACGCACTGCCGTCACGCGGGACCCCTTGGAGCCGATCTGTGCGGGGGTCCCTGCGAGCCTTTCTGCGCCCAGGACTGGCACTACTGCACGGACGACAACGGGGTCTCCGTGTACAACGGCCAAGTCTCGGGATGCCTGAGCGTCTGCTCGGGCGACGCCGGCGCTCCCTATTCGTATATCGAGGGCGATTCAGGCGATATGGTCGACCCGGGCGGCAACATGATCACGCAGGGGAACACGCTCAATTGCCGCCTCTGGCACCTCGAAACGGCGATTCAAAAGAGCCTGCCGATGACCCACTGCCCGCACACGGGACAGCAAAGCATGACTTGCCAGTGAGGAACGAGGGGCGGCCGCGAGGCGCTGCCGCGGAAACCCCATGCGTGGAGCGCGGGCGACGGGAATAAACGGCCGAGGTCTCGCGTCGCTCGCGGTCGGCGGGGCCGTGATAGAACCGCCGCACCCTCTCTCCCCGGAGCCAAGAAGCCATGTACGACGTCCGCGCCCTCAATGAGCTCGTCGCCAAAGAAAGCGCCTTCGTCGATCGCCTGATGAACGAGGTCGGCAAGGTGATCGTCGGCCAGCAATACATGGTCGAGCGCATCCTGGTCGGCCTGCTGACGGGGGGGCACGTGCTGCTCGAAGGGGTGCCGGGGCTCGCCAAGACGCTCACGGTCCGAACGCTCTGCGACACCATCCACGCGAAGTTCGCGCGCGTTCAGTTCACGCCCGACCTTCTGCCGGCCGACCTCGTGGGAACCGTCGTCTACAACCAGCAAAGGGGCGAGTTCACATCGAAGCTCGGGCCGATCTTCGCGAACCTCATCCTCGCCGACGAGATCAACCGGGCCCCCGCGAAAGTACAGAGCGCCCTCCTCGAGGCGATGCAAGAACGGCAAGTCACGATCGGCGACAAGACGTACGCGCTGCCCCAACCGTTCGTCGTCATGGCGACGCAGAACCCCATCGAGCAAGAGGGCACTTATCCCCTGCCCGAAGCGCAGATCGACCGCTTCATGCTCATGATCAAGGTCGGGTACCCGTCGCGCGACGACGAGCGCAAGATCATGGATCGGATGACACAACCGGAGCCCACGCACGCCGACCCGGTGGTGACGCCGGGCGAGCTCCTCGAAGCCGCGCGGATCGTCAAGCAGGTGTACGTCGACGAGAAGGTGAAGGAGTACATCGTCGACATCGTCTTCGCGACGCGCGAGCCAGCCAAACACGGCCTCAAAGACCTCGCGCCGCTCGTCGAGTTCGGCGCGAGCCCGCGAGCGAGCATTGCCCTCAACCTGGCGGCGCGGGCGCATGCGTTTCTGCGCCACCGCGGCTACGTCACTCCCGAAGACGTGAAGGCGATCGGGCCGGACGTCTTGCGGCACAGGCTCGTGCTGACCTACGAGGCCGACGCCGAGGAGGTCACGAGCGAGCAGATCGTAAAGCGGGTGTTCGACGTGGTCGAGGTGCCGTGACGAGGCGGCCGTGATCCCGAAAGAGCTACTGCGCGCCCTGCGCACGATCGAGATCCACACGGCGCGGCTCGCCAACGAGCAGCTGACGGGTACGTACACGTCGAGCTTCAAGGGCCAGGGCCTGGCGTTCCGCGAAGTGCGCCCGTATCAGCCAGGCGACGACGTGCGCACGATCGATTGGAACGTCAGCGCTCGGATGAGTGACACGTTCGTCAAGGTATTCGTCGAAGAGCGCGAGATGACCGTGATGCTCGTCGTGGACCTTTCCGCGAGCGAGCGATTCGGAACGCGCAGAGCCGCCAAAGTGCGGGTCGCGAGCGAGGTGGCGGCACTGCTCGCCTTCAGCGCGATCCGCAACAACGACCGTGTGGGGCTCATCATCTCGACCGACCAGATCGAGCGCGTGGTCCCGCCGAAGAAGGGCGAGAAGCACGTGATGCGCGTCGTCCGGGAGATCCTCGGCTTCGAGCCGTCGAAGGAGGCGTCCGCGCGGGCGCGAGCGTACGACGATCGCGGTCACATGCGCCTCGGGGCGGCGACCGATCTCAAAGCCGCGCTCGAAGCCCTCGTGCGCATCTCGCGACGGCGGAGCATCGCGTTCGTCGTGAGCGATTTCTACGACACGGGATACGAACGCGCGCTCGCGCTGGCGTCGGCGAAACACGACGTCGTGCCGGTGGTGCTCGTCGACCGACGCGACCTGGAGCTACCCGACGTGGGGCTCGCGACGTTCGAGGATCTCGAGAATGGCGAGAGCGTCGTCGTCGACACGAGCGACCCCCGCGTACGGGCTTGGCACGCAGACGCGATGGAGCGCATCGCTTCGCTTCGTCGGGGCGCATTTCACAAGCTCGGGCTCGACTCGGTCGACATCGACACCGGCGGCTCGTTCGTCCGTCCGCTGCGGGATCTCTTCGCGCGCCGCGCCCGGAGGATCCGGCGATGAGCGTCGGACCGCGAACCGTCCTTGCATTGGTTTGGGCTCTTGTGCTCGTCGTCTCCCGCGTCGCGTGGGCCGAGTGCGTCGAAACCGCACCCGCGGGGGCGGAGCGACCGCAGCTGGTGGACTCGTTCCCGTCCAACGGCACGAGCGGGTACGCGGCGACACTCCATGTCGTGGTCTCGCACGGCAAAGGAGAGACCGTCCTGCCCCGCGGCCTGGAGTTGCAGACCCAGAGCGACACCGCTCGGGCGCTCAAAGGGGCGGGGTTCGCGCTACCGGATCAAGACGGGGGAGCCGCTGCGCGCCTTTCGAGCGCCGACGTCGACGCCAAGTCCGCTCGCCGGCAGACCACGCTCGACTTGCGACTCGTCCCGCTCCCGAGCGACCCCGGGCGGCGGACGCTGGTTCTCCCGTCATTGCCGATTTCGATCGCGCGCGCCAATAGCGACATCTTCACGCTCTGCACGAAGCCGCACACGATCGTCGTCGAAGACCCGACGTCGTCGACGCCCGATGCGCAGCCCAAACCCAACCCGCCACCGCGCATGCAGCGCGAGGAGTGGGTCGCGCTCGAGCGCGCGCTCACGTGGACAGCGGTCGGCGTGATCGCCGGAGGCGCGCTCGCGTGGTTGGCGGTTCGATGGCTCAGGCGACCCAGGCCCGTGCCGCCCCCGCCCCCACCGCGTCCACCGTGGGAGATCGCGCTCGAGCGCCTCGACGAAGTACGCCACGCCGGCCTGCTCGAGACCAAGCGGTTCGCGGAGTTCTTCGACCGCGTGAACGACGCCGTTCGCGAATGCCTCGGTACGCGCTTCGGCTTCGACGGCCTCGAATCGACGACGTACGAAACGCTGGCCGCGCTCCGCCGAATCCCCCACTTCCGAGTACCGCTCCCCGAGGTCGCGGCGTTCTTGCAGGACTGCGACCTCGTCAAATTCGCCGACGTCACTCCGACGCTCGAGGAGTGCGAGCGCGCGCTGGTCGACGCAGAGAAAGTCGTGCGCGCGACGATGGCGCCGCCCGCTCCCGTCGAATCTCGGGAGGCGCGACCGTGAGGCAAGCCCGATGGATCCGAGGCGCGCTCGTCACGCTCGGGACCCTCGCCGCGACGGCGCTCGGGCTCGTGGCGCCTGCGCTGGCGCGCGGGGAGGCCTGGCGAAGCGCGAAGTGGGCGACCTGGCCCGGCCCGCTCGGCGAACACCCCTCGACCTCCGACGCGCTCGCGTGGCTGGCTCGAGCGGGATGGTGCATGGCGCTCGTCGCGATCCTGGTTGTGGTGCCCTACATCGTCTACCGGACGACCCTCGGGGCAGACGAGCGCGTGCCTCGCCTTGGCGTACCGACCATCGCGCCGCTCACGTTGGGGCCACGCGGGTGGCGCGCACCTCTGCGCGACCTCCCCGGGGTCCTCCGAGGAGCGGCGCTCGTCCTCGCCGCACTCGCCCTCGGACGGCCGCAGAGCATCTTGCGCGGCGAAGCGCAGGAGGAAAAGGGGATCGACATCATCATCGTGCTCGACCTGTCGGGATCGATGTCGGCCGTGATGGACGCCCCGGCCAGCAACGCCTTGCCCGGGTCGGGCGCGCGCGGCCCCCATCGCCCGACGCGCATCGACGTCGCCAAAGACGTGCTGACCGATTTCGTCCGTCGCCGCAAAACCGACCGCATCGGCGTCGTCGTCTTCGCCAAGCAGGCGTTCGTCCTTTCCCCGCCGACGCTCGACTACGGCCTCATCACCGAGCTCGTCTCCAGAATAGAGCTCGGCGTCATCGACAGCAGCAAGACGGCCATCGGCGACGCCGTCGGCACGGCCGTGGCGCGGGTACGCAGGAGCGACGCTCGAAGCAAAGCAGTCGTCCTGCTCACGGACGGCGACTCGAACGAAGGGGTGATATCTCCGGAGTATTCGGCCCACCTCGCGCAGAAGGAGGGCGTTCGCATCTATACGGTGCAGATCGGCAACGGCGACGACGTCGACGTACAAACTGGGATCGATCTATTCGGGCAGCCGGTCTACCAGCGCAAGCGCTTTCCGGTGAACCCCGAGCTCCTCCGCAAGATGGCGCACGACACGGGCGGCGAAGCGTTCATCGCCACGGACAAGTCCGGGCTCGAGCAAAGCATGCACGCGATCCTCGACCACCTCGAGAAGACGAAGTTCGAGGCCCAGGCGTCGACGATGGAGGACCTGTTCCCGCTGCTGCTCGTGCCGGCTGCCGTTCTTGTCGCGCTCGAGGCGCTCGTACGCCTCGCGCTCGTACGGAGGTTCCCGTGAGGTGGGGATACGACTTCGGATCTGCGTCCGGCGTAGTGGTGGCGGTCTTCTGCGCGCTGGCGCTGCTCGGCTACGCGAGCGCGATCGTGTGGGCCAGCGTGCGTCAGGCTGGCGCCGCCCGATCCTTCGGCGAGGCGGGGCTCCTGGCTTCGCTGACGACGTACGACGCGGCCGCCCGGCGCGCCACCAAGTCGGTGCTCGCGATCGTCGCGATGACTCTCGCGTTCATCGCGCTCGCGCGCCCGCAGTTCGGGAGCGGCACGCGCATCGTGCCGGCGACCAACCTCGATGTGGTGATCGTGCTCGACTACTCGAAGAGCATGTACGCGCGCGACATCGTGCCGAGTCGCATCGCGCGAGCCAAGGCCGAAGTGGCGCGGCTCATCCAAGATCTGCCCGGTGCCCGGTTCGGCGCGGTGGCGTTCGCGGGCGAGCCGATGAGCTTTCCGCTGACCAGCGACGGCGCCGCGATCGCGCAGTTCTTGCGCCAGCTCGAGCCGAACGACATGCCCGTCGGCGGCACGGCGACAGCGCGCGCGCTCGAGCGCGGCCGGGAGATTTTTGCCCGCGATCCGAAGTCGAAGGACCACGTGCGTGTGATGGTGCTCGTCACCGACGGCGAAGACCTCGAAGGCGACCCGGTGAACGTGGCCGAGAGCTGCCAGAGCGAGGGGACGCGAATCGACGTGGTTCAGATCGGCGGTCGAGCGCCCGAGGTGATCCCCGACGTAGGTCCGGAAGGCAAACCGAACGGCATCCGCCGGGACGATGATGGAAAGCCCCTCACGACGCAGCTCTCGGCGGAAGGCGAGGCGCAGCTGGCGCGCGTCGCGCAGACGACCGGGGGCACCATTGTTCGCGCCGAGCACGGAAGCACCGGGATCGATCAGGTCGCTCGCGCACTGCAGAAGATGATGCGCGACGAGCTCAGCGAGAAGGTGGAGACCGTCTACGCGGAAGAGTACGCGTGGCCGCTGGGAGCGGCGGTGCTTCTCTTGATCGTCGAGGCGCTCATTGGCGAGGCACCGAGGCGGGCGGCCACCGCAAAACGCAACGACCCCAAGCGGGTGGGCCTCGTTCGATCCGTCGTGGGGGCGTGGGGATTCATGTCCATGCTCGCCCTGACGTGGCTCGCCGGCTGCGGCTGGAACCCGTCGCGCCCGTTCGAACGCGACGCGCCGGCCGTCAAAGAAGCGGTCGCCGACCTGACGACGGGCGACGCGGCGAGTGCCGCAAGCCGCCTGGAGGAGTACCTGTCGACGGGCCCCTGCAAAGACGGGAGCATCGGCACTCCGGACGGGCTGAAGCGGCGGCCCGACGGGACTTTCGATTTGGGCCTTTCGCTTTTTCGCGTCGGCGAGCTCTACGGCCGGCGCTTCGGCGAAGAGGAAATCGACGCGGGCGTCAGCGAAGAGGAGCGCGCACAGCGCCATGCGCGAGTCGAGTGCGCGCGACGGGTCACGGAGGCGATCGGCGAGGACGTGCAGGCGACGATCGATCTGCGCGCGCGTTCCCTCTACTTGCAAGGCAATCTCGCATTTCTCGACGGCGCCTACGAAGAGGCCGTTCGGGCGTACGACCGCGCCCTGGTGCTCGCCCCGGGCGAGGCCGACTCCGGAGATCCGGTCGGGCGTGACGCGGCCTGGAACCGGGCCATCGCGCTCCGGCGCATCGACGACGAGAAGAAGGACGCAGGGAGCGACGCGGGCTCGGACGCCGGGCAGGACGCATCGCGGGACGGCGCCCCCGGACCGAACGACGCGGGCCGGGACGCGGCGCGGGAGGCGGCGGCACACGACGACGCAGGGCGAGACTCGGGTGCGGAGCCCCCGCCCGAGCCTCCAGACGCTGGGAACGATCGCCCCGACACGGGCCCCCCACCTCCTCCTCCGAGCACGAACGAAGACGAGCGAATGCTCGACCAGCTCGAGAGCGCGCCGACTCTTCAGCAAGAAGAGGCCAAGCGCGCGGGCAAGAAGCGCGTGCGGGGAATGGCGGACAAATGAAAAACCTCGCACGCCGCTTCTCGTGGCTATGGGCCTTCCTTTCCTTGTTCCTCTCGACGGCAATCGCCGGAGCGCAGAGCGCACCTCAGCTTCAGTTGCGGCAGAGTGCGAGCACCGTCGGCGTGGGCGACGTCGTCGACGTAGAGCTCAGCGCGACCAGCGCCGACACGATGCCGACGGACGCGCAGATCGGGGCCACGCAAGGCTTCGTCGTGCGCGGGCAGAGCCCGTCGCCTTCGCAGACCCACATCAGCATCAACGGAGCGCGGATGGACCGGTACACGCTCACGACGACATGGGCGCTCGAGGCGCAGCGGGTGGGCACTTTTCATGTGGGCCCAGCGAGCGTCGTGGTCGCCGGCGTGCGGTACACGGTTCAAGCGACCACGATTTCGGTCGTCGCGGCGGGGCAAGCGCCGCGTCCGCGTGCTCCTCCACCGGCTTTCCCGCCTGGGATGCAAAGCCCCTTCCGATTCTCTCCGTTCGACCCGTGGAAAGGCTTCTTTCAGGGGTTGGACAACGACGATCAGGCGACTGCTGCCCCCCCAACGTTCCCCACCGATCCGAAGCTGTCGCTCGATTCGCCCCGCGGACCCTTCTTCTTTTTGCATGCGACCGTCGACAAGACGACGGCGGTCGTGGGCGAGCAGGTGACGTACAGCGTCTACCAGTACCTCGACACCGCGCAGGGAGGTGTCGAGATCGACGACGAGGGCGTGCACGATTCGACGGCCGCCGATTTCGTGAAGCACCCGCTGATCCGCGAAGATCAGGAGGCGCCGCGCGTGGGGTTCGCCTCCGCGGGAGGACGAACGTGGGAGGTCAAGCTCCTGCGTCGTTGGGCCCTCTTTCCCCTTCGCACCGGCGACCTGGCCATCGGCCCGATGCGGCTGAACGTGGTTCGCCCGCAAAGCGCGGGCGGGCCCGCGCGCACGGCGGAGACCCTCGTCGTTCATGTGACCGAGCCGCCGCTCGCGGGGCGTCCTCCCGGGTACGTGCTGGGCGACGTCGGGCGTCTTTCGTTGACGGCCCAAGTGTCGCCGCGCGACGTCGACGAGGGCGGCGCGGTCGGCGTGCACATCGAAGTGTCGGGGACGGGGAACGTTCCGAGCGCGATCGCGACGCCGGCGCGAGAAGGGGTCGAGTGGCTGACTCCCGAGGTGCACGGCGACCTCGGACCCGCAGGACACGACGCGTTCGGAGGCAAGCGGATCATCGACTACGTCGTGCGGATGCGGCGCGCCGGTCCCGTAGACCTCGGCGACTTGACCTTGCCCTACTGGGAGCCGGACCAGAAAAGGTACGCGATCGCGCGCGCATCGCTGGGCGTCGTGCGCGTCGCAAGGTCGGCGAACGCGGCGTCGGCGGATTCTGTCAGCGCGATCCTGCCCGGCCTACCTGGGCCGCGCGACAGACTCGAGGGGCCCCGAGGTCCTCGTGCGCACGCGGACGACTCGCCCGTCTTCTGGATCGCGGGCATCGGCGCATGGCCGCTTGCCCTCGGCGCGGCGGTCGGTGGCCGCGCGGCGGGTCGGCGCATTCTCTCTGCGTGGCGAACGCGACGTACGTCGCCGGCGGCGGAGCTCAAAGAGCGCCTGGCCATGGCGGCGGCGGCGTGCGGCAACGACGACGCGCGAAGCGCGGACGCGGCCATCGCGCGCGCGCTCGAGGCTGCGGCGCTCGCGCACGCCGGCGTGAACGTGCGCGGCGCAGCCGGAGGCGAGGTGATCGACAGGCTGGAACGGGCGGGCGTCGCCCGCGACGCGGCGTCGAGCGTGGCGGATCTGCTCCGAGAGTGCGAGGTGGCTCGGTTCGCCCCCGAGGCGGCGGACATGATGTCGGCGCGCGATCGATGGGCGCGGGCGAAGGGGGCGATTCGAGGTCTGGAGACGGGGGGATGAAGCGCCGCCCTTGCGCGACCCTGCCCGGTCTTCTCGTGGCGCTCGCGCTCCTCCTTTTCCCCGCCGCCGCGCGCGCCGACGACGAGACCGCAGCGCTCTTCGCGTCGGGTACCGCCGCACTCAAAGACGGACGCCCGGGAGATGCCATCGCCTCGCTGGAGGCGCTTGCGGACCGCGGAGTCGTCGATCCCGTGGCGAGCTACGACCGCGGACTCGCGTACGCGATGCGCGCGCGGATCGGTGCGGAGACCCCGGGCGATCTCGGGCGCGCCGCGCACGGGTTCGAGGAGGCGCGGGAGATCTCGCGAGACCCACGGCTCGTGGACGACGCATCGCGGGGGCTCTCGGTGATCCGGTCGGAAGTGGCGCGACGGCGTGTGCGGGCCGGAGAGCCCGTTGAAGTGGATCCGGGCCGCTCGCTGGCTCGCGCGCTGGCCGGCTTGCTCGCGGAGGACGCGTGGAGCGCGATTGCCGTGGCGGCTTCCGCGGCGCTCGCGGCGTGCCTCTTCGTGCGAGGCCGCACCAGCGCCCGCCGAGCGCGCGTTGCGGCAGGCGTGGGGGCGGGGATCGCAGCCCCTGTTCTGGCCATGGCGGTGGCGATGACGCTCGCGGCTCGCCACGACAGGACGCACTTGCGCGAGGCGGTCATCGTCGTCGCAAGCGCGCGACCAATCGACGAACGCGGGATCACCGTCCCCGGCGCCACCCCTCTTCCCGAGGGAGCGCGCGTCGAGGTGGTCGAAGCCCGGGGTGGGTGGAGCCGCGTGCGCTTCGGCACGATCGAAGCGCGGCTCGCGGCGAGCGCCTTGCGAGAGCTGGCCAGGGCGGAGTAGCGGCGAGCTCGACGCGCCGCTACTTCGCGAGGAACGTCCACTTCACCACGCGCGTCCGATCGAAACCCCGGCATAGGAGACGCCCACCACGGGCGCGACCCGCACGGCCGCGTCGGTGGCCGGAGTCGTCGGCGCCGTCAGCCATAGCAAGGCGCCGCCCACGATCGCCGCGGCCCCGACGCCAAACGCGACCGTGGACACCGTCGCGGCATCGTTCGCGTCGGCCGTGAGCGACAGACCGGCCTTCGTGCAAAGCCTCGACGTCGGGCAGTTCTGCGGCTGAAGCGCCTCGTTGTTCTTCGATATCGCTACGATGCCGAAGACCGAGCCGACGGCGACGCCGACGACCCCCGCGCCGAGCGCGACGATTCCGATGGTTCGCTGCGCGCCACCCGCGCTCGACGGCGGGCGCTCGGGGACCGGCGCAGCGGCGGCCGCGGGCGGCGCGATGAACTGCGGCGCAGGCGCGGGCGGTGCACTCGCCGAAACGTCGTCCGCTAGGGTGACCGTCACGCGGGCATCCGATTGCTTCGCGGCCACATCGACGTTCTTCGTCCAGGCCATCTTCTTTGGCGCGTTCGCCTCGATGACGTGCGGTCCGGGATCGACCGGGATGGCAGTTCCGTACTCCGCACGACCGACGAGGACGCCGTCGCGTTTCACTTCGAGGCCGGCCACGTCGCTCCCGGCCGCCACCGCGATCGTCAGCCTCGCGAGCCCCGCCTCGAGCGCCGCGGCTCGCGCCAGCGCCTTCTTCTCCACGTCCACCTTTCCGGCTGCGTTCGCTCGCGCCGCCGTGTCCTTCCACGCGACCCAGGCGCTCGCCGTCTGCCCGGTGTGCTCGTAGCATTCGGCGAGGTTGAGCAGAGTGCCGCCGCTCGGGGCCAGACGCTGGCTCTCCGCGAGCTTCGGGCACGCTTCGGCGTAGTGGCGCTGCGTCATCAGCTTGCGACCCTCGTCGAAGAGGGCGGTCGCGGCCGCGTCGCTCGCCTGCGCATGCGCGCGCAGCGGTGACAGCAGGGCGAAGAACGCGCCGATCAGCGCTGGAGCGCACGTTCCAGTCTTCATCGCCGCGAGTCTGTCCTACTGCGGCCCGCGACGCCAGAGCTCACCAGGTGGTGCGGTAGGCGGGAGTCTCGTTGCCGGCTGGCGCGCTTCCGGAGGGAGCAGGAGCGTCGCGCCGAATTCGTGTCGCGCGCACAGGACCGGCATCGGCGACCGGAGCGACGGTCGGAAAGGAGGCGACCGGCGGCGCGGCGGAAGTCGGAGTCGGGGCGACGCTCGGGACCGCCGGCGGGCTCGCGCTCGATGTCGCGGTGGTCGCCGCGGGTGCCGCGCTTTCGGCCGTGCGCAACGCCGGCTGGCGCAGAAGCTTCGTGGCGCCTACGACTGCGACGAGGCCCCCGAGCCCCACGACGCCGGCGAGCGCCGCGAACGCAACGGCTTTGGCGCGCGATGCCCCCGCCAGCTCCGTTCGCGCCCAGTTTGCCGCCGTACCGCCCGGCGACCGACGAGGACTCTCGGCCTCCGGTTGCGCGGCCGTCGGCTGGCTGCCCGACGCGATCCGGGCGATCCGCTTCGCCAGCCCGCGGCTGTCTTCGGGAGCGAACGGCTCGAGCGCCGCTGCCAGGTCCGCGATCGACCCGAAGCGGGCCGCGGGGTCCTTCTGGAGGCACCTCGCGACCACGTCTTCCAGCCGGTTGGGGACGTCGAAGCGCAGGCCACGGAGCTGCCGCGGGCGCTCGGTCAGAACCATCGCGATGAGCTGGGTGACCGACTCCGCGGCGAATGGGAGCGCGCCGGTCAGCAGCTCGAACAAGATGACGCCGAGCGCCCAGATATCGCTTCGCTCGTCGGCGAGCTTCGCGGAGCGCAGCTGCTCCGGAGACATGTAATTCGGTGAGCCCATGACTTCGGCTGTCTTCGTCAGCGCGAGGTCGTCGGCGACCGCCTTTTGCTTCGCGATGCCGAAGTCGAGCACCTTCACGAGCGCGCGGCCGTCGTTGCGCTGGGTCAAAAAGAGGTTCCGCGGCTTCAAGTCTCGATGAACGATGCCGATCGAATGCGCCTCTGCGACCGCGTCGCACGCCTGGAGCACGAAATCGACGGCGGTCTCGATCGGCACCGCGCCGTGACTCTCGATCAGCGCCCCGAGGTCCGTTCCGCTCAGGTACTCCATGACCATGAACGGCGAGCCCGACTCGAGGGTTCCGACGTCGAGCACACGGGCGACATGATCGCTTCTCAGGCGCACGGCGGCCCGGGCCTCGCGCGCGAAGCGCTCGAGAAGGGCCGGAGTGTGCGCCGCTTCGGGCAGCATGAACTTCAGCGCGACCTTCTGGTCGAGCTGCAGGTGGGTCGCCGCGACAACGATCCCCATGCCGCCGACGCCGAGGATGCGGTCGACGCGGTACTTGCCGGCGAGCACGTCGCCGGCCTGGACGGGGCTCATGAGCACAAGCCTAACGCAAGCTCATGAGCGAGACGACCGCCCAGCCCCCTTTGTCGATGTCGACTTCGACCGAGCGCACCGAGCCGCGTGCGACGAGGCGTAGCGTGTGTTTGCCCGCGGGGACGCGCACGCGCGCGACGGCCACCCGGGCCGGCAAAGTCTCCCAGCTGCGGGTGTCGGGAGTATCGAGCACAGTCAGCGTCGCTTGGGTTCCCAACGAAAGGAGCGCAGCGACCAGGTCGTTCTTTCCCGCGGCCGCGCCGGCCAGGGTGCCTGCGGCATAGCGCGCGACGAGGCGAGTGATCGCGCTGGCGATCACGCGTCCCTCGATCTTCTTCCACTCCGCCCGCACCTGGCTGGTCACGTCGACCGCTTGCCCGAGCGCGACCGGCGTCGCGTCCAGGGTGCACGACGGTGATTCGAACCCTGCGCGCTCGTGCCCGAGCGTGGGGAAGTTGATCCATGTGACCAGCCCCTGCGCCGCGATCCGGTTCGCCGCCGCGACGTCGCCCGGCGCGATCGAGTCCGAGTACGCGGTGAGCGCCAGCCCGATCGGCACCCGCTCGGCGACCTTGTGGGGCACCCGCCCGTATCCGATCACCACCACGATCTCGCCTTCCCCCGCCTCCTCGAGCGGACGGAGCGACGCGGAGTCGTCGCCCTTGCCGAGCTCTTCGAGGCGAGGCGACCGATACTGCCCGCGCCGGCGCAGCAGCCTCACCGGATCACGCAGGTCGCCGGCCCCGGTGAACTCGAGCGCCTGGTCGTACCAGCGGAGCGCCTCGTCGACCTGATCGCTCTTTTCGAACGTGAACCCGGCCAACATCGCGCCCAGGCCCATGACCGGGTTCTCCCGCTCTTTGAGCTCGTCGGCGACGTAGCGCTGCATGACCGCCAGCCGTCGCGCTTCGATCCGCGCGCCGTTCAGGTCGCGCAGCTCGAGATAATTGAGCATGTCGAGCGTGTTGATCAGCAGCTTCTCGTAGGGAGGCGCCTGGTACCTTCCGCTCGATCCGGAGAAGACGTACTGCCCGATCGTGTCCGACACGTCGTGCGCGAGGTCGAGCATGTCGATCGCCTTGTCGGCGGCCTCGAAGTCGCGCTTCGACCGGTCGAACTGCTGGGCGGCCTGCTGCACGCTCGCTCGGTCGAGGACGAAGAGGGCGTGGTCGCTGCTCATGTCAGGCGGCAGATCGGCGTCGCTCGGGACGTCGATCTCCTTGTTCAACAAGGCGATCGCCTCCCGCGGGTTGCCCGCGTCCAGCGCACTGCGCACGGGCTGCGTCCGCTCCGAGTGGCTGGCGCAGCCCTCGAGCAAGACGAGAGCCGCGAGCAGGCCTAGAGCGCCTAGCGCAGCGCTTTTGTGAGGTACGCCTTCTGCTGCCACCGGATCTCGCTCGTCTCCGTATCGATCACTTGCATGAAGATGAAATACTGGACCCGCCGCGCTTCGGCCGTGCGCTCGTCGGACGCGCCGACTTTGCCGGTCACGAAGTACTTCACGCCCAGCTGCTTGCCGTATTGGGGGATGTGCCGCGGATCGAAGACGGGGTGCTGGGCTCCCTCGACCTCGCGGATCATGTCCGCCTGTCGCTCGTGGCTGATCACGCGAACGACATTGCTCCCCGCCAGCCACGTCTCGGTCTCGCCGAGCATGACGTCGAGCTGCGGATCGATGTGCTCGGTGGTCTCGTTGAAAAAGGGCGCAATCGCGACCGTCTGCCTGTCGTTCTGGCCGGCTTTCGTTCGCCACTCGTTCATGACCTCCGCTTCGCGCAGCTGGTTGAGGAGCTTCTGCAGGGTGCGCTCGATGTCGTCCTTGTCGAGGCCCGTGCTCATCGCGGGCTGGTCGATGCCCGGCTCGTCCGAGCCACGCACGTACTCTTTGGTGGCACAACCGGCCGCGCTGGCCCCGAAAGCGACGACAAATCCCAGTAGAAGACGTCTGTTCATTCTTGCTCCTCCTCTTTCCGCTTTCGGGCTTCGACGCCGACCGCGCGGCCGAGCTCGCGATGGACCCGGCCCACGCGCTCGACTTGGCCCTTGGCCGGAAAGCGCTCGTAGAACCCCTCTGCGCGGAAGCTCTTCACCATGTCGCCCCACGGGCCGAGCTTGCGCGTCCACCGAGCGATGCGACCCTCGGCCGGCTCGGCGTCGACGTGCGCGAGATCGGCGCAGAGGCGGAGCATCGCTTTGATGGTCACCGGCCGGGTCACCATCGACTGAGCGCTGCCCCAGGCGCTGCCCCACACCTTCTCGGCCGCCTTGAAGAAATCGCGCACGATGCCGTAATAGCGCTGCGCCTCGCGCTTGGGGTTGCGCCCCTCGATCGCCTTCCAGTCGAGCGCCGCCCAGCGGTGGATCTCGTTGAAGAGCTCCGCCTGCAGGATCCACTTATCCTGTTTCGAGCGCCCGCCCAGTCGGTTGATCTTGTAGCGTAGAGGGCTGTCTCCCTCGCTGTAGAGGCGCTCGACGACGATCGCGGCGAACTTCTTGTCGGGCGCCGCCCACGACACGCGCTCGTAGAGGTCGACGAGGTGACTCTTGTTGATCCGAGTCGGCGTCGAGTTGATGATGACGAACATCTCGGTCGCGAAGTCTTCGCTCTTGCCATCGAAGATGATGCAAGGAACGTGGATGCTCTGCGCCTCGGCGGGGCGCTGCTTCATGTAAAAGTGAAGCGCCGCGAGGCGATGCTGCCCGTCGATGATGAGGTACTTGCTGCGGGGCTCTTCGAGGTTGCCCACGTTCGCGAATGGCCTGACCGGCTCGAAGTGCAGCTCGTCGGCGGTGAAGAGGAGCACCGTTCCGGGGATCGGCGGCTGGCTCACCGCGGTCTCGTAGAAATTCTTGATCGCGCCGACTTTGGTGCGCGAGAGCTCGCGCTGAAACGCGGCGTCGGTTCGCTCGATCTTGCCGATGAAGCGCGCGACCTCGTCTCCCTCTTCCGCGTCCTCCGGGGCGAGACTGCGCTCCCCTTCGGCATAGAAGCGCGAGATGAACCTCACGCGATCGAGCAAGTCCTCCGCCGGGTAGGCGGCAAAATAGAAGACGCTGTCCTTCTGGCGAACTTGCGTGGCGAGCATTTCTTCCCTGGCCGCGAAGGATAGACCGTTCTCGACACCGAATGTTCGGCTTGTTCGGCTCGACGCAGTCTAGTGCCGCTCGACACAACCTCTGACGGCGATTGCCAGGCCGAGCGGCGCTAGCATCCGCAGAGCTGCAGGCAGCTCGCCGCCCCGGCGCATTCGTCCCGGCAAGTCGGGTCGCACGAGCTGCCCCCCGCGTCGGGCGTCGCGAAGTCGATGCATCGCCCCTCCTCTTGCTGTTGGCACACGAGGAGCGCGCTCTGCCCGTCGAGGAGCTTTCTCGCTTCGTCGCAAGTCGTGGGGACGCCGACCGGACACAGCGCGCTGCCGCAGAGGCATTCGAGATCGAGCAGTGTCCCCGCGCGAAGTCGGAAGCCGCAGTCCGGGAAGGCGCCTGGATCGACGTCGACGCCGGGGCAGGTGTCGATCTGCTCGCAGAGAACGGTCTGCCCCGTCGAATCCTCGATGCAGCCGGTTCCGCCCGGCCCCCCGTCCCCGGAGCCCGCGCCCGCCGAGAGCGCCGCCGAGCCGCCGCCGGACCCGACGCCGGAGTTGGTGCCGATCTGGAGGCAAGCCGCGCTCGTGAGCACGAGGACGAAGACCAGGATCTCGCGCATGGGTGACATCCCAAGCGCAGCCCGCGCCACCGGGGCAACTTTTCGGCTACGGTCGTGCCGACGCGCGCGTCTCGACCTCGGACCCGGCTTCCCCATGAAAACGCGAACCCTCGGCTTCCTCGGTGCCGGCAATATGGCCGGCGCCCTCATCAAAGGGCTGCTTCACTCCGGGGTGCCGCCCCACAGGATCACCGCGAGCGACGCGAAGGCCGAGCGCTTGGAGCAGCTGAAGGCCGCGCACGGAATCCAGACCACGGGCGACAACCATGTGCTCGTACGCGAGTCGAACGTGGTCGTGCTGTCGGTCAAGCCCCAGGTCATCGACAAGGTGCTGACGGAGATCGGCGGCGAAGTGCGCGCCGAGCAGCTCGTCGTGTCGGTCGCGGCGGGTGTGTCGATCGACGCGATCGAGTCACGCCTTCCCTCGGGCTCGAGGGTGGTCCGCGCCATGCCGAACACGCCGGCGACCGTGCAGGCGGGTGCGACCGCGATTGCGGGTGGAACGCACGCCCACGCCGACGACCTGCGCGTCTCGCGCGAGCTGTTCGAAGCTGTGGGGCGGGTGGTGGTCCTCGAAGAGTCTCTGCTCGACGCGGTGACGGGACTGAGCGGCAGCGGCCCCGCGTACATCATGCTCATCATCGAAGCGCTCGCCGACGGCGGCGTGAAGGTGGGCCTGCATCGCGATACGGCGCTCTTGCTGGCGGCGCAGACCGTGTTCGGCTCGGCGAAGCTCCTCCTCGAGACGGGCGAGCACCCGGGGCGGCTGAAAGACATGGTGACGAGCCCCGGCGGCACGGCGATCTCGGGACTGCACACGCTGGAGAGCGGCGCGCTCCGCAAAACGTTGATCGACGCGGTCGAGTCGGCGACCAAGCGCGCCGCGGAGCTCGGCGGGGAGATGGCCGCGAAGCTGCGCAAGAAGTGAGTGCGCGCTACTTCGAGATCACGTCGGCGTACGTCACGAACGCGATGAGCGTCAGCAGCATCAGCAGGCCGATCGCGTGGACGCGCGCCTCGACCTTCGCGTCGGGCCTGCGCCGCGACACCGCTTCGACGCCGAGAAAAAGCAGGCGCCCGCCGTCGAGCGCGGGGAACGGGAGCAAGTTGAACGCGCCGAGGTAGGCGCTGAGGATGCCGAGGAACTGAAGCAAGCTCCCCGGGCCGGTCCGCGCCCTCTTCGCCCCCTCGCGGACGATGCCCACAGGCCCGCTCATCTGCAGCTTTTCTTTGCCCGCGAGCACGCGCGCGATGCCACGCACGTTCTCGTAGACGACAATCGCCGGCGCGATCACGCTCATCTTCGCCGCTTCGGGGACCCCGACCGGCTCGACGTGGATCGGCGTTCCGACGTGAATGAGGCCCTCGTCTTTCTCCCCCTTCGGCGAAGGGGTCACCGACTTGTGCAACGTCTGCCCGTCGCGAGACAGCGTCAGATCGATCGCCTCTCCCGGGTGCGCGCTGACCGCTTTGCGCAGCTGCTCCCAGTTGTGCACACCGACTCCATTCACTTCGAGGACCTGGTCGCCCGTCTGCACACCCGCGATCTGAGCGGGACCCGCCTCGACGACGACGCGCATGCTCACGTCGTCGCGCACCTCTTGGCCCCCGACGAGAAAGCCGAAGAAGAAGAGGACCGAGGCGAACAAGTAGTTGGTGAGCGGCCCTGCACCAATCGTCACGATCCGGGCCCAGAGCGACGCGTTCGCGTAGCTGGCGCGGTCGTTGGGGTCATTCTCTTCGTACGGGTTCATCCCCGCGATCTGCACGTATGCGAGAAAGGGGATGAGAGCGACTTGATAGACGGTGGGGCTCCCCTTCGGCTTGTGCTTCCAGATGGTAGGGCCGAAACCGATGCTGAAGCGCACGACGCGCATGCCGAACTTGCGCGCCGCGACGTAGTGCCCCCCCTCGTGGACGACCATCAACACGGCGAGCCCGAGGATCGCGAGAAGGTAGAGGGCAACCGTCATCTGTCTGAGGGAGTCTAAGGCCGTCCGGGCCTCGCCGCCATTGGCAGGAGTCGACGGATGGGCCTCGACCGTGCCCTAATCCGAGCGGCAAGGAAGGGTCGACATGCGTCTTGATCGCGTTTGCGTCGTTGTCGTGGCCGTGGTGACACTCGTCGCCTGCCGCTCGGGCACACGAAAGCCGGCGCCGGCGGGAGACGACGGCGGAGTGGCTTCGGCCGGCGGGCCGCCGGGAAGCTGTTCGGGGACCATCCACCGCCCGAAGGGAGCTTGCATCTTCGAAAACGGCGACGGCGGCTCTCCGGTCACTTGCATCGAATTCACCGGCGACGAATTCACGCCGAGTCTCGTCCCGCAAGTGTGCGGCGTCGCCGGAATGCGCTACGCGACGAAGGGGTGCCCCGCCTCTTCGCTGGGCCGGTGCATCGCCCAGTGCGGCCAGCGGAACGAAGCGATCCACTACCTGTATGTGGGGACACGCGAAGGCGCCGAGCGTGCGTGCGGAGGGAACTCGCCGCCGGGGTATTTCGTTCCTTAAGGAAAAAACGACAGCCCGAACGAGAACGTGGGAAACCCCAGCCGCATCGTGAGCGACATCTTGTCGCTGAGGTGGTAGCGGCCGCCGATGAAGAGCGCAGGCTCGAATCCGGCTCCCGACGGATGGCCCGGGCACTGGTTGGCTGGCAAGCCGCAGTCGCCGTACGAGCCGAAGTACACGACAAGGCCCGGCTCGCCGAAGACACTCCAGCGTTGGGCGACGAAGAAGTTCCACTGCAACGTGACGGGAAAGTCGAAGTAGTTCGCCGCGCAGCTGCCGTTGTACCAGCACCAGTCGTAGTGCATCCAGTCGATGCCGAACGAGATGGCGACGCTGTTGTTGATGCTGGGAACGAAGCCGTTGTGAACGATGGGGATCGAGAATCGCGCACCGAGGCCGTAGCCGCCCGCGTGGTAGGCGTCGCCCCAGCCGAACAGGATGTGCGGCTCGATCTCGACGGAGTACGAGGGGTGGTCGCCCGGCCTCGAAATCGTGTTGTCGCCCGCGAGGACGCACCGCGGAACGAGGGCCAGAGCGGCCAGAACGCAGAGCGCACACGCAGCGGCGGCAAGCCCCGCCCTCGGCTTCGTGCTCGCGCAGTCCGCGCCCCCAATCGGACGGCGTCGCATATCAGTTCGCCTCATCTTACTACCGGTCCTTGTACATGCGCTCTCGCGCGGCGACGAGTGCTTCGTGCCTCACCGTGCCTCGCCGTGCTAGGAAACGCTCTCGCAATGTCCAACACGCCCTTCAAACCCAGTGCGCCCGCCGCGGTCGGCGGCGGACCCGGCATCCAGATCCGCGGCGGCGCGGCCATCCTCGCGCCCATCACGGCCTTCCCGAACGGGGTGCCCGGCAATGCCCTCGTGCTTCTCCCGATCCAGCCGAACGGAACGCCCATCGAGAAGAAGATCGTCGAGGGACCAGTGGCGCTCCAAATGGACGAGGTCTGGAAGCTGCTCGGCTTCAACGGGCCAGCCGTGCCGGTACAGGACGAGCAGGGGCGTCAGATCGCGATCGGCCTGGAGGACTTGCTCGGTGGGCTCGAGAAGCACTGGAACGACGGCCCGGAAGATCTCGGCCGCGGCCGGATCTTCGCTCAGGAGCTGATGAAGCACGGGCGGCACGAAAAGGCCGAGAAGGTGCTCTCCAAGATCGTTGCCCTGGGCGGCGACGGCGAGGACTGGCTGGGGCTCGGGGTGGCCCAGGCGGCCCAGAAGAAGCTGGAAAAGGCCGAGGCGACTTTGCGCGGCGCGCAGAACCTGCTCAAAGACTCGCCATTTCCCAGCCTTCAGCTGGCGAGGGTGATGAAAGACAAGAGCGACCGCAAAGGCGAGCGCGAGAACACCGAGCGGGCGATCCAGATCGACAACAACTCCGTCGACGCGTGGGGGTATCTCGCGAGCTCGATCCGCGAGCAGACCGGCGACGACGAGATGATCAAGCAAGTGGAGGAGCTTGCCGCCGCTCCGGTGAACTCGAAGTCCGCGGCCCCCTACATCGCGCTCCAAGGCTTTTACTCGGGCGAAACGAAGGACGAGGGCGTGCGCGCCAAAGCTATCGGGTTCGCCAAGAAGGCCGTCGAGCGCGCGCCGGGCGATGCGCTGGCCCTGCTTTGCTTGTCGGCGCTCTACGGTCAGGGGTCCAAGATCGACGAGGTCGTGAAGCTCCTCGCGCCCCACGAGGCGCTCATGCTGCGCGACGTGCGGATCGCGCACAACTACTTCGAAGCCCTCTTCCAGATGCGCGATCTCCAGAAGATCACCGCCCTCTTGAACAAGCTCGCGACCAGCCAGGTGCGCGAGGTCAAGCAGTTCGCCGTCGAGCGATCGCGCGCGATCTCGCAGATGCTGGCGCAGCAGCAACAACAGCTCGCGCCGATTGCCGGCAAACCAGCGCCAACCGTGTGAGGCTCAGCGGGACGGGGTGGTGGTCCGCCGGCCGAGGAGGACCAAGAACACCGGCCCGCCCAGGAGCGAAGTCACCGCGCCGACCGGTAGCTCCGTGTGCACGCGCTGCGCGATCAGGCGCACGAGCAAGTCGCAGACGACCAGGGTCGCGCCGCCGACCAAGGCCGACGCCGGCAATACGAGGCGCAAGTCCGAACCCAGCACGCGACGCGTGCTCTGGGGCACGACCAGGCCCACGAAGCCGATGAGCCCCGTCACGCTCACCACCGCGCCGACCACCGCCGCGCACGCGAAGAACGTGCGCCGCTCGAGAGCGCGCACGTCCACGCCCAGGCTCGCCGCCGGTTCGTCGCCGAGCGACAGCAGGTTCATGCGCCCCGCGTCGACGTGGAGAACGACGAGCCCCATCGCGACGTAGCTGCTCACGAACGCGAGCTGGCCCCAGGACGGGACGTCGAGATACCCCATCAGCCACCAGACGACCGACTGGACCTTGCCCGGGTCAGCGAGCGCCTCGATCAGCATGATGCAGGCTCCCGCGATCGAGTTGACCACCACGCCCGCGAGGAGGATCGACGCCCCACCCGAGCGACCGGCGCGCACGAGCGCCCAAACGACGACCGTGGCTGCGGCGCCTCCGACGAAAGCGACCGCCGGAACGCCGGCGGCACCCAGCAGCCCGAGACCGCCGAGGCCGAGGGCGGTCGCGATCGTGGCCCCCAGCGCAGCTCCGCCGGAGACTCCGAGGACGTACGGCTCGGCCAGCGGGTTGCGCAGCACCGTCTGAAAAGCCGCGCCGACGGCGGCAAGCCCCGCTCCGGTGGCGACACCGAGCAGCACGCGGGGGAGCCGATACCCCACGATGACGTCGCGGGCGAGGGTGCCGCCGGCGAAGAGGTCCGCGAGCGAGGCGGTTCCGCTGCCGAATGCGACGCCCAGGGCAATCGCGACGACGAGGGCGGCGGCGCAGAGGGTGAGCGCGACGGATCTACGCACAGCGGCGGATCACGGAGCTCAAGGCTGGTTGCGCTCGTGGAGAATGCGCAGACCGACCAGGGTGAGGATGTCGTCGACTTCGACGATCGTCTTCGACAGAGGGGCGATGAGCGGCGCGAGCCCGCCGGTGGCGATCACGGCGCAGGGGTAGTCGAGCTCGGCCTTCAGTCGCTCGACGATACCGTCCACGAGACCCACGTACCCGTAGACGATGCCGGATTGCATCGCGTGGACGGTGTTCTTGCCCACGACCCTGGGCGGCCGGACGATCTCGACGCGCGGCAGCTTGGCCGCCCGTGCGAAGAGCGCGTCGGCGCTGATCTGCAGGCCAGGGGCGAGGACGCCCCCGAGGTATTCGCCCTTGGGGGTGACGCAGTCGAAGTTGGTCGACGTTCCGAAGTCCACCACGATGACGCCCCCCTTGGCCTTGTCGTAACCCGCCACCGCGTCCGCAATGCGGTCGGCACCCACCTCGCGCGGGTTCTCGATGAGGATCGCCATCCCCGTGCGGATCCCGGGGCCGACGATCATCGCGTCGCGGGCGAAGACGCGCCTCACGAGCCCGACCATCGGCTCGGTCAGCGACGGGACGACGCACGCGAGGATCGCGGCATGCACGCTCTGGCGGTCGACCGAGTGCATGTCGAGAAGCGCCCGAAGTTGCACGGCATACTCGTCGGCGGTGCGCCCGCGCGCGCTCTCGACACGAAACTGGTGCCGGAGGCGACTCTCCTGGAAAAGGCCGTAGACGATGTTCGTGTTGCCCACGTCGATCGTGAGGAGCATGGGCTCACTCTTACTCCTCTACGCGCGCCGCGGGCACCGAAGAAGGCCCCACGGTCCCTTTCGTCACCGCGCCTGCATCCACAAGAGCACGCGCTCGAGGCCCCGCCGCCAGAGCCGCCTCGGCCACGGCGTGCCGTATTCGCGCGCGCCCACTCCGTCCGCGCGCACTCCGGCGCGCCGGAAGAGCGCAAGGGCGCGCGGCAGGTGCCACTCGCAGCTCACGACCGCGGCGGCGTGGATGCCCCTTCGAGCCAGCGCTTCGGCCGCGAAGCGCGCGTTGTCGCGGGTCGTGAGCGAACAGCGCTCGCGAACAATCGCTCGCTCCGGCACGTTGCGCCGCGCAAGCTCGCTCGCCATCACGTCGGCCTCGACCAACCCACCCCAGTGGCGCCCGCCGCTGGCGACGACGATCGTATGCTCCCCCCCGCGCTGCGCGTACGCGAGAGCGGTGGCGTCGATGCGCCGCGCAAGCGCGCTCCGCCGGCAGATGCGGCCGCCGTCGTCGAGGCGCACCGAGCACCCGAGCACGACGATGGCATCGAACGGCGGCGGAAAGGGGCGCGGCGCCACGCGGACAAGGAATACCCTTCCCCGGTCTGGCGAGGTAGCCTCCCAAGACGGTAGAGGGCGCGAAGCGGGTCTCAGGGAGCGACCGACGAGGATGCAGATCACTTTTTGGGGAGTCCGCGGCAGTATCCCGACGCCGGGGCCAAGCACCGTCGCGATCGGAGGCAATACGAGCTGCGTCGAAGTTCGGGCCGGAAGGGCCATCCTCATCTTCGACGGCGGCACGGGCCTGCGGCTCCTCGGCAAGAAGCTCTTGGACGAGATGCCGCTCGACGCGCACATGTTCTTCAGCCACGTGCACTGGGATCACATCCAGGGATTTCCGTTCTTCGAGCCGGCGTTCGTCGCGGGGAACGTGTTCCACCTCTACGGGGGCAACAACGTCTCGCGCACGCTGGGAGAGACGCTGGCCGGTCAGATGGACCACCCGAACTTTCCCGTCCACTTGAAGACGATGGGCGCGAAGATGGTGTTTCGCGACTTGGTCGAGGGCGAGACGGTCGAGATCGACGACGGCCTGGGGGGCCGCGTGTCCGTGCGCAACGCGCGCGGCAATCACCCTCAGGGGGTCTATGCGTTCCGAGTCGAACACATGGGCAAGGCGATCGTCTACGCGACGGATACCGAGCACTACGAAGGCCGCGTCGACGACAAGCTCTTGGGGCTCGCGCGGGGCGCCGAGGTGCTGATCTACGACGCGCAGTACACGCCGGAGGAGTACGACGGAGCCGCCGGAGTCGGCGGGTCGAAGAAGGGTTGGGGGCACAGCACCTTCGAAGAGGGGGCCAAGCTCGCGAAGATGGCCGGCGTGCAGCGCATGGTGCTCTTTCATCACGACCCAGTTCAGGACGACGCGGCGGTGCGCGACAAGGAGGCTCGTGCGCGCGCCCTCTTTCCCGACGTGGTCGCGGCGCACGAGGGGCTGACGATTGCGTGCTAGCCCTGCCTGTCACAGGCGATGGGGAGAGAACTGTCGGGCACGTCAGAGAGTCCCCCGGCGCCGGTGAGAAATCCGCGCTAACCCGTCGCTATGACCGATATCGCCCTCGTAACGGGCGCGGCCGGCGCGCTGGGCGCCGAAGTCGCTCGCACTCTCTTTTCGCGTGGCAGAAAGATCGTTCTGGTCGACTCCGAGCGCGGCAAAGAACGGCTGGCCGCGCTCGCCGCGACGCTGGGCGGCGCGAGCGTCATCGCGGGAGACATCGCGGCCGAAGAAACCTGGCGGACCGGGCTTCCCCGCGTCGCGCAAGAGCTCGGGGGTGCGCCGACGCTGGCGGCGCTCATCGCCGGCGCGTGGCGAGGCGGAAAACCGCTGCACGAGGAGCCGAACGACGACGTGTGGCGCACGATGATGAGCGCCAACCTCGACACGGTGTACCGTTCTCTTCGCGCGCTCCTCCCCGCGATGGTCGCCGCGCGGCGCGGGAGCATCGTCGTCGTCGGGTCGCGCGCCGCAGAGCAGCCCTGGACCAGCGCGAACGCGGCCGCATACGCGGCGTCGAAGGCCGCCGTCGTGGCGCTCGCGCGCGCGGTCGCCGTCGAAGTCATGGGACACGGCGTCCGGGTCAACGCCGTCCTGCCGAGCACGATGGACACGCCGGCCAACCGAGCCGCGATGCCCAAGGCCGACGCGAGCACGTGGGTCACGCTGCCGTCGGCCGCCGGGGTCGTGGCGTTTCTCTTGGGCGACGAGGCGCGCGACGTCTCGGGGGCCGCCCTTCCGGTGTACGGCAGAGCATGAGACGTGCTAGTCGCGGCTCGTGATCCCTCGTTACACACCTGCCGATTTTGCGGCGCTATGGTCTCAGGCGCGCCGTTTCGACGTCTGGTTCGACGTGGAGCTCGCCGCCTGCGAGGCGATGGAGGAGGCCGGATTCGTCCCGCGGGGGACGGCGGCGGCCATCCGGGGCAAGGCGCTGGTTCTGAACCCCGCGCGCATCGACGAGATCGAGCGCACGACGAAGCACGACGTCATCGCGTTCCTGGCGCACGTCGAAGAGCTCGCGGGCGCCGACGCCCGATGGCTCCACCGGGGGATGACGTCGAGCGACGTCCTCGACACGTCGCTGGCCATCCTTCTGCGCGACGCAGCGGACAGGCTCGTCTCCCGTTGCGACCGCCTCTTGGCCGCGCTGGCCAAGCGGGCGCGCGAGCACGCCAGGACGCCGATGATCGGCCGCAGCCATGGTATCTTCGCCGAGCCGATCACCTTCGGGATGGCGATCGCCGGGCACCACGCGGAGATCGCGAGAGGCCGGGCGCGGCTCGAAGCGGCGCGACGCGAGATCGCGGTCGGCAAGATCGCAGGGGCCGTAGGGTCGTACGCCCATCTGACGCCCGAGATCGAGCGGCGCGCGCTGGCGTCGCTCGGATTGCAGCCGGAGACCGTCGCGACGCAAGTCGTCGCCCGTGACCGCCACGCCGCTTACTTCGCGGCCCTCGCGCTCGTCGCCGCCGGGATCGAGCGCCTCGCCACGAGCGTGCGCCATTGGCAGCGGAGCGAAGTGGGAGAAGCCGAAGAGGCGTTCAGCCCCGGCCAGAAGGGGTCGAGCGCGATGCCGCACAAGCGCAACCCCATCCTCAGCGAGAACCTGTGCGGGCTGGCGCGCGTCGTGCGGGGAGCCGTGGTACCCGCGCTCGAAAACGTGGCGCTCTGGCACGAGCGCGACATCTCGCATTCGTCCGTCGAGCGGATGATCGCCCCGGACGCCACGTCGACGCTGGCGTTCATGCTCGACCGCGCCGCCGACCTCGTCGACGGGCTCGTCGTGTACCCCGAGAACATGAAGAAAAACCTCGACCGCGCCGCCGAGCTCTACTTCAGCGAGGCCGTCCTGCTTGCGCTGGTCGAGGCCGGAATCGCGCGCCAAGAGGCCTATCTGCTGGTGCAGCGAAACGCGATGCGCGCTTGGCACGGCGAGGGTCGATTCCGGGATCTGTTGGGGCAAGACCCCGAGGTGAGCGAGAAGCTGAACGCCGGCAGGCTGGACGAGCTCTTCGACCTCGATCACGCGCTCGCGCACGTGCCTGCGATCCTGGAGCGCGCGCTCGGGAAGTAGCTCATCCTCGCTCCAGCGAGCCGGTAGAACGTCGCGCCGCGGTGCGCCCGAACACGCGCCGGATCCACGCGCGCGCGATGAGCCCGGCCACGACGGGCACATGGCGCAGCCCGAGGCGGCTCACTTCGTCGGCGTACACGGGACGGACCGGTGCCTCGGCGATGCGCATCCGGCGGAGCGCGAGCTGCGACAAGAGGTCGTTCGGGTAACCGTAGCGCGCCCACAGCTCGTCGAGCTCGAGGCTCGCGCAGGCCTCCCCCGCGATCGCAGTGTAGCCGCACTGGCTGTCGGAGACCGGGATCCCAATCGCGCGCGACGTCGCCCATGAGAGGACGATGCCGCCGGCCAGGCGCGCGATCGGCATCGCGCGGGCGATGTCCCTCGCGCCGAAGCGATTGCCTTTGACGTAGTCGGCCTCGCCGCGTGCGACCGGGCTCACGATCGACGGCAGGTCACCCGGGTCCATTTGGCCGTCGCCCGCCATCACGACGAACACGTCGCGCGCACCGGGCGCGATCGCGCCCGCGCGCTTGTACCCCTCCGCGATCGCGGCGCCCACTCCGCGGTTGACGTCGTGCCGCAGGACTTCGACGCGCAAGTCACCGACGGCGCGGGCGGCCTCGGCCGTTCCGTCGCGGCTCGCGTCGTCGACCACCACGATCGCGTCGACCCATGCGGGCATGCCGCGCAGCACCCGCCCGATACGCGGCGCCTCGTTCCACGCGGGGACGACGACGACGACCCGCGAGCGCATCCACATGGTATGCCCTTCTACTCGAAGGATGCTTCGCTGGCCGCTCGTCCTCCTCGCGGTCGCCGCGGGCCTCGTCATTTGGGCAGGCCAAAGGGCGACTTCGCGTCAGCAGTTCCCGCCCGACACCACCCCGGAGGGCGCGTACGCGCGGGTCGCCCTGAGCGTGGCCGAACGCCGCTATCGCGACGTCTTCCCGTACCTCGAGACCGAGGCGCAGTGGGCGGCGTTCACGATCCGCGATTTGCGCAAGAAGTCCTGCGAACGCCTCCGAGCGAGCTATCCGCCGGCCGAGCGTCAGGGGCTGCTCGACGCCTGGCACGACGAAGCCGAGGCGCCCGACGGACCGGACGTGTTCGCCCTCTTCGCCGTTCACCGGCAGTGGGCGGCTCGCCTCGAGCGCGACCTCTCCGGGGTTGCGCGGGTGGACATCGAAGGCGAGCGCGCGACCGTCATCACCGCGCGCGGTACGCGCTATCCGTTTCGTCGGCGCGACAACGGGATCTGGGGGCTGACGGTGTTCACCGCCGAGCTGCAAGCAGAGGCGGAACGCGCCGCGCGCGATCTCGACGTCGTGCAGCGCGCGGCCGCGGATTACGACCGCGTCAACGCGGGTGAGCTCGACGCGGGGCGTTCGCGGCCCACGCGCGACAACGACTAGCGGACCTTCTTCTTCATGTCTTCCCAGGAGCGTCCGCTGGGCTGCCCGGCGCCGCTGGGCAGGCCCACGCGCGACCAGCCGGGCTCGCTGACGTCGCCGAACGGGCCGCGCGCGCCGTCCCAGCCGGCGCGCTGGTCGAGGACGCTCGTGAACCCATCGGCGAGCAGCATCTGCGCCGCGCGAAGCGAGCGCCCGCCGGCCTTGCACCCGACGACGATCTTCGCGTCTTTCGCGAATGCCGCGGTCATCACCCGCATGAAGTCGGCGTTGGGGGACATGCCTCCACCGGCCGCGAGCATGAGAGGGACGTTGACGGCGCCCTGGGGGTGTCCAGACTCGAACTCTTCGGTGGTCCGGACGTCGACGTACGTCCAGCCTTCGGCGAGCTTTTCACTCGCTTCCTTGGGGGAGATGCGTGTGGGGCCATTCATGAGCCATCGTTTAGCCCGGAATGGGAACTTATCGAGTGCCTCCGCTCGAGCTCTGCTGCACGAGGCAACCGCAGTGAGGGCGCGCTATGCGCGAGCGGGCGGTGCTCGACGGCGGTGCGCTAGAGGGCGTCGAGCGCCAGCTTCCGCCCGGGAACGGCGCTTGTCACGAGCACCGCGCCGCTCGCTCGCATCCCCTGCAACTGCAGCGACATTGTCGCCAAGTCGAAGACCAGGCCCCAGGGGAAACGCTCGTCGCCGCCGACGATCATCGGCGACGCGCTGCACCCATTGGCCTGCCTGCGCACCGCCTCGGTGCCCAACGTCATGTCCGGTCCGGCCATGCCTTTGACGACGCGCTTCGCGGTACCGCCGCCCGCCGGCCACACGTCGATGGCGGCATCTTTCGCGATCCACGCGACGGTCGCGCAATCGGGAACGCCCGCGGGAAAAGCGAGCGCGAGCTTCTGCGTGGTTCCGTCGCGCGCCTCGGTCTTCACGGTCACGCCGCTCGCCTTCGCCCGTCGAAGCGCGGACACGACCGCGGCGACGTACGAAGGTCTGGCGTTGCGCATCGCGACCACGTCGATCGCTTGCCCCGCGATCGCCGGCCGCCCGGTGACGAACACCGCGATCTTGTCGGCCAGCCCTTGCTCGCCGGTCGTGGGCACGCGGTCGGCGCCGATCGCCACGCTCGAACTGTCGACGATGATCTCCGGCGCCGAGGGAGGCTCGGGGGGGGCGGCGACCGGGGGGGGGGGGGGGGGAGCCTGTACCGTGTCGAGCAGGGGTTCGACTTTGCTCGGCTGGCTGTCGCACGCGCCTGCGAAAACGCAGGCCCACAGCACCCATGCGAACTGGGCACTGCGAACGATGAAACGGGGATGGGCGGCGGTCATTGGCACGCGGCGGCGGGGCATACTCGCCCGAAAGGGCCAGTCGCAGCAATCGCCATGCGGCGCCGCCTTCGCGTGCGCCTTGCGATCCGGTACCCTTCTCGTCGGACAGTCATGACCTACGCGCCTCGCCAGTCCGACGCGCCGTCGATGGTCGGAACTCTGATCGCCGGCAAATACCGAGTCCTGCGGATCATCGGGAGCGGCGGCATGGGCACGGTATGGGAGGGGGTGCACGCGACCCTCGGCACGCGCGTCGCCATCAAGCTCATCAAACCCCAGTTTGCCCAGCAGCGCGAGGCGCGTGCACGCTTCGAAATCGAGGCCCGAGCCGCCGCCAAGCTCCAGAGCAAGCACGCCGCGCACGTCTACGACTATGGGGTGAGCCCCGAAGGACTGCCCTACATCGTGATGGAGTTCTTGGAGGGAGCGTCGCTGTCGGACGCGATTGTGGCGCGGGGAACGCTGCCGGCGGTCGAAGTCGCGCGGATCATCGCGCAGGCGGCGCGCGCGCTGTCGAAGGCCCACGCGGCGGGGATCGTCCACCGCGATCTCAAGCCGGACAACATCTTTCTCGCGCGCACCGACGAACCGCTCGACGGGCTGCCCTACGTGGTCAAGCTCGTCGATTTCGGAATCGCCAAGATGTTCGAAGAGCAGTCCACCCCCGGCGAATCAGGGCGTGCGATGGGCGGACCGACCCGCGAGGGGACGGTGATCGGGACACCCAACTTCATGGCCCCCGAGCAGCTCGCGATCGGCGGCGCCCCGGGTCCGCTGACCGACCTGTGGTCCCTGGGGGCGTGCACGTTCGCGGCGATGACCGGAAGGCTGCCGTTCGAAGGGGACGTGCTCGGCGACATCGTGCTCAAGGTGTGCGCCGCGCCGATGCCCGCTCCGTCCCAGGTCAACCGCAACGTCCCGGCGGGGTTCGACGCCTGGTTCGCGCGCGCGTGCTCGCGTGACCCCTCGAAGCGATTCCAGACGCCCGAAGAGCTCGCGCAGGCGCTGGCCGGGGTGAGCGGGCTCGAGCGCATCCGCATGGCGACACTCGACGAGGACCAGATTCAGTACGTGATGCGCACCCAGGCGGGCGCAGCCCCCACCGAGAGCCTGCCCGTACCCCCGTCGATGTCGCCGCGCGTGGCGCTGCTTGCCGGACTGGTGCTCGGCATCGCGATGATGGTCGCCGTCCTCGGCTTCGTGGCATGGCGCGAGCGAGCAGCGGCGGGCGGAGGACCGGTGCCGTCGATCTCCGCCGGGCGCGCGACCCCATGAGGCGAACCCCCGCGATCGCCCTCTCGGCGATCGCCGGGTGCGCCGCCGCCGGCGCGCTCACGGCGGTGCGCGCGTCGGACCACCTCGACGGGCCGCGCTCGGTCGCCGATCCACAAGCGGACATCACCGATGTCTTTGCCTTCACGAGCCCGGAGACCCCGGGGCACGTCGTGATGGCGATGACGGTCGCGCCGTACGCGTCCTTGTCGGCGCAGTTCGCCACCGGGGTCGATTACGTCTTTCGCGTTCGGCGCGTGGCGGCGCCCCAACCCCTGACCTTTGGCACGACGCCGCTCGATGTCACGTGTGACTTCGATGGCGGCGACGGCGGTGCCCAGACGATGACCTGCGTCGGGCCCGCCGGCGCCCAGGCGACCGCGCCTGTCGGCGTGACGACGGCCGCGGACCCGCACGCCGCGATGCGCGTGTTCGCGGGAAGGCGGGCGGATCCTGCCTTTTTCGATCGACAAGGAGCACTCGCCACGGTGCAGAGCGGGCGGACGGCCTTCACGGGGCAGAACGCGTTTGCCGGAGCCGACGTGCTCGCGATCGTCGTGGAGCTGGATGCGGCCGCGATCGGCGGTCCCGGCGCGCCGCTGCCCACCCTGGCGGTGGCGGCAGAGACCGTGCGGCGAGCGGCCCGATGAGGGCGGTTCTCGTGATCGCGTTGGCCAGCCTCTGCCCGACGGCGCTCGGATGTCGTACCGGCACGGCGGCCGTGGACCAGGACGCGAACGTCTCCCCACCTTCGGGCGACGCGGCGCCGGCCGACGCCATGGCCGAAGCGGGCGGCGGATCCAATCGGCTTGGACAGGTCGACCGCGCCGGGCGGCCGCTCGTGGCTGTCCTCATGGTCCCGCCGTCGCTCGCCGACGACTACAACGCGGCGTCGACGTTCGATGCGCCTCTGTCGCGCACGCTCCAGGACGCCCTTTCGTCCCGCCTCCAGGCGCTCGACACGCTCGAGATGGGCGACGGCGGGCAAGACCCGGTCGACTGGCCCGTCGCGGCGGGAGCCCATCCGCTCGTGTCGATGCTGGCGACGGACGTGCTCTTGGTCGACACGGGCCTCTCTTGCGCGACGGCCGACGGCGGATTCGCGGCGAGTTACCTCGACATCGAGCGCGAGATCTTCCCGGACATCTTCGACTCCGGTGCCGTCCACACCACGTGCGGAGGTCGCACGCCAAGTGACCCGGTCGTGGATACGACTTTGACGCTCCTCGTCACACGAGGCCGAGCCGGCGCGCCCCCCGTTGCCCAGGGAGTCGCAGGACCGGCAAGACCGCCGACCACGTCGTTTCCGTACTTGGCGTCCCCCTACGCGAACTGAGCTCCCGCGACAGGGTATCCAGGAGCCCGGGGGAAGCTGGACTTTGGGGCGCTGTCCTACGCGGCCATCCGCCGGCGCAGCTCGACGCGCATTTCGTCGAAGCTCGGGGGAAGCTTCCCGCACGCCCGGCACATGAGGAAAAACGCGTGGTGGACCTCGGCCTCGTCGGGCGGGGCAATCGACCCGTCGAGACGGTTTCTGTCCCAGGCGAGCGCGTAGGCCGCATTGAGCTCGTCGCCGCCGGCGTGCTCGAGGTATGCCGCAGCCTCGTCGGGCGAAACGGTTTCGAGGCTGCTGATGCTCGGCTTCCTTTTCATGCACCCCGTTCCTTCGCCGCCAACCGGCGGCGCCAGCGCTGCGCGATTCGTCTTCGATTGGCTGATCCTCGCGGCTACCGCGCGGCCCCGAACGAACGGGTATACGAGCGCGAGCGCGACTCCGGCACTGAAGCCCGGCGGGGCACGATCGGCCTGGACCACGTCCACCTGCCGGGCCTGCTGGCCGGGGTCGACCGCGAGGGGGTTCGCGACGAGGTGGGGGGTGCCGCGCGCGTGGGATTCGTAGGCCGAGTGGCTCCGACGCCCTTCGCGCCGGCTACTTGCTATCACTCGTCGGATGACCGAATCCGGCATCTCTTCCGTTCGGGCGGTACAAGCCGCCAGACACCTTTCACTCTAGCCTCAGCCCTTCCTGCCAGCCACGTTTTTCTTGGCCCTCCGCCTCGTTTTCACCGAGCTGGTGCACGGCGGTCACGTCGTGGCGGAGAGAGCGTCCTTTCACGACGAGCAAGCGCTTCACCTCGAGAAGCTCGCCATCGCCTCTCCTTCGCCACGGATCGCGATTGAGAGGCTCTGGACCTCGATCCATCCACTCCGAATCGCGATTGAGAGGCTCTGGACCTCGATCCATCCACTCCGAATCGCGATTGAGAAGCTCTGGACCTCGATCCATCCACTCCGGATCGCGGTCGAGAGGCTCATGACCTCGATCCATCCACTCCGAATCGCGATTGAGAAGCTCTGGACCTCGATCCATCCACTCCGAATCGCGATTGAGAAGCTCAGGACCTCGACCCATCCGCTCCGGATCGCGATTGAGAAGCTCAGGACCTCGACCCATCCGCTCCGGACCGCGGTCGAGAGGCTCATGACCTCGATCCATCCGCTCCGAATCGCGATTGAGAAGCTCACGACCTCGGCCCATCCGCTCTGGATCGCGATTCAGACGCTCTCGACCGCGATTACGAAGCTCATGACCGCATCCGATTCGCCGTCGGTCGCGATCGAGAAGCTCAGGATCGAGTCCTATCCGCCCTCCTTCGCGATCCCGAGGCTCTGAATCGCGGCTCGGACGCTCACGACCGCGCTTCTTGCCCTCTAAATCGCCCGTTGTTGGCTCGTTGGCACGTCCCATCCGCCACGGAGCGAGATCCGGAAGCTCGGGGCCGCATCCTCGTTGTTCTCGGTCGCGGCCCCAAGGCGCGAGGGTGCGTCTTGTCCCATACGGACCACGGGTCGGAAGCCGATGGGAGCGTCGAGTCTGCTCCGAATCGCAATTCGAGAGCTCATGAGCGCGTCTTATCCGCCCCGAATCGCCATTCTGAATCTTCGTGACCGCGTCGTGTTGCCGCCGGAGCACGTTTCGAACCGTCGGGAGCGCGCCTCGTCGGGTCTGAATCGCCCTCGACGGCTCACCTAGCCGCCCTTTGGGCGGAATGGCGCCACGACGTCGCTTGTCGAGCCGTCCGGATCGCCCGGGACCCGCCCGCCGCAGCCGCTGGTAGGCTAGAGATCGAGCCAGCGTACCATCGCGCTTCCGGCATGCTGCGCGTAGTCGATGCGCAATTGCCAGTCGACCTCGCTGCCGGGCATGGCGCCGTTGACCGCGCCCGGGTCGGCGAAAAGATGCTTTGGGCCGGGGCGAAACTGCTGGCGCAGGAGCAACGCAAGCGAACGACGGATCTGGCCCTCGAGGGCGGCGAGCTCGTCTGGCGCGACCCCGGCGTGCCGCGCCGCTTCGAGCGTGGCGATCGCCGCTTCGGTGCGACTGCCCGCCGGAGTGAGACGAGGCGTCACGAGCGGGCCGAACCCATAGGCCCCGTCGCCGTCGAACGGCGTGTCCCCCGGTCCGTATTGAAGCTTGCGACAGAACGCTTGCCAGCTCAGACAGAAATCGAGCGCCTTGCGGTTCGGGGCCGCTTCCCACAAGTCGTCCATCGCCTGGCAAGTCCAGTGCTCTTCGCCCCAGTAGTAACGGCTCCCGAAGAAGCTCCAGGCGCCACCGGCCAGGTGCGCGAGCGCGCGGCTCGCCGCGTCGAGGTCGCGCGGGTCTCCGAGAAGCGAATGGGCGCGCGACAGGGCGAGCGCGGCCTCCCCCGAGTAGTAGAGGAGCTGCACGTCGACGGGGCGGTTGGCATCGCGATCGTATTCGTGCATGAACTCGCCGTCCGGGCGCTGCTGCGCGCGCAAGAATGCGGTGAGCTCCGGCACGACGAGCTTGTAGCTGTGATCGAGGTGTGCCCGCGCGACTTCGACGAACGCGAGCACGGTGAGCGCCGTGGATCCGACGTCGACGCGCGAGCCCTCCCCGATGCAGCGATGCTCTCCGCAGGCGATCATCGCATGGTCACGCAAGTAACCGGCGGCACGCAGCGCCGCGTAGGCCGCGTTCGAATCGTGCGACAGCTCGGCGATCTGCGCGACGAAGTACGTCGCGCCCGCGTGTCGCGGCCAATCGTAGCCTCCCAGCGTGCGGTTGGTCGGCGCGTCGACCAGGTAGCGAAACCGGCCCTGCGCGTCGACTCCCCGCCCGAGATAGTGCCCCGCCGCGATCGCGGCGGCGCGAATGTCGCTGTCGGTCACGTTCTCGGCGGTGAATGCGCGCCGCGGGGGCTGGCCCGGTATCGTGCGCGCGACCCGAATGCGGCGTAACCGCGCGTGTTCGAGCAGGTCAGGCACGGTGATGCCAAGGCGCTCCGAGAGGAGCGCCAGCGCGATGGGCATGTCGAGCCCGATGGTGAGCTGCACGCCCGAGAGGGTCACGCCCTTGTCATAGGCCTGCTTGCTCAGAAGCTCGTCGGGCGTCACGTAGGCGGTGCGGTCGCCGACCGTCGCGCTGACGCCGTCGCGCCCGGGGAGAAACGACATCGCGAGCGCGACTTCGGGTTGTCGAACGACCGGGCCGTCGGCGACGACGCTTTCGTACACGAGCGTCGCTCCCGGGTGCGAAGCGAGCGCTTCGTCGATGCGCGGGCTCGGCTCGCCCGTGCGCGCGAGAACGGTCTGCGAGACAAGCACTCCCTCGCTCCAGACGCTGGCGATCACCGCGCGGGGGCGCGACTCGTCCACATCCAGCGCAAAGGCCCCGTGGACGACCGCGCATGCGATTGCCGTCCCAATGGCCCACCCGAGCAGCCACCGCGCGAGGGCACGCGGCGTCACGACCGCTCCGAAGGAGGCTGATCGCCCTTTGCGCGGGGCGCCAACCACAGGAGCTGCAGAATGGGCAGCCCGACCAAGTACGGGAGCGCGAGCGCCGCGGTGAGCGCGAGGACGATCGATCCGCCGCGGCCGACCGGTCCATAGACGCCGCCGAGCCAGCTCGCCGTCACCGCGAGGACGCTCACCGCGACGAGCCCGATGCCGAGCGCCACCGCCGCCGCCACGCGCGCGGCCCACGCCGCCCACACGGCGCCGGCAAAGAGACCGATCGCCGACACCACCTCGAGTCCCGCGAGCGCGGCGGCGACGCAATCGACCGGCCACCACCGGGCGGGAAGGCCCATGAACACCCCGAATACGATCAGTGCCGCGGTGAGCACGTCGATCGTTCCAAGAACCAAAGCGGTACGTCGCGGAAGCGTCATCTTCATGGTCGTTGCCCAAGCCATCGGCGCGCCCAGTGTGACAGCGCCTCGCGAAAATGGCGCGTTGAAAGCATCGTTCGGCCGCGCGCCCGCTCCTGGGTGCGCGTAGACCCGAGCACGAGCGCGAGGCTACGTCTCGACCGCCATCATCCGAGCCACACGCGCCGGCACCGGCACTTCGAGGGCCCCCCCGGCGCGCGCGATTCGCCCCTCGCCGATCGTATCGACGAGCGCTTCCACCCCCGCGAGCGACACGCGGGCGACTAGATCCGTCGATGTTGGATTCATGACGAATACGACGCGCGGGACCTCGTGGTCATCCTCGTGCACGGCGACGTGGGCGCCCGCCGGATCAACGGGCCACGTGGGCAGTCCGAGCTCGTCGATGCGGCGCGCTACGAGGGCGTCGGCCCGGGCCAAGTCATCGAGAGATTCGATCTCGAAGCCGCCGACGTCGGCCGGCCGGGCCAGCGGGCGCATCGAACCGTCGAGGTCCGGTATCGAGGGCCCCAGCGTCACCGTCACCCCCGACCTCTGGGCCGCGTGGAGGCTGTCGATGAAGTCGGGCTTCAGTCCGCCCGCGCTGGTGCAGACGATCCACTCGGCGCCCCTCGTGGAGTACTCCACGGTCTCGCCGCCCGCGTGGGCGAACGGCACCCCGCGGGCGTGCAGGGCCCGCTCGAATGCGCGGAGGTACGCCTCCGCGGCCATCGCCGGCGAGGCTCCGCGCCCGAAATCGCGCTCGAGGACGCTCTCCCGCCACCCTGCGCCGAGCACGTGAAAGAGCGCGGGGGTCACCGGGCCGAACGCATGGGCCGCCCGCGCCAGGCGGCGCAGCGCACGCGGGACGACGAGCCGCACGGGGGCCCGCCGGCGAAGCGTGTGCAGCTTCGTTCGCTGGATCGCCGCCATCAGGCGCGCGTACTGCGCGGCCCCGGCGCGCGGCTGCCCGTGCGAGTCGATGGGCGCGCCGATCCACCGGTCGCGCTCGACCGCCATGTACAAGCTGAAGCCGCGGAGCCCGTACGCCATGGCGCACATCAGCGTGTACATCGAGTCGCGCTCGTCGAGCGGCGCGAAGAACGGCGGGAACCCCGCTCCGACCTCCGCGCCGAAGGCCGGCCGCTCGCGGCCTTCGCAGCGAGTCGCGAGCTCGGTCGTTCGTCGCAAAATCGCCCAATGCTCGCCGGGCGTCGCGCGGTGGTAGTAGTCGAGGCCGATTAGGTCGATCGCCGCCATTTTCCCCGGGTTGAGCGGGGTGGCGCTCTCGCCGAGCGGTAGATTGTGCGTCGTCGGGACGCCACCCAAGCCGGCATCGGCGAGGTCCGCGGCCATGCGGTCCATCGCGCTCGACAAGAGCTGCTCGTGAAACTCCGTCCAGTCGACGTGGCGCGCGAGGTCGCGGAGCTCTTTGGCGTCGAAACGACGCGGCGGCTCGACGGTCGCGAACGCGAGTGTCTCGTCGGCCCACGCGCTGCGCAGCGCGCGCACGTGGCGATATTTCATGCGCAAGAAGGCGCGGAACGCGTGGAGCGCGTCCGGGTGGTAATCCTGATCGTAGACGCCGTCGCGGAAGTACAGCGCCCCTTCGTTGTCGACCTGAACGAGCACGATCGGCCCGTCGGGCCATCGCAATCGGGAGAGCCTCTTTCCGACGGCGCGGTACCATTGCGCAGTTTCTTCGAGGAACGCCTCGCTCGCATAGCTCGGCACCGGGAACGCCACCGGGACGATCGGAAGCATCACCGGATGACCACCCGGCGTGCGCGCTTGGCACTCGGGGTTCCAGACCACCCGCTCGGGCAATCCGAACAACGTGAGCTCCGCGTTGATGTGCGGACCGGGCCGGAGAACGCACTGCAGCCCGACTTCGTGCGCCAGCTCTAGAAATCGCACGATGTCGAGACGCGGGTCGGTTTCGCCGAAATCGTACTCCCCTCGCGCCGCTTCGTGGACTCCCCACGGGACGTACGTGTCGACGAGGCGCAGCCCCATCCCGCGCATCGCTTCGAGCCCGGAGCGCCACTCGTGCTGGGAGTGACGCCAGTAGTGCATCGCGCCCGCCCAAAGGGGCAGCACCTCGCCGTTGCCGAGATCGAGGCCGTGTGGGTGCAGCGACACGCGCTTCTCCGCGCCGGCGGCGGGAGACGAGTGACTCGGTCGAACCGTGCGTCGAGGCATTCGCGTGTCAGCGCAAGACCCTGGCGAGGAGATCGCCGAGGACCCGCATGTCGGGGTCGCCCTGCAAGCGCGAGAGGCTCGCCCGCACTTTGGCGATCGTCGGTTCGACGAACTTGAGAAACGAAGGGTTGCCCTTTACCCGGTCGATGAAGACGAACCGCCCCGCATCTTTGAGCTTGCGCTGCACTGTGACCAAGTCGAACTCGAGACCGATCGCCGCCCGCGCCGCAGAGTCGAGCGACCGGGCGCTGGCATAGTCGTCCAGCCGGGCCTGGACGAACGACGGCTCGAAGACCTGGTAGCTGTCGTTGAGGAGGGCCACGAGATCGTAGACGCGCGGGCCGAGCAGGGCGTCTTGAAAGTCGATCCAGCAGAGCCGCCCGTCCTCGCGCACCATGAGGTTACGCGACTGGAAGTCGCGATGAACGAACGTTCGCGGCCACCTCGCAATCCGCCTGGCGAGGCGCTCGGCGACGCCGACGAACACACCGCGGTCTTCGGGAGAAAGCACGATATCGCGCGCCTCGAGCGCCCACTCCCGGAAGTGATGAATCTCCCACGAGAGCAGCTCTTCGTCGAAGGCGCGCGAGGCGACGACGCTCCCCGCGGGCAGCCCCTCCAGCGCGGTCTGCGCCCTCGCGAGGTCGCGCACCGCACGCACGTACATCTCTTCGCGCCGATCGGGGTGCGCCATCAGAAAATTCGCGAGCGTTTGGTCTCCGAGGTCTTCGAGTAGGAGCCAACCGCGAGCGACGTCCTCGCCGTACAGGGCCGGCACGTCGACGCCGCGGGACGCCAAGAGGTCGCGCACTTCGAGAAACGGCCATCGCGCACCCCCGGCGCCCCGGTCCTTCGCGACCTCTTCTGGTTTTGCGCCGTCGGGGACGAACATCGCGACGGCGCTGCCCGAGCCCGCGGGCACCTTCACTCGAAAATAGCAGCGAGTCGACGCGCCCCCCGGCATCGGTTCGCACGCCAGCGGCGCGCCGGGGAACGCCCGTTCGATCATCGCCGCGAGGGGGGCGAAATCGAGCGTGTGGACCGGACGGGGCAGGGGCGGCACGGGTTGAAGGGACAAAGCGGCGGGGGAAGAGGTACCACTGGGACCGGATGGCAGCCAACCTCGGCAAGCTCGTCGCAGAAGTCGCTTCGGCTCTCGGGGCGGTGCTGGACCCGACGACGAGCGCGCAAATCGCGGTCTGGCTCGAGCGGCTAGAGGAGTGGAACACGCGCACGAATCTCACGGCGGCGCGCTCGGCGGAGGAGCTCGTGGATCTGATGCTCGCCGACGCCCTCGTCCTCGCGCGGCACGTCCCGCCCGGAGGCACGCTCGTCGACGTGGGGGCAGGCGCGGGGGCGCCGGGCCTCGCGCTCGCGCTCGTTCGCCACGACTTGCGCGTCACCCTCGTCGAGCCTCTCGGAAAGCGAGCGAGCTTTCTGCGCACCGTGATCGGCGCCGTGGATCGCCCCGACGTCGCGATCGAGCGTTCTCGCGGCGAAGACCTCTCCGCCCGCCAGCCCTGGGACGGGGCGGTGTCGCGCGCGACTCTCCCTCCCGCGGCGTGGCTCGACCTGGGGACGCGCCTCGTCGCTCCGGGCGGCGCAATCTGGGTGCTCGTGGCCAACGAAGGCGCGCCTACCCACGCGCGGGCCGCGATCGAGAGCGATCAGGCGTACCTGTGGCCGCTGACCGGCGCGGCACGCAGGCTCCTCCGCTATCGGACCTTCTGCTAGGAGTTCGCGCGCATGCTCCGCCGAGCGTCTCCCGCCGACGTGCTTTTCGCAGCCGTGGTGGTCGCGTTGACGGCGATGGCGGCGCGTGTGTGGTGGCTCTCGGACATCGTACCGGGGCAGGACTATCCGCAGTTTCTCGTCTTCGTTCGAGCGGCGCGAGACATCGGCGACCCCGCATCGCCTTTTCACGGTAGCTACACAGCCGCCCCGTGGTTCACGCCGACCGGCCTGCCGGTCCATTTCACCAGCTTCCTGTCGCTCCTATGCGGGCATTCGATCGAGTCGGCGGGAAAGCTGCTCTTGACGCTTCAAAACGTCGGCCTCGTCGCCGCGAGCCTTCTTCTCCTGAAGACGCTCGGACGCCCGAGCTCGGCCGTCGTGCTGCTCTTTCCGTTGATTCATTCGGTCTGGACCGTCGTCGGGGGATTCGCGGCCTATTCGACGGCCCTGCCGCTCGTCGTCCTCGGCTGGGCGCTCACCGTGCGGTGGGTTCGCCGCCAAGACGTACGCTCGGGAGTCGCGCTCGCGACGTGCCTGTGCGTGACGCTGCTCTGGCACGGCATCGCGTACTCGCAGCTCGGGCTCGGGTTTGCCGTGCTCTGGGCGTCGTGGCGCGCCCCGTCGGTACGCGCGAGGTTGGTCGGCGCCGTGCCCGCCCTGCCGTCCCTCGTGCAATACGCGGTTTGGATGCGGAGCACGTTCGTGGAAAAGGTGACCCACGACGATACGTCGTGGCTGCCGCCTTGGAGCGCGGCGGACTCGCTGATCGATTCCTTCTGGGCCTCCGTTCCCCATTCCACCGCCCGCGCGCTCTTTCTGGCGATGCTCGTCGGTGCCGGACTGTCCATCTGCGCAACGAACCTGGGCGCCACCGGTCCGGGCGCGCGGCTATGGAGGTTCCGCAATCCGTTCCTGATCGTCTCTGCGGTCTACCTCGCCGGGTACTTCGTGCTTCCCATCACGATGAACGGGGTAGCCGGGTTCTCGAACCGCTTCTCGTACGTGGCGGCGCTGGCGTTCGTCTTCGCCTGGAACCTCCCCTCCGACCGGGTGCCGCGCGGGGTCGTCCTCGCCGCCGTGATCTCGTTTTCTGCCTGGTGCCTCGACGACATCGCCCAACGGTTTCACGAATTTCATGCGGCGACTCGAGGGGCCTCCGAGCTCATGAACCGCCTCGGCGCCGGCGAGAGCCTCTATTACTATCCGGGCGGCGATCGAGGATTTTCGCCCGCCTTCGGGCCGGGCAACAAAGCGATGATCGAGCTCGAGCAGTTCGCGACGGCAAGACGCGGCGGCCTGCCCAACTCGTCGTTCGCCGGCTACGGGTACACGTACGTGCGTTACGTGAACGGCCAAAACCCCATGCCTGGGCTGTACGGTCCGCCGGCCTGGAGTCAGGAAATGACGCGATTCGAGTACGTGCTCGTCCGGAGCCAGGACGCGCTCGCGGACCCGCGCTTTCGTCTGGTCGAGAGTCGGGTCGGCTGGACACTCTACGGCGTCTGCGGAAGCCGTCGATTCCCGACGTGCTCCTGAGGCCCCCCCAAACGCATGGTTGCCGCGAACGCATGCGAACGCCCCGGCGCCGGACACCCCGTGTCGCTTTCTTGGCCCGCGCGCCGTGGGTGTGCGAGCTGCTCGAAGGATGACCGGCACCCGTGGTTCCGAGCTGACGGCCGTTTGCAAGCTCGCCGAGGAGATGGCCAAGGGCCGAGGGGAGCGCGTGACGACCGGTCATCTCCTCGCCGCGATCGCCTCCGGCGCGGGAGTGGCGGCAGAGCTGCTCCACGAGCGACGACTGGACGCCGAGGTCTTGCTCAAGGCGGCCCGCATCTTGACCGACGACCACACGGACGCGGTGTCGCGGACGATGCAGCGAGCGCGAGAGCTGGCGGCCAGGTCGCCCAATCGCGAATCGAGTGCGATTCACCTCCTCTTCGCGCTGTGCCAAGAGCGAACGACGGCGGCCTTCCGGGCGATCGCGCAGTGCGGCTCCGACGTGACCAAGCTTCGGACGGCCGCGATGCAGGCCGCGATGGGCATCGTCGGCGCACGCCGCATTCCCAAGGCAACGCAGTTGTCCCTGCCGCCGAGTCAGGCTCCCTCTCGCCCGAGCAGCGCGCGCGCAGCCGCAGAGCAGTCGGCGCAACCGGCTCCCCGGAAGCCGACCGCGGCCCCCGCCACGGCGCTTCGTCCCAAGCGGTATCGCCCGCCCTCGCCAGCGACTGCACCCACGGACCGCGTGCAGGCATTCGCGCTCAGCCCGAAACACTTTCCGGCGCTGACCGCGCTCGGTAGGAATCTCACGCTCGCCGCCGCGCACGGGGAGCTCGACCCCGTCTTCGGCCGCGAAATCGAGATCGAGCGCACGCTCGACGTGCTGGCCAAGCGCCACGCCAATTGCCCCTGCCTCGTCGGCCCCGCGGGTGTGGGAAAGACGAGCATCGTGCGCGGCCTCGCACAGCGCATCGCGGACGGGAGCGACGTGGCGATGCTCGACGATCGCATCGTCATCGAGATCGACTCCGCCGCGCTCCTGGCGGGAACCGGCCTCCGTGGAGCCCTGGCGGAGCGCATGGCCCAGATCAAGGCCGAAGTGGCGCGGACGGAGGGGCGCGTCGTCCTCTTCTTCGACGAGGTGCACGCGGTGCTGGCGAGTGACGACGAAGCGGCCGCCGAGCTGAAGGCGGCGCTCGCTCGCGGGGAGATTGCGTGCATCGGCGCCACGACGCCGGAGGACCACAAGCGGGTCATCGCTCCGGACGCGGCGCTCGCTCGCCGCATGACCGTCATCGACGTCGTCGAGCTGGCCCCGGACGAGGCGATGCGCGCCCTCGAGCGCGTGGCTCCCGCGTTCGAGCGTCACCATCGCGTGCACTTCGAGCCCGGCGCGATCGCCGCGGCCGTGACCTGGAGCGCGCGGTACGTCCCCGAGCGGCCTCTCCCCGACAAAGCGGTCGGCGTGCTGGACCTCGCGGGTGCGCGCGCGAGGCGCCGCGGCGAGGACAACGTCGGGCGGGCGCAGGTGGCCGACGTATTGACCGAAATGACCGGCGTGCCGGTCGAGCGCCTGCTGGAAACCGACGGCGCCCGAATGTTGCGTCTCGAGGAGCTGCTCGCCGGCCGCGTCGTCGGTCATCACGAGGCGCTCGCGCGGATCGCCCACGTCCTGCGGCGCAACGCGAGCGGCTTCCGGTCGCAGCGCCCGATCGGATCGTTTCTCTTGCTGGGTCCGACGGGCGTCGGCAAGACGGAGACCGCCAAGGCCATCGCCGAATCCCTCTTTCATTCGCCGCACGCGATGACCCGCCTCGATCTCTCGGAGTACGCGGAGGGGCACGCCATCGCCCGCCTCGTCGGCGCTCCGCCCGGGTACATCGGGCACGAAGCCGGGGGTCAGCTCACCGAGGCAGTGAGACGGCGGCCGTACCAGGTACTGCTCCTCGACGAGATCGAGAAGGCCCACCGCGACGTTCTGGAAGCCTTTCTGCAGGTGTTCGACGAGGGGCGCATGACCGACGGGCGGGGGCGCACGGTGGACTTCACGAACGCGGTCGTCGTGATGACGTCCAACCTCGGTGCCGAAGTCGCGCTGCCCGCGGCCGCGCGCGGGCGCATCGGGTTCGGCGCCCGCGACGGCGCCGACACGAGTGCCTACGAAGTCGCCCTGTGCGCGGCCGCGCGGAGCGCCCTACCGCCGGAGTTCTACAACCGGATCGACGAAGTGCTCGCGTTCTCGCCGCTCCGCCGGGCGGACGTGGCCGAGGTCGCGCGGCGAATGCTGCGCGCCCTGGGTGACGAGCTCGAGAGCGCGCGGGGGGTGGCGCTGGACGTGAGCGACGCCGCGGTCGAAGCGCTCCTCGATGGCGGTGGCTTCGACGCCGAGCTCGGCGCCCGCCCGATGCGCCGCGCCATCGGTCGGATGGTCGAGGCCGCGATCGCCGAGATGATCCTCAAGGGGGAGCTCGAACGCGGCGACGTGGCAACCGTGGACGCCGAGGGCGGTCACGTGCAAGTCGACGCGGTGAGGCCGAGGGGAGCAAGGGCGACGGCCTGAGATTCGTTCAACACGAGTAGAAGCGGGGCGATTCTCGTCGAGCCCGAGCGAGGCCAAGGAGGCGAGCGAGGCGTACATCGTACGCCGCAGCGAGCCGACGCCGGCATCGCGAAGGGATCGGCGAGAATCGCCCCGCTTCTACGGCGGGGACTCGATCGCCCTCCGGTACCGCTCGCGCCGGGCCGTGTCCTTCAGAATTTCGTACGCCTCTTCGAGCACGCTCGCGATCTTGCGCACGTCGTCCGCGAGGTCGGTGACCTCGGGGGTAATCAGGCGCGACGGGTCGAACGCGCGACGCAGCTCGAGGAACGCACGCCGCACCTCGTATCCCGTCGCGTCGCGCGCAACCCCCAGCAGCGCGAAATAGTCGCCGTCCTCGACCAGCTGCATTCGAGCGCGCACACGCTCGCGCACCGCCTCCGCGTCGAGCGCCGCCACGTCCGGTGCGCTTGGCTCGTCGGCGCCACTCCCCGCATCGCTCGCCACGCGCATCACTTCGAGCACACCGAGTTGGGACAAGGCAAAGATCACCGTCGCCAGGTCGCCTTCCGGCGCCGCATCGAGCACGTCGCGAATCGGTCGACCGGCAGCCGCCTGCGCCTGAGCCAACTCCACCGGATCGAGCGCACACTCGCTGAGCAGCCGCATCTCGGCCCCCTCGCCGATGTGCGACCCGATACCTCCGAGCCGCTCGACCGCGTCGGCGGGGGGCACGATCCTCCGCACGACTTCGACGAACACGGCGGCCCCCGTCGACCCGCCGAAGACGCTCGGCTCGCCGCCGAGCCGACCGGATGGGTGCGGCTCGATCGCCAACCGCCCGCTGGTCGTCTGCAGCGCGCGGGCGAACAGCCATTCTGCGTGGGCGCGCAACGTCGGCCACATTTGGTCCTGCCGGATGTAACCGCGCGCCACGAGGGCGGCTCCAGCGTGGCGGCCGAACGGCGGAAATTTGGAGCCGAGGCGACGCACCGTCTCGCGCGGCAAGTCGCCCCGCACACCAAGAAAAGCGAGCAGCGACTCGTCTTCTGCCGTCGACGACGTCGTGACCACGTCCCCTTCGCGCAGCACGATGCGCCGCTCGGTGACGCGTTGACCCCCCTGCGGGGAAACCGCCGAGACGACGTCGTCGTGCGCTGCGATGCACAGCGAGCCGGTCGTGCGACCGGCGATGGCGCGGGCGACGACGCGCGTCGCGTCTCCTGCACCCAAGATCGCGGGGAACGGAGCGTCGGTCGCCAGCGCGGGGGGGTAGCCGTCGCGTGCATGGTGCGGCGCGCTCGCCGCTTCTCGCGCCCACCCGGACGACGGCGGCGCGCTCTCGGCCAACCGTCGATCACGCGGCGGTGCAGCCGCAGACGACCGGTCCGCGCGGGGCGCGGCGTCGCTCCGCTCCCGCGCGTCCGAGGCTCCCGTCGTCGAGATCCCATCGCCCGTCGGCCCCGAGTGCGTTCCGCCGTGCGTGGGTGCCGTCGGCGGCGCGGCCGGCGTCTCGCCGAGGCGTGGGCCAGGGCCGGTCCGCGGTGGGATGCCGGTGGTGGAGGCGCCGGGGCTCGTGCCCGGACCCGTGCGGGCCGCGCGCGAGCCGCTGCGGACGCTCGTCCGCTCGCGAGCGGCCAACAGGGAGGTCGACCGCGGAGGCACCACCGGATCGTCGTCGTCTTCGTCCTCGTCGAGAGGCTCGTCGAGGGCTGCGAGCATGTCCGCCGGAAGAACGGCTTCGATCTCGTCTTCGGGCGAGGGAACGATCGACTCGCGCTCCACTTGGACGTGGACTCGCTGCTCCGCTTCGGCCAGGAGCTCCTGGAGCTCGGCACTGACCGGCGGCGCCAGGCTCATGAACCGGCGCGGCACCCCGCCGCCGATGGCGGCCGGCGGATCCGAGGGCGATTTCGACGGACGAGGCGAAGGCGGTGCGGAGGATTGCGCCTCGGGCGCGCTCGGTGGGACGGAGGCGCGCATGCTCGCCGGAGGCAACGAGGGCGGCGCACTCGGTCCTCTCTGCGGGGTCGGCGGTGGAATGGGCGTCGGAGCCCTGATCGCCGCGGCGATTCCCTCGTGCCGCGCGCTCGGGGCGATCAGGGCCTGCACCCTATGCAGCAGCGCTGCGACTTCGACCGGGCGCAGGAAGAGGCCGCTCCCCTCGTGCGCCATCGCCTCCTCCGGGCTGGCGAGGGCCCCTCCCGGTCGGGCGATGAACAAGACATGGATGTCGTCGGCGTCGGGCAGCTCCCGCATGCGTTCGACGACCTCGAGCGCCCCCTCGGTGTCCGCGTCGACGAGGACGACGCGCGGTCGCTGCACCGCGACACGCGCGACGAGCATCGATGGGGGAACATCCACGACGGTGTGGCCGGCGGCTCGCAGCGCGACCGCCAGCCCTTCGGCCTCCGAAGTGAGGTCCGCTACGAAGACCGTGGCCACCGGCCCGCGGCCTCCGCCGTCGCCCGACCTCGCTCCGGTAACCACGTCACCCTCCGACTCGCGGAGAGCGTGCGTCCCTGGCGGCGCGGGCCTTCGCGAATCGCACCCCGAGGCGCGCTCCCAGCCGGGGCAGCAGCCCTGCGCCCCAAATGAGGGCGAAGAGAAACAGGACCAGAGCCAGCTCGCCGTGCGTCAGCGCGAACATCGCCCTTCTTAGTATCACGGCCTGGCGCGGTCGGGCTTTCATGGGTAGATGGCGTGCGAGGCAGGAGGCGAATGAAGCCAAGCGGCTCGAGCATTCCCCCGGGCGGTCCGCCCATGCGCGCCGGCTGGACAGGAGCATCGAACGTGTGGGCCCGTCTCCGCTCGCTGCGGGGACTCGGCTGGATGGGGACGTGGGCGGGGAGGCTCGTCGCCGGCGCGGGAGTGCTCGCGTTCTCCGCTGCGATCGCGATCTGGGTGATCGTCCGCCACTACGAAGCAGGTTTGCCGAGCGTGACCGAGCTGAAAACGTATCAGCCGCCGCAGGTGACGCGCGTGCTCGCGCGCGACGGGACGACGGTATTGGCAGAGCTGTACACGCAGCGGCGCACACTGGTCAGCGTTCAGGCGCTCCCCGCGCACGTCAAGCTCGCGGTCCTCGCCGCCGAAGACGCCGGCTTCTACGAGCACGAAGGGCTCAACTACGTCGGAATCCTCCGCGCATTCCTTGTCAATGCGCGCGCCCGGAGCACGCGCCAGGGCGGATCGACGATCACGCAGCAGGTCGTCAAGAATCTGCTTCTCGCGAGCCACGAGCGGACCCTGTCGCGCAAGATCCGCGAGGCTCTCCTCGCGCGGCGGCTCGAGCAAGAGCTCGCGAAGGACGAAATCCTCGAAGTTTACATGAACCATGTGTACTTCGGCCGCGGGCGCTACGGCATCGAGGAGGCGGCGCGCGACGATTTCGGGAAGAGCGCGAAAGACCTCACCATCGCTCAAGCAGCGCTCATCGCGGGACGCATCGCCAATCCGCACGAGTTTCACCCGCGCACCAGCATGAGCGCGGCCCTCGCAAGGCGCGCGTACGTGCTCGATCAGATGCGCGCGAAGGGCTTTCTCAGCGATTCGCAGTGGGCCGCCGCAAAAGACGAGCCGGCGACGTTGGCCCCGCTCGCGGAGGTGTCGAGCGACCTCGCCCCCGAGGGGGTCGAGCTCGCGAGGGGCGCTCTCTACCGCGTCGAGCCCGAGCAGGCGCGCCTTGGCGGGTTCACCGTCGTGACGACGATCGATCCGAGGCTCCAGGCCGCGGCGAGAAAGGCACTGCGCGAGGCGCTCGGCGCCTACGACAAGCGACACGGTCTGGCCGGGGGCCTCAGGCTTCCACCTCCGGTTGCCGACAAGAAGGGGCGGTCGGTACCGCCGCGCGACGCGCTCGCGGCCTTCGAGGGAACGCCGGTCTTCGAACAGCACAGAGTGCTCGTGGGGGTCGTCGCCGGCGCCGACGACGCCGCAGGGACGTTCGACGTGCGTGTGGGCTCGGTGACGGGCACGGTGCGACTGGCCGACTTCGACCGCTACAACCAGGCCGGCCTCGCTCCGAGCGCGTTCGCGCCGACGGGGGCGCACGTGCGCGTGAGCCTCCTCGCGCCGGTGCCGGAGGGGGCGAGCGGTCGGGTCCCGCTCCGAATCGAATCGGGGCCCGAGGGAGCGCTCGTCGCCATCGACGTTCGCACCCGCGAGATCCTGGCGCTGGTCGGCGGATACGAGGGGCGCGCGGGGACGCTCGATCGGGCGACGCAGTCGAGGCGACAGCCCGGGTCGACGTTCAAGCCGATCGTGTACTCGTACGCGCTGCATTCGCGACGATTCACACCGGCGACCCTCATCGACCCAAGCCCGGACGTGTTCGAAGGCGGGTACAGGCCGAGCAACTTCGAAGGCTGGCGCGGGCACGACCTCCTGCGCCTTCGCGAAGCGCTCGCGAACAGCGTGAACGTGGCCGCCGTGCGGGTGCTTCGCGACGTGGGGCCGGCGAACGTGGTCGCATGGGCCCAGGCACTCGGCATCGAGTCACCGATGAAGCCCGACCTCTCGCTCGCGTTGGGGAGCTACGAAGTGCGGCCGATCGAGCTGGCCGGAGCCTACGCGACGTTCGCGGCGGGCGGCACGTACGAAGAGCCGCGCGCGGTTCTCCGGATCGCTGGCCCCGACGGCAAAGACGTGCCGCCCCCCGGCGTGCCCCCGGCGCGCCGGGTGCTCGACGAGTCGGAGGCGTACGTCATCACGAGCATGCTGACGAGCGTCATCGATCACGGAACCGGCGCGCGCGCGAAGGCGTTGGGCCGCCCGCTGGCCGGCAAGACCGGCACGTCGAACGGACCCAAAGACACTTGGTTCGCTGGCTACTCGACGGAGATCGCGGCGGTCGTGTGGATCGGCTTCGACGACGGCCGGCCGCTCGGCGCGGCCGAACAGGGCGGGGCGACCGCGCTCCCGGCATGGATGGCGTTCATGAAAGTGGCGACCGAGGGCAGGCCTCGGGTCGACTTCGCGCGCCCTCCCGGCGTCGTCACCGTCGCGGTGGATCAACGCACGGGGGCGCTGCCATATGCCGACGACCAAGACGTGATCGACGAAGTATTTCTCGCGGGTACCGAGCCCACCGAAACGGCGCCGCCGCCATCGGCCATGCCCGACGACGCCGGCGCCGCCGAAACAGCCGCACCGTGAGAGCTCGACGAGAGGGGCGGCGAGCAAAGACCCAGGAACGCCGCGCGCGGCGTCTTTGGGCGATCCTCTGGGCGCTGTCGGTCAACGCGCATTCGTCGGCGGCGGAGGCCGGGGGCGCATTGGAAGCGGCCGCGCAGGGGGCGACGCAAGCGCTTGGGACGGCGCCGGCATCCAGCGTGGTCGTGGCGGCACCACTGCGGGCCGATCAGCCCGCGCCGAAGGGGGATCAGCTGGCCCTTCGCCTGGCGTCGCTCGTCGCGGGCAGAATCGGCGCGAGCGCGCGCGCGTATCCGCAGACGGCACTGCTCGGCGCTGCCCGGGCGCTCGCGGGTCGAGCCGGCGCGCTCGTGTACTTGCAAATCGAAGTCTCGAAGGGAGACATTCGCGCGACGGTGGATGTGTACCCTTCGATGGCGAACGCTTGGGACCGGATCCGCAACCCGCTTCCTTCGCCAATTCATCACGCATTCGCCAGCGTCAAAATCGACGCGGAGGTGCGGTCGTTCCTCACGCCCCTCGTGCTCGAACAGGCCACCGTCGATCGCGCGCACCACGACGAGCAGGACGTTCTCGCCGCAGCCTGCGGTGACGTGAACGGCGACGGAGGCAATGAAATCGTGCTCGTGTCGCGCGATCGCACCGTCATGGGGCGGGTGCGCGGCGGCCGGTTCTTGGTCGAGCGAGCGGCGCCGTGGAGCGATCTCGCCGGGCGCGCCCCGGTACCGATGCGCGAGCCGCTGGCGGGCGCGGTGATCATCCCGGGCGCCGTGGCCGTCGGATCGACCGAGCGGGGATCGGTTTCGCTGACCCCCGATTTCGACACTCACGTGCCGCTGCCGGGCGTGCCGGCATGGGGGGGCGGAGGCATCGTGTGCCTCACGCCACAGCCGTCGGCGGGATCCTTCGACGGTGCTCCGTTCGATTGCTCGAGCACCCGGGACGTCAAGCCGGCGATGGCGGTGCCCGCGCCACGCTTCGACGCATTTGCCGCGGACATCGTCGCGAATGCCGGCGGCGACGCGAGCACGATCGTCGCCGTGCGCGAGCCGAACGGCAAGCTCAAGTTGAAGATGCGCGACGCTCCGCCATACGCTCCGGACGGAGCGTTCGGTGCCCAGCTCGCAGTGGGTGATCTCGATCAGGACGGGGCGCCGGAGATCGCGGTCAGCGCCGATGCGCAGGACGACGCCGTGGAGATCTGGACTTGGCCGTCGGAGGCGGCCCCCATGCAACCCCGACTCCACCTCGCGGCGCCGGCGGGCGTCCGGGCCTTGGCCGTATGTCCGCCGGAAGAGCACGGCGAGCCGACGCTCGTGGCGGTCGTGGGCAGCGAAGTGTGGCTGGTGCGCGCGGGCAGGGGCGGGGCGCCGTGATCTCGCGACGAGCGATGCTTGGGGGGGCCGCGTCGATCGCCGTCGGGTCGTCGGCCTCGAGGGCGACCCTGGCCCGCGGACGAACCCCCTACGGCGGGCGCATCGCCTTGCATGTCCCCTGGCCCGTTACGTCCCTCGACCCGCACCGCATCGACGACGCCTCGGCCGCGCTGTTCGGTGATTCTCTCTTCGACACCCTGTACGCGCGCAGCGAGTCTGGAGAGCTCGTAGCGTCGCTTGCCGAGGGAGACCCTGAGCCCGACGGGAGCACGCTTCGTGTCACGCTTCGCGACGACCTCCGCTTCGCATCGGGCGCGCCGCTCGACGCTCGCGCCGCTGCGGCATCCATCGCTCGTGCTCGGAGCCGCGACTCCGCCGCCTGGCTCGCCGAGGTTCCGGCGCCACGGGTCGAAAAGAGCAAGCTCGTCTTCCCCCTGCGCGACGCCCGCAAGCTCGTGCGCGCACTGGCGTCGCCTCTCGTGGCCATCGTCCCGCCGCACTTCAACCCGGAACACCCCGATGGGACCGGACCGCTCCGTGCCGAAATGCAGAGCGGCTCCCTCCTGCTCGCCCGCAACACCCTGGCCGCGAACGGACCCGCTTACATCGACTCGATCGAGGCCCGGGCCGCCGCGAACCTCAGTACGTCGCTGCGCGCCTTCGAAAGCGGCGCGGACGACGTGGGTTGGCTCGGCTCGTTCCTCCACGAACCGCGGCCAGGGGCGCGCGGCTTCGATGCCGGGGCGGTGTGCTGGGCCATCCTCCGCACCGGTCACGGCGCGGGATCGCTCGACACGCCCGGAACGGCGCAGGCCCTTGCCGACGGGGTACCGCACGCTTCGCTGGCGTCACTGGTGGTGGGGGCGCCGTGGGAGCAAAGTCTCGCGCAGTGGACCGGGGCGCCGTGCGATCTCCTGGTCCGCGAGGACTCGCCTTGGCTGGTCGAGGTCGCGCGCGCCCTGGCCGCTGCTCTCTCGCGACCATCGCACGAGATCAGCGCGCACCCGCTGCCTGCCGTCGATGCCGTGCAGCGCCGGACGACGCGTGGGTTTGCGCTGATGCTCGACGTCGCCCGCCCCGCCGGTCCTGGAAACTTCGGGGCGCTGATTGGCCTCGCGACCGCCGACGACCCGGCGACGGCCGCCTCGCTCGCGCGCCATCCTCCCCGCGGCGAAGTGCCGCCGCGCGCAGTGACCCGGACCATGCACCTCGGCGTCGTGGGCGAAGTGCGCCTGCAAGGCGGACTGGCGCCGGACGTCGTCCTTCCGTCGTCGCCGTGGGGTCGAGGTGCCGACTGGGGAGGCGCGTACCGCATGCGGCGGGCGGTCTGACGCCATGCGCCTCGCTCCCCGGCTCGTTCTCGCGTTCGGCTTCGTGGCCGCACTGTCGGTCGCGGGGCTCGGGGGGATCCTGCGCGAGGATCGGCGCGAGAGCGAGACCAAGCGCTTCGAACAGGAAGTGGGTGGCGCATGCGAGCGTGTGGTCGCCGAGATTCGGCGCCAAGGAGAGAGCGACCGCAAGCTCGTCGCAGGCGCGTGCCAATCGGGCGAGCTCGTGGACCGCGCGCTCATCTGGCTCGAAGGGAGGACTCTCGGCGACGAGCGTCGTCTGGCGCTGTCGCGGTTGGTGCCCGAAGAGCGGCAAGCGTTCGATCTCGACGAGCTGGTGCTCGCGACGGCCGACGGCGACCTGTTGGGGCAGGACCCAATTGCGCCGGGAGCCACGCCGCCCGCCGACGTGGCCAAGATGGTCGGCGGCGACGTGTCCCATTTTGCGCTGCGTGCCCTGCCCGCCCCGGCTCTGGTCGCCCGCTGCCGCAAGGCGGGTACGGGTGGGCTTGCGGTGGGTCTTGCTGGGGCACGACGCCTCGAACCGCTGGTCGACCGTCTCGGCAACACCGTCGATGCGAGGGTCGCCCTCGGCACCGCCCCTCCCGCGAGCCCCGACGTGGTGCAAAGGAGTTGCACGCTCGCCGACGCTTCAGGAGCGAGCATGTCGATCGTCGTCAGCAAGCCGACGAAGGAGCTCGTCGAGACTCTCGGGCGCATCGATCAGACGGTGCTCTTCGCCGCGCTTGCCTCGACGGCGGTCGCGCTCGTGCTCGCGGTTCTTCTCGCGCGCAGTCTCGGCCGGCCGATCGCCGAGCTCGCCGCGGAGGCGCGCAAAGTGGCTAGCGGCGAAGCACGGCCGCTTCGCGTGCAGGGGCCCGGTGAGATCGCCGAGCTCGCCCAGGCGTTCGACACGATGCTCGAAGACCTCGAGGCGACCCGACGACGGCTCGCGGCCACCAGCCGAGTGGCGGCGTGGCGCGAGGTGGCTCGGCGCATCGCGCACGAAGTGAAAAACCCCCTCGCCCCGATTCGCGCGGCGGTCGAGACCCTCCGGCGCCTGCGGGCCCGCGAAGACCCCGAGTTCTTCGCGTATTTCGATGAAGCGACGCGCACAGTCCTCGACGAGGTGCATCGCCTTTCGAACATGGTGACTGAGTTCACGCGCTTCGCGCGCCTCCCCGTGCCGCACCCGCAAGAGCTCGACGTGGTCGAAATCGCGCGCCAAATCGTCCAGCTGCATGAGCCGGCGACGAAGGCGCGGCTGCGCGTGGTCGTCGAGCGACCTCCGCCGCTCGTTCGCGCCGATCGCGACCAAATCGTGCAGGTGCTGACGAACCTCGTTCAGAATGCGCTCGACGCCGTGGCCGGCAAGGCCGAGGCGGGTGAGACGCTCGTCACGATCGATTCGCAAGCGGACAAGTTCGTGACTGTGACGGTGAGCGACAACGGACCGGGGATCGCGCCGGCGATCGCCGCCCGCCTCTTCGAGCCGTACGCGACGACCAAGCCGCAAGGCACCGGGCTTGGTCTGGCGATCGCACAGCGGATCGCCATCGAGCACAACGGCGAGCTCTCCCAAGTACCGGCTGGCCCCGGCCAAGGAGCAGCGTTCCGTCTCGTGCTGGCGGTGGGCGGCCCCGGACCCGGCGCATGGGAAACCGGGGGGTAGTGGGGGGGGCGAGAGGCGAGTGCCCTTATGAAGCGCCGGCCGCGCGGCAGCTCTCAAAAAACGAGCACCCGCATCCCGTGGCCCACGTCGACCGCCTTCGCCAGAGCCGCATGGTGCACGCGCTTCGCCCAGCGCATCGCCGCGATGATCTCGGCGTCTTCCAGCCCGTCGGTCGCCCGGCGCGCGATGCGGCCCGCCACGAGCGACGCAAGGGTGCACCCCGCCCCGTGGACCGGAGGGAGCACGAGCCGGTGCGCGCGAAACTCCGTGACCGTGCCTCCCAGGGCCAAGACGTCGGTCGCGACCTCGCCCTCCATGTGCCCTCCTTTGACCAGCACCGCCCGTGCACCCGTGCTCACCAGCGCGCGCGCGGCATCGTGCGCCTCGGCAACGGTGCGCACGGGTTCACCGAGAAGAGCCCGCGCTTCGGCGAGGTTGACCGTCACGAGCGTCGCGACGGCCATGAGCTCCTTCTTGACCGCAGCGACCGCGCGCACGGAGAGAAGGCGCGTGCGCCCGCGCGTCGGCAGGATGGGCGTGTCGAGAACCACCGGAATCGAGTCGTGCCTCGCGAGAAGACGCGCGAGCGCCCGGACGTTTGCTTCGCTGCCGAGGGCTCCCACCTTCACCGCGCGCACACGCTGATGGCGGAGAACCTCCGCCACCTGGGCGACCATGTCCTGCGACGGCACGGGACGGACGCCACGCAGTCCCGCGGTCGACTGGACGGTGATGAGCGACGCCGCAGCGCAGCCAAAAACGCCCGCGGCAGCAAACGCGCGAAGGTCTGCCGCCAGGCCCGCCCCACCGCCCGGGTCGAGCCCCCCGATCGCCAGCGCACAAGAAAGTCGATCGCCGAGTGCGTCCATGGCCGGTCGTCGTGCGTCCAGTGTGATTGACAGTGCTGGAAGGACGCTGATACCCCAAAAGTGACAGGATGCGCGAGCGATCACGGTCCATTCGCGCTGCGCTCCTCGCTGCTGCCATCGGCGGGCTCGCGTCGACCCTCCCTCGCGAGGCCCACGCCCAGTGCGTCGACCAAGAGCTCGAACAGCAGCTCGTCGGGGGCCGCCACTACCGCGGCGTGCAAGAACGTCTGTTCATCAAGGCCTTCCGGCACGAGCTCTCGGCGATGGGAGGCTACTACGCGGCGGATCTCTATTCGTCGAACTGGCTCGCCGGCGGCGCGTACACGTTCCACTTCAGCGAAGACCTCGCCTTGGAGGCGAGCGTGGCCTTCACGCGGTTCCACAGTGCGGTGACCGATGCGTACGAGCGGCGCTATCCCGAGATCATGGTGCTCGATCGCGCCGACAAGCCGGGAACGCTCTACTTCGGGCATCTGGTGTGGTCGTTCGCGTACGGCAAGCTCCGTTGGATGGGCGACGGGATCAGCCGCTTCGACTTCAACGTGGCGTTCGGGGCGGGCGTGACCGACGACTCGACGTCGCGCGGCGTGACGGCCAGCGCCGGGATCGGGACGAAGCTCTACTTCGGCAAGTGGTTCGCCGTTCGCCTCGACGTGCGCGATCACGTTCTGCGCGAAGTGCTGGTCGGCGACGAGCACCTCGCAAACGACGTGCTGATTACCCTGGGCGCCAGTGTGTTCCTTCCCTTTGGCGGGTAGCCGGTATCCACTTGGCGGCCGGGGGCGTTCGAGCGCACCATCGGGTCATGCGGGCGAGTCTCATCGCAGTGGGAGCGTTGGCGTCGGCGCTCGTTCTCGGAACCGCGGCTCTCGCGGAGCCGCGGGCCCCCCGGCAGAAGAACGCCGCCGCGGCGGCTCCGCCTACGGGATCCGCGAGCTCGGGTGAGATGGCCGCCGGTGATGCGGGGTTCCTGCCGCCCCCGCCCCCCCCTTCGGACGTCGGGAGTGGAGGCGCGCGGCTCTCGCCGCTCAATCCGTCCGCAAACGAATTCGCCGATGCGGGCCCCGCGCCGACGTCGGTCGACTACGATCGCCTGCTCGCCGACGTTGCGTCGTTGCGCGCACGTGCGGCCGCGGTGAGCGACACGCTCTTTCACTCTCGCCTGGCGGTCTCCATCGAAACGAGCGGCGATCACGGTCGGATCGCGACGCTGAGCGTAGGACTCGACGACGGCACGGTCTTCACCTCGCCCGCGGCCTTCAGTGCGGACGACCCGACGCTCGTCTACGACCACGCGGTAGCCCCGGGGCACCACGCCGTCACCATCGACGTCGAGCGCCGCGACGATCGCAACGACGTGTTTCGCTCGTCGCAGCGATCGCGGTTCATCGTCGACGTTCCGGCGGACGGGCGGCTGTCGCTCGACGTCAAGCTGTGGGACGACTCGAGCATGGGGGGCCAGTTCGCAGCCGACAAGAAGGGAACGTACGACTTGCGCGTGCGGGCCCAGGCCAGGGTCCAATCGTCCGCGCAGGGAAAGTGATCGATGCGCCCGCGAACACTGGCCGCGTTCGTGGTGCTCTCGCTGGCGGGTCGCACCGCGCGGGGGCAACCGCCCGAGGCGGCCCCCCCGTCCGTCCCGTCCGCGGTGGATGGTGCGCGCGCGGCCGCTCCCCGAGCGCCGCAAGACGCGACCGACGTCTTCGACGCCGCCTTGCGGGCTTATCACGCCGCCCTCTCGGCGCGCCGTCTCGGCCAGGAAGAGCTTCGCCTGGAGACGGTTGCCGCGCGCGTCGCGGAAGGCGAGCAGCTGATGTTTGCCGGCCGCGTCGACGACGCGATCGCGCGCCTTGCGGAGCTGGTCGAGCACCCGCAATTCGACTCGTTCGCCGATTCGGAGCCTGGGCGAGCCGCCGTATTCCGTCTGGGCGACGCGCTCGCCGTGGCCGGGATCGACGAGCCCGCGCGCGTCTATTTACGCCGCGCGCTCGAGACGAAGGGGGCGTGGAGCGCGGGGGGAACGTGGGCGCGCCGCGCCGTGCGAAGGCTCGTCGACGTCGCGCTCGACAGCGGAGAGTTTGCGACCTTCCCCGCGGACGTGGCGTCCGTCCCGGCGAGCGCCCCCGAAGAGGTTCGGGGCGAGATCGCGTACGTGAACGGTCGCGCGAAGGAGCTCGCGGGCGATCGAGAGGGGGCGCTCGTCGCCTACGCGCTCGTGACGCAGCGATGCCGCTTTTGGGCCCAGGCCACCTACCTGTCAGGGCTCATCCAGGTCGAGCGAGGGAACTTCAAGGACGGGGAGAGCTTTCTCTGCAAAGTCGCGGACCCGAAGCGCAGCGCGACGTCCACCCCCGTGTTCGCCGACGAGAAGTTCTTCGCGGTTCGCGACCTCGCGCGCCTGGGCTTGGGTCGGATCGCCCACGAGCAAGGGCGCAACGATGACGCGCGGTATTACTACTACCTCGTACCGCGCGACAGCGATCGGCTGGCCGAGGCCCTCTACGAGGCCGCGACCACGCGCTACGAGAAGAAGGATTACGACGGAGCGCGGGACCTCTTGGTCGAGCTGTCGAGCTTGGGGGCACATCACCGCTACGAGGACGAAGCGTGGGTGCTCGGCGCTTGGGTCGACCTCGCCCGGTGCCGTTTTGTCGAAGCGGACAAGAAGCTGCTGGAGTTTCTCGCGCGGTATGGTCCGGTGCGCGACACGGCGCGGCGCATCGGTGGCAGCGAGGCCGCGATGCAGCGGCTCTTGGCGGCGGTGCACACGGGAACGGACGCGGCAGGGGCCGAGGTGGGCGGAGCGAGCCCGGAAGTCGTCCGCACCATTGCGGCCCTGGTGCGTGTCGACCCGGCGTACGAGCGGGTCTTGCGGCGGCGCGCGGTGCTCGAACGCGAGGCCTCGGGCCTCGTCCACGGCATGGCAGCCATCGGCGACATGCAGCGCGCCTTGGCGACCAACGGCGGCGTGCGCCCGGCGACGGAGCTCGCGGCCGATGATGCGTTCAAGGCGGCGCAGGCCCAGTCTGGCGTGGCCGGTGTCGAGCGGCAGATCGCCGAGCTCGAAGCGGCCGGGGCGTCGGTCGATCGATTGGCGGGCCTGCGCCGGGAGCTCGACGAGCTCAAAGCGCGCCTCGCAAAAGGCGTGGCCCAATCGGCGGTGGGCGCCTCGGAGCCGGCGTCGGGCGGTGCAGACTTGCCGGACCTGCTCCGTGCGGACGCGCGGATGGGGGCCGCGCTCCAGGCGCGCTTGGCAAGCGGGCGAAAAGAGCTGGTCGAGCAGGAGACGACCCTGGTGAAAGATGCGCTGCGAAGGCTCGATCTGCGCCTGTCGCGGCTCTTGCGACGCGCGAGCCTCGGCCGCATCGAGACCGTGCTCGGAAGAAAGCGTGCGCTCGAGGTCGAGGTCGAAGCGATTCGCCTGGGATACCTCCCCCAAGACGCCGTCGATTCGCTCGACGCCGTGCACTACCTGGAAGACACGGAAGAGTACTGGCCCTTCGAAGGAGACGACTGGCCGGACGAGTACACGGGCAGTGAAGTGAAATAGGCTGTAGGAAACCGCTCCACCTCTAACGAATGGTGGGCGCATCCTGAGCTCGCAGCCCTCGGAGACTCCCCTTTTCGGCGGGACACCGAATACAATCTTGAACCATGCGGGTCGGCGCGCTGGCGGGGGTTGGGGCGCTGGCCGCCATGACTCTCGTGGGATGGAACGCCCGGGCGACCCCTGCGTCGCGCGTCGCCCCCGATTCGAAGCCCGCGGTGGAGGCAATCCGGCCCGCGGCGGAGCGGAGCATCAGCGCCGAACCTCGACCCAAGCCTGCTGGGGCGGGGCGCGGTCTCGTCCGTCAAGGAGGCTCGACCGGACAGCCGGCCATCCGCGGGCCGAAAGTCCCGGAAGCGCTTCGGGCGCAGCTTCAGTCGCGGCTCGACGCTCGCGTCGACGCGGACGTCGTCAAGGCCAAGAAGCTGCGTGGCGAAGCCATCGGTCTTCTCACCGCATTCATCGCGGAGGCCCCCCGCGAGTCGCACGAGATGCCCGAGGCGCTCGTCCGCCTCGGCGAGCTTCAATGGGAGGCAGAACGCGATCGGTTCGTCGAGAGCTTTCAGGCCTGGGAGAAGAGGCCGATCGACCAGCGCGGGCCGGCGCCCGAGCTCGACTACCGGGTCGCGCGAGAGCAGTTCGGGCGCGTGCTGCGCGACTACCGATGGTTCGAGGAATACGACCTGGCTCTCTACGTCGACGGATTCCTCGCGTTCGAGCAAGGAAAGGAAGACGAGGCGCGCGAGCGCTTCGAAGACATCTTGCGGGATCACCCGCAATCGCGCTTCGTCCCCGACGCGCACATGGCGAAGGCGGAATCGATTTTCAGCGGCAAATACGACTATGCGGGCGCGCTCGCCGAGTACGAAAAGGTCCTCTCGTACAAAGCGCAGGTCGATCCGGCGCTGTACGGCCTCGCCCTCTTCAAGAGCGCGTGGTGCTACTGGCGACTCGGCAACAACGACGAGGCGGCGCGACGGTTCGTCAGGGTCTTCGAAGCAACCGACCCTGGCGGCGCGAGCAAGGTGAACGCGGCACAGCGTCGGCAGCTCGACGAGCTGCAAGGCGAGGCGCTCAAGTACGTGGTCGAAGTGTTCACCGAAGACGAGAAGAACACCGCCCAAGACCTCTACGCCTTCCTCACCAAGATTGGCGGCGAGCGCTTCAGCGGCAAGATCGTTCGCGCCCTCGCCGAGCAGTTCTACGATCAGGCCCACTACGAGCGTGGCATCGAGGCGTACGAGCTCTTGCTCAAGCTCGAGCCCACAAGCCCGGAGGCGGGGCGTTGGGTGCTCCAGATAGCGGCCGGGTTCGAGGCTGTCGAAGACTGGCCGCACCTGCAGACCACATTCGAGAGGGCGCTCGCGGAATACACGACGGGAGGCGCCTGGTCGCGAGCCCAGGGAGATGCCGCAAACGTCGCTGCAACCACAACGGCAATCGAGAAGGCGCTGCGCGAAGACGGGACGGCGCTGCACGCGAAGGCGCAAAAGGACAAGACCAGCCGGGCGGAGTTCGAGGGGGCTTCAGGTCTCTACGGCGTATACCTGTCGAAATTCGGGCAGGAGCCCAAGGCGTACGAGGTGCACTTCCGCCTCGGTGAAATCGACTTCTTCCGTCTCGAACGCAACCTCGACGCGGCCAGGCACTACATGGCGGCTGCCAAGGCGATTCCCACCAAGGAAGCGAGCGGTTCTCTGGCGATCATGCGCCACGACGCGCTCTACAACGCGCTCGTGGCGCTCTCGCGCGAGATGGACTCGAAGCGCGACGTCAAAGGGGAGACGGAGGCCGACAAGAGTTACGCCGAGGCGCTCGATCTGTACGCGCAGTTCTATCCGAACGACCCGCAGCTTCCCCCGATGTTCTTCAGGCAAGGGAAGTATTTCTTCGACCGGGGCAATTACGACTCGGCGGTCAAGATTTGGGGGATGTTGCTCGAGAAGTTCCCGAACAGCGAGCAAGCGCGCGACGCGGGCGACAGCATCATCGAGTCGTTCAGCCGCGCGAAGAACTACGAGAACATCGAGACGTGGGCCCGCCGCTTGAAGGCCCTACCGAGCTTCGCCGCGTCCAAGCATCAGGAGCGCCTCGACGTGCTCATCGTCCAGGCGGTCTTCAAACAGGGCGAGCAGAAGGCGACCTCCGGAGATCACGCGGCCGCGGCGGCGGCGTATCTCCGCGCGGCGAATGAGTTTCCCAAGGACGCGAGGGCCGCGCAGGCGTGTGTCAACGCCGAGCAAGAGGCGAAGCTCGCGGGAGACGCGAAGACGCTGCAAGCCGCGGCGCGTCTGGCCATGGGTCCTGCCTACCGCGACAAGCCCGAGTCGCCGTTCGGCGCGTGGATAGCGACGACGACGCTTCAAGCGATGGGCCTGCTCGGAGAGGCGGCCGACGTCGCCGAGCAAATGACGAGTCTCGGGGATCGAGATCACCCGAACTACCAGAAGTACGAGCACGAGCGCGACGCGGCCTTCAACGCCGTGGTGCTGCGCGAGGCGACGGGAGAGCACGATCGCGCCGTGCTCGACGGGGGTAAGTTCTTGGCTGCCTTCGCCACATCGGCCGAAGCCGACGACGTGGTGCTCCAGATGGGGCGGGCGCACCAGAGCGCGGGGCGCGCCAAGGACGCGGCCGACCTTTACAGGCGGTATCTGTCGCACGCGAGCAACCTCGATCACCGCGCGCAGGGGCTCGTTCTTCTGGCGCAAGCAGACCTGAAGGCAGGCGACGCTCGCGGAGCCGAAGCATCGCTCGAAGAGGCGGTTGCGCTGGGCAAGAAACGTGGTCGCGATCTGGGCGCAGAAGGCAAGTTCGCGGCGGCGCATGCGCGCTACATGCAGGGCGAACAGGTCTTGGCGAAGTTCGAGCAGATCCAGATCCAGGGCGACGTCAAACAGCTCAAAGCTCGCCTCAAGCGCAAGACCGAGCTCCTGAAGGACGCCGCGAAGGTGTTCTTGGACTGCGTATCGACGGGGGTCGCGGAGTGGACGACGGCCGCCCTCTACCAGATTGGTCACGTGTACGAGGCCTTCGCGAAGGCGCTGCGCGACTCGCCTCCTCCGGCGGAAGTCAAAACCGACGATCAGAAGGCCGACTATGCAGCGCAGATCGAAGAGTTCGCCGTCCCGATGGAGGAGCGAAGCCTCGACGCGTACGAGAACGGCTGGAAAAAGGCGATCGACCTCGGCATCTACAACCAGTGGACGGCGAAGATGCGCGACGCGCTCGGACGCTTGAACAGCGAGCTCTATCCGCCGTTCAAAGAGACCGGGTTCGAAATGCGCTCCCAAGCGCCCCTCCCGCTGCCGGCCCTCGTGGAGGCGCCGAGCCGGCCGGCAGCGTCGGCGACCGCAACGCCGTCCTTGGTCAAGCGATGACCCGAGCGACTGCATTGTTCGTCCTGCTCCTGTCGTTGGCTCCGGCCGCCTGCGCCGGCCCCACGGCCGCGAGGCCGGTGACCGCCGCGCCGGCCCAAGTCGTGCCGGCGAATCCGGCGGCAGTGGGCAAGATGGTCCTGGGCGTGCAGTCGGCCAAAGACGGGCAGCGCGACCGCGCGGCGACGGCTCTGCGCGAGGCGATTCAGATCGACCCGGGCCTCTGGGAGGCTCGTTACGACCTGGGGGTCGTCCTCACGAGCGTGGGTGACCTCGCCGGCGCCGAGCAAGAGCTTTGGGCCGCCGGGAGGCTCGCGGCCGACTCGCAGCCCGTGGCCGTCGCTTTGGCGGAGGTGCGCCGCCGCCGAGGCGAGCACCGCCTCGCGGCCGAAGCGCTGGCCGACTTCGTTCGCGTCCACCCCAGCGCCGTCGACGCGCGGACATTGTACGTTGCAGCGCTACGCGACAGCGGACAGATCGAAAAGGCCATCTCCGAGGCACGCGAAGTGCTCGTGCGGAAGCCCGGGGACGCGACGGCGTTGGCGGAGCTCGCTTTGTCTCACCTCGCGAAAGGTGAGAAAGAGACGGCAGAGCTCCTCGCCAAGCAGGCGCTCGATTCGAACCCGAACAGCGCAGTGACCCACCGAACGATTGGCCTGCTCGACTTGGCCAAAGGGGATGACGCGATTGCGCTGACCGAGTTCCGCAAGGCCGCGCAAGCCGACCCTCGGGACACCACCTCGCGCCTGAACATGGGCGTCGTCCTGCTTCGGGCGGGGGCCTACGCGAAGGCGGAGGAGCAGTACCGCGAGATCCTCAAGATCTCTCCCGACGACCATGGGGCCGAGATCGGGCTGGCCGCTGCGTTACGCGGCGAAGGAGACGCCCAGCATCCGCAGAGGCTCGAGGAGGCGCGAACGATCCTCGATCGCGTGCTGGCCGGCGACGCCCATGACACGAGCGCGCTCTTCAACATCGGCGTGCTCTACGCGGACTTCTTCAAGAAGGCGCCCGAGGCAGCGCCGTACTTCAAACGATTCCTCGTCGACGCTCCGAGCGACCACCCGCTGCGCGCGGAAGCCGAGAGGTACGTATCGGCCGCCTCGGCGAGCGCTCCGCCCCCGGCCCCGGAAGCCCCGCCTGCGCCCCGTGCTCCGGCGGCCCCGCCTGCGCCTGGCGCCTCGAAGAAGTGAACTCCTCGTTGAGTGGCGACGTCATGGCTTCTTGAAGAGCCGCCCGAAGAGTCCCGGCTTCTCCGACTCGTCGACCTTCGGCGGCGACGGCGTCGAGCGCATCGGCGCCGGGGGTTTGCTCGATCGTCGCCCTCCGCGCATGTTGTACAGACGCACCTCGCGCGCGGCGTCGATGTTGCGCGGATTCAGCTCGACCGCGCGCTTGAAATCCCTCACGGCGAGTTCGATTTTTCCTATCCGTTTGAAGAGCATTCCGCGCCACTGATAGGCCTTCTCGCATTTCTCGTTCATGGCAATCGCCCTCTCGAGCATTTGGATGCCATGAAGGGTCTTCTCTGGTGATTGGTTCTCCGGTTTGAGCGCGATGAGCCATGCGTGCAGCGCCAGGTAGTCGGGCTGTGTGGGGTCGTCATCCATCGCCTTCCGGCAAAACGTCTCCGCCTGGACCAGGTCGTTTCGCCGAAAGCACACTTCCGCCTTCTGAAAGTTCGTCGCCGCTTCGACGACTTTGGCGACCGTCGCCTGCATCTCGGGAGATCCGCTGCCGTCGGCTAGGAGCCGCATGTAACGCGCGCGCTGCTCGCCGTCGATGAGGGTCGCATGCGCCTCGCTCATGCGGGCGAACACGCGCGAGCAGGCGTCGCTGACGGGCGAGAGCTCGATTGGCAAGCGATCGGGGTGCCACCTCCTGACAAGGCCGAAAAAGGCCGAGTCGACCTCGTCGTGCGTCGCGTCGCGGGCGATGTCGAGCATCATGAAGTAGTCGGCGCGATCGATGGTCGCCGCGCGCTCCGTGATCTCCCGCCATCGTGACGCGAGATCGGGAGCGAGCCCGGGCGGAGGCACGAGCGTCGTGCTGGGTGCGGGGCTCACCGAAGAAATCGCCTTCCGTGCGGGCGGCCGCGATGAGGTCGCGATGGGAGCGGGAGCGGCCGCGGACGGGCGGAGCGTAGCGGCGCCGGGCGCCAGCACTTCGACGTGTTTCGTCACGAGGAGAAGGTAGGCGAGGAGACGCGCCGTGCGATCGTTCAATCGCGCTGCGCTCGCCAAGTCCGACGCGCGCATCGGTCGCTCGCCAAGTAGCCGGGCCGCCGCGAGCTCCTCCTTCTTCAACCCGAGCACCTCGAGGTCGTCGCCTCTCGTCAGCCGCAGGGGGCACGACGCCACGCGTTCGAGCGCGGCGCTCACGTACTCCCATGGCGCGTATTCGATCAACATTCCCCAGAAGAGCGGGACCGGATCGATGCGCTGTCCCTCGCCTCCCCAACCCCGCAGCGCATCGAAGCCGTCGTAATACGCATACGCCGTCTCCGCAGGCATCGCGGCTACGAAGCGGAGCTTGCGCGCGAGCTGTTCACGGAGCCCGGCGGCGACCTGGGCCGGCTCGAGTAGCTTCTGCGCGACGAGGAGCTCGCCGTGAAGCATCGGCCGGCTGGCCTTCTCTTTCGCAAGCTCCGCGAGCGAGCGGGTCAGGGCCTCTTCCGGCAAGTGCCCCAGATCGTTCAGGACTCGCCCCAAGTACGCGACTGGTTCGCTCGTGCGCACCTTCGCCGGCAGTCCTTCTTGAAACAGGATCGTCGCGTTGTGCTTGCTCGGAGAAAATAACTCGATCGACCCGGTGAGCTTCTTGTCCAGCGCGTAGACCAAGAGGTGCAAGAAGGGCGTCTTGGCCAGCGTGCCGCTCGCCGATGTCGCGGGACGATTGGTTGTCGATTCGCCCATGTAAGGAGAAGGGTGAGGAGGAATGCGCTCGGTCCGTGTAGCCTGCACCTGGGGGGTGCAAGGTTAGCTCAGAGCGTCGGAGTCGCGCGAGAGGGGCGCGGCCGATGGTAGACTTGCCCTCGCCTTTCCGGCTCCGATGTCGCTCAAGCCCTCCGCATCTCCGCCGCCCAAGGAGATCGCCCAGTTCGAGATCGTTCGGCGCCTGGGTGCGGGCGGCATGGCGGAGGTGTTCCTCGCGAAGAAGCGCGGCGCGGAGGGGACGTACAAGGTTCTCGTCCTGAAGCGCATCCTGCCCACCCACGGCGGATCTCGTCGCTTCCGATCGATGTTCATCGAGGAGGCGCATCTGGCGACCCGGCTGAATCACCCGAACGTCGTGCAGGTGTACGAGTTCGAGGACTTCGAGGACGAGGGCCTGCTCCTCGCGATGGAGTACGTGGAAGGCTGCGACCTCGGACGCCTGATGAGCGCGGCGCGGGCCAAGGGCACTCAGATTCCGCCGTGGCTCGGTGCGTGGATCGTCGCAGAGGCAGCAAAGGGGCTCCACTACGCGCACGACAAGAAAGACGAAGCGGGTCAGCCGCTCGAGATCGTGCACCGCGACGTGAGCCCGCAAAACATCCTGCTGTCGTTCGAAGGCGCTGTGAAGATCGCGGACTTCGGCATCGCGAGCGCGCGCCTCTTCGCCGAAGAACAAGGGGTGCTCAAAGGCAAGTTCGGCTACATGTCGCCCGAACAGGCGCGCGGGCAGAGCGTCGATCGACGTGGCGACCTCTACGCGCTCGGCGTGGTCCTCTGGGAGATCCTCGTCGGGCGGCCCATCCACGGAGGGTTGGGTGGAGAAGCGCTCCTCGACATCGTGCGATCGGGGATCGTCGAGCCTCCGTCGATGTTCGCGAAGGACGTCCCGCAGGAGCTCGAGCAGATCGTCCTTCAGGCGCTGGCACCCGCGCGGGCTGATCGGTACGCCACCGCTCGCGACATGGCAGCGGCCCTCGGTCGCGCGATCGTCAAGCAAGGTGAGCTCATCGACGCAGCCGCGCTCGAGAGCACCATCGCGCAGCTGGTCTCGCGCGACACACGAAGCGATCCGCCGTCGGTCGATCTCGCGTCGCGCCCCCCCAGGGCCGACGACGCCCGCACTCAGGCCGCCGTTCCGCTGGCGCGCAGCATCGCGGACGCGCGCGAGAGCGGCCGGCCGCCAGGGCCCCCCGAGGGCGGGCCGCCCGACGGAGAGCTCGTCGAAGACGAGCCGCCGCAGAGAGAGGCGCCTCCGGAAGGGCCCCACGAGGTGCGCCACGTTGCCGTCGTCACTCTGTGCTTGCACGGGCTGGAGGCGCATGTGCTCCCGCGGCGAGCGCTCGATCGGCTACGAGGCATGCTCGACGACCTCGCGTTCAAGCGAGGCATGCGCTGGATCTGGACCACCGACACCGACGCACGGGCGATCGCCGGCCTCGTCGCCCATCCCTCGCGCGCGTCGAGGGATGCGGTGCAGCTCGCGCTCGACGTTCACGAGACCATCTCCGGGTTCAAGGAGGACCTACCAACGCCCCTGGCCGCTTCGTTGGGCATCGTACGCGGCATCGCGAGCGGTACGCGCGATTCGCAGGGCCACCTCGTCCGCTACGCCCTTCACCATCCGACGACGTACCTGGCCGACCTCCTCGCGCGCGCGACGCCGCCGGGCCGCACGTGGGTGGCGGGAGGCATCTACCGGATGGTGCGGCGCGAATTCCGATGGGGTGATGCGCCGAACCTTCAGCTCGACGCGACGGGCGCGATGGACGTTCCGCCGACGATGCGCACGTACTCGCTCGAACGGAGCCTGTCGCGCGAAGAGCGCCTGGCGGAGGCGCAAGCCGGCTCGGGCGACCTGGTGGGGCGCGAGGCGGAGAAGGCCGCCTTGCGGGCTGCGTGCAACGAGGCGCTGACCGGCGGCACCGGTGCGGGCAGGCTCGTGTGCCGCGCCATCGTCGGCGAGATGGGGATCGGCAAGACGGCGCTCGTGGCGACGTTCCTGGCCGAGCTTCCGTCCAATGCTCGCTTGATCCACGTCGAGTGCACCCCGGTCATGATGGTGGTGCCCTACGGCGCCATCGCCGAGCTCGTGCGCGCCGCGATCGGGACGACCGGCGACGAACCGTTCGAACAGGTGGCGGGGTTGATCGCGCGCGCCGGCGCCGGAGGGGGAGACGCGTCGAGTCCGATCGCGGCTCGCCTCGCGGAGCTCGCCACCAACCGCCAGGCGGCCCGAGCCGACGATGAAGACGCGCACGGGCGCAAGAAGAACATCGTCGCCGGCGTGCGAAGCCTCCTGGCCGCGATCGCGATGACGCAGCCGCTCGTGCTCGTGGTGGAGGGGACGCACTGGGGCGACAAGGCGAGCCTCGACGTCCTGAGCGAGATCGTCCACGGGAGCGACCCCCTCCCCCTCTTCGTGCTGATCGTCACTCGCCCCGATGACCGCGTCCTTCACATGCTCGAGGGGCTGATCCGTCTCGAGCTTCGAGGACTGACACCCGAGGAGCACGTGCGCCTGGTCAAGGCCCGGCTCGGAGTTCGCGACGGGGCGCGTCAGGTGTGCGCCGACTTGTTGCCGAAGGTGGGGGGCAATCCCTTCTTCCTCCTCGAGATGATCGACGCGCTGCTCGAGCGCGGCGCGCTCGAGATCCGCGAGACCCACGAAGACGGGCAACGCGTCGCCGTGCTGGCCAAGACCGAGCGCGCCGACGCCGGATTCCGCGAGCTCCCCTCCACGCTCGAGCAGCTGCTCGGCGACCGGCTCCACGAGCTTCCTCCGGAGGAGCACGCGGTGATCCACTGGCTTGCGATCGCCGGCGGCCCGCTGTCGCTGGTCGACCTCATCAAGCTCGCCGGGAGCCACGGCGACGAAGCGATCGTGCGCCTCTGCGCTCGCGGCCTGTGCGATCGCAAGGGGGAGCTCGTCGACTTCCGCCATCCGCTGACGCGCGACGTCGCCTATGCGGAGCTCGGCTCCGAAGAGCGATCGCGCATGCACCGCGCCCTGGGCGAACATCTCGCGCGAACGTCGCTCGGACGTGGCGTCTCCGCCGCCATCGTCGCGCGTCACCTGGCGCGGGGCGAAAGCTACGATCGCGCCGCGGGGTTCTACCTCGAGGCAGCGGGAGCCGCGCGTTCGACGCACCAGACCCACCTCGCGATTCGCTACTACGAGCGCGCCGTCTCGTACTTGGGTGCGGCAGACCCTCGCCGGGTGCTCGCCCACGAGGCGCTCGAGAGCTCGTACCGCGTCCTCGGGCGACGGCGTGACCGCCTGCTCAACCTCAAAGCGCTGAGGCGACTCGTGCGTTCGGTCGGCACGCCGCGCGCCGTGTGCCTGGGTTTGCTGCGCAGCGCGCGCTACCAGTTCGACGAGGGACATCTAGCGCGAGGCGCCATCGTGGCCAAGCGCGCGGCGGAGGTCGCCCATACTTCGAAGACGGCGGCGCTCGAGGTGGAGGCCGAGGCGCTCGTGAGCGATTTTCTGCGTGAGCTCGGGGACGTGCAAGGCGCTCTCGCGGCTTGCGACCGAGCGCTCGCCGCCTTCGATCCGGCTACCGACGCGAACGTGCCGCCGCGCCTGCAAGGAGAGGTCTTGCGCTCACGCGGCATCTTGCTCCGTCGCGTCGGGCGCGTGCGCGAAGCCGTGGATGCGCACGTCGACGCGATCGCTATCTTCAAGAAATGCGGCGCCCGTCGTGTCGAGGCGCGCGTGAAGAACTCGCTGGCCTACTCGATGTTCGTGCAAGGCCGATACGAGGACGCCATCGCGCTCGCGCTCGAGTCGATCCAGATCGATCTGTCCATCGGAGGCCGCTTCCAAGTGGCGAAGACGCTGACTACGATCGGGCACACCTACTTCCGGCTAGGCGATGTGCCGCGAGCCCTCGCCTACGTGAAGCGCGCGCGCGAAGCCCACGACCGGTACGGCGATCAAGACGGATGGGCGGAGACGCTGCTCGTGAGCGCGCTCATCATGACCGAGCTCGGAGACCTCGACGCGGCGCAGGGGTATCTCACCGACGCGGGCGCGCTCATCACCGCAACCCAGAACGCCTACGATCGGACCTACGAGAACGTGGTCCGAGCGATCTTCGCCCGCGCCCGCCGTCAGCCTCAAGAAGCGCTCGACCATGCGCTCGTCGCCCGGCGGAGCGCGGAGGACATGGCACTCGTCGCGTTCCACTTCTACGCGATGGCCATCGAAGCCGCGGCACGCGTGGACCTGGGGGAGATGCATTCGGCCACTTTGTTGGCCACGACCGCCCTGGGCGCCGTCGAGAACCTGCAGGGCTGCGAGTATGGTCTCGAGATCCGTGCCCTTTGCGCAGATGCGCTCAAGCGGGCCGGCTCGCCCCAGGCACCCAACGCCCACCAGCGGGCCGTCGACTATGCCAACGCCCTGGTGCGCACGGTGCGTGACGCGCGGCTGCGCAAGCTCTTCCCGCAGCGCCCTTTGAACGCGGCCTTGTTCGAGACCACACCGGCACCCGTTCCGTCGGCGTCCGGGAGCGGACCGCGCACCCTTGGACCCTCCGCGGCGGCGGGCCCGCGGGCTCCTGGAACCGCATGACGAACCCCGACTCGGATGGGAGCGGAAACGGCCGGCTCGCGATGATTCTGTCGGGCGGCGGGGCCCGAGGCGCTTACGAAGTGGGCGTCCTCTGGTACATCTTCGACGATCTCACTCGCATCCTGGGCGCGCCGCCGCGCATCGACGTCTTGTGCGGAACGAGCGTCGGGGCGATCAATGCTTGTTACCTGGCGGCGCATCTGGGCGATCCCGTGCTGGGGCTGCGTCGTCTGGTCGAGCTGTGGAGTGAGCTCGAGCTCACTCGCGTGCTCGGGTTCGGCGTGCGACAGGTCGTGACACTGCCCAGGGTGCTCCTCGGCGGCGGCGGGGGTCACGGCCTCTTCGACGTGCGGCCGATGGCGGACATCGTGCAGCGTGAGATCAGCTGGCGCGCCGTGTCCCGCTGTTTGCGAAAGCGCCTGCTCGGCGCGCTCACGGTGTCGTGCACGGAGGTCTCGACAGGACGCACGGTGGTGTTCATGCAGGTCTCGCCGGACGTCGCCGTACCTGCTACGGCGCCGCCGCGGACGCTGTTTCGGGCCGACCGCATCGGGCCGCACCACGCGCTCGCCAGCGCGGCCATCCCCCTTCTCTTTCCCCCGGTGCGCATCGACGGCGAGCTCTACCTCGACGGAGGACTGCGCCAGAACACGCCCATCGCTCCCGCACTCCGCCTGGGAGCGACACGCATATTCGCCATCGGAAGCTCGCGCGAGATCCAGGGCCGTGTCGTACGCGAAGCCGGGCATCACGAACCGGCTCGCGCTCCGGGCGCGTCGTTCTTGCTCGGCAAGATCCTCAATGCCTTTCTGCTGGACCACGTCGACGTGGACATCGATTTGTTGATGCGCATCAACAACGTCATCGAGGACGGCACGCGGGCCTACGGCCCGGGGTTCGCCGAAGCGTTGAGCGCCGAAGCGCGACGGCGCAGGGCGCTCGAATATCGGTTCGTTCGCTGCATGCGCGTGCGGCCGAGCGAAGACATCGGGCGGCTCGCGAACGATCACCTCAAGCGCGGCCGGTTGCGGGGCGATCCGATCCTGACCAAGCGGCTTTTCAATCTGATCGACCTCGGGGTCGAGAGCGAAGCGGACCTCGCGAGCTACCTCTTGTTCGACGGGCCGTTCTGCCGCCGCCTCATCGAGATGGGCCGCGCGGACGCGCAGGCGCGCAAGGAAGAATTGCTCGACTTTTTCCGAGACGCGGGGGGCCAGCAAGGCGGCGGGGCGGAAGCGGCCGGGTGACGCTGGAGCTAGAACGACACACTCGGAAACGCCGGGCCCGGCTTGGCGAAGAGATAGCCCTGCAGCAGGTCACACCCCGCTTCGACGATCGTGTCGCGCTCCTCCGGCGTCTCGATGCCCTCGGCCACCACTTGCATCCCGAGCTCGCGGCACATCGCGATCATCGTTCGCACGAGCGTTTTCTTCGTGGGCTGCGCGTTGATGCCACGCACGAGCGACATGTCCAGCTTGACCACTTCGGGCTCCAGCTGCGCGAAGCTCGTGAGCCCGGCGTAGCCGGCGCCGAGGTCGTCGACGGCGATCCGGAAGCCCATCGCGCGGAGTCTCGCGATCCGGGCTTGGACGTCGCGGATCGCGTGCAGGCTCGAGCGCTCGGTGATCTCGAGCACGACCCGTCCCGCGATTGCCGCGAGCTTCGAGGTCGGGTCGAAAAGATCTTCGTCGAGCAAGTCCTGCGTGTGCAAGTTCACGAACAGCATCGCCCCGTCGCCAACCGGCTCGGACGGCTGCGCGGCGCGCACGCGGATCGCGCGGCCCAGCTCGTGCAGCCGGTCGAGTCGCTCGGCGGCGTCGAGGATCGCCATCGGATGTGGTAGAGCCGGTTCGCGCGATCGGAGGAGTGCCTCGTATCCGAACACCGCCCGCCGCGACCAAGACACGATCGGCTGATAGGCCATCCAGAGGGTGCGCAGCGCGCCGCCGAAGCTAGCGATCAAACCCGCGCGGTCGCCCACCAGACGATCGGCGCCGCCGGCGAGGTCGAGCGCCTGGCGCTTGGCGCGGGCGAGACGATGGAGGCGCACGGCGTCGGCCGTGATGGCGCGCAGCCGTGCCGCATCCACTGGCTTCGGCACGTACCGGAGCGCGCCGTGCTCGATGGCCGCGATTGCCGTCTCTAGCGACGGCGCCCCGGTGATGAGAACGACGGGGATATCCAAGTCGTATGCGCGGATGCGCTCGAGAAGCGCGAGGCCACCGAGGCGGGGCATGTCGATGTCGCTAAGCACGACGTCGTACGCGTCCCGCCGAACTGCTTCGACGGCGGCCTCGCCATCGAACCTCATCTCGACGTCGTACCCCTCTTGCGAGAGCATGCGCGCGTACGACCGGGCCAAGACCTCGTCGTCGTCGACGAGGAGCACTCGCGCGCGTGACTGCGACGCGGACGGCGAAACGGCAGCGGCGCTCACGGTGCTTGCCTGACCTTCCAGTTGAAAGAACGGCACGTTGCCATCCGCGCCTAAGGGTCCGGCCTGGCTGAAGGCTCAGAACTCCTCTACCGGCCCGGCGCCCACACGCACCACCTCGGGCGGGGACTTCGTTAGGTCGATGACGGTCGTGGGCACCAACCCACCCACGCCGCCATCGAGAACGAGCGCTAACCCGGGGAACGCCTCGTGGATCTCGTGAGGGTCGACGAACGGCTCCTCGGGCGGGCGCGATCGGCCGCTGGACGCCGAGCCCTTCGGGCGGGACCGTCCAGAACCGGAGCGCTCCGACGCTCCCTCGTCTCCGGAAGCGGGACGATGACTGGCCGTGGTGGAGACGATGGGCCGGCCGAGCTCGCGAGCCAGCGCCCGGGGCGTTTCGAGGGCCGGAACGCGAATCCCCACGTTCTTGCGCTTCATCTGGAAGAGCTTCGGCACGTCGCGCGTGGCCTCGAGGATGAACGTGTAGGGCCCCGGGAGAAAGCGCCTCAAAACGCGGTACACGGGGTTGTCCACGACCGCGTAGCGCGCGATGTCCGATAGGTCCGGACAAACGAAGGAGAGCGGTTGCGCCCGATCCATGCCCTTGATGGCATACAAGCGATCGACGGCATGCTTGTTGGTGAGGTCGCACCCCAATCCGTAGACCGTGTCGGTTGGGTACGCGATGACCCCGCCGTCGGCGAGAATCTCGACCGCGCGTCGAATCTTGCGTGGCTCGGGATGGTCGGGGTGGATGGCGAGGAGCATGGTGGGAGCGGCCGCGCGGGATAGGCTAAGGGGTCGACGACTACCACGCTCATGGCACTTCGCCTTCCTCGCACGTGACCCTCGCCGAATTCGCCGCCTCTCCGTGGGCAACTCCCCCTTGGCTCGCGCGCGCGCTCGCCGCCGCTTGGGGCTTAGTCTGGGGAAGCTTCGTGAACGTCGTCATCCATCGCGTTCCCCGCGACGCGAGCGTCGTTCGTCCGGGCTCGCAGTGCCCGGCATGCGGGGCCCCCCTTCGGGCGGTCGACAACATTCCGGTTATCTCCTGGGTGCTGCTGCGAGGCCGTGCGCACTGCTGCGGAGCCCGCATCTCCCCTCGCTACGTCGTCGTGGAGGTCCTGGGGGGCCTGCTCGGGCTCGCCCTCTTCGACGTGCTCGCCCGGTCGGTCCCTGGCGACACGACGATCACCCACGCGGCGTCGATCTTTCTTGCGGACTTCGCGCTCGCGATGGCGCTTCTCGCAGCAGCATTCATCGACGCCGAGCACATGTTCCTGCCCGACGCGGTCACGATCGGTGGCACGCTATTCGGCCTGGCGACGCCCGGCCTCCGCGCGATGAGCTGGTTCGACGCTCTGTTCGGCGCGGGAATCGGCTTTCTGGGCGTGTGGCTGCCGTTCATCGTGGGATACAAGGCCATCCGCGGGCGGGTCGGCATGGGTCTGGGCGACGCGAAGCTCGTGATGCTCGCGGGCGCCTGGTTCGGTTGGCCCGGCGTCGTCTTCGCGGTCTTCGCCGGAGCGGTACAGGCCACCCTCGCCGCCGGGGTCATGCTCTTCGTGCGCGGCAAGATCGAAGAGCCCGAGAGCGTTCGCAACGATCGCGAAGAACTGTCCCGGGCGGCGGCCGCAGGTGACGAAGAGGCCAAGCGGGCGCTCGAAGAGGACCCGCTAGGGACGGCGCCCGAGGAGGGAGTCATGGCCGCCCGCCTGCCGTTCGGACCGTTTCTGTGCGTGGCCATCCTCGAGTGGATGCTTGCAGGGCCGTGGATTCAGGAGAGGTGGAGCTTTTAGGTTCCCGAGCAGTAAGGACCGCTCTGTGCACTCCTCTCGCTGACACGGACTCGCCTCGAGCCCGATTGCGGCAATCTTGCGAAAGTCCGGCGCGCGTTCGTTCTACCCAGCGCCCTGTTTGCTTCGAAGACGGGCCTCTCTTCGCACACCGCTACCGGCGTTACCTGCGCTCCATCGGCACGTAGTCGCGGACCGACGGGCCCGTGTAGATCTGCCGAGGACGGGCGATCTTCGTGTTCGGGTCTTCCACCATCTCTCTCCAGTGCGCGACCCAGCCGGGGAGGCGTCCGAGGGCGAAGAGAACCGTGAACATGTTCGTCGGGAAGCCCATCGCCCGATAAATGATCCCCGAATAAAAGTCGACGTTCGGGTAGAGCTTTCGCTCCACGAAGTAGCTGTCTTTGAGCGCCGCTTCCTCGAGCGCCTTGGCGATGTCGAGCAGCGGGTCCGGTTTGCCGAGCCTGGCGAGCACCTTGTCAGCGGCCGCCTTGATGATCTTCGCCCGCGGGTCGAAGTTCTTGTACACGCGGTGCCCAAAGCCCATCAGGCGAAAGTTGCTTCCCTTTTCTTTGGCGAGCTTCACGTACTTGCCGACGTTGTTGCCGTCGGCGTGTATGAGCTCCAGCATCTCGAGCACTTCTTGGTTGGCGCCGCCGTGGAGCGGCCCCCACAGCGCGCAAATTCCCGCGCTGATCGACGCAAAGAGGTTCGCTTTGCTCGATCCCACGACGCGCACCGTGCTCGTCGAACAGTTCTGCTCGTGATCCGCGTGCAGGATGAGCAGGAGATTCATCACCCGCACGAGCTCGGGATCGATCTCGTACTCTTCCGCTGGGACCGAGAACATCATGTTCAAGAAGTTCTCGCAGTACGACAGGCTGTTCTTCGGATACACGAACGGCTGCCCGATCGACTTCTTGTAGGCGAACGCGGCGATCGTGCGGACTTTCGAGATGAGCCGTGCGATCGTGAGGTCGCGCTGCTTCACGTTGTCGACGTCGAGGGCGTCCGGGTAATAGCTCGAAAGCGCGGCCACCATGGCCGAGAGGATGGCCATCGGGTGCCCGGTCGGAGGGAAGCCTTCGAAGAAGTGCTTCATGTCTTCGTGGAGCAGCGAGTGGCGCGTGAGCGTCTCGCTCCACGTTTGGAGCTGCGAGTCGCTCGGCAGGTCCCCGTAGACCAGCAGGTACGCGGTCTCGACGAAGGTCGAGTGCTGCGCGAGCTGCTCGATGGGTATGCCGCGATAGCGCAAGATCCCCTTGTCGCCGTCGATGAACGTGACGGAGCTCTTGGTCGACGCCGTGTTCATGAACGCGGGGTCCAGCGTCACATAGCCGGTCTTTGCGCGAAGCTGCCCGACGTCGATGGCGTGCTCGTTCTCGGTGCCGACGATCACCGGCACGTCGAGCGTGGAGTCCCCCAGCGCGATTGTGGCCTTTTCGGTCATGGGATCCTCTGCTGTGGCGAAGGTGGTCGCACTATAAGTCAAAACGGTGTCTGGCGCAGTGCGCAAACACTCGCGTTGCGTTTTGAGCCGATGCGGAAGCCATCAGAGGAGCGGCCGTGAGGGCCGCCGGCGAGCCGAGGCCATTGGCGAACTTGTGCCGAGCGGCACGAGAAGCCTGGTGGTTTTGGTCGAGACCCAGCGATGGGTTCGGCGGCCGCGCGACGAATACTGCAGTATTTTGAGCGGGCCGACGAAGCCAGCGGGCCGGTATCGGCGAAAACACCAGGCTTCTAGCCGGTCCGCCATTTGAGGCGTCGCTCATCGGCCTGCACCATGCCCAGCCGGCGCTGCTCCTGAACGAGCGCGGCGTAGGTCTGCGGAACGCGCACGTCCCGGCCCAGCGCGAGCATGACCTTGAGCGCCGCTTCGGCGTCGTCGCTGGCGCGATGGGCGTTGTCGAGGGCGATTCCGAGACGCGACGCGACCTCCCCGAGGGCCCGCGACCGCTCGCCTTGTTGGAGCTCGCGCGCCCACACGAGCGGATCCAGCCATTCGACGCCTTTGCGCAACGCCGAAGGAAGCCCTTCCTCCGCGAGGCCCGCGCGCGCGATCTCGCCCCGCAGGAAGGCTTGGTCGAACGCGGCGTTGTAGGCCGCTGGAACGCAGCCCACCAGCATCGCGACGATCTCGCGCACGACGCCTTCGAACCGCGGCGCGTCGCGAACGACCTCGTCGGTGATCTTGTGCACTTCCGTCGCCTCCTTCGGGATCGGCCGTCCGGGGTTGACGAGCCAGTTCCGGCGGTCGACGATCTGACCTCCGCGCGCGACCGCAATACCGACCTCGACGACGCGGTCGACGGACGCGTCGGTCCCCGTCGTCTCAACGTCGAGGAGCGCGATGGGCAAGTCGGACCACGGCGCGTCTGCGGCCAAGTCTCCGACGAGACCCCGAACGACGGTCCGGAGCAGATGGGCGATCCCCGCGTAGTGCCGCCCCGTCGGAAAGCAGCCACATGCCTCGAACGCGCTGCCCCTCACCGGACCAACCCCATACCACGAGCGCGAAGAGGAGGGGGAATCCCTGCAGTCACTTCGCCGCTGCAGCGGCTATTTCACCGTCCACCCACTCGCGGATGTCCGCCTTCACGTCGTACTCACGACCGTCGATGAAGAGCGTGGGCGTCCCCTTGACTCCAAGCGCATCGGCGAGCTTGCGGTCCGCCTCGATCCGCGCGCTGGCGACGGCTCCGGCCATGTCGGCGCGGAAGCGATCGACGTCGAGGCCGATGGACCGCGCGTAGGCGGTCAGGTCTTCGTCTTCGAGGTGCTGGCCGCCGGCGAAGAGCTTGCGGTGCATCTCCCAGAAGCGCCCCTGCATTTGCGCCGCGATGGCGGCGCGAGCGGCGACTTCGCCGTGGGGGTGCATCGCCAGGGGAAGAAACTTGTAGACGAAGCGCACCTTTTCTTTGCGCTCTTCCCACAATCGGTCGAGCTCCGGCGCCATCTTCTGGCAGAACGGGCACTCGAAGTCGGCAAATTCGACGATGACGACGGCCGCGCTCCCAGCGCCGCGCGAGGGCGACCCATCGACCGGAATGTCCCGGACGGACGCCGGGTCGAAGCGCGCTTTGTAGAGGCTTTGCACCTGTTCGCGCGTCATTCCGTCGCGCACGGCCTTGGCGATCGCCAGGGTCGCCGGCTGGCAGGCGGCGCACGGGCGCCTCTCGATCACGCACTGCCCGACGGGCACCGCCACCGTCGCGCACGGCGCGGGAAGCTCGGTGACGTACGCCGAGAGCTCGTGCCTCTCGCGCGGCGTGAAGTCGTGCGTGTCGATGCCAGGCAGGTCGACGTCGGCAGCTGGCGACCTGGGGTTCGCCTCCGTCGCTCGGCAGGCCGCGCCTGGCGAGGCCGAGGTGATCAGCACGAGGGCCAGCCGCAACGCCTTCCACGGAACGGTCACGCGGCCCCTCAGTGCGGTTTGGCCGCTGTGGGCGTCGCTTGGGCCGCGGATGGAGAGGGGGCCGCCGAGGGCGCCGACGGGGGGACGCCGAGCTCCGATGCGACCCTCTCTTCGAGCGACTCGTCCTGCTCGATGTCGAGCTCGCGCCCGTTGACGTAAATCGTCGGCGTTCCCTTAACCTTGAGCTCTTCGCCGAGCTTCCGATCGTGCGCCACGCGGTCTCGCACGGCGGGCGAATCCATGTCGGCCTTCCACTTCGCCGGATCGAGGCGCAGCATTCGCGCATACCGATCGAGATCGGCGTCTTCGAGGTGCTGCTGCCGCTCGAAGAGCAAGTGCTCCATTTCCCAAAACTTCCCCTGCATCCCCGCTGCGAACGCCGCGCGCGCCGCCGGCTCGCCGCGTGTGTGAAACGAGAGCGTGTAGCTCTTGTACACGAGGCGCACCTTGCCCGAGTGCGCGTCCATCACGGCGTCGATGGTCGGCACGGCCCCGGCGCAGTGCGGGCACTCGAAGTCGGCGAGCTCGACGATCGTGACGGCGGCGTCGTCGGGCCCTTTGGTCGGCGATCCGTCGATCGGAATCGCCCTTGCGGCGCCGGGGTCGAACCGGTCTTTGTAGGCGCGCCGCACTTGCTCTTCCGAAGCGCCGTTGCGCACCGCGCCGGCGATCCACTTGGCGGCGCGCGTGCACTCCGCGCACGGCCGCTGCTCTTGGACGCACTGGGTGACCGGCACCGGTACGTTGGGGCAGGGAGCGATAAGCTCGCCCACGAGACCGCTCCACTCGTGGCGCTCGCGAGGGGTCATCGCGCTCGTATCGATTCCCGGCAAGGTCACATCTCTCGGCTCGGCCGTCGCCTGCGCCGACGCGGCGCCTTGCGCTGCCGAGCTACTCGCGCTCGAGTCGCGACAGCTCGACCATCCCAAGACGGCGAGCCCGAGCGGCAAGAGGCCGGCGAGCTGGAGAGCGATCCGCAAGGCGCACCTCCATTAGCCGCTTTTTGTCGCAGCTTCCAGTGACGCGAGGTCGGGTTGGCCCCCCGCGGCCGTTTCTCGCGTGGGCGTAGCGTCACGGCGTCATGGAGCGGATCCATGTGTTCAGGAGTGCCATGTCGTTTTGATCGACGAGGTGGGTGACGATCGGGGGCATCTGCACCACGCCATCCCTTCGCGACGCGGTCCACACGATCGCGCTGTGGTCGGTGTCCCCCGGCGCGATGCGCCAGAAGCCGCCAGCGTCGTAGCCGTACGGCGTGAGGCTGCTCGGCACTCGGTAGGCCGTGGTCCAGGTGTCGGTCTGCTGCGCGCTCGACGGGAGCGCGCCGGTCGAGTCGACCGTGAGCTTCAGATACAGGCCGTACACGCCCGCGCCGGCGTTGGGGCCGCCATTGTGGCAGGAAGTGCCGCAGTTGGCGTGCAAGAATCCGAGCGCGCCGATCGTCGTCGCGTCGCCTCCGGGAATGCTCGGGGTGGCCGCGGGCGGGTTCGAGAGGATGCCTTGCCGGACGAGCGCTTGTAGGTTGAGGCCGCTCGACTGCGGCATCGATAGCCCCACGAGTTCGAAGCCGAGGACGAAGTCCCGCTCGCCGCCGTGGCACTTCTCGCATGCGCTCACCGCGGGAATCTCGTAGGGCAAACCGCGGGCGTTGGGCACGCCGGTCGTGACCGCCGGCGCCGCGCTCTGGTCCGCCGTCCACGCGAACGTCGCGCGAAACCAAATCGACGCGGCCTCCTTCCTCAAAAAGCGCGTCTCGACGCGACTGCCCAGAAGTCGGAATTCCTGCCAGATCTTCGTGCCGACCGGGAACGACCAGTTGTTCAAGTCGGTCGTGTCGATCTTCTGCCCCGGCGGCAGCCAGATCCACCGCGACGAATCGGCGCCATCGGACCAGATCGTCGCGCCCGGCTGATACGCCTGCACGTCGGGCGCCAGAGTGAGCTGCGTCCAGCTCGCGTAGAGCCCGGTGCAAGCAAGCGCCGCGGGCTCGGTGCCCGCGTCGCAGTCGGGAAGCGGGCGTGCTCCGACGGACGCGTCGTCGCCGCTGCCGAGGGCGTTCCCCGAGCCGTTGTCCCCTCCGTCGTCGGTCGCGTTGCCGGGGATGACGAGGTCGCCGCACGCCCAGACGGCCAGAAGAGCGCCTCCGGCGACCAGCACCCGCAGCGACATACCGATGGACGGAGAGCAGCGCATGGCACCGCAAAATCTAACGAGGCGACCGGCGATCGTCAGCTGCAAGGCGTGTGTCTGCGCGTGGGCGCACATAGAAGGCGGCGGCACCGCCCCCGACGAGACCGCCGAGGAGCGCACCGACCGTGACGTCGCTCGGGAAGTGGGCCCCGAGGTACACGCGCGAGATCGCCACGAGCGCCGCGCAGAGGCAGGCGAGCATGGGGACGAGGCGACGAAGCCACCGCGACCCGGTGCCGGTGCCGGCGATGGGGATTGCCATCGTGAGAAACACCGCGACGCAGAAGCTGCCTGCGGCGTGCCCGCTCGGGAAGGACGGGTCGTGCGGCGAGCCGATCGGCTCGGGCAAGCCGAGCGCCATCCACGGCCGCACACGACCGACCGCGAGCTTCAGGCTCCAAACGAGCGCGGCCTGGGCGGCGATCGCGATCGCGAGGGCGGCGGCGAAGCGCCGCGTGCGCGAGTGCCAGACCATTGGGACGAGCGCGAGAGCGGACCATCCGCTTCCGAGCAGGGTGATGACCTCCATCGCGGGCCCCCACGTACCGCCGGCCCCGCCGTAGACGGCGAAGAACGCGCGGGCGTCGAGGTCGAGCGCGGGCACGGGGACGACGATAGTACCGCGCAGGGAAAAGCGAGAGTTGGCCCCTAAGGTTGCCTCCTCGGCTCCCGCCGGGCGAACGCAAGCACTTGATTTCCTTCGCGCGATCCGGCTCCATCGACATCCGCAGACATCGCGTACTTTATGGTGCTGCGGGGACTAGCTGGCTCAATGCCCAAGCTCCGCCTCAGCGTGCTCAGCCTCCGGTACTCGTCGTGGTCGATGCGCCCATGGGACGCGGCGTAAAGGCCGCGCGATGCCACCACGCCCACCCCTAGAACGGGCCGTACGCGACCCCGGCTTCACGCCCAGCGTCCGCGACGTGAGCGCCTTGGTGGACCTCCTCGGAGACGAAGACCTCGCCAAGGACGCGGAGCGCGCGATCGCGCGCGTGGGTGCGGCTGCGATGCCCGTCTTGCGCGAGCGCTTCGCTTCGGCGACCGGACCGCTCCGCGCCCGGGCTCTCCGTGTGATCGGCCGCTTCGCAGAAGACGCGACTGCGCGCGCCGTGCTGCTCGCGGCGCTGGACGACGCCGACCCCAAGACGCGACGCAACGCCGTGATCGCGCTCGGACACACCCGCGCGGACGGGATCGAGGAAGCCTTGCTGCGAGTTTGGGATCGCGACCCACGCGTCGAAATGCGGCGATCCGTCGCGGCATCGCTCGGCAAAGTCGGCACGGGAAGATCCCTCGCGTTGCTCCGAGCGGCGTCGGGGGCTGATGACCGAGAGCTGTCGCGCATCGCGGAACGCTCGACGCTGATGATCGAGCGGACAGAATCGCGGGCGCAGCGAGGGCGAATCGACGCTGGACGCGCGCCGAGTGGTCCGGTCGCGATCGACGTGCTCGCACGACGGGGGCTCGAAGAGATGCTGGCCGAGGAGCTCGGGGTCGTCCCGGCCGTCACCGACGTGGGCGTGGCCGGTCCCGCGATTGTGCGCGCGCGGCTCATCGGGCCGATGAGCGCGCTCTTCGCCGCTAGGACGATGCTCTCGTTTCGCTTCCCCCTCCCGACCGAAGGCCTCCAGGGTGACGAGTCCCCGGAGGAGGCGATCGCACGAGCGCTGGCTGGCGTCCACGCGGAGCGGATCTTCTCCACGTGGACCTCCGGCGCGGTCCGTTACCGGATCGCGTGGGCGGAGGGGGGGCACAGGCGCGCGGCGTCGTGGCAAACGGCACGCGCGGTCTCGCGTCGCACGCCGGCGTTGGTCAACGATCCGACGGCTTCGCTGTGGGAGGTGGGGGTGGCGACCGGGCCCCGCAGCATCGACGTGGCTCTGCTGCCGCGAGGGCTCGACGATCCGCGCTTTGCCTGGCGTCGCAGAGACGTACCCGCAGCGTCGCACCCCACGATCGCGGCGGCGCTGGCACGCGTCGCGGGCGTTCGCAACGACGACGTGGTGTGGGACCCGTTCGTCGGTTCGGGGGCGGAACTGGTCGAGCGCGCCCTCCTCGGCCCTTACGCGTCGCTGGCGGGAAGCGACACCGACGCGAGCGCCCTCGCCGCAGCGCGCGAGAATTTGGGGGCGGCAGGCTTTCCCGCGCGTCTCGACCAAACCGATGCGCTGGCCCATTCCCCGCGTGGAGTGACGCTCATCGTCACCAACCCCCCGATGGGCAGGCGTGCTTCGCGCGGCCCGGACCTCATGGATACGCTCGACCGATTCGTGGCGCATGCCTCGTCCGTGCTCGTTCCGGGAGGTCGCCTCGTCTGGATCTCGCCTTCGCCGAGGCGTACCCGGGCGGCGGCAGCGCGCGCAGGGCTCACCCTCGACTGGGCGCGCACCGTCGACATGGGCGGCTTCGAGGGCGAGATGCAGCGCTGGCTGCGGTAGAAGCTACCTTGCGGGACGATCCGCCATCTGCGTGCGCAGGACGGCCCGCAAGGCGGCGTGCTCGAGGGGCTTTTCGATGCGCGGGTTGGCGACGGTCTCCAGGAACCGCGCGGCTCGCGGCGTAAACGCTCCACCCGTCATGAACACCATGCGGCGCGCTTGCTCCATCTCGACTCGGGCGATCGCTTCGTACACATCCATCCCGCTCATCGCCGGCATCATCAAGTCGCAAAGGATCGCGTCGAAGCGCGCTCCGCGGCGAACCTGCTCGACCGCTCCGAGGGGGTCGCTCGTGACGAGGACGTCGTGCTCTCCATCCAGCAGGCGCTGGACTGCGCGCGCCATCATCGGCTCGTCGTCGATCACCAGAACGCGGCCCCGCTGAGGCGGAGACACCGGGGCGCTCTGCGCGTCCGGCGCGCGCGCGGACGGATCGGCGCTGCAGGGTGGCAAGACGACCCGGAAGGTGGACCCTCTACCGGGTCCGCTCTCGACGGCGATCTCTCCGCCCAGCGCGGCGACGACGCTCTGGCAGATGCTCAGGCCCAGACCGGTCGACGTCTTCTGTTTGGTCGTGAAGAACGGCTCGAAAACGTGGGGGAGATTCTCCGGGGCAATTCCATCCCCGGTGTCCGACACCTCGACCACGCATCGTCCTTGCTCGTCGGTCCGGGTGACGACCCGAATGCAATGGTGGTCGACGTCTCCCTCGCGAATCGCCTGCGCAGCGTTGAGGAGCAAGTTCAGAAAGACCTGCCCCAGCCTGCCCTCGCTGCCGCCGACCGGGGGTATCGGACCGTAATCCTTCACCAGGCGGGCCCGATTCCGGATCTCGCCGTATGCCATGTTTATCGACGATTCCAGAACGCGCCGCACGTCGAGCATCTCGCGGTGGTCGTCGTCGGCGCGGGAGAACGTTCTCAGATCGCGCACGACGAGGCGGGCGCGCTCTCCGCCCTGGCGAGCCTCCTGAAGCGCTTCGGCGATCGCGACCACTTGAGCGCGCGCCTGCGCGAGACGCGCCGCCAACTCGACCGAGCCCTCTCCGTCGCCCGCCACGAGGGCAGTCTCGAGGGCGCTGAGCTCTTCGAGCGCGAAGCCCAAGTTTGCCATCGCGACCCCGAGCGGGTTGTTCAGCTCGTGAACGACCGCCGCGGCAAGCGTTCCCATGGACGCCATGCGATCGGCCCATAGAAGCCGGGCTTCGGTTCGCGTGCGATCGTTCTCCACGCGGGGTCCTGCGTCGTCGTGTTTGAGTCCCACGTCAATGACATTAGACCGGCGGCCGCGTCACCGTCTCGTCGCAATTGCTGCGAGCATCCGCCCGCTTCCGGCCCCATCCCTGCGGAATGAGTGGAAACGTGTGGCCTCGTGCTTGGTGCATCCCGGCACGTCCTCGATGTGGGCGTCCGAAAGCCCGAGCGCCCGAAGCTGCGCCCGCACCGCCGCGCGAAGATCGACGTAGACCTTGTCTTGCGCTCCCCATACGACGACCCGCCCGCTTGCGCACGCCTCTTGGATTCGTGCCCCCACGTCGCGCCCAACCTCGAAGCAGCAGGCACCAATGCACGGCCCGATCGCCGCCAGCAGCGGGCCCCCCGCCGGCCCGGCCAAAGCGTTGACCGCCGCGGGCACTATCTTTGCGACGATGCCGCGCCAGCCGGCGTGAACCGCGGCGACGTCCCCGGTTCGCGGATCGGCAAGCAGGAGCGGAACGCAGTCTGCCACCCGCACCCCGACGGTGACGCTGCCGCCCGATGGCGCAGGGGCATCGGCCGGCCGGCCCGCCCCGGCGGCACGCGCGACAACGGCGTCGGCCTCGCACCCGGAGGCTTCGGCCGCCTCGACGGCCCGGCCACCGTGCACTTGCTTCACCTGAACGATGGCGGCGGAGGAAAAGTGAGCCTCTAGGTCCGCTTCGGTTGCGCTCCGCGTCGGAAACGCGTGCGCGAACCGCTGTTCGGCGAGGAGATTCGAGTGGAGCAACATGGCGAGCCGGATGATGCCGCGTGCCGACTCGTGGTACCACTCTCTAGTAGTCCCCATGCGCCCGCAGGATCCGTTCATCGGACGCGACATCCTGAACGGCAGTTTTCAGATCCTGCAAAAGATCGGTTCGGGCGGGATGGGCGCGGTCTATCGAGCGCTTCAGCCCCAGATGAACCGCATGGTCGGGGTGAAGATCCTGCACCCCAAGCTCGCGAACCGCAAAGACCTGGTCTCTCGCTTCCGTCGAGAGGCGCGGGCGATGAGCCAGCTGACCCACCCGAATACCGTCAAAGTGTTCCTGTACGGCGAGCTCGACGACGGATCGCTCTACATCATCATGGAGTTTTTGGAAGGCAAGAACCTCAACCAGACGGTTCGCGCCGACGGGCCGTTTGCGACCGAGCGGGCGCTACCCATCCTGATCCAGGTTTGCGGCGCGCTCGACGAAGCGCACAACGCGGGCATCATCCACCGCGACTTGAAGCCCGAGAACATCTTCATCGTTCAATCGGGCGGCGTGCGCGACTTTCCCAAGGTGCTCGATTTCGGCCTCGCGAAAGTGGGCGAACGTCAGATGCGGCCAGGGTCGGTCGTCTTGACGCAGGAAGGGATGGTCTTCGGCACGCCCGAATTCATGAGCCCCGAGCAAGCGCAAGGCAAGCCGCTTACCCGGGGGAGCGACATCTATTCGCTCGCCGTGATCCTCTACGAGGTGCTGACCGGCAAGCTGCCCTTCGACGCGAAGACCGGCATGGACTATATCCAGCTTCACGTGACGGGAAGCCCGATACCGCTCAACCAGCGGGTCCCGGGACGGACGTTTCCGCCGCTGCTCGAGCAGGTGATCGATCGAGCGCTGGCGAAGCGCCCCGAGGACCGCTTCGCTTCCGCGGCCGATTTCGCCGACGCCATGAAGCAAGTCCTGCAGGGTGCCACCCAACTGGCGCCGTTGGCTCCGTCGCCGGGGATCCCTGGCGGCCCGCCGGCTCCGTCGGCTGGCTCGGTCCGGATCGAGACGCGGTCGCCGAGTATGCTGATCGGCCAGAGCTTCGGGGCGTCTGCGCCGACGCCCCTGGTCGCACCACAGGATCGCTACGGGAAGTCCCCGGCGCCGGTCGCGTCGCGTCCGCAGAGGGCGAATCTGATGCTGCTCGTCGGCATCGCGCTCGGCTTCCTTCTCGTCGGTGTCGGACTTGCGGTTGCGTTGATGCGGTTCGTGATCCGGTGATGACGGATCGGATTGTGTCCTCTGCGGTGGTCCCTCGCCTCGACCCTGTCGTCGGTGTCGACCCGAACGTCGCCGCGCTCGCGAGCGCTCTGCATGAGGGCGGCTTCGAGGGCGAGATCCGACTCGACTACGCGACGCGGCTGTCGGCCGCCACCGACAACAGCATCTATCAAGTGTTGCCCGCGGCGGTGATCTTCCCGCGATCCACCGCCGACGTGGCCCTCGCCCTGCGGCTCATCGAAGAGCCCCGATTCCACGGCGTCGCGCTCACCGCCCGGGGCGGCGGCACCGGCACCAACGGACAATCGCTGACGAGCGGCGTCGTGATGGATCTTTCGCGCCACATGGCCAAAATACTCGCGCTCGATCTGAAAGCAGGATTCGTCCGAGTCCAGCCGGGGGTGGTGCTCGACGACCTGAACGCGTTTCTCAAGCCCCATGGCGTGTACTTCGCCGCGAACTTGTCACCATCCAATCGAGCCACCATGGGGGGCATGGTCTCGACCGACGCAAGCGGTGAAGGCTCGCGTGTGCACGGCAAGACGAGCGAGCACGTTCTCGACCTCGAGCTCGTCCTGCGCGGCGGAATCGTTCACCGTACTTCGCGCGTCGCTGGCGCCGAGCTGGAAGCCTTGTGCGAGCAGCCGGGCCTCGTCGGCCAGGCGCACAAGCTCGCGCGCGAGATCGCCGTGGCACGGCGCGAAGAGATCGTTCGTACGTTCCCGAGGCTCCGCCGCTTCATGACGGGCTACAACCTCGCGCGCATGGCCGCGCCGGACGGGTCGAGCGTGGACCTTGCCCAGCTCGTGGCCGGGAGCGAGGGGTCCATTGCGGTGGTGACCGAAGCGCGACTGCGCCTGACGCGCTTCGAACGTCATCGCGCGTTGATCGTGCTGGGCTATCCGAGCTTCGACGCGGCCCTTGCGAGCTCCGAGTGGCTGGTCGCGACAGACCCGGGGTCGGTGGAGACGATCGACGAAACGGTGCTCTCGCTCGCCAAAGGCGACGTGATCTACGACGAAGTGCGCGAATTTCTCGTCGAGAGTGGAGGCGACGCGACGCGCGCCATCAACCTCGTCGAGTACAGCGGCGACGATGAAGTCCACGTCGGGAGCAAGGTCGACGGGCTGTTCGCCGAGATCGGGCGGCGCCGAGGAACGCCGGGGGTGCCGCACGGCCATGTCGTCACCTGGAAGCCGAGCGAGCGCGAGAGCTTGTGGAACCTGCGCAAGAAGGGCGTCGGTCTGCTCGGCAACACGCCCGGCGCCCGCAAGCCCGTCCCGTTCGTGGAAGACACGGTTGTTCCGCCGGAGAATTTGCAAGCATACGTGCGCGAGCTCCGGTCGCTCCTCGATGCCGAAGGCCTCCGCTACGGGATGTTCGGTCATGTCGACGTCGGATGCCTGCACGTGCGTCCTGCGCTCGACCTCAAAGATCCCGAGGACGAAGCCCGCGTGCGACGCATCACGGAGGCGGTGACTGCGCTCGTGACTCGCTTCGGCGGGCTTCTCTGGGGCGAGCACGGCAAAGGCTTTCGCTCCGAGCTCGTGCCGCACCATTTCGGCCCCGTGCTCTACCCCGAGCTTCAGCGCATCAAGGCGCTCTTCGACCCGAGAAATCAGCTCAACCCGGGCAAGATCGCGACCCCCGCGGGCGGCCGCCACCTGCTCGTGCGCGTGGATGGGCCCACGCGAGGTGCGCTCGATCGGCAGATCGACGGCGCCGACCGCGACGCTCTGAGCACGGTCATCAACTGCAACGGCAACGGGCAGTGCTTCGATACGCGCGCCGACAACGTCATGTGCCCGTCTTCGAAGATCACCCGCGACCGCATCCATTCGCCCAAGGGCCGCGCGACGCTCATGCGCGAATGGCTGCGCCTGCTCGCTCGTAGCGGCGTCGTCGCTACGCACGCGTTGCAGGCGGCCGGAAGCCTCCCATGGCTCGTCCGGTTGTGGCATCGCTTCGTGCACGGACAGCGCTCGCGGGACTTCTCGCATCAGGTATACGACGCGATGTCCGGCTGCCTGGCCTGCAAGGCGTGCGCGACGCAGTGCCCCGTGCGCGTCGACGTGCCCGACTTCCGCGCGCAATTCTTGGAGCTTTACCACCGTCGCTACGCCCGACCCATCGGCGACTACTTCACCGCCCTGCTCGAGAAGATGCTGCCCCTCATGGCGACCGCGCCGCGCCTGGTGAACGCGCTGATGGACAATCCCCTCGGTCGCTGGTTGACCGCGCGACTCGTCGGCATCACCGACGCGCCTCTGCTCGATCCCAAGCCCGCGGCCAAGCGCCTCGCGGAGCACGGCATCCCGATTTCGACCCTCGCCGAGCTCGAACGCCTCGCAAAGGAGGCACCGGTTGTCATAGTGCTGCAGGACGCGTTCACGACGTTCTACGAGCCCGGGGTGCTCGAAGCGTCGTGCCGGCTGCTCCGCGCCCTTGGCTTCCAGCCGCATGTGCTGCCGTATTTCGAGAACGGAAAGGCGCTGCACATCAAAGGGTTTCTCCGCTCGTTCGGTCGCGTGGTCGCGCGCAACGTCGGGCTTTTGCGTCGCGTGTCTGCCCTCGGCTTTCCGCTGGTCGGCATCGAGCCGGCCGTCGTCCTCACCTATCGCGACGAGTACCCCAAGGAGCTCGAGGGCGACACCGGCTTCCGCGTTTGGCTCCTGCAGGAGTGGCTCGTCGAACAGCACCTCGAGGCGAGCGTCGCCGCTGGTGCGCGAGGCTTCCGCTTGCTTTCGCATTGCACCGAGCAGGCGCTCGTGGCCAAAGCCCCCGCGCAATGGGCGAAGGTCTTCGCCGCGCTCGGGGTTCCCTTGGAGCTCGTCAAGAGCGGGTGCTGCGGAATGTGCGGCGTATACGGGCACGAGGTCGCCCACAAGCAAGATTCGATGGGCATTTTCGAGCTGTCTTGGAGGGGCAAGGTCGAGGTGGAGCGCGACCGCGAACGAGTGCTGGCCACCGGTCACTCGTGCCGCACCCAGGTCGAGCGGGCCCTTGGCTTCACGCCGCTGCATCCGGCTCAGGCGTTGTTCGAATCTTTGAAAACCACGGAGAACGTTCCACATCACGGGAGCACGGCGCCGCCATGAAGCAGGAAGAATCCGTCTCGACAGCGCACACCCCGAGCCAGGACCCGCCGCGCGGCGAGCTTCCGATCTCGGACCACATCCTCATGGTCAACGACCTCGGTCGGGGCGAGAGGTACGGCGAAGCCATGTTGGCCAAGATCCGTCCAGGCGATGTCGTGCTCGAGGTCGGCACGGGTGCGGGTCTCTTGAGCTGTATGGCCGTCCGCCTCGGGGCCAAACACGTCTACACGGTCGAGCGGTCGTCGGTCATGCATGACGTCGCAAAGAAAGTGTTCGCGGCCAACGGCATGACCGACAAGATCACGTTGATCCACGCGGGCTCGGAGCAACTGGTCGCGCTCGGGGCCGTCCGCGAGCCGGTCGACGTCTTCGTGACGGAGACGATAGGTGCGCTCGTACTGGACGAAGGGATCCTCCCCATTTTCGAGCACGTGAAGCCGCTGCTCGCCCCGAACGCGAAAGTGATACCCGAGAAGGTCAAATTCAAACACTGCCTCGTCAATATGAGTGGGATCCGCGAACGGATCGAGATCCTCGAGCCCGTCTTCGGATTCGACTTCAGCGCACTCAACGCAGAGCTGAAGTCGAACGTGTCCTTCGGATACATCCCGATCGACCCATGGCGCGAAGTGTCGACCATCGCCGAGACTCGCGTCTACGATTTGGCGAGCTTCACGGCGGAAGACAGCGACCAGGAGATGATGATCGTCAAGAGCAACGTGTGCGACGGAATGCTGACTTGGGGTGAGTTCGAGCTGGCAGAGGACGTCGTTCTCGACACGCGCTGCCGCGATTTGAGAGACAGCTGGGCGAACGTGGTTCACATGATGAAGCGCATGCCGGTCGAGTATGGTCAGCGGTGCACGAGTCAGTTTCGCATCACCGAGGACCGGGTTGGGTGGGTCATGAACTGGAACATCCCGCCGATTCCCTAGTGCAGCCTCCGCGCGGGCGGACTCAGTGCGGCCCGCTCGAAAGCTCACGGCAAACGTCGATCGGACTGCCTGGGTCGGGCTTGCCGTCGCCGTTGCGGTCGGGGGCGATCGTCGCGCAACCCTTTCGCGACGGATCGAACGTCCAGACCTGGTCGGCGCGGCCGTCACCGTTCGAGTCATGCGCCCGCTTCACGAGGTTGCCACTCTCGTCCATCACGTCCCACGTGTCGATGACGCCGTCGTGATTCATGTCCTCGCCGTAGCACCGCTCGCGGCCCTTGATGGTCACGCGCACCTCGTCGATCTTGCCATCGCCGTTGCGATCGTACCCGCGGGCCTCCCCCACGTAGCAGGGCTCGTAATCCGGCGGCGGCGCAAGGCCGAGGCCCTCCGGAGGGCGCTCCATGCTGAGAACCTCGACGCGCATTCCATCACCCGTTGCGCACGCAGCCGAGAGCAAGATCACCGTCAAGGAGAGGCCTCGCATGCCCCTCAGTGTAACCACGCGATGTCGACCCTGCTGCGCAACGGCGCGTGCTCCCAACCGCGCTCTCCCGCGACCTCGCGAGTGAGGCCGTCCTCCTCGTCCATGCCCGATTGGAAGTCCATGCCCGATGGGGGCAGCGGACAGATCAGCGCGCTGCGCAAACCTTACGCGGCGACGATGCCCGCGGGGGCCACGACTCGACTGGAGGGATATCGATGAGTAGCGGGTCGATGACCCGCGATCTGCACACCGGTCACCGGCGGCCCGCCCCAGCGAGTCATCCGGGACAGCGACTCGATGCACCACGCGAATTGGCCCATCGAAAAGGGCTTGCAGAGAAACGCGTCGCCGCCCGCGTCCTCCGCGTACGCCCTGTCCTGCGCGCTGCCGTAGTCACCCGTCATGAGGATCGGCAGCCCGGCCAGCCCCAGGGATCCGCGTATGTGCTCACAGAGCTCATAGCCAGACTTGGTGGGCAGTCCGACGTCGATGCAAGCGACGTGGAGCTCGCGCTCCATCAAGTGCGGGACCGCCGCGTCGTAGTGGCCTGCGAGAAGCACCTGAAAGTCCATCCTTGCGAGCTCCCGGGTCATGGCCCTTTGCAGGTGCGGGTCGTCCTCCACGATGAGGACGGTGCGCCTTGTGGCGTCCAGAGGCTTTCCCCGCGAGGACAGCATGGCGGCCGTCTATACAAACGCCGCGCCAGAGGTGGGCGTCGTCACCGGCGACCCGAACGACGCGCTGAAGGGGGGATCCGGCACTTCCCGCGCGGTGGCACGGCTGTCGCGCGCGCGCCATCGTCGTTGACATGCGTAACCACCGATCCGGCGCCATGAACGCCATCAATCCGCTACAGAGATGCCTCGCGAGACAAGAATGGTCGCGCGTCCGGTCACGGACATCTCGCGCGCATGAAGCGGCCTTCCAGCGCTCCCTTCGCCGGCGCAAGGGTTGCGCTCTCCTGCATTGAATCGCCGAGCGTGGAGCTCCGTCGGAAGAGGACTGAGCGGAGGTCTGCTGAGAGTCACGGGCGTTGCATCCATGCCATTCGGGCTGGCACGCTCTACGCACCAGGTTTCCGCGCACCGTTGGAGCGCTCACCGAGCGTGCGCCGGACGAGGGCGACCAGGTCATTCGCGATCACCGGCTTCAGCAAGAGGCGATCGGCCCCCAACCGCGCGGCCTTCCGCCATTCGCCCGGGCCTCCGGACGCGGTGACGACGATGATGGGCATCGCCGCCGAGGTGCCGCGCTCGCGGAGCCGCTTTGTGAGAGCCATGCCGTCGATTCCGGGCATGCGGAGATCCAGGATGGTCACCGAAGGTGCCTTTCTCTCGAACGCTTCGAGGGCGCTCAACCCGTCCCGCACGCATTCGATCTCGGCGTTCGGAAACCCCAGAGCCAAGATCGATTTCAGCGCTTCGCGGAAATCGTCATCGTCGTCCGCGACCAGAATCCGCGCGGGCTCGAAGTATCCCCCACGTGCGGCAACGAGGTCGCTGCGAAACGCGTCGACAGACGGCGTACGGGCGCGAGGGTCTTTCGCGAGCGCACGTAGTACCGCGTAATCCAGCGCTGGGGAGAGGTTCTCGCGCAGGCTGCTTGGCGGCCGGACGGGCTCCCTGGCGTGCTGAAGAAGTACCGCCGTCGTCGCCAGTCCGTCGAAAGGGGGGCGGCCCGTGAGAAGCTCGTAGGACACGCACGCGAGCGAGTATACGTCGGCTCGCGCGCGCATCTCCGGATCGCCGCCGCTGGAGAACGCGACTTCCGGCGCCATGTAAGCAGGCGTGCCTACGAATACGGACTTGCTCGGCGGCTCTCGACGCCAGAGAGCCGCAAGCCCGAGGTCGGACACTCGGGGTCGGAGGTGGTCGTCGAGAAGGATGTTGCTGGGCTTGATGTCGTGATGCACGGTGTTTCGCGCGTGAATCGCGGCGACGCCAAGACACACTTCGTCGAGGATGCGCAATGCAAGGTCCAAATCAGGAGGCGAGCTGCGCTCGAAGAGCCATTGCTCCAGCGTGCGACCCTCGACGAACTCCATCACGATGTATGGCACCTCGTCGTGCTCGCCGAAGGCGTAGACCTGCACAACGTTGGGGGCGTTGATGTCCGCCATTGCACGAGCTTCGTCGAGAAAACGCTGCTGGAAGCCTGGACCCACCAGATTCGGGTGGGTGAACTTCATCGCGACGCGGCGGTCGAGTGTGATGTCGTGCGCGAGCAGGACGACACCCATCGAGCCTTCTCCAAGCGTGCGGATGACGCGGTAGGTGCCCCCTACGAATGAGCCGGGCTTGGGCACAGCGCGGTGCGTCGGCACGCGCTCGTCCGTTTTCGGCAAATCATCCGGTGAAAGTGTGGGGGCTATGGCGGTCACGCAATCTGATCGGGCCGCGGACCGCCATACGGAGACGATCGGGCGACGAACTGTGGGCAGAATGCACGCAGAAGGGAGGCCGGCAGATCCCGTGCCGGGGGCTCGAAACGCGCCTTCTCGACATCTTTTGACAAGGACGGGAGGCGCAGGAGCGTTGTGAAGGAGGCGCTCGCCGAATCGCAAACCATAATCCGAACGGTATTCATAGCATCAAGAGAAACCGGAGCTTCCTGGCGACGTCGAGTAGCCTACCGTCTTCCCCCCGTTCTTGCTTCGCCGACACGAGCTTCTCGTTTTGCGAAATGGCGCAGAGCAAAAGCACGAGGGCTTTTCGGACTTTGCCGGCGCAACGCGAAAGCGGTCAGCCATGGCCCGAACATTGCTCGGTACCCCTAACCGACAGGCACGATGACGACAGCGATGGTTGTGATGGAGCCCGGAAGTGACTGGCCTGGCCAGATCGGGGACTCCATGAGGGTGATCGCATTCAGCCACGATGGTGCGGATCTGCTTCGGCGGACCCAACAGAGCGTCGGCGCTCTCCACCGCCGCGACAGCGTGGTCCGCGTGGCTGTCCTCGCATGCAACTTGGCGACGGGCGGTGCCGCCGCTGACCGCCGTGCGCAACTTGCCCGAGCGCTGCTCGACGCCGTGGCAAGCACGAACTGTGGGCGGATGGTTCTGCGCGCCAGCGGGATCGCGTCGCGTCAGCAAAGACAAGAGCTGTTCGCGCTCGCGGAATCACTCGCGGAAGGGCTTCGCGGATCGACGGCGACCGTCTCGGTGCGCTTTGCCGACGTGCGGCCCAGGAATGCGGTCCTGCACACCAGCGCAATCGGTGAGCAGTGGTGATCCGCTTACCCGAACGTGTTCGTCACGGCTCGGATCCTGCTTCAGGCAACCGACAGCATGCCAAAGATCGATACCGTGGTGGCTGTCTACGACACGCATCCCAAGGCCGAAGAGGCGCTGCGCGCCTTCCAGAGCTCGGGCTTCGACATGAAGAAGCTGTCGATCGTCGGAAAGGACTACCGCACCGAAGAGCACGTCATCGGCTTTTACAACACCGGCGACCGCATGAAAGTCTGGGGCAAGCGTGGTGCCTTCTGGGGCACGTTCTGGGGCATGTTGTTCGGCTCCGCTCTCTTTCTCATCCCGGGCGTCGGACACCTGATGGTGCTCGGCCCGCTGGTGGGATGGATAGTTGGCGCCCTGGCCGAGGGCGCGGTGATCGGGGGCCTGACCGCGCTCGGGGCTGGCCTCTACAGCATCGGCATCCCCAAGGACAGCATCCTCAAGTACGAGACGGCGCTCAAAGCCGATCAGTTCGTCCTCGTCGCACATGGCACCCCCGACGACGTGGCGGCGGCGAAGCGGATCCTCGATAGGACGGGCGCCGTCTCGGTCGACGAGCATTTCGTAGCCGGCGCCGCATGACTTACCGAGCCATCGGCTTCCTATGACTCACTCGAAGCGCAATGCGTCGATCGGGTTCATCTGCGCGGCCTTGCGAGCCGGATAAAAGCCGAACACGACACCAATCGCCATCGAGACTCCGAAGGCGACGAAGATCCAGACCGGCGTGAGGACGAAGGGCCATCCCATGACCGAGGCAAGCACCACGGCTCCGCCGATCCCGACCCCGATCCCGATCAAGCCCCCGGCTGCCGACAGCACGACGGCTTCGACCAGGAACTGAAGCAGTACCTTGTTCTCGCTGGCGCCGATGGCGAGGCGGATCCCGATCTCGCGCGTCCGCTCGGTCACCGATACGAGCATGATGTTCATGATCCCGATCCCGCCCACGAGCAGCGACACGGCGGAGACGTTGCGCAGCATTCCCGTCTGCGCGTCCGCCGCCTTCTCCTGGGTGGCAGCGAGGTCGGCGAGGTTTCGCACCGTGAAGTCGTCGAGGTCGCCGTCAGGCTGGCGATGCTGCTGGCGCAGGATGCCGGTAACCTGCGTCTGCGCATGCGACACCTCGTCGGGGGACACCGCAGAGACCAGGATGCTGCCGACATGGACGCGGTCCTGGCTCATCATCCGCGACTTGAAGGTGACCCACGGCATCACCACCAGATCGTCTTGATCCTGGCCCTGCGACGACTGTCCTTTGCTCGCGAGTACACCGACCACCTCGCAAGGCATCGATCGGACGCGCACGAGCTGGCCAAGGGGATCGCCGTCGCCGAAAAGCTGGGTCGCAACCGTCAGCCCCAGCACGCAGACCTTGGCTCCGGAGTCGGACTCGGCGCTATTGAAGGTTCGCCCGTTCGCGATCGTCCACTCACGGATGGCGAAGAAGTCCGGCGTGGAGCCGTACACAGTCGTGAGCCAGTTCTCGTTGTCGAGCACGACCTGCACGACGGTCCGGTCGAGGGGTGCGGCGTAACGGGCAGCGCTGGTCCCCTTCGCGATGGCGAGGAGGTCGGCGTAGGTGAGCGGCTTGCCGGTACCGGGCCCGCCGCGGGCTCCGCCAAGCGTGCTCGAGCCGGGGAGCACGATCAACAGGTTGGTCCCGAGCGTCGCGAGCTGCTCCTCGAGAACGGCCTTGGAGCCCTCGCCGGACGCGACGGTCAAGATGAGCGCGGCGACGCCGATGATGACGCCCAACGAGGTGAGCGCCGAACGCATCCTGTTCCGCCGCAGCGCGCCGAACGCGAGCGGAACGATGGACGCGACGGCGCTCACGCTGCCCTCTCCGGCGTCCCGGCGAGATCGGCCGCGGCGTCGTGGGGGGCTTGCTGCTCGTCGGACAGGATCCGCCCGTCGCGCACGACCAGGCGCCGGCCCGCGTATGCGGCGATGTCCGTCTCGTGGGTGACGATCACGATCGTGATCCCGGTCTTGTGGAGCGACTGAAGCAAGCCCACGATCTCCACCGACGTGCGGGTGTCGAGCGCGCCGGTGGGCTCGTCAGCAAGGATCAGTCGGGGACGATTCACGAGCGCACGGGCGATGGCGACGCGCTGCTGCTGGCCGCCGGATAGCTGAGCGGGCGTGTGCGCCTCTCGACCCGCCAGTCCGACGCGTCCGAGCGCCTCCTTGGCCCGCAGCCATCGCTCGTCCGCCGGCACTTCGGCATAGACGAGCGGGAGCGCTACGTTGTCGACTGCGCTGGTGCGGGCGATGAGCTGGAAGCCCTGGAACACGAAACCGAACGCCGATAGTCGGAGCGCCGAAAGCTCCCGCCTCGGCAGCGTCGCCACCTCGCGCCCCTCGAAGCGATAACTGCCTTTCGTCGGCTGATCGAGGCAGCCGAGCACGTTCATGAGCGTCGACTTCCCGGAGCCGGAGGGGCCCATGATCGCGACCATCTCGCCTTTCGCGATCGTCAGATTCACGTCGACGAGGGCGTGCACCTCCATCTCGCCCGCCCTGTACGTCTTGGCGATGCCCTCGAGCCGGATGATGGGGTCAGAGTCCACGTGCAGCCCCCGCGGCCGGAGGCGCCTTGCTCTTGTCGCGAGCGACATCGATGATCACTTCGCGGCCCGGCTCCAAGCCTTCCACCTCGGTCATGTTGCCATCGGTCACCCCGATCTTGATCGGCGTGCGCACGGCACTGGTCCCTTGGGGGACGTAGACGGCCCCGCCCGGCCGGACGCTCGCAGCCTTTGGACTGCCGGCCGGGATTTGCGCGACTGCCGGGCGAAACCGCAGGGCCTCGTTCGGCACCGCTGCAACCTGGGTCTTTTGGGCAATGAGGATGAGAACGTTCGCGGTCATTCCGGGACGCAGCAACAGGTCCGGGTTGTCCACATCGAGGACCACGTCGTAGGTCACCACGTTCGACAGGGTTTGCGGCGCGTTCCGTACTTCGTGTACCAGCGCTTTGAAAGTCTGATCGCGGAACGCATCGACCGTGAACGTGGCGCTTTGGCCGGCATGGACCCCGCCGACGTCGGCCTCGTCCACCGCGGCGTGGACCTGCATGTGGCGCATATCCTGCGCGATCGTGAAAAGCGTGGGAGCTGTCAGGGTCGACGCCACGGCCTGGCCGACGTCGATGTTCCGGGAGATGACCGTTCCGTCCACTGGTGAGCGGATCACCGAGTGCTGGAGATTGAGCTTTGCAAGGTCGAGTTGCGCGCGCGCCTGGGCGATCTGCGCGACGCTGGATCGCGCCAGCCCGGCGGTCTGCGCAAAGAGCGCTTGCGTCGCATCCCTTTCGGCGTCGCTCGCGAGCGCGGCGCGCTCGAGGTTCACCGTTCGATCGCGCGCACTCTTTGCGCCGAGCGCCGTCGCCTGCGCGCTCGTCAGCGTCGCCTCTGCCTGCGCCAGCTGCGCGGTCGCGAGCGCCACGGCGTTCTCGAAGAGCGCCGGATCGAGCTCCACGAGGAGGTCTCCGGCTTTCACCACCGAGTTGAAGTCCGCGTGAAGCTTCCAGACAATTCCGGACACCTGCGCGCCGACGGGTGACGTGATGATCGGCTGCACGGTGCCTGTTGCGGTGACTTGCTCGGTGATGTCGGCGCGCACCACCCGCACCGTGCGAAACCCCGACGCTTGTGGGCGGCTCAGTCCGTAAGCGACCACGCTCGCCAGCGCGAGGAGAACGACGGCCGCGAGCAGAGCGATGATCCACTTGCGTCGCGCAGCCGTCGGAGACTTCTTCGAAGCCGCGTCGATCGAACCGGAGGACGCGGGGACAGGTAGCGGACCGACCGCGGTATGGCTTGCGACCACCCCAATCCTCCTACCGTCAAGAACGCACAGTACGTGCCAAGGCGGCTCTCGCGGTCTCAGGGCCTTCAGCGCGCCGCAACGTCAACTGAGTGCGCGCGAGCCCCGCGACGGACCAGTCAGTCCGTGCGCGACGAGTGCGCGAGCGATCAGCATCAGGGAGGCGCACAGAACCAGCGTCATGATGGAACCGACTTCCTGCAACGAATGGGCATCCGACAGCGCGCGATCAAGTCCTCAGGCCGCCGGCCCTTGGTGAATGCCCAAGAGCATTTTTTTGCATTCGTCGAAGATACCTCCGGTTTTCTGCCAAGAGAGAGCCCGTGCGGGCGAACCGCCGCGGTCGCAAGTACGTGACAGTCGTTGCAAACGCACCTGAGCACGAGCATTGCGTAAGGCAGGCGAGATGACTCCATCGAATGATCCCTTCGGCCTCGTAGGGAGGACGCTCGAGGGCAAGTACGACGTCCAGAGGCCGATCGCCGAGACCGACTTTTCCGTGGTCTATCGGGCGTATCACCGCATTTGGAGGCGCCCCGTCGCAATCAAGGCCTTCAAGGTTCCGACCCTCGCCGAGGACGAGCGACAACAGTGGCTCGAAGCCTTCGTGACCGAAGGCGCGCTGCTGATGGACTTGTCGGAGCGTGGCGCAGCGGTTTGCCAGGCGCGCGACGTCGCCTCTGTGATCACCGAAAGTGGCGACTGGCTGCCATACCTCGTGCTCGAATGGCTCGAGGGCGAGACGCTCGACGTCATGCTGATGCGCGAGCGGGCACGTGGAACCCCGCCGCGAACCGTGACGCAGGCCATCCGGCTGCTCGATCCGGTCGCGCAGGCGCTGTCGCTCGCGCACGAGCGAGGAATCGTGCACCGCGACATCAAGCCAGGCAACGTGTTCATGCTCGCGCACGCTGCGATCGACGGCTCGGCCTGCAAGCTCATCGACTTCGGGGGCGCCAAGGTCGACGGAAGGGTCGACAGGCCGCAGCGCGAAGGGGTCGTCAGGCAACTCTTCACGCCGGCGTATGCCGCGCCCGAGCAGTTTCTACCCGGGGCTGGACGACTAGGTGAGCCTGGTGCGACCGGGCCGTGGACGGACGTCTTCGCGCTCGCCCTGGTCTTTGTCGAGATCGTGACGGGACGCAATCCGCGGCCAGGGAACACCGTCCCAGCGCTGGCGCTTTCTGCGTGGAACCCCGCGGTGCGCCCGACCCCTCGTGCCCTCGGCGCGGACGTCAGCGACGAGGTCGAGCGCGTGATCGCTCGAGCGGTCGCCCTGAGTCCGAGGTTCCGCTACGTGGACGCTCGGGCATTCTGGGCTGCGCTGGGCGCCGCGCGCGATGCTCACGCGAAGGTGACACCGACCGTATCCGCCGCGCCTACGCGTCGACGTCCGTCGTCGAGGGCTCGCTGGGTCGCCCCAGCGCTCGCTCTCTTGAGCGCGGTGGGAGGCGGGACCATCGTCGCGGAGCAAGTCGCCCGCAGGCCACCGACGGCGCAGGCGCTGGTCTCTACCGCCGTCCCGGCACCCGCAACGCGCGTCCGATTGCCCTCAGGGCCACCCGCTCCCGCACTCGACTTTCTTGTGAGCGCCAGGCTATCGGTCGTGCCGTGAGCTCCCGGCCCTGCCGTTTTCGTTGTCGCGACCCGGTACTCTCACGCTTCTGTCGTCGATCTCGCTCGCTCACTCGTCCGCGGCGAACCTAGCCGCACACGGACTTCGATCACGCCGGTTGCGCGGGGGTCGATGCGGACGCTGTTGCCATCGAGCGACACGTCGTCGACCGCGAATGCCGCGATGCCCTGACTGACGGCGTTGGGATTGTCGACGACGACGTGGATCTGGGCATCGCCCGTGCGAACCCACGCTTCGAACCCTTTCCAATCGCGCGGGATGCATGGCTCGATACGAAGGTGGCCCTCCTCCCTTCGGAGGCCGAGAATCCCCTCCACGCCCAGGCGCCATGCCCACGCGGCAGAGCCCGTGTACCAGGTCCAACCGCCACGACCGATCCATGGTGCGCAGGAGTACACGTCGCCCGCGAGCACGTACGGTTCGACGCGATAGCGATTCACTTGCTCGCTCGTGCGCGTGGCGAGGATCGGGTTGAGGAGGCGGAAGATGCGCGCGGCGCGATCGCCGTCCCCGAGAGCAGCCCAAGCCCATCCGAGCCACGTTGCCGCGTGCGTGTACTGCCCGCCATTTTCGCGCACGCCAGGAGGATACGCACGAATGTATCCGGGGTCGTGGAGAATACTGTTGAACGGAGGCGACAGGAGGAGCACCAGCCGCTCTTGCTCGCGCACAAGCAACTCATCGGCCGCATGGAGCGCGGCGCGCGCCTTCGCCGGATCGGCTCCTCGCGACAGCACAGCCCAAGACTGCGCAATCGAGTCGATCCGACACTCGCGCGAAGCCGCCGAGCCGATGAGCGAGCCGTCGTCGTGGAATGCGCGCAGGTACCACGCGCCATCCCACGCACTCGCGTCGACCTCGACCCTCAGCGATTCGGCTCTGCTCCGCCACTCCGTCGCGTCTGCCCGCTCATCCACTCGGTCGCAAAGCGAGGCGAACCGATTCATCGTCGCGTAGAGAAACCAGCCCAGCCATACACTCTCGCCCCGACCGCCAGATCCCACGCGGTTCATCCCGTCGTTCCAGTCGCCGTCGCCCATCAGCGGAAGCCGATGGCTCCCTTGCGTCGCGGCGCGTTCGAGCGCTCGCCGGCAGTGCTCGAGCAGGGACGCGCCTCGTCTGGCGGCCTCGAACTGCGCGTACCGGTCGTGCTCGTCCCGCCGAAGCGGCTCACCAGCGAGAAACGGCGCCTGCTCCGACAGGATGTCGGCGTCACCCGTCGCAAAGACGTACTCGGCGGTCACGAAGGGGAGCCACGCGAGATCGTCGGAGCAGCGCGTGCGCACGCCGCGCCCGGACGGCGGATGCCACCAGTGCAGGACGTCGCCCTCTTCGAATTGGTGGGACGCTGCTTCGAGGATGTGAGCACGGGCCCTCGCAGGAGCCGCATGAAGGAGAGACATGACGTCTTGGAGCTGGTCGCGAAAGCCGAACGCGCCGCTCGATTGGTAGAAGCCTGTGCGCCCGAACAGCCGCGCCGCCGTGCTCTGGTACAGCAACCAGCGGTTGAGCATGAGGTCCATGGCCGGCTCCGGTGTCTTGACGCGAATGTTGTCCGTGAGGCCGCTCCAGAACGCATGCAACGCACTCCACGCAGCATCCACCCGCCTTCGATCACGAAAGCGTCGCACGAGCTCAAGAGCCTCCCCCCGATCGGATGCCTGTCCGAGAATGAAGTGCGTTTCGATCTCCTCACCCGGCGCAAGCTCCACGTGCACTTGCAGCGCGGCACACGGATCGATCCCAGCTTCCGTACGGCCGGCCAGGCCCCAGCGCTCGAGCGCTTCGGGCCGCGCATAGTCGCCGCGAGGTCCCAGAAACTCCATGCGATCGGCCGTGAACCCGTGCACGTTGGCCGCGGATGCGAGAAAAGCGACCCGCCCCGCAAATTCGGCGTTCCAGTAACATGTCGCCAGAAGGCACGCTTCCGATCGTTCGAATTCGGACACTATGTACGGCTGTTGCTCTTCGCGTAGAACACCGAGCACCCACTCCGCGTAGTACGTCGCCGTGATACGGCGGTGCCGTGCAAGCTTGTTCTTCAGGGTCAGGCGCGCAATCTTGAGCGACGCGTCGGGGGGAACAAAAATGGTGAGTTTTTGCTCGAGCCCCTGGCTCTCACGCGCGTAGGACGTATATCCGACGCCATGACGCACGAGCGTCTCGGCGTCGCGGCCCGCGGGAAGCGGCGTCGGCGACCACACCGCGGCCGTTTCTTCGTCGCGGAGGTAAAGGGCTTCGGATGGCCTGTCGAAGACGGGATCGTTGCGCCATGGCGTGAGGCGGTTCTCGCCGCTGTTGAGCGACCAGGTGCATCCCAATGACGACTCGCTCACCAGACAGCCGAACTCCGGATTCGCCAGGACATTGCACCACGGCGCAGGGGTCGTCGCAGTCGGCCCGACGGACACAACGTATTCGCTCCCGTCCTGCGAAAAGCCACCGGTGCCGTTGTCGAAAATGAGCTCGGGATGCGAGATCGGGAGCGCGACGCCATCGTCGGCCAGCATGGGCTCGAACCGAGGCAGGAGAGGCCGCCCCTCTACCGTCTTCGCCAAGCTCGCCGAGAGCGAGCCGTCGCGTGTGTCGAGCAAGACCCGCGCGCTCGCCTCGAGGTGACGACGCTCGTCCTCCGTAAGCTGGTCGGCGGGGACCACGAAGATACCTCCGCGCCGATTGAGCCAGTCGTCGGCGGCGCACTCGGCCAGAGCGCCTCGCAACGTTCCCGCCCCTTCCGTGATGTAGCCGGTCGCTTGCTCGTCGAAAAGAAGGACCTCCAAGCGCACACCACACGAACGAAGATAGCGGTGCGCCGCGACGACCTCACCGAGGAGGGGCGCCTCTGCATTGTGGATACGCACAAGCAGGATCGGGTCGTCGCCAGAGATCCCCCGCCCCCACAGGCGACTCTTGCACGGTCGCCCCGCGGCGATCACTTCCGGAGGGGCGCGCAGCGCGGGGTCACCGAACATGAGGGCCGACAGGAGTCGCTGAACGGCAGGCAGCGTCTCCGGATCGAGTCGCGCGCGCTGCAAGCGGCGCACGCTCGCCTGCTCGGCATCTCGGAACGCCCACCGAACGGCGTGCATCGACCGGTAGCGGCGCGCCAGATCCACCGCCACGGCGCGCGAGCGACCGACTGCGGTAACGAATGCGAGGGTAGCTGTCCCCTTCGGTTTCAAGTCGACGCAGGCCATCAAGCTCATGACTGGGTCGATCACCGCCCCGGTCTGTCCGTGATGGCCTCCCCGCCGGTTCGCCAGCGACTGGGGCGCCTCGGCCGTCGTGCAGCGCCCGAAGAAGGCGGCCCGATCCGTCTCGTAGCCCGACAGGCTCACCGAAGCGTCCTCGTGCACGAGGCAGTGCACCAGCACGGCAGGCTCCTCGTCGGTGGTGCGTAGCCGCCGCGCGAAGATCAACGCCTCGAGGTCGGCCACGAACTCAGTCTCGACAAACATCCGCGCGAAGGCCGGGTGCCTCGCCGCCTGCCCCGCCGCAAGCAGCACTGGTTCCGCCGCGGTCGCCACGGTCAGCCGCCGCCGACGACTCGTCTCGTTGTGGAGCGTGATCTGGCGCACCTCCACGTCGTCGGCCGGCGCGATGGCGACGCCGACGTGAACCGAGATCCCGTGCTCGCGCCGGTGAAACTCCGCCTTGTGGGTTGCGAAGGTCGTGCGTCCGTCGTCTGACACGGCAGGCCAAACGCGACCGTCCGCCTCGTCGCGAAGGTAGATCCAGAGTCCGTCCCCGTCGCGCGCGGGATCGCGCGCATAGCTCGTGAGCGCGAGCCCCTGCCACGAGAGCCCACCGGCTCCCGAGTGCGTCACCAAGCTCGTGAGCTTGCCGTTGCTGAGCACGAAGGCCTGTGGGCGCCCATCGCCGCGCGGTGACCACGGGGCCGGCGCGTTCGGCGGCGTCGTTCCCGCTTCGGCGTGCGTGGTCTCGCCACTCTCGGCAAGCGGCCACTCCGGAGGGGGCCCGGTCGGCGCTCGCTCGTTGAGCAACATCTCACCCGCCTCCACCGACGGGTTGGCATGGAACCGTTCGACCATCACTTGGCGGCTCAGAAAGTTGTCGATGGCGACGAGCAACATCCCTTGGTGATGGGCCATGTACGATCGTACGACCGAGTAGGAGCGCCCCGGCGGAGCGCGGTCGGGGTGCATATCGACGGCCTCAAAGAGCCCATACGAGCCGAGCAGCCCCATCGATTCGAGCTTCGACATGTTGTCGAGGACGGCACGAGGTCGGACCGATACGGCAAGCGCCGAAGCGTAGGGAGCCACGACGCGGTCGTCGTCCAACCCCCGCTTAAAACCGAGCCCCGGCACCCCAAACGACCGGTACTGGTACGTCTGCTGGGCGTCGAGCCTATCGTATGCGGACTCGGAGATTCCCCAGGGACCTCCCGTCTGGTCCGCGTACGAGATCTGCGCTTCCACCGCGAGCTCGCAACTCTGTGCGATGAGCGTTCCTTCTCGACTTCGCATGAGCAGGCTCGGCATCAGATACTCAAACATCGTCCCGCCCCACGAGAGCAACGCAGGGGTCCCCTCCACGCGGGTCATCGGCCGGCCCAGCGCGTACCAATGGGCTTCGGGTACGTCGCGTTTGACGATCGCGAGGTAGCTTGCCAGGCGCGCCTCGGAAGCGAGGAGGTCGTAGTGATGCGGATCGACCTGATCGAGTGTGACGTTAAAACCAATCGAGAAGAGCTTCCGGTCGGCGTCGAAGAGGAGTCGAAAGTCCATTCCCCGGACTTCCGCTGCGGCCCGCGCCGCGACGTCGAGCAGACCGTCGCGCAGAGCGCGGGCGCTCGCCTCGGCGGTGCGACATGCCTCGCGAAGCCGCCGCGACGATGCCTCGATCTCGGCCGACGGCACAGCATGGATGGCCCGGTCTCGGTCTTCGATGGCTGCACAAAGCTTGTGCGCGGCGGCCGGTATTTCGTCGAGCCGGAGCACGTGTGGTAGCTCGAGGCCATCGATGGCCGGTTCGTTCTCCCACCCCAGCCACGGGACGAGATCTTCGAGCTCGTGACGCATCTCTTGCAGCTGGTGATTGAGGCGGCCCATCCACGTCCGCACGGCGTGGAGGGCGTCGGCTTCGTGCCGGAGCGCCCCGGTGTCGAGCAAGGCGAGAAGCTCGCGATCGAGCTCGGCTGAGGTTTCGCCGCACAGCGCTCGAAGCGTGTCGTGGGCCTCGCTCGGAGCCTCACGCGCTCGTTGCATCGAATGGCGCATCCGGGCGAGGACTGCACGCAACGACGTGGCCGAACCGTTCCCGGTCGATCCGATCACTCCATCGAGAAGATCGAGGGAGTCGGTGAGCCCATCCCACGCCTCGGATCGAAGCACCGTCGCGTGCGCGACCTCCCTGCATCCTTGCTCGAGCGCCAGCAGGCAGCCGGCGAAGTTGCCGCTGTCGACGGTGGAGACATACTGCGGAAGGAGCGGCTGGAGATTCTTGGTCTCGTACCAATTGAGGAGGTGCCCCTGGTAGTGGGTCAGCCGTGCGATGCTTTCGAACGCGCTCCTCAGCCGCAGGGACAGCTCACGCGGTCCCAGGTAGCCGAGGTCGTAAGCCGCGAGCGTCGAGAGGAGCATCATCCCGACGTTCGTCGGAGACGTTCGATGCGCCGTCTGCTCGTGGGGGGCCTCTTGATGGTTGTCGACCGGGAGCCACTGGTCACCCGGCCCAACGAACGTCTCGAAGAAGAGCCAGGTCCTTCGCGAAAGTAGCCGCAGCCGTCGAACGTCTTCGGGGCCGAGAGGCGCGCCGCCGATCAAAACCGGCTGGCTCAGCCAGCGGGCGAGCTCGGGGGCAACCAGCCAGACGATGAGTAGCGGCGAGGCGACGATGATTGCGGAGGGTCTGGCCCAAACGACGAGAATAGCGGCCGCAGCCGACAGAAGGGGCGACCAATACATTTCGCGCCACAAGAGGAAGCGCGGCGGCGAACCTCCGAGTCCGCGCGCTGTGTTCGCGGCGCTGGTCCATTGGAGCAGGTGCTTGCGCGTGACGAACATGCGCACGAGCACCCGTGCCACCGCATCGACGACAACCGCGGTCTCGAAGGCCAGAAACGAAAGCTCGAGCGCTCCGCGCGCGAGATTGGCAGCCCGCCTCCGCCGCCCGGTGGCGACGGAGTGGATCATGGGCGCGAGCGACGCCCCGAGGAATCCCAAAGTCCAAATGCGGGGATCACCGGGCAGGGCGACCCAGCCGGCGACAAGCAGGAGAAGGAGCATCGGTTTTGCGAGGCTGCGGCGCAGGTTGTCGACGATCTTCCAGCGATCGATGAGGGCAAGCGGATTGGCAAGGGCCGTCCCCCGGGCCGAAGGGACCCAGGGAAATAGCCAGGGCAAGAGCTGCCAGTCGCCGCGCAGCCATCTGTGCATACGCCTCGCGTAGGCGGCGTAATGAACCGGATAGTCCTCAAACAAGACAATGTCACTCGCGAGCGCGGTCCGCGCGTGGACCCCTTCGAAGAGGTCGTGGCTGGCGATCGCGTTCTCCGGCACGCGCCCTTCGAGGCTGCGTATGAACGCGTCGACGTCATAGATACCTTTGCCAACGTAAATTCCCGTTCCGAAGAGGTCTTGATACGTGTCGGACACCGCGTGCGTGTAGATGTCGAACCCGACGTCGCCCGCATAGATTTTCGAGAAGAGCGTACGCCGCGACGTCGCGGGCGAAGTCTCGATCCGTGGCTGAATGATGGTGTATCCGGACACGACCTGTCCGGTCGCGTCGTCGAAAAGGGCGCTGTTAAGGGGATGGGCGAGGAGACCCACCAATCGACGCGCGCTGCCCATCGGAAGCTCGGTGTCGATGTCGAGCGTTATCACGAAGCGGATCCGCTCGAGCCCCTTCGGGTCGCCCACGTGGCGCGTGTAGCTTGTGCTCGCGTCGCCACGCAGCAAGCGGTTGAGCTCCTCGAGCTTGCCGCGCTTGCGCTCCCACCCCATGAAGCGCCGTTCGGATGGATTCCACCGGGGCTCGCGGTGCAGCAGGTGAAATGGCCCAGAGCCGTTCTTGCCGTGCTTCGCGTTGAGCCCCACGATTCCTCGTGCGGCAGCCTCCCGCAGCGAACTACTCTGTGGCTCCGTCGTAGAGTCTACTTCGTCGGTGAGCAGGGCGAGCTGCAGCCGAGGGTCCGGGTTGGCGATGTGATGTCGCTCGATCTGCCTCAGCATCTCGTCGACGTCCGTGGCGCGGCCTAGCAGCGTCGGCATGACGACGAGGGTTCGGGCGTCGTCCGGCAGGCCCGCTGAGAGGTCGAGCTTCGGTAGAACGCGAGGCGGGAGAATGCGTGCGAAAATCTGCTGCATCAAGGCAACCGCAAAGACCGATGCCGGCGCCAGCGCGAGCGCGATGGCCACGGCGATCCCAAGCGGATGTCCACCGGCATGTGCCGCATAGCCGCCAATCACGAGAAGTGGAACCGCGGTGGCGAGGGCGATAGGCAGCAGGTAAGCCGGCGTCGGCCACCGTCGAAGGATGCGCCGCAAGCGCTCCAAGCCCACAGGCCGGTATCGAATCTCGTGTTCGAGCACGGCACGGCCCTCGCCGACGAGATAGAAGCCCACATGTCCGCGTCGTCCGTCGGGGATTCCTGCACGGGCGAGCTCGACGGCACGCGCTGCAACGTCGGGTTCCGTCTCCCCGGCCGTCCATGCCAGCTCTTCGACTGCTTTGCGATAGGCGTCACAGGTCGCGAAATCCATTCGTCCGTAGATGCCCGACGGATCGTCGCGCAGAATCGCCTCGACGCGACTGTTCTTCTCGAAGAAAGTGCTCCAATCGATGTCCGCGAGAAGGCGGAGCGCGCGAATCGACTGCTCCACCCCCATAGCCGGGTCGACTGCAAGATCCCCCGCCGCTTCCCCGAGCGCATCGTCGACGACGCGCAGCTTGCGCAGACACCGAACCAGGCCATCGAGAACCGCGACACGCAGCATCATCGGCAGCGCCCAAAGCTCTGCTATCGTAAGTGGCGCGACCTGCTGATAGGCGTGGGTGAAGCGCTGCAGAAAGGCCGCGTCGACTTCGATCGTCTTCCCGACGACGAGCGCGCGAGCGAGCGCGTGGAGTCTCGGCAGGCCGCTCGCAGGACCGGCGGCGAGCACTGGGAGGCGCTGCACGAAGCCGCGCGGAAACTCTTCGGCGACCTGCCGCGCCACGCGACGGACCAAGTAGTAGTTGTCGAGGAACCATTCGGCCGGCTTGCGAAGGGCCGGGTCTTTAGACTGATCGGAGGCGAGGCGCCGCTCGGCTTGCGCAAGAGAGCGCTGGATGATCTGTGCGTCGAGAAAATCGACCGAAGCGCGGTGCGGACGCCGGATTTCCCAGTGGGCCGCCGCGAGAACGCGTGCCCTCTGCTCGAGGATCTCGGCCTCCGTCGCAAACCCCCCGAGATCTCGCTGGACCGCTGCCGTCAAGCTCCCCCCGCCGTGAAGCTCGCGCGTATTTCCGGAGCGGTGTTCTGGTCCTTGAGCGGTTGGGTCTCCATTGGAAGGTCTTGCAGAACCAGGAGCGGCAGCGACAAGTGGGCGAGCAGATGAGCCGTCACGCTTCCGAACGTAAGCGCGGGATTGCACGTGTTTCCGTGCGCCGAAAGCACGACGAGATCGACCCCCTCCTTGCGCGCGACGTCGAGAAGCGACTGCCGCGTGTCCGCGCGTCGAAGAACGATCGCCCGGACGAGCTGTCCTTCTCGACCGAGCTGATCGCGAAGGTTCTCGAGGTATCGTGTTGCAGTGGACTCCATGCGCGTCGCCAGATCGCGCGCGGCTTCGAGGTCGTCGTTGGCACGCAGCATGGCGCTCGCGCAGGGCTCGGGAACGACGTGGGTAAGGAGGATCTCGGCGCCATGCGCCTTGGCAATGCGTGCGGCGGTCGGCAAAACGCTTTCGGCGCGTAGCGAGCCGTCGAGCGGCAGGAGGATCCGCTTCGGTGCCCAATGGTCCGGCGCGCGCTCCGCCGACCGCGCGATCAAGACCGAAACTCGCGCCACCGCAAGGACCTGCTGGACGGTGCTCCCGAGGTTCCACGCCATCACGCCGGCTTCGCCGTTGCTGCCGAGCACGATGAGATCGGCCCCGAGCTCGTGAGCGAGCGAAGTTATTCGTTCAGCGGGATGGCCTTGCTCCAGCCTCCAGTCGACGCGTATTCCGGAGGCTCTCCTCGTCTCCGTCCCGAGTCGCTCGAGGTAGGCGCCCGCTTCCTGTCGAGCAACCTCCCAACTGCAGGCGTCCGTTGCGCGCAGCACCGCTGTTTCGTGCGCGGGTTGAAGGACGCAGACGAGTGTGATGGCGCTGTCGAAGGTCTTGGCCAAGGAGATCGCGTACCCCAGGGCCACGTCGGAAAAGGAAGAGCGATCGAGGCAAACGAGGATGCGGCGGATGCTGCCGTGCCGGGCCAGCGACTTTGCCCTGGTCTCTTCGCGCTGAGGTTTTGTGTCCAGAAGGTGACGTGGTTCGGCGACTCCCATTTGCCGCTTCACTATCAAGAAGCCGGCCAACATCATTCTGGGCCCGCAAGGGCGCGGGCCGTCGCTTTGATGGTCTCGTCAGTAGGCCCCGCACAGAGGGCCATGGGTGCACAAATCTCCGCCGCGCGCATCGCTTGCGGGTCATTCGAGGGAACCGGTATGGGTAGCGGCTCGCGCCTTGCACGCTCGTGTGGCCCGGCCGTCATTCCCGAGCAAACGCGCGTCGCGCGCTTCGGCGTACGCGCAGAATGCAAAAAACTGAGGCAAGATGACAATCTCACACGACTTTCGACGGTCGCGCCGGTGGCTGCCTCCGCTGTGGGATGCGCACGTTTTTTCGCGTGGCTCTCTTCAGGATTTCGAGGATGGTCCACGGGCGCTCGCGCACCCGCTGTGGCCGTCGACCGGGAAGGCCAGGGCGATCGCCATCGCGAATCGGCGAGCCGACCATTGGGAGTCCGGCGTATTCTCCGGAGGAGTGGTGGGGCTCGAGGCCTTGCATCAAACTCCCGCGGCGTGTGAAGCGCGCCGGCCCGGCTTGTCGGCGGAGGATGCGGAAGGGTGCGATCGGCGGCTGCCCGCGAGCCCCTTCCCGATGTGGATCTTCGATCCACGCACCGGGCTGATTGTCGCGGCAAATAGCGCCGCGGAGCAGGCGTACGGGTACACGCGTGCTGGCCTTCTCGCGTGTAGTGCGCAAGATCTTTGTCAGCCTCGGGATCCACACGACGGCCTTATGACTCTGTTTGCCAACGACGAGTCATTGTGGACCGGCACGGTCAAGCAGCGCCGTAAGGACGGTGCCGCGTTCGACGCCGACGTCGCGACGATCGGGACGCGGGATGCGGCGCGCCCAGCGATCATTGTGATCGTGAATCCGATTTCGATGTGACCATGATCCCGCAACTCGAGGCACGGGCGCTCGAGTCGCACATTTTCTAATTCTGGTTAATTGACCGAGGCTTCGCAATTCGCGAATGGGTGATTCGCCCGAGGCGCCTCGTCCCCGGAATCGCGGGCCAAAAGACCCGCGCCGACGGCGCGGCACCGTCCTTGCACCGGTCGGCTGGGCAGAACGCTGGAGTACGGCGTTCGAACAAACGGAAAGCAGAGACAATTATGAATTGGAGCCCGATCGCCATGTGGTGGCATCGATTGACGGGCGGCATCCAGTCGACTTATGGGCGTCTATACCGCGCTCTTGCGATGGACTGGCTGGCGAAGATCCAACTAAAAGATCATTACGCAGAACGGAGACCCCGATGAAACTAGGCATCCTCATTCTCGTATCCGTATCCTCGCTCGACCTCGGATGCGCAACGACATACCCCGTTCCGGCCCAGCATTTGGCCGACGCTCAAGCCGCAGAGCGCGGCGCTTCCGAAGTGGGTGCGGCCAGCCAGCCGAAGGCGCAGCTGCATCTCCAGCTTGCGCACGAGCAGATCGTCGAGGCGAACGCTGCCATCCGTGATGGCGACAACGAGAGGGCCGACCGACTGCTGGCGCGCGCGAAGTCCGACGCCGAGCTCGCGATCGCGCTGACGCGGGAGGAAGGTGCAAGAGTCGATGCGCAGGGCGCGACGACCCAATCGAACAACCAGCGAACCGTGAACGCGAACCAAGGGGCACAGCCATGAGAACGCTTCAATACACGTCCATCCTCGTCGCCCTCGCGACCGTCGCCGGTTGCGCTTCCACGCTGCCGCCCCAAGATCTCGTCACCGCCCGCGCCACATACGCCCGGGCAAGCCGCGGTGTCGCGGCGAGCTTCGACCCTGCCGATGTGCACGCGGCCGGCGAGTCGCTCGATGCCGCAGAGCAGTCGTTCACCGCAGACGGCGCTAGCCCTACGACCATCGACTTGGCCTACGTGGCTACCCGCCGCGCCGAAATCGCGGAAGCGCGCGGAGTGGCGTTGCAAGCCGCCCAGCAGCAGCAGCAGACGCTCGGAAGGATGCACGACGCAGAGACCGCGACGGTACAGGCAACCGCGGCCAAGCTCGGACGCGCGAACGTGCAGATCGCCATGCAGGGTCAGGCGCTGCAGGATCAAAACCAGCAGCTCCAGACCGAGCGCGATCGCCGCGAAGCGGCTGACAAACGCGCGGCACAAGCCGCCGCCGATCTCGCCGCCTTCGCGTCGGTGAAGCAAGAGGCGCGCGGCATGGTCATCACGCTATCGGGAAGCGTTCTTTTCGTAACGAACCATTCGGACTTGTTGCCCGGCGCTCAGGTGAAGCTGAACGAGGTGGCCGCTGCCCTGACGAAGCAGGACGCCGAATCGAAGATCATTGTCGAAGGTCATACGGATTCGCAAGGGGAGGCATCGTACAATCAGGACCTCTCCCAGCGGCGAGCGCAGTCGGTGCGCGACTATCTCGTCTCCCGTGGGATCGCCGCCGACCGCGTGACGGCGCAGGGGTTCGGTCTCACGCGACCGATTGCGGACAACGCGTCTCCCGAAGGGCGGGCCAACAATCGCCGCGTCGAAATCGTCGTGCTGCCGGCGGTCGCGTCGCCCTAGTAGGGCTGGACCGCGCGAGAGGCGTTTCTCAATTGAAGCCGAATGGCCTCTCGAATCGATCGCCTGCCGGCGGGAGCGCTTGTCGCGACCATCGCGTCGGCAGCGATGATTGCGCAACAAGTCGCCGGGAAGGCGACGCGCGACGCGCTCTTTCTTTCTAGCTTCAACGTGAGGGTGCTACCGGCGATGATGGCCGCGTCTGCGGTCATCTCGCTCCTCGCGGTGGTGTGGCTGTCGCGCCTGATGTTGCGGCACTCGCCCGCGAAGGTCGTTTCCAGTGCCTTCGCGGTGGGCTGCGCCACTTTGCTCGTTGCTTGGGCGCTCACGTTCTCGGCGCCGCGCCTAGGTGCGGTCGTTCTCTATCTCTACACGGCGCTCTTTGGCGCCGCAGTGGTCTCGGCGTTCTGGTCGCTGGTCAACGAGACCTTCGACCCGCACACGAGTAGGCGCTCGGTCTCGGCGATCACGAGTGGAGGAACTCTGGGCGGGCTGCTGGGCGGGCTTGCGGCGTGGCGAGCCTCGGCGCTGATCGACGTGCCGACGATGCTCCCGCTGCTGGCCGGGTTGAACCTCGTTTCGCTGTGGGGCAGCCTGCAGTTGAAGGGGCGGCAAGGCGTGGGGCCAGATTCGTCGGAGGTCAGCGACCCGGGAGATCAGGCGCCGTCTCCGGTGACCATCCTGCGCGACTCGGCCTACTTGCGAAATCTCGCCATCGTCGTCGCGCTGGGCGCCGTAACTTCGGGCCTCCTCGACTACGTGTTCAGTGCCGAGGCGACCAAGGCCTACGCGAGCGGGCGCGCTCTGCTCTCGTTTTTCTCGTTGTTCTGGCTCTGCGTGGGAGTGCTCTCATTGGCGCTGCAGTTGACCTGCGGGCGCATAGCGCTCGAGAAGCTCGGCCTCGCCGTGACGGTGGCGCTGCTCCCGGGGGTGGTCGTGCTCGGCGGGGCAATCGGCCTTGCGCTTCCGGGCCTTTGGAGTACCGCGGTGCTTCGGGGCGGCGAAGCGACGCAGCGGAACTCACTCTTCCGGATGGCCTACGAAATGCTCTATACGCCGGTCTCCCAGAGAAGGAAGCGCGCGATGAAGACATTCATCGACGTAGGCTTCGACCGGCTCGGTACCGTCACCGCGGCCGGGATGACGATACTGGCGATCACGCTTCTCTCTCACCGCGCTGAGATCGTTCTCTTGGTCGTCGCGATCGCCTGCGCGATGGTCAGCCTCACCCGGTCCCATGCGTTGCACACGGGGTACGTCGCAGTGCTCGAAGAGAGTCTCCGCAAGGGTGCCGAAGCCGTAGCCCAGGCGGGCCCCTCGCCCGAGAAGGTCGAAACGAGAGAGAAGATCGTGGAGCGGCTGGAAATTCTGTCGGTCGAGCCGCCGCGCGCGGGAGAAGTGGGGACAAGCGAGGCGACTGCAGATGCCGATGCGTGGCTCCCGGCGATCGCCGACCTGCGCTCGCGCGACGCGAACCGTGTCCGCCGGGTGCTCTCCGGCGGGACACTGCTTCCCCGCCCTCTCGTCTCGTTCGCGATTCTTCTTCTCGCGGACAAAGCATCTCATGCGCACGCGATCGAGGCGCTCCGCAAAGGCGTCTCGAAGATCACGGGGCAGCTCGTCGACGCGCTCTGCGACCCGGACGTGGACTTCGGCATCCGCCGCCGAATCCCGCGCGTCCTCTCCGCCTGCGCGACGCAGGACGCCGTGGACGGGCTGATGCTCGGCACGGCCGACGAGCGCTTCGAAGTGCGCTATCAGTGCGGGCGCGCGCTCACGAAGATTCACCGCGCGGACCCGAGCCTCGCGATTCCGGAAGCGGCAGTGATCGCGATCGTGAAGCGAGAGCTCGCCCTCAGCAAGGACGTGTCCGCAAGCCAGCCTACGGCCGACTTCGACGAGGATGAGAGCGAGCCCCCCGCGCTCATCGACAGGCTTCTGCGCGACCAGATCGACCGCGGCATCGAACACGTGTTCACCCTCCTGGCGCTCGTTTTGGATCGCGACTCGCTTCATCTCGCATTCAAGGCGCTGCACGAGGACAACCCGCGCATCCGTGGAACGGCGCTCGAGTACCTCGAGACGGTACTTCCCGACGAGATCCGAGACGCTGTCTGGCCTTTTCTGGGTGAGGCTCGCCCGATGCGTGCCGCCCGTCCGGCGGCCGAGATCCTCGGGGACCTTCGACGAGCTTCTGCTGCTCCGGAAAGCGATTTGGTCGCCCTCGTGAGCGCGTGAGGGCAAGATGCGACAGTCGGAACGTGGCTATCGGAATGCCAAGACTCGTTCTTCGCGCCGCTCTATCACGTAGACGCCGTGGGCCATGACGCGATTCCTTGCGCTGCACGTCCCGGCGACACCGTTGCCTTGGCGCGGTACTTGTATAGCAGTATTGCATGCCCATCGCGATGTCCTCGTGGAGAAAGCCGCTGGATGCCACGAGACGCTTCGCGCTCCTCGTAGAGGACGACCCGCGGCTACAGAGAGCGATGAGCATTGAGCTCGCACGGATGGACTTTCAAGTCCTGACGGCAGGCCATTACGGTGCCGCCGTCGACCACTTGGCAAATGCGCGAGCATCACTCGCTTGTATCGACGTCGGACTCCCCAACAAGTCGGGGTACGAGCTCTGCGAGCACATCCGCGGTTCGCTCGCGCTCTCCGGGCTGCGGATCATCATTACGAGTGAGCACGGAAGCCCGCAGGACAAGGCCTATGCAGAGGATGCGGGGGGTAACGCGTTTCTTCGCAAGCCATTTTCAATGGCGCAATTCACGCAATGTGTTGAGTCGTTGTCGCACGTGAGTCGCTGGAGTGTCCCGCTGGTTTCCGAGCTGCAAGCCGTCGGTTGGAAGCGGAGGTCGGCCCGATACTTCGCCAATCGACGTCTTGAGCTTGCGGACATCCTTGCCGCGTGAGTGCACGCGACTTGGAAAGCGGGCCCGCGACTTGCTGATGGTCCCTCGCAAGAGGTGCCCATGTCCACTTCCACGACGTTCTTGAAAGCCAGGGAGCTCGAAGCTCTCCCGGAGGCATTGGCGAGGCTTCGAGGCCACGCGGCGCTCGTTCGCACCCTCGTAGACGAGGTCGACCGTCTCGCCCCTCCGGTGAGAAGCTCAGAAGCGGCGAGGTTTAGCGCGGTCAGCGCGCAACTCGCCGAGGAGTTTCGACGTCTCGGCTCTCAAATCCTGGAGTGCGCCGCCGCCATGAGCCGAGTGGGCTTGGAAGTCGGAACGGGGCGGTAGGATTTTCTCAAAGTGCCAGGCAGCGCTTGCAGAGTACCGCCGTCGCGGTCCCCCAGCCGCCCCTCTCCAGCGACGTCGGAATTACGACGTCGCGCGCGCGGACGCCGTCTTTCGCACGTAGGCGCGGCCGACCTCGATGACCCCGTAGGAGACGGCACTCGCGAGGACGGATCGCAGAATGCGCGAGCCCAAAAGGATGCCGGTCCCCATTCCGATCGCGAAGGCAACGCCCACGGCGGCGTATGGGGTGCGCTTCATCTGCGCGTCGAGACCCGAAGGAAATTCCGAGAACATGGCTTTCGCGCGGCGCCCGAACGCGCGGCTCCCCATGGGCGGGCTCCCGTTCGCGTGCGGCGGCGTGGGCTCGTTCGGATTGCGAAGTGGATCGGTTTCAGTTCGTTCGCTATTCATGATTCTTGTTGACTCGCAACACGCATGCCGCGTTCAACAGCGACCGAGCGAAGCGGTATGGAGTATGCACAGCCTCGCGACCATGAACATCCTAAAACTGATTTCTGGGCTCTCGTTTACCGCGACCGGGCTACTCTTCGCGTGCGGCGGCGCAAACCAAGGGCCAGCCGTAACGGGCACCCCGGAGAGCCAAGCGGGCGTCACCAGCTCGCAGAAGCACGCTGACACGTCGGTCGTCGACGGGCTCGCGTCCGCCCGCTGCGACCAAGAGCAGGGCTGCAAGAACGTCGGTCCCGGCACGAAGTTCGTATCGCGCGGCGTGTGCATGGACCAGATGCGCGGAAGCATTGGGAACGACCTCAACGCCTACAACTGCCCGCGCGGACTCGACCGCGACGCCGTCGTGCGCTGCACGGCCGCCATTCAAAGCGAGGAGTGCAGCCACCCCTTCGACACGCTCACGCGCTTCGACAAATGCCGCACCGGCGCGCTCTGCATGAACTAACCCCGCTCTAGGCGGGCGCTGGCGTGCCCGCGCGACCCCCATGAATCACTTCGGAGGGTCGACGCGGGCGCTTCATGGGCGCAGAGCAGCGCCACGACCGGCTGTCTCGAAACGGCGGCCTGCGCCGAATCGCTCGCTGCCCTCGCTCCGGCGCGCGTGCTCGCGCCCGAGGAGAAGAGCCATCGCCGCCCACGCGACCGAGAGGGCCACGTTCACCGCGAGAAACGCCCTAGCGCCCAGCGCCGCTCGTGTCCCGAACCAAACGAGCGCCGCCGACACCGAGTCGCCGGCGCGCATGACGAACGTATCGATCACTTGCTTCGCCTTGTACTTGGCGTCGCGCGACGTCACGAGCCACAGCGCCTGGCGCGTGGTGTTCGAGAGCGAATAGTCGAGCGTGCTCTCTGCCACGCGACCGACGAAAAGCACCCCGATCAGCGGCATCGCCAGGGCCGTTGTGTATCCGGCGAGGGATGCAAGGGGAACGAGGATGAGCGCCACGCGCAGCCCGGCGTACTTGATCACGCGTGAGACCACGAAAAGCTGGAGGATCACTCCGAGAGTGTTGATCCACTCGAAGTAACGGGCCTTGAACTCGCCGATGTAGCTGGCCGGCGCGATCCCCAGCGCCTCCGCCGAGGCCCTTGCGTGCGACACCAGCATTCGGTCGAGCACGTAATCGCCTGTCTTGGTGACCATATTCAGGACGAAGATGAGAATGGCGAAGATGAGGAGGTAGCGGTCGCGAACGATGAGGGCGAATGCGTTGTCCCGCCCGAGCGGCGCATCTTGCGGCTTCGTCGAATCGGTCGCCGCAAGCGTCGCGTTGCGTCGATGAACCAGGTACGTGAGGCCGACGGTCGAGACGAGGATTGCCGCCGCGACGAGCATGAGAAGAAACGGCGAACCAAGGCGGACGAGGGGTTCGGCGATCGTGGCGCCCCCCACGGCGCCAATCGAGCTTCCGATGCCGACAATGGGAAAGAGACGCTTTCCTTGCTCTTCCGTGTAGGTCTCGGCGGCGAAGCTCCAGAACTGCGCGACCGTCACCGTGTTGAAGACACCGACCCACAAGAAGAACGGCACCCCAAGGGAAACGCCGCGGATTCCCAAGGCCCAGAACACGGCGAGATTCATCGCGAAGAATAGGGTTACCGACGCAATCAGCGCCATTCGGCCCACGCGCGCCGAGAGCCAGCCGTAGAAGCTCGCCACGAAGACGAGCAGTAGGGACTGCCCGACCGAGGCGTAACTCTTCACCTCGGCGCCAGCGCCCAACAAGATGAGCGGTTCGCGCGCGACCTTCAACAGGTAGTATGCCGTCAGTAGCAGGAAGACGTTCAGCGTGAGAAGCAGAACCGTCGGCGCCTCCCCGGGCCTCACATCGGCGAACGCGCCGAGAAGAAATTCGACTGGATGCTCGCGAAAGCGCAAACGCGCTCGTTGACTCGGGGACTCGACGGCGATGGTCATGATCTCTCGGCTTCGGACGTGCCCCGCCGGCGACGCGGCGGCAGACGAGCGACGAACGTCGTACACCATTTGCGCACCAACTGCATGGAGCACGATGGTTGCTGAGCCGTGCGAGATGGGACTCCACTTGAAAGAACGATTCGTCCGGTGTGTGCCACTGGCCTTCGTGCTGCTCTACCCCTCGGTTGGCGCAGGGTGCTTTTGGCGCGAGGGGCGGGGCCGCGACGTTTACGTTGAGCGCCGTCACGTCGAGCACGAGCATGAACGGCGCGAAGAACGGCGGGACCACGATCGACACTGAGAGGGCGCATCGCGACGGCGGTCGCCTCGCCCCTGGGCGATTTGCGAAATGGTTTTGGATTTCGAGCGTCGCGCGCGTCCGGCTTGTGGTCCGCGGAGACGGCGGCTACCCGCGATCTGCGCCTTCGAACGGAGGCACGCGACGTGCACTAGACGCGCGCAATGGTCGATCACCGTCCTGCAACACTGCTCGGAGCCGCGGCTCTCGCAACGTTTCTGGCGGTGACGGCCCACACGGCTCACGCCTACACGGTAAAGAACATCTTCTCCCGAGGGTGCCACGAGGAGATCACGACCGCGGCGCTTCGGACCGTCCGCGGCGAGCTCGCAACCGCCGCTCCGCTCCCCGCGAGCGGCGATGAGCGAGCGCTCATCGGTGACCTGCAGTTTACTCCCGATTCGGACATGTCGGATCTGGGAGGCGCGACGCTGCTCATCGCGGTCCGCGACAATGATCTCAAAGGCCGCGCCTCGGAGGACGTGACCCAGCTTGCTGCCGTTCACGGCAACCCCGACGGACAACAAGAACACTGCCTTCGTAGCCAAGACCAGGACGAGCCGAGTGGTTCTGCCTCGGCCGTCGCGGCGTGCCGGGCATTCGTTCGAGGCCGAATCGTGGAAGCCCTCGACGGTCTCGATGCGTCGGGCGCGCCCGACGCAACCAAGCGAACGACGTTGGCCGTGCACCTGTCGCTTCGCGGTCAGGTCGATGCGCCGCTCCCCACCTACTACGTGAAGATGGGTCAGGCGATTCACGCGATCGAAGACAGCTTTACGCACACGTACCGAACGGCCGATGAAAGGCAAATCACCGTGGCTCTCAACTGGATCGACAAGGTCAACGGGACGCTGGTCGAATCGCGCGACGGCCCCGCGCACGCTTCGGAGCTCGACCGTTGCGACGACCCCGATCCGCTGAGGGCCACCAGGCGCGCGCTGGCCATCGAAGCCTCGAGTGGAGTGCTCCGCGAAACGCTCGATCCGGCGAAGTCGCCCGAAGAAAAAATGGCTGGCGTGGACGCCGTGTTGGACCAGTATCTGAGCTATTCGCCCGGTTGCACGTTCGGCAATGGCTGGTGCGATGCGCCCGAGCGCAAGTACGGGGATTCGGGGAGCTGCGGCTGCCGGGTGGGCAAAGTCGACGGAGGCTCCGGGGCGATGCTGGCAGGAAGCGTCTCCGCTGTATTCGTCGTCGTAAGACGCAGGCGTCGAAGGGCTTCGCCTGCCGCAATCGCAGGTGGGCTTGCGGTCGCGGGGACGCTCCTTCTCGCTCCCGACGCTGCTCGCGCACAATCGACGGCCCCCGCGACAACCACGACGACGGTCCTCGCGGGGTCTCCCGAGACGCCGCCGACGGTCGAGACGACCGTGAAGACGCCCACGACGACCACGACCACGGTCACAACGCCCACGGTGGTCGACACGCACGCTCCGCCTCCGCCGACGATCATCCCAGTCAAGGAGCCCGGGCCCCGCGACCCAAGCTCGACTGCCTGGGGCGCATCCCTCAGCGGGTCCGGGTCGTTCGACAACCCCGCGCTGGCGGGCGCAGCCGGCCTCCGATTGCATCTCAGCAAGCACTGGTCGTTTGGGTTGGATGGGGAGTGGAATCCGTGGCTTGCTTTGAATGGGACCACCGCCCGAGCCGGCGCCGTGAACGTGTTCGCTTCTGCGATGCTCCGGTTTCCGCTGGCGTACGAAAATTTCAACCTGAGAACCACAGTCAGTCTTGGTGCTTCGTACCTGCTCAGTAATCTCTACGGAGCCCCGTCGGGAAGCTTCGGGCCGTACGCCGGCGTGAGCTTTCTCGGTGTGGAGTGGAAGCTATCGCGAACGTTCTTTTTCGTGATCAATCCGCTCAACATTGCCGTGCCGGTGCCGCAAATTAAGGGCGTTCCGCTCTCGTATCCACAATACAGATTCACGCTAGGAATCGAAGTCTACCTGGGGTGATACGTGGCTCCCGGGACCGCAGGGAGGGAACGGAGCATCGCCCGGACGATGGGTGTGTTTCCAGGATCGAAACGTCGTCCGTACATCTACGAGGTTTACGAGAGAACCGACGGTTGGCACGGGAGCTGCTCTTGGATATTCCCTGAATAGAGAAGGAGCCAAGTCATGAAATCCAATTTTGGAGTCACCGCAGCCTCCGTGGCCCTTGCCGTCTCGGCGGCGGCGAACGCCTCGGCTCAGGAGAGCACGCAGTCCTACCTTGAGGACCACGTGATGGCCCCGCGGAATGCGCTCGAGCTGACCGTCGGAACCGGCTACACGCAGGGTCTCGGGATGCTCGAAAGGGGGGTCAACATGCCGGCCGTGGTGCAGGCGGGAATCGCCGCTGATGTCGGCGTCGGCTACCGGCTCGATCCGCGCTGGTCGATTGGCGCTACTTTGCAGTATCAGGAGCTTCAAGCGCAGCGCGCCGAGGGGGCGCGAGGCATCGCCACCGGGCTCCAAATCGCATACCACGTCAACCCGATGACCCGGCTTGACCCATGGATCCAGCTCGGTACCGGCTATCGATTGCTCTGGGAGGAGGGCAATGGGGCGGGACCCAATCTGCTGACGCACGGCTTCGAGCTCGCGCGGCTGACAGTGGGTGTCGACTTGAGGGCGACGCCGCAACTTGCCCTCGGACCCATCCTCGGAGCCGACTTGAACTTGCCGCTGTGGCAGAACCCAGGGGGCACCATTGAGGAGCCGCGCATCAACACGTTCGTATATGCCGGTGTCCAAGGTCGCTTCGATATCGGCGGCGAGACTCGTGGCGCAACGGAGGCCGCGGAGCTTCGTCCGACCCCTTACGAACCCCCAGGCATCGCCGCACCGCAGCCGACAGCGCTGCCACCGCCGGAAGATGCGAACCCGGCCAGCCCATCGATCGCTGTGTCGCAAGACATCGCTCGCGAGTGCGGCCTGGATCTGGACAACGTCGAGAAGGCCCCAAAGTTCGCCTTCGACGAGAGCGATCTGCTTCCCGCCGATCTTCGGATCCTCGAGGAAATCGCGGCCTGCCTCACGACCGGCCCCCTGAAGGGCAAGGGTCTTCGCCTCGTCGGACGGGCCGACGCGCGTGGTTCGTCCGAGTACAACATGAGCCTTGGAGCCCGGCGGGCCGGGGCAGTCGCCGCTTTTCTGAATGGCCGCGGCGTCGACGCGACGCTCCTCGATCAAACCTCGCGTGGCAAGCTGGACGCGACAGGTCACGACGAGACCACGTGGGTCGTCGACCGACGAGTCGATATTCAGCTCTCCCGCTGAGATAGGTCATAATGACAAGCGCTCGCATTGCGGGGGGCGCAGGCGCTGGCGACGATGAGCAGACAAGCAAGTCCGTTCTGCCTTCGCGGCTACCGGGAGACCGTGCACCACGGCACCGTCCTTGCTCAGTGTACCTTCACGAGGCCAAATCATGACCCTGCTGGAACTCATTGTGTATCTCGTCATCGCCGGCATCTGCGGAGCGATCGCTCGCGCCCTCGCCGGTGGCACCGGGGGCGGATTCGTCATCTCCCTGCTCGTCGGCTTCCTCGGCGCGTTCGTCGGCACGTGGCTGGCCCGCCAGCTTCACCTGCCGACGCTCTTCGTGGTCACGATCGGCGGGCATCCGTTCCCGATCGTATGGTCCGTGGTCGGTGGCATCGTGCTCGTTGCGCTCGCGCACTTGCTGACGCGACCGCGCTACACGGATCGCTTCGCGCCGTGACAGGCCCGGCCATCATCGCGGTGCGTTGGGGCGTAGCGGGGTCACGCAGGGCTTCGACTCGCTGACCCATGCACGCCGTGCGGTCGCCCGCAATTCGTGCGCGTTCACTGGGTGACGATGGCGCCTGTGTTGCGCGCTCCGGCTGGCGTCGGGTTTGCACACACTTGCGGTCATGAAATCCATCGGGTTTGGCATGACCCAGATAGGGGCCTCCCCGAGGGTGGCGCCGCTCGAGGGGCCTGCGCGGTCTTTCTTGAACCGAAGTCGCTGGCGAAGGTTCGCTGCCGTGGCTCTGGTCGCGGTCGCGATCGTGGCCATCTCCTATCTGGTCGCCGTCAACCTTCTCTTGCGAACCCGATTGCTTCGCAACGCGATCAGCGGTTCGCCGTTGAACTTCGCGATGGATGGGACTTCCGCGGCACTCCACCTCGAGTACGCCAGCGCGTACTCGATTGTGCCGGGCAGAGTGCACATCGACGGCCTGACGATTCGCGGCCGCGAACGAACCGTCGAGTGGTTCTTGTCCCTCGACCACGCGGATGTCGCCGTCTCTCTCGTTGACCTGTTGCGCCGCAGTTTCCACGCGACGCGCTTGCGATCGAGCGGATTCGCGATTCGGGCGCGGCTTCGGCTCGACCCGGTCGGGGCGACCCCCGAAGTCCTCGCTGCCCTACCACCCATCGCAGGACTCACCGATCCGCCCATCTTGGACATCGGCCCCTCCCCGCCGCCACTGACGGACGCGAACTATAAGCTTTGGATGGTCGACCTCGAAGACGTCGACGTGGAGCACGTGCGCGAGGTTTGGATCCACACCATCCGTTCGGAGGGTGACACGCGCGTCCGTGGGCGCTGGATCTTCCGCCCGGGTCGGTGGCTCGACGTGGGGCCGGCGGTGGTGGACGCGGAGGGGGTCGACGTCTCTTATGGAGAGCATCGCCTCGCCACCGGACTGCGCGGCTCGATTACGGCGACGGTGCACCCGTTCGACCTCAGGGAAGCGAAAGGACTCGCGATCTTCGACCATGTCTCGTCTATCGGCCAGCTGGGCGGCCGCGCCATCATTGCCGGCGCACTTCAGTTGCTCGCGCCAAGAAGCGGCGTCGAGTTCCGTCGATGGGAAGGCCCTCTCGATGCCCACGTGATCTTGGACCACGGAAAGCTGGGCGATGGGACGCATGTGCGAATCGACGCGCCGGATTGCGACATACAGGCCGTGGGGCTTGGGTTCGTCGCGCCTATTCGCACCGAATTCAGCGTGGGCCGCGACCTCGCGACCATCGACAATCGCATCTCCGGTCTTCGTGTCTCACGTCTCGGCGCGGAGGAGGCGCGCGTCGCTTCGATCACGGCGGCTGTCACCAGCAGTCACCTCGAGCTCGCGGGCGCCTTCGACGACGCGCGCTTCAACCTCGACGTGGGGGGCGCCGAAAGCAACGACGTCGGCCGCTTTCTCCCGCCGGATCCGACGTGGGTAGTGCGGTCGGGGGTCATCGCGGCCAGCGGCCACGCCGAAGGCTCGCTCGCTCAGCGCGGAGGGCGCGCCCGGCTTCAGCTCGCCGTTCGGCGTTTCACCGTGGAGCGGGGAAAAGACCAGTTCACCGCCGACGTGACGGGCCATGCACAGCTCGACGATTTCTCGCTTCCGGGCGCATGGGCGGCCGGTGCGGCAACCATCGCCGCGGACGATGTGGCGGTCCGGATCGGCGATGCCGTGGTCGCGGGCAAGCTCGACGCGCGCGTCGATCTACGTCGCTGGAGTTGGGCCGACCGGACGTTCGAATTCTCCGGCGGAGATGGCGATATCAGCACTGTCTCCGTCAAGTCCGCGCGGGACGGCGCGGCTCTCTTGGTGGTCCCGTCGGTCACCGCGATCGCAAAGCGCTTCGTGGTCGCACCGTCCGGTGTGGATGGCCACGTCTCGATCGACCTCCCTCAGGCCGAGCTGGTCGACCTCGGCGCCCTGCGCGATCTGCTCCCTCTCCCCGCGAGCCTGCGCGTCACGGAGGGCACTGGGCGAGCAAAGTTGCACGCCGAAGTCGAGCTGGGCTCGGGCGCAATGCAAGGCGCCGGCGCCATCGCCGCCCGGGGCGTCCGGGCCATTGCAGGATCGACCGAATTGTTCGGGAATCTCGATTGCGCGATCATCGCCAGGCGCACCGGGGACTCGGGGGGCTCGACGGAATTTTCGGGCAGCACGGTGGCCATAACGAACGGCGGCACGGGGATTGCGCCGACCACCCAAGGCGCATGGTGGGGGAACCTGGCCCTACGGGAAGCGACGCTTCGGACGAACGGTGGCGTGCGCTTCGATGCAAAGGCGCACGTCTCGGCGAAGGACGCCACCCCTGCGACGGTGCTCGTCTCGCAGAACTTGGGCGTTCCGAGCTGGGCCACCGACATCTTTCGGATGCCTGTCCTCGGCGCGGACGCCGAAATACGGATGGCTCCCGCGCTGCTCGAAGTGCGCTCGCTCGTCGCCCACGGGGGGAGCACGTCCCTTCGAGCGGAATACGCGAAGCGCGACGCCCATCAGGACGGGGCCGTCCTCATGGACCTCGGCTGGATTGCCTTGGGTTACGATCTGGCCGATGGCGCGACCGGCCTGGTGCTCGTCGGTCCGGAGAGCTGGTTTGCGCGCAAGACGGATGGCATCCGCAATGCGGCGGCTGCCGCCGAGCGCAAGACCGATGCGGAGGAGCAGCTCGCTCGGTTTGCAGCCATGACTCCGCGCGCGCGCAATAGCGAAGCGAGCGTTCTGGCCGCTCAGTGCGAAAGCGAAGTGCGAGCCTGCGATGCCACGGCCATCGAGAACCTGCTTGGGACGGCAGCCGACGCCGGCGAGCGCGATAGATTAAGCGGCATCGTATACGCGCCGATGGTCGCGGCGGGGGCGAGATGGGGAAGGGACGGCGCGGCCCTTGACCCATTGTTGATCGGGAGCCTGTCGGAGACCCTGAGAATTGGTGGCGAATCCACTCTCGACAATATTCCTTCGGTTGACCGCATCGTCGCAGCTCGAGACTCCAACTTGGCGCGCGGCAAGCTGGTCACCGTGTCCGGTCGCGCAGCGTCCGTTCGACGCGAGGGCTCGCTCTCCGTCGGCATGCTGACTACCGACGCGGAGTCCGTCTACTTCATTACGCCCTTCGCAACCAATCTCGTCCCTGCGACCCTCGCGCACTTTCACGGCGTTTTCGTCCAGCGCTACGACGGTCGGCCGCCATCGCTTGTCCTCGTGGGCGCGTTCGTTCCTTAGGGTCGGAGGTCGCAGCCGGCGCTCGAGAGGGGAAAACACGGCAGCCGCTACGGGCCTGGACCGGTCTCTTCGGGTCCCGCCTGACTTGCGCCGTTCTTCGGCGAATTGGCAAAGGCTCCCCCGCCCGCGGTGAGGCCGCAAATCGGTCGGAGCGCGAGCTCGCGCCCGATCGGCTGCACGGTTACAGAACGTCCCCCCAAGAGCGCCAAGCGCATTCGGGACAGAATGTCGTCCGTGGCTTTCGCCCGCCCGGCCTTCGGGCCCTCCGCAACGGCGACGAAGGCAAATCCGCGCGGACAGCCGGTGGCACGGTTCACAACGAGCTCGACGTGAGAGAGCCGCACGCCGACGCTGGCAAAAGCCGCATACACCTCGGGCTCCGTCGCTCCGTCTCCAATGCCGCCGACATACATGCGAAGTACGGAGCCAATACGCGAACATCCCATGTTGCCATGATAACCACCGGCGACACCTTTCGCTCCGAGCGGGCTTGAGCAGCGGGCCGCCCTGAATCCGCCGCTCTTTGCAGACTGCTTTGGCATCATGCGAAGAGGGGTCTCCCACCCCGGGCGAACTCTCGACAAGAGCTCCTCGCATGCACATTCGCCACCAGGCACGTCAATTGCGTGGGGAGAAACGCTGACTGATGAACTCCCATGGTTCGATACCGGGACCGCCCCGCAAGTACATCCTGGTCGTCGATGACGACGAGGGGATGCGCGCCGCTCTCGACATCGTGCTTTCTCCCAACTACCGAGTGATGGTGGCCATCGACGGCCTCGACGGATGCGCGAAGGCCAACGAGATGCCTCAGCCCGATCTGATCATCACGGATGTGTCGATGCCGAATCTGGACGGCATCGCGATGGTCCGTCGTATCCGGGAGAACGACGCGCTCCAACATGTCCCGGTCATCTTTCTCACAGGCCTGATATGGGCCGCGAGTCTCCTCGTGGACCTGCCCGTGGGCACGTTCGCATACCTTCGAAAGCCCACCAGCCCGGGCATGCTCGAGACAAAGGTCAAGAGAGCCTTGAGTCGCACTGAGCGCGATCTCGAGCCACGTGCGCCGGAGGTCTCTGCTTCACGTGGCTCGTGACGTGCATGGAAGGATCACCATGCTGATGATAATTCTCGTTGTGTTTCTCCTTCTCTCCCTTGCGGGGGGTGGTTGGGGCCATTCTCGCTACGGATACGCCGGGTGGTCCCCTGCGGGGCTGATTTTGCTGGTGATGATGGTTTTATGGTTCACCGGAAATCTGCACACTTAGACTTAGTACATCGATCCATACCCGCCCGGGGCCTGCTGGGTGCCCCGTTGCGAAGAGCTGTACTTAGTCTGCCCACGCAAAACACCATTCCGGTTTTCGCAGCGCAGCTCGTGTGCTGCGAAGCGTCCCGTTCAAGGAGACTTCCATGATTCGCTCTTCGATTTCTACCGCTGTTCTCGTAGCTCTAGCGCTCGCGTGCAACAACGCGTCGGACGAGCAGAAGAAGATGAACACCGCTCGAACGGAGGCCGACGACAAGATCGGCTCCGCCGTGAAGGAGTCCGATCAGAAGGTGCAGAATGCGCAACAAGAAGAGGACAAGAAGGTGGCCGAGGCCCAGGCCGGCTTCATGAAGCTCCGTGAGGACTATCGTCACACTACGACGATGAAGCTCGTGGAGCTAGACCGAACGGTGAGCGACCTGGAGGCCAAGGCGAAGCAGGCGAAGGGCAAGACAAGGACGGACCTCGACGCAAACCTGAAGGTAATCCACGCGGACCGAGGCACATTCGACACCGATTACAAGTCGCTCGACATGGCGACTGCTTCGACCTGGGACGCGGCGAGGGTTCGTCTGGACAACGAGTGGAGCCACCTGAAGACGCTCGTCGATAAGGCCTAAGGGCGACAACTCATTTGGGAAGGACATGGCAATGGACACCAAGAAAATCGACTCGAGGATCGACGACGTCGCCGACGATGCGGAGAAAACGGCGGGCAAGGCGGAGGACAGAGGCGGCGAGACCGACCGGAAGGGCACCGATGGCCTGCATGCAGTGGAAGCCCGAGGGGGCGGCGCCGCCAAAGTCGCAGGCGACCGCGTCGAGGAGGCCGCGGAGAAAGTGGGCCATAGAATCCAGGAGGCGGGTGCCAAGGCGGCGTATGTTGGGCACGCAATCACGCGGAAGGTCGTCCACGAGGTCCAGGAGGCGGCGACCAAGGTGGAGCATCGCGGCCAAGAGCTCGTCGACAAGGCAGCCCGCAAACTAAGGGGACACTGACCCGACTGCCGCCGTAGGGCGCACCTTGTGCGGCGGCGGCGTCCTTGCGTTCGGCTGAGAAGGCGTCTTCGCCATGACTCTCATCGACTTCGTCATATACTTAGTGGTTGCCGGAATCTGCGGTTCTGCGGCGAGAGCGTTCGGCGGAGGCACGCGAGGTGGCTTTCTTCTATCGATCGTTCTCGGCTTCGTCGGCGCATTTGTCGGCACGGGGATGGCTCGCGCGCTTCACTTACCAAGGCTTTGGGGCATCGCCATTGAGGGCCACCCGTTTCCCATCGTGTGGTCAATCATTGGGGGGATGGTCCTGGTGCTCTTCGCGCACGCGCTCACGCGGCGGTACGTCGTATGAGGCGCGTTCTAGGGGACGCGCAGACGGTTTCCTTCGCCAGGCGGACGCATTCACGACCTGCTCTGCTGGCGACGCTTCCGCCCTCAACCTTCACACCGATCCGGAAGTTCATTCTCGCAGTCGACGACGACGAGGGGATGCGCGCTGCGATCCATGGCATGCTCTCTCTCAAGTACCGCGTGGCCCTGGCGGTCGACGGCATCGACGGATGCGAAAAGGCCATCGCAGAGCCGCGACCCGACCTGATCATTGCCGACGTAGCCATGCCGCGGCTTGATGGCATCGCGATGGTCCGTCGGATCTGGGAGAAGGAGGCGCCTCGCCGAGTGCCGGTCATCTTTCTCACGGGGCAGATGTCGCCTGCTTGCCTTCTCGCCGGTTTGCCCGCCGGCTCATTCGCATACCTTCCCAAGCCGACGGATCCCGCTGTGCTCGAGATGAAGGTGAACCGTGCGTTGCGTGGCCCCTGAGCAACCCGCACCACGGCATTCCTTTTTCGCGGGGGGTATAGTGAGACGCCCATGCTCCACGAGTTTCTCTCCGCAAACAGGGCCGCCATCATCGCGCGGACACGCGCGAAGGTCGCAGCAAGGCGGGCGCCTCGTCCTACCGAAGCGGAGATCCAACACGGAATTCCGATTTTTTTGGATCAGTTCATCCGCGCGCTGCGTCTCTCACAACCATCCAGCGCGATGGCAGAGAGCGCCGGTCGTCACGGTCGAGAACTGCTCGACGTGGGCTTCACGGTCGCCCAGGTCGTCCAAGACTACGGTGGTCTATGCCAGGCGGTCACAGAGCTCGCGAGCGAAACGAATGCGCCCATCACGGTGGGTGAGTTTCACGAATTCAACCGGTGCCTCGACGAAGCCATTGCGCAGGCGGTGACGGAGTATACCCGCAGCCGTGAGCGATCCATCGCCAGCGAGGGCAGCGAACGTTTGGGGAATCTTTCGCATGAGCTTCGCAACGCACTTGGCGCCGCGATGCTGGCCTTCCAGACGCTCAAATCGGGAAACGTCGGGCTCGGCGGGAGCACCGCAGCACTCCTCGACCGCAGCCTGCGGCGGGCCAGCGCTCTCATCGACTCAGCGGTCGCTCAGGTGCGCCTAGAATCGGGGAGCCGTGTGACCGAGCGCCTCTCGATGCACGAATTCACGGAAGAAGTCGAAGTGAGCGCCTCGATGGAGGCGAGCGCCCAGGGTCTGACGCTAACCGTCACGCCGGTCGCGCCAGGGATCGAAGTGGAAGTCGACCGCCAGCTTCTGGCCGGCGCGGTCGTCAACCTCCTTCAGAATGCGTTCAAGTTCACACGGCCCAAGGGCCACGTCACCCTCACGACGTCCGCGACCCGTGACCGAGTGCTCATCGCCATCGAAGACGAGTGCGGCGGTCTGCCACCGGGCAAGGCCGAAGAATTGTTTCGACCATTCGAGCAGCAGAGCGCCGACCGAAGGGGCCTGGGTCTTGGGCTCTCGATCAGCCGCCGGAGTATCGAAGCCATCGGGGGCGACCTTCGTGTGCGCGACATACCCGGCGTCGGCTGTGTATTCAGCGTCAGGCTGCCCAGACATCCACCGGATCTCTGATAAGTCCGACCGTCAATCGCGCGGAGTTCGCAGCCAGCGGTAGAGCGTGGACAGGTCGATCCCCAGAATCTCGGCCGCGCGCGTCTTGTCGCCTCCGGTCTGTCCGAGCACCCACTCGGTATAGGCGTGGTTCAGGCGCCGCAGTGTCCACGGCGCGTGATCCATCGGGGGCCACGAGGGCGTCTGCGCAGGTGCGGTCGGCATGGGGGAAAGGTGCTCGGGGGCGAGAACCTCGTCGTTCGAAAAGACCACCGCTCGCTCAATTGCGCTGGCGAGTTCGCGAACGTTGCCGGGCCAGGCCGCACCGGCGAGCACGCGAAGCGCGTCGTCGCCAATGGATCGGACGGGCGTTCGCGAAGCGCGTTGACGGGCCTCCGAGAGAAAGTGCTGGGCGAGCGCGGGAATGTCGTCCCGGCGCGCGCGCAGCGGCGGAACAAGGATTGGCAGAACGTTGAGCCGAAAGTAGAGATCCTCACGAAATCGGCCCTCACGGACGAAAGTCGGAAGATCGCGATGAGTCGCAGCAATGATGCGGACGTCGACGTGATGCGGACGGTCGCTGCCGACCGGACGCACCTCCCCGAACTGAATCACCCGCAGAAGCTTCGCCTGCATCGCCATCGGCATGTCCCCGATCTCGTCGAGGAAGAGCGTCCCTCCGTCCGCCTCGGTGAGCAGCCCATTTCGCGCCTGCACGGCTCCGGTGAAAGCACCTCGCACGTGACCGAATACTTCGCTCTCGAACAGGTCTGCCTGAACCGCAGACGTGTTCACCGCGACGAACGGGAGACCCCGGCGCTCGCCTCGCGCGTGGATGGCCTGGGCGACGAGCTCTTTGCCGACGCCGGTTTCGCCCGTGATGAGGACGGGCGCGGTCGACGCAGCGACCTGGTCGATCGACGATTGAAGGGCGGTCATGGCCGGTCCCATCCCAATGAGCTGCCCCTCCGCCAGTAGGCCAGGGGGCGGCGTGCGACGAGCGCCCTTCTCGGCCAGAGGTCGGGATCGACCGCCGATTGCCTCTGCGACCATCGCGCGAAGCTGGTCGGCGTCACACGGCTTTGTGACGTACTGAAAGGCGCCGCGCTTGATCGCGTCGACTGCATCGTGAACGGCACCCGCCCCGGTCATCAGAATGAATGGCAGCGACGGCTTGCTCTTCTTGACGCGGTCGAGAAGCTCGAGCCCGCTCATTCCCGCCATGCGCACGTCGCAAACCACGGCGTCGAACGGCCGCCGGTCGATGATCTCCAGGGCGGCGGTCGCGCTCGACACGACGTCGCAAGTTTGGCCGTCCTGGGAGAAGACGGTCCCCAGCGCATCGCGCATATCGCGGTCGTCGTCGACAACGAGCACGCGCGGATTCACGTACAGTTGGGTGCCCGGCATCCGAGAGCGCCAACATAAGCATCGGCTGGACGTTTCGCTCCGGGAAGGCGGCGCAGCCGGCGACCGCCGGCCTTCCCGCTGCTCTCTGGCCAAGCAGCCAAGAGGGCGCCCCCATACCAGAAGTACGCGGAAGCACCGGTAAATTTCGTGGAACCGCACCAGGGGTTCGAGCAGCCCCCGTTCGAGTCGAGCGACGGCGATCGTTGCGAAAGTTCCACGGGGATGGCACGCGAAACGACTTCCGGGCGAAGTTCGCCGTTGGGGGGACAAGCCTCCAAGCTCATCAGAAGTCGGACACCCGGGACGAAGCGACCGGCAGCCGGCAAGAGCGTGGTCACAGCTCACCGCGGAGGGCCAGACCCTTCGCCGCGGACGCCCGTTTCCGACGTCTACGAATCAATCGTTTCGCCGTCCTGGAAGGGACGGATCCTATCCACCCTCGCCGAACGCCACGTCCAATCCCGAGTCGAAACCCGTTGCGCACGCCCCCGCCGGGGCCCCACTCTGGGGATCGACATAATAACAGGTCGAGAAAAGGCCATCCGTGCAATCGGATGAGCTGCTACAAGTGCGAAGAGGAGTACAGACGTTTCCATTGCCCGTTAGGACATCGGGAAGGCAAACCTGTTGTATGGGACCGCTCACATAGCCATCGCCTATGGACTGGTTCATGGGTGCCAGAACGATAGGGCAGCTTTGGGCGCCCGCGTCCTCGTCGCAAGGCGGGGCATAGAGAACACAAGTGCCATTTTGGCTCTGGTCTTCCAGGTAGACAAGAGCTCCGCAGGCGCTGGTCGTCGGGAGATAGCTGCTGCCCGGTGGGCACGCCAAACTACCAAAGCTCGCCAAGGGAACGCACTGCTCAAAACTGCACTGGTAGCCGGGCGGACAAGCGTAGAGACCGACACTGTCCCCGATATCACAGCGCAGCAGCTGAGTGCATGCCTTCCCAACGACGCAGCCATCAGACCCGATTGGGCAATTGTCCCCCACCCGCCCCCCCGTCCCAAGGTTCGTGCCCCATCCTGTTTCCAAGCAATACCGGCCCACAGAGACAGCGAAGTTCGCCCCTCGCACGCAGTTCCCGCAGAATCCCGGGCCGCTTGCCGCCTGACATACCTGACCGCTCCGACAGTCTGTACTCGTGGCACATGCTTGCGGTCCGCTGTCGGCCGACGGGGCTGCGCTGGAGCAAGCCTCGAGCCCGCTGGCAAGGGGAGCGAAGAGTGCGCAAACAAACCGGAGGGAGCGCACATGTCCGCCGACAATACCCATGGCCACCACCACAACGGCGTCCTACTCGGGAGCTTATGCCAGCGTGCCGCCTCCGTCGCAAGCAAGCGCGCGTTCCAGTGTCGCTGCAGACAGCAGAGCGTGAGCGGAAGCGCCGCGCCTTTTCCAAGTACCTTTGCGCTTCAGTGATGGATTCGGGGCACTACGAATCACAGGTACTAGACGAATCGACAAGCCGCGCCGAACGTCATCCCAGCAAGCGCCCATGCCAAATCAGTCAACCACGGAATTTTATGTTGTCGGCGGCGACAACCGAATGTTCTACGCTGCTTGCTGCTCATGAAAACGCGCGAATTGGCAGCCGGCTTGGCGGGAATGTCACCCGCAAGGCGCGCCCTGCATGTGTTCCGGCACGATGCGCCAGAGTCACAGTGTCACTACGCCTCGTCTATCGGAGGAGTGTTCCATGTGGACAAATAAGGACGGTTTCGGGCTTCGCCGCAGGTGGGGGACTGTCCTGCTGGTCATCGCGGCGGCATGCACGGGTGGTGTGGGCACTCTACCCGGCGGAACGGGGGTGGGCGGCAAATCCGCAGGCCCCGGTTCGATGGCTGGCGGGGGCGGCACTTCCGGCCCCGGCGGATCTTCGACCGCGGGCGGCAACGGCGCGATGGCCGGTGGGTCCGGTGGAATGGGCGCCTCGGCCTCGGGGGAACCGGGGACTCTCAACAACGTACCGCCGGGCCCGCTCGACAGCGGGCGCGTGGCGTTCCGGCGCCTGAATATCCGCGAATACGACAACACCATGCGGGACTTGCTCGGCACCAAGCAAACGCTGGGCGCCACCACCTTTCCCGGCGATAGCGTAGACGACGGGTTCGACACCGTCGGGCAGGCGCTGAGCTACTCCGACAAACTCGGGGCCCAGCAGTTTGCCGCGGCAGGCACCCTCGTCAACGAGCTCGTCTCGCGAACGGCGACCGACCCGCTGAAGACCGCGGTTTTCGTCTGCACGCCCACCGCGGCGAACATGGCGACCTGCCTGCCCCAGATTCTGACGTCGTTCATGCCGAGGGCGTGGCGGCGGTCGGTCACGGCCGCCGAAGTGACGACGGCTGCAGCGATTGGCACGGCCGTTCTCGCGGCGGCGCAGGCTTCCACCGTGACCGGCGGAGCCGACCCCGCGACCGCGGCTGTGACCGCCGCGCTGCAATACGTTCTGATGTCGCCGAATTTTCTTTATCACGTCGAAATCGGAAGTCCCGCGATCGTGCCGTCGTCGTCGACCGTAACGCCGTTGAGCGACTACGAAGTGGCTAGCCGCCTGTCGTACTTTCTTTGGTCGAGTATGCCGGATTCGGCACTGACGCAGGCGGCTGCGGCCGGCCAGCTCGCGAGCGGAAGCGGGCTCCCCGCGCAGGTGACCCGAATGATCGCCGACCCGAAGTTCTCGGGCTTCATGGACGGCTTCGTGGACCAGTGGCTCGGCGTCAACAACATTTCCAGTTTGGTCGCTCCCGATCCGACGATGTTTCCGAACGTCAGCCAGGCGCTGATCGCATCGATCGGCACGGAGACGGAAGCTTTTTTGACCAACCTGATCACCACGAAGGCGCCGCTCACCGACCTCTTGACCGCGAACTACACGTTCGCGAACGGTCCGCTCGCGCAGTTTTACGGGGTCCAGGGCGTCCCCGCGGCGCAGACGACCTTCACCAAAGTGAGTCTGGCGGGTACGCAGCGATTGGGCGGCATCCTCACGCAAGAGACCTTCTTGACGACGACATCGCTTTCGACACGAACGTCGCCGGTCAAGCGTGGCGCGTACGTTTTGGCTCAGATGGTGTGCGACCCGCCGCAGCCGCCGCCGCCCAACGTGCCCGCGTTCCCGGCGATCGCGACGGGCTCGGGTCAAACGGTGCGAGATGCGCTCAACGCGCACGCGACCACCCCCGGATGCTCCACCTGCCACAACGCAATCGACCCCATCGGCTTTACGTTCGAGAACTTCGACGCGGTGGGAGCGTATCGCACGAAGGACAACGGTACGGCGATTGACCCGAGCGGCAGCCTTTACGGCATCGGTGGAGCACCGGTCGACGGCGTGCAGGGTATGGCTCAAGCCATCGCGGCGGATCCGCGATTCGTGCAGTGCATTGTGAAGCAGGCGCTGACGTTCGGAACGGGTCGAACCTTCGACGCGACCGACGGGCTCGCGTACGTCGAAACGGTCGCGCAACCGTTGCAGAAGGGCGGCACTTGGGAAAGCGCCCTCCAAGCGGTCGCCACGAGCCAGGCCTTCCTGACCACTCGGGGCGGCAAATGATCTCGAACTGTGTGAAAGGCGGAGAAGTCAGATGAGCATCGGAGTCAATAAGTCGCGCCGGGTGTTTCTATCTGCAACCGGAGTCACGCTCGTGTTGCCGTTCCTCCCCTCGGCCCTCTGGTCGCGGCGCGCGGCAGCGGCCCCGACTGCTTCTGCGACTCCGCCGCGGCGGTTCTTCGGCTGGTTCAACCCGAACGGCATGGTCATGCCGAACTGGACGCCTGCGGCGGCCAGCGGGGCGCAATGGACGGCGACGCAGGGAACGCCGCTCGCAAACTCGGCTACAGCGACGTACACGACGACCGGCTCCGCGTCGATTCTGTATCCGCTGATCGCGGCTGGCGTTCAGAAAAAGACACTGATCGTCACCGGTCTCGATCACCAAAATATCGCCATACCTACTCCCGCATGCTCGACGGACACGGTGCCCGGCGGCCACGGTTCGGGAACGGGCTGCTTTCTCAACATGATGGGCGTCAATTGCGCATCGACGAGCCCGCTCCGCACGAGCCTCGACCAGCTCTTGCTGCCCGTCCTCAATGCGGGCGGAGCGCCGCTGTTGCCGACGGGCCTGCAGGTCGGCTTGCAGGGCGACAACGACATCTGCGACAACACCAACTGCAACTTTTCGCGGATGATTTCGTGGAACAAGGGCGCGGCCATGCCCAACACCTACGATCCGCAGCAGGTCTTTTTGCTGTTGTTTGGTTCGTCGCCCACGACCGGCGCGCCTACGCCTGCGTCCACCGCCGCGGCGGCCCAGCGCTTCGCGCAACAGAAGAGCGTCCTCGACGCGGTTCTTGCCGACTCGAATTCTCTTTCGACGAAGCTTAGCCCCGCCGACAACATCATGCTGCAGCAGTACCAGACGGCCATCCGCGATCTGGAGATGCAGCTACAGAATGTATCGACGGCGCAGCCGCTCACGTGCACCAAGCCCCCGGAGCCGGCAGCTGGGCTGGGGCCTTTGCCGTCGACCGGCGGGAGTCACGCCGTCATACCGAGCTCCTTCATTACGGGCAATACTCCCCTCCTCCTCCAGATGATGACCTTGGCCCTGACATGCGACATCACGCGGGCGGTCACGTTCATGTTGGGCAACGGAACGAGCAACAACGACTACCAGTTCCTCATGGGAAGTGGGACTGCCCACCACGGGACCTCGCATCACGGCGGGGCTGCGACCAAGCTGGCGGCGTTGACTCAGATCGATACCTGGGAAATCACGCAGATAGCGACGCTGCTGAAGTCGCTCGACAGCGTCATGGAGTCGAACGGGACGACCGTGCTCGACAACACGACATTTTACACGTCGTGCGACATAGGCGACGGAGCATCGCATAACCATTGGGACATGCCGGTGCTCATCGCGGGCGGCGCAAGTGGAAAGATGAAGATCGACGGTCGGCACATCAATTACTACACCGCTTCGCAGCTGGCGCTTCCGCGAGCACCCTCGGCCTACGCCGGACCGCGAAACCCGCTTCAGTCGACCGCTCAAGTCCACGAGTCGATCATGCAAGCCCACGGCTTGCCGTCGGCGACGTTCGGACAGGCCGGTACTGCCGCAGTCTATGGGCCTTCCGGGCCGCTGCCCGAGCTCATGGCATAGTAGAAGAAGGGGCCGACAAGGGTCAGCAAAGCGAGTCGCTCGGCGACAGAAGCGGGCGAGGGCTTCCAGAGGTTGGTCTTTCCCTGCCCGTTGTCGCCGGAAACGACATTGAACCGAGGACCCAGGACCAGGTCGACGCTGTCGATCAGGAGCGGCACCGATGGCGGGCGCCTGGCAGGAAGCGAACAAATACAAGCGTGTGATCAATCATCAATTGATTGAGATCCACGAGACGGAAAAGGGCCGCGGCATCTTTTCCACCGTCGATCACTCGAAGGGGGCGCCGGTCGCCGCCTTCGTCGGCCAGCACATTGCCATTCCTATTTTTCGCACGAAAGAAGAGGCGGACGCTTTCGAACGGTCCAAAGATGGGGAGTACGCGGTGACGTACGCCTGGGATCGCGAAAAGAGCGTCTATCGGGCGATCAGCCCCGATCCGGAAAAGATCGGAGGACACATCGCCAACCATTCGTGCAACCCCAATGCAAGGATAATGGAGTCGTATCGAGAGGCTCTCATATTGCGGGCCACTCGGCCCATTCACACGGGGGACGAAATCACGATCGACTATCATTGGCAGAGACCCGCGCCCATCCCCTGCTTATGCGGCTCCAATCCGTGCACGGGCAATATCGGCTTGACGTATACCATCGTCGACGCACCCGCTGCGGATGGCACGATAAGCACCTATCTCAATTTCGATCGTGCGCAAGTGATCAGACTTCTGCAGGTGGCCGAGGCGCATCACAACATCGATGCGTTGCGCGTTTTGCGAGTCAGGGATCAATGGATCGCGAAAGAACAGCTTTTTAGGTTCTTTCAAGATGCGTTCGGTGGGGGCCGCCGAGACGCGTGGCTGACGCAAAACTTTCACCAGCTCGCGCGAAACCCCTTGTCGAGCGCCGACGATTGAAAGCAAGCAGATAAGCCTTGGCCGGGTCTTCGCGGCAAGCTCGAGACGTCTCGTCGTCTAGTGTCATCGTGGCGCGAGTCGCAGATGGTTTCACCCGAGGAGCTCGGCACCTTGCCGACGGGGCGAAGGAGAGCCGTGGCGTTTCGGCGCGAGTCCGAGCATACCTTTGCATTCGGGACGAAGCCGTCGCAGTATCTTCGGGTTGACCGTTTTCTCTCCATGGCGGACGGGATCGCCTTGTCGTTCCGCGCGCCCCGTGCCTTTCGGCCGCTTCTCGGTCCGCGTGGGGTCCATTCTCGCCTTCGTTGCGGTCTCCCTTCTCTACCTGCCGCGCGCGCGGGCTAGGGAGCCGAGCTTCACGCCGTTCGATGTGCGCACGGTCTTCTACATCTCGAAGAGCGACGACAGGAATCGCGTCGACTACGGCATTCATCTTGACGCAGGGTGCGTGCCGTCGACGGACGACGCGGTGTTTCCCTATTGGCGCGAGTTCGAGAACTCGCCACCGGTCCGCATTCACACGCTCGGGATGTTCGAGTACTTCCCGTACGGCATCTCCGAGCAGCGGACCGTGAGCAAGACGCCGGCAGGCGTGGTGCACGTCATGACGCTCCGTCAATTCCGCAAGTGGCCGATCCGAATCCTCATCCGGAAGGAAGCCGACGGTCACTGCGAGGCGCACGCGCGAACGACCATTCTCGGAAAGGACGCCGAGCTCACCTTCGTCTACGTGCGGCTCGTGCGGGGGGGCCTCGCGCCGAGCGTCGACTCCGTGGAGATGCACGGCAAGGCCATCGATACCGGACAGGAGGTGCTGGAGCGCCTCCGGCGGTGAGGCTCGGGACGTGACGTGACCGTCCCGAGGCTCGCGGACGCGATAGGTCGCGGCAGCGGAGGGACCGGGACCATCCCTTGCCGTCGCGTAGGGCCTCCGCCACGCTGCCCGCACCCGCGGGTCGAGCGGTCGTGCCGTCCGTACCCCTTTCGCCGCCGCGACGACCGCCGTCAAAGAAGTGACTCACTTGCACGCGTCGCCGTCGATCCGCCGTCCTAGGGGCGCATCCAGCGGCGCGGCAGCGGAGCTCACCTTCCCCAGGTACGATACGAGGGCATCAAGGTCGGTCGGCCCCTCCTTCCTGTCCTCCCCGATCTTGAGAACGGCGAAGCTGTCCCCGCCGGCGGCTAGGAACGCCGGCACGGTAACCCGATAAGCCTTCGCAAGGTCGATCGGTCTGCCGTTCAGGCGCAGCTCCGACACCACGGCCCTTTCGTGCGCGCGGTCGTACGCGTAGAGATACGAGAAGCCCGCGGACACCTGGAGGATCCGAGGCTCTTGGCTGCTGCCGAACTGGCCTTCCAACAGCGCGAGTATCTGCGCTCCGCGGAGCGTCATCGTGATCAGGGGGTCGCCGAAAGGCTGAACCTCAAACGCGTCCCCGTAGGTGACGGCGAAGTCGGGACGCCCTTCGTGTGTCGTGACGAAGTCGGCGCGGATGCCCCCGGGATTCATGAAGGCGATCTCCGCACGAGTCGCTGTGCGCATGGCGTCGGCGATGAGGTCACCCAGGGGCGTCTCGCAGGACGCGATCCTGGCTGCTCGCGAGTTGCCAGTGACGGTCCTTTTCACGTAGCCAACGACTCGTCCGGTGACGCGGTGCACCTTGTCCTCGTACGCCTGAACGATCCGTGCGATCTCGGCGTCCGGCGGCACGTCGTGCGTGACGGGCACGTTCCGGGCGTGCTTCTCAACGACGCGATGGGCCGAGGGGTCGATAGTGAGGTCGATCTTGGTGAGGAGGCGCCCGTAGCTCGCGGCGCTCGTGACGATGCGACCCGCCAGGACGCAGTCGTAGGCCTGGTGGGTGTGCCCGCTCACGACCACCTCGATGGCAGGGCTCAGCTTGTCCAAAATTGGAACGATGTCGCCCGAGAATCCCAGGCATCCGTCGTAGGGTCCGCCGAGGGACTGCATTCCGCCCTGATGGAGGGCGAGCACGATGGCCGAGACCCCTTGCTTCTGCAGCTCCGGGACAAGCGCGTTCGCCGTGGCCGCCTCGTCGGCGAACGAGAGCCCTGTCACCGCGCCCGCCCTGGTGACGCTCGGCGTCTGCGCCAGCGTCTCGCCGATGAAGGCGATGCGCGCCCCGCCGAGGTCGCGGATGGCATATGGCGGTAACACGGAGCGGCCCGTCGAGTCGTCGATCACGTTTGCGGCGAGGTACTCGAACGACGCGCCGGCGAAGGTCCCGGAGTCGCAGTCGCCGAGCGAGCAGCCGGGCTTCTGGAGCCGCATCAGCTCGGGCAGACCGCGATCGAAGTCGTGGTTGCCCACCGCCTCCAGATCCAGACCCAGACGGTTGAGCACTAGGACGGAAGGCTCGTCCAAGAAGAGGTTCGAAATCGGCGGGCTCGCGCCGGTGAGATCCCCCGCCGAGATGAGGACGGTGGCAGGGTTCTCCGCGCGGAGGCGGGCGATGTGCGCCGCCAGGTACGCGGCCCCTCCGGCAGGCACCAGCGAGACGCCTGCGTCCGTGAGGCTCGCGTCCCGGGACGACGCCAGCGGGTCCCCAGGCGCGACAAGGACGACGCCGTTGCTCCCAGAGGGAGGCTGGAGGTGCCCGTGAAAGTCGTTGATGGCCAGAATCTGCACGTGAACGAACGGGGCTGCGGCCGCCGGTGACGGCGGAGTGGCCACGACGGTAGGGCTCGTGCCTGCGTACAGCAGCTCGGAGGGAAGCCGTACAGGCGCGCAGGCGAGGATCACAGCGCCCCCGCCCGTGGCGAGCGTCACGAAGGCGGCGATGGAGCGAGCGACGGTCCGGGTCGCGGCAAACATCATCACGGGGTAGGCGGCGAGGGCAACACGTGCCCCCCACCCTCTTTGGGCGATTTCTCGCGTTCTGAAACTTCTCCGCGCAAATCGCGTGGAGACAAAACGCACTTAATATAATTCAATTTTTCTAAAAATGCAGGTTGCCCGTCAGAAACAGCACGACCAGGATAAGGATGATGAGCCCCGCGGGTGACCAGCTCGCGTAGCCATAACGGGAGTGTCCCCATCCTCCGCCTCCGAGGGCGAACACCAGAACGACGATGAGAATGATAGTCAGCATGGGTTCTCCGATTCACCAGTAAACGTCTGCTACGACGTGAGCCCGGCGATGAGCGGCTCATCGCCACGGAAGAAGTCCCCGAGCCCGGATCCCCCACCCAGATCTCCGGGTGGCGCCTCCGTCACCGTTTCTATAGGCATTTACCGTGCCACGCACTTCGGCTCTGTCGGCAGGCACCACGACCGGCCGCCAGAGGGCTAGGGTCCGGGGGATCAATCAGTGAGTGCCCGTTCGTACCGAACGCAGCGATTGCAACTCTTCGCAGCCGGGCGGCTGCGACCTATGAAGGTCTGCGCATTCGTTTAAACTCGCGATGTTTGCCCAAAGACAAACTTCGTAGAGGTCCTGACGCAAATTGCGTCACCAGCGACGAGACACGTGCCGTGCGCGACGACGCAAGATCTGCGTGTTCGGCGGCGGCCCGCAACGGCGCATTCGCGCTTTCGCGGCCGCGCAACCAGCGGGCTCGCAATCGCCGGTCCGTCGTGGGCGAGAGTGGCGCGGCGCATGCATCGTCAGGCGACATGACACCATTTCGAGCTCTGTGCACGTTTTCGCTCGCGACTCCAGGCGCACTCCTTGGGTGCGGCGGCGCAAGTCAAGAAGCCCCTAATACCGCAAGCTCTGTCGAGAGTCAGCCCGCAGCCATCACAGGGACCTCTGTCGAAAGTCACCCTGGAGTGACGAGCGCGCAGAATGTCGACAAATCGGTCGTTCGCGATCTATCGACGGCGCGGTGCGACCAAGAGCAGACCTGCAACAACATCGGTCCCAAAGCGAAGTTCGCATCGCGCGAGGTCTGCATGGACCAGATGAGAGGAAGCATTGGCAACGACCTCAACGCATACAACTGCCCGCGCGGCATCGACCGCGATGCGGTGAATCGCTGCATGGCAGCGATCACGAGCGAAGAGTGCAGCCATCCATTTGACACACTCACGCGTTACGACAAGTGCCGGACCGGCGCGCTCTGCATGAAGTAGAGAGCGCCGCGGGCACAGGGTGGAAACGCTCCGCGCGCGGAGTAATCGCGCGATCGGAGCTCGGCCATCCTGCCACGCCTTCACCGCTAAATGCAACGATGGATCGAGGAGGATGAGACAATGAATCTGCTATGGGCTCTCGCCGTATTGTTCTTCGTGATGTGGCTTTTCGGTTTCGCCGCGTTCCACGTCGGGGGTGCTTTCATTCACCTTCTGCTCGTGTTGGCCGTCGCCGTGGTCATCATCAACATCCTTTCGGGTCGCCGGGCTGTCTGACCGGCGTGACGCTCGCCGGCGGTGCGATCGCAGGTCGCATTGGAGAAGCACGGCGCTTGGAACATATCGATTTTCCATAAACTTGGAGAACGATTGCAGTGAGTATGCACATGATTAGGAAACCGCAACTGCGCCTACGAGCGACGGGACTTGGCCTCGCTCGCGATCACCGCCGCGAAGCGCCTTCATTCAACTATACTCCCTGGAATCCAAACATCAACCACGACTGATTGGCCACCCAATCCGGGTATAGTGCCGTCATCCGATCGAACAGGTCCTGGTCGGACGTCGCGGTTTTCTGCACCCGATCGAAGTCCTCAAGGTAGCGCTTGGTGTCCTGGATCGCCGAGGGAGAGTCCGGCGCGCCAGGCTTCTTGTGACCGGTGACAACAATCGTCGGGTTGAGCGCTGCTAATCGGTCCAGGTCCGCGATCCAATTCTTTCGGCTCTCGGAGGTGGTGTCGCCGACATACATGCGGCACTGGTTGTACACCACGTCGCCAGCGACGATCAGGCCGATCGATGGAACGTAGAGAGAGGTCGAATCGCGACTATCCGTGCGACCCTGCTCGATGATGCGCAATTCGTGGCCTTCGAGAGTGAACGTGTCGTGCTCGTAAGGCTCAGGCGCGACCAACTTAGTGGCCACTTGCCCAGGAAACATACGGCGGGCTAACCGCTCCACTGGGGGAGTAAAAGACATCTGCATGGCGCTCACCGTACTGGGCGTCGCGATCGCCCGAGCGCCCGGAAAACGGTCGAGCAGAACGCTCAGACCGTAGAAATGGTCGAAGTGGGCGTGCGTTATATAGATGGTCTCCAGGTTGCGGTTGTGCAGAGCAATCCAATCCGCGAGGGCCTCGGCCTCAGCCACCGTCGTCATTGCGTCTACGAGCACCGCGTCGTTTTCGCCGAAGATTAAAGTCAACGTGATTGGGTCAAAGCCGAGCGCTTCGCCGAAGAGCTTTGGCCGCTCGCCGACCATGGCCTTTCCCGGGGCGGTAAAAACGTTCACACTAAGCGTGCTCGACGCGACAGGCGCGGTCACGCGCGCGGTCCCCTTCGGTTCAATTGCGTCGCCCATTTTGTACTCCTTTCGATGTCAGAGCGAGTGACCGCTTGAGGTGTGGGCTCTGGACGACGTATGCCGCTACATTCCCGTTCCATCAGGCCGGGCGTCGCGTACCGAGCGTCAACCGTACTTGAACTCCGGCTTGCTCTGTCCGACCTCGATAATATAGCCGTCTGGATCTCGGATGTAGCAGCGCGTCTCCCCGTACTTGTCCTTCGGCTCTGTGATGAACTTGGCCCCTCGACTTTTCCATAATTCATAACACGCATGAATGTCCGCAACGCGGATGTTCATGAAGCTGCTGATCTTATCCGCGTCAGCGAGGACGCTCAGCGTTACGGACGGCTTGTCGGGGGTCGGCCCGCCCCCGACGTTGACAAGGAGCCAGGTATTCGCGATTTGAATGTACCCAGGCGCGCCCTTGACGTCCCCCCTGCTCAGAACGCGACCGCCGAAGACCGTTTCGTAGAAGCGAAGCGATCGGTCGACATCGGCGACGGTGAGAAAATGCGTGACGGTGAACCCGTCTCGCGGGGGCATCTCATAGCTCTTCTGTTCGACTTTTGCGCTGTTCATGGACGACTCCAAATTCCGCGTCTGGGCTGGTGAGCACGAGGGAGGGCGAGCGTGGCGGCCAGATTTCTAGTGGCGCGAGTCGCTGCGAGAAGCGCGCCCAGCGGGCCGCCCAATGGGCGCTGCAGATGAGTCTCGCGGCGAAGCCCGGCGGCTGAAGGCTCGCCTACGCGCCGTGACTGAGCGACTGGACCGCGGGGCCAGCTCCTCGACCCGGTCTCCGCGAGGCGCGCTCACCGAGGACCTCCAGCAGCCGCTTTGCCAGAACCGCAGCCGAGGCGGGGTTCTGCCCGGTGACCAGATTTCGGTCCTCGACCATGTACGGCTTCCAGATCTCGCCGGAGCTGAAGTCGACACCGACCTTTTCCTTGAGGTCGGTCTCGAGCAGCCACGTCGCCCTGGGGGCCACCCCGACGGCCTCCTCCTCCTTGTTGGTGAAGCCCGTGACCCGGTAGCCCTTGAAGGGCGATACCCCGTGGATTCTGGTGGCCAGCATCGCGGCAGGACCGTGACACACGATGAATAGAGGGTTGCCCGAGGCGAGCTGCGCGGTCAGCAGCCGTCCCACGTCGGCGTCGAACGCCAGGTCCGACATCGGGCCGTGACCGCCGGGCAGGTAGACCGCGTCGTAATCCTCGAGGCGGACGTCCGACAGCTTGAGCGGCCGCCGCATCACCTCCGCGGACCGGATGATGGCCTCCAGCTCGAGAGCGCCATCCATCCCGCCCGCCATCGCGGGACGGAGGCTCATCATGTCGACATTCGGGGTCACGCCGTTGGGCGTCCCGACCACGACCTCGTGGCCGGCATCGGTGATGACCTTGTACGGCTTCGCGAACTCCTCGGCCCAGTAACCGGTCGCATACCTCGTGCCGTCCTTTAGCACCCAGTACGTGGCTCCGCTGACGATGAAGAGCACCTTCGCCATAGCAGAAACCTCCTTTCGTCTGCGTACGTCGATGCAATTCGACTGCCGCCTGGTCGCGAGCGTTTCACCATGCCCGAGCTATCGCATGGAAGACGCAATGGCTCAGCGGCACGCGCTACCGGGTCCTTCGCGACAGGGTGCCAGACTGACTCGCCGCAGGCCAAGGTCGCGTTTCGCGCTCCAGGAGATCTCCATGAGCGTGAGACGCAGGAAGTCGCGCGACCCGGTCACGCCTCGCTCGTCCACGCCAAAGCCCACCTCTCGGAACTCGTCGATGAGGCCGAGCACAAGGGCAGGCCCGCGCTTGATGGGTCGCAGCGAGCGAGCAATTGCGGCGCAAGGCCCGACCGGCATACTCAAAGCAACCGACAGGTCGTTTCAAGGCGTTACGCGTCGTTATTCACAAATCACCGTGACCTGACACTATCGACCACAGGCCATTTCAGAAAACCCCTTGAACGATTTGCACGCCCATCATCGACGGAGACAGTCGTTGCTCGGGCCGGTCGCCCCTCCAGGTGATCGGGCGCGGTGGTGGATCCGCGACCCCAGCCGGCGGGTTGCCCGTTTGATCGTGTCGTGGTCGGCGCCTTCCGGAAGGACGAAGCGGCGCGACGGACGGGTGGCATCGCCAGAAACCCGGTACTGGCCGACGGCGGGAACGACTGTGTCACACGGTGACACGCAGATCGTGTAAAACGGGTTGCGCTTCTCCCCCGACTCACCTTGCAGCTCGACGGGGTCCGGTGAGTCGACGTGGACGAAAACGGAATGCGGGGGCACCCAGTCGGAGGGCGCCGATTGCGGCCGTGCCATCGTCGGCGTCCATGCGGCGAACGCAAAGGGAATGACTCCTCCAACATTCCGCCAGAAGGCCCCGCTTGCCACCATCGCCGCCCACTTCACATGTTACCGCTCCCGAGAGCAACGCCGCGACCCGCGCGCGCCGCCTGCGCCCATCATGTGTCCATGCGGCTGACGGAGCCTCTCGCGCTGCTCGAGTCATTGGCCGGCCCCCGAGTCGCCGCAGACGACCGCCAAGTACATGCACCTCGCCCCTGAGGTCCAGGCCGCGGCGGTCCGCCTCTTCGACGGCCAGAGTCGTGGCACGGGCGTGGCAAGCCTTGGCCCACCACGACTACCGTGTGCAGGCGAGCTTTCGGCTGTCGTGGAGGCGCTCGCAAGGGCCATCGAGGCAGCCGTGACTGCCGGCCGATGGGACGTCGTCGCACGGCTTGCAAGGGAGCTCGAGGCTAGGCGCCTCGAAGCGGCGACCAACGGAGTTTGGCTCGACAGGGCGCGAGGCAGATAGATAGGAGGTCAAGATGGGTGGCGCGACTTCCAGAGCGATATGGGAAAGAGGAGGTCGCGGAGATCTGGACGAAGAGCGCGCAGCCGTTGGCTTGCGCCGACTCGGCGGCTCCGAAGTTCACTCGCATCCGGCGCGCTCGTAGGCCACCCGACCGCTTCCCTCGTGCCTCGCCAAAGCAGCCAGTCACCAAGGCAGCCAAGAAAAAGCGTGAGGAGCGCTTGGTGACGTCGGTGGGATAGACGTTCCGGCACCGCGCACGCTACGGTTGTCGCCGGCTGCACGCCGGGGCGCCGCTGGGGCTTGGGTCACAGGAGGCGCGCGCGCCTGCTACCGGGGAACATCCGACATGACGCGTCGCCAGCGCTTGGCAACACTCGCTTTGCTTCTCGGTGCCTCCGGGACGGCCTGCTCGCCTGGTTCGCCGCCGGGCGAATCGCCCGACGGTGCGAACGAAGGCGCCGTGGATGCGGACGTCCTCGTCGCGCAGTGTGAAGCGCTCGCGACGAAATTCGTGAGCAATTGCCATAGCGAATACACGGGTGACGCCCTTACGCCCGATACAGAGCGCGTGTGTATGTGGACGACTTACGGGCAAATCTGCCGGACCGGCAATACGCAGCTCCTCTTTGACTCGATGAGCTGCTTCGGCGACAACAAGTACTGTTGGACGTTCTCCGACCCGAACACCGTCGCGGGCTGCCTCGCCAACGTACATGCGACTGGGGAGTCGGCCGCCGCACGCGAGCTCCTCCAGAACCTCTGCTCGGCCTGCGGCGGTGCGACCTGCGACGGCGGAGCGCCATCGGGGCAGGCCGAGCTCATTCCCTATGTCAGCGACGCGGAGCTTGCTGCCATCTCCACCTGTCGGGGGAACGCATGCACAAATTCTGCGTTGATCGCGAACTGCACTTCCGTGCCCGATGTCGCAGGCATCTTGGCCTGCAAATGACGCGAGTGCGCTGGCCGGGTTCGATCTGCCGTGCAATCTCGAACGTCAGGATACTGCACGCTCGGCACCGCGGGTACGCCTTCGCGTATTCGGACGCGGCGCCGGCGCCGGCGGCCTCTGTGTGAGCGAGCAGCACCTCCGAAAAATTAGACACGCCGAAACAAGTGAATGTGGGGAAGGCAAGATTCGAAAGCGCGGGGAGCGTCGAATTCACGTCGATTCGCGTCGACTCACGTAAGGATGACCCTACGCGAGTTGACGTAAGTGCACGTGAGCAGGTCGTGATTGGGCCAAACGAAATGCACTCGGCAGCAGGTCCCCTGACCGTCGAGAACGCGCTCGCGGTCGCCCTCGTTCGGGCGTCGGCCGCTCACGAATGGGGCGTCGTTGCGCAGCTCGCGCGCGAGCTCGAGGCGCGACGTTTGGCCGCGGCGAGCGTGCGTTCGCTGCTGGTTGAGCGCGATCGCTCAGGCGGAACGGGGGCCGCGTCGACGGTGCCGACGCGCGCAGCGTTGCGCGGCGGCCGGTGGGGATCAGGCCTGCGGGCCGTCGTCGTAGTGACTCCGCGGACCTCACCGTGTGCACCTCCCGTGAGATGCGCGCAGTCGACGCGCGGGTCCCTCATGGGCACCCTGATGGGCCCTCCCAGTCGTGCTATCCTTCTTCGTGGCCCGTCTCTCGGCTCGTCTTCCCGAGAACACTCCCGGGGAGTACTTCGTCGACGATTCGTGCATCGACTGCGAGACGTGCTCCGCAGGTCTTCGCGCGCTCTCCTGGGCGCGGGCTGCCCATCGTCCGGCATCAGCCGTGCACGCGCGAACAGGAGCTGCGCGCGCGCATGGCCATCGTATCGTGTCCGACGAGCGCGATCGGCACGTCGGACAAGGTCGACCTCCACGATGCCGTCGATGCCTTGCCCGACGCGATCACGCACGACGTACTCTACTGCGGATACGCCTCCAAGACCTCTTACGGCGCGGCGAGCTACCTGGTGCGACGCGACCGCGGCAACGTGCTCGTGGATTCGCCGCGTGCGGCTCGGCCGCTCATGGAGCGCATCTCGGGCCTCGGCGGCGTCGCCACGATGTTCCTCACTCATCGCGATGACGTCGCCGACCACGAGAAATGGGCCCGACGCTTTGGCTGCGGGCGCGTGATGCACGCAGCCGACATCGGCCACGGTACGCGCGACGTCGAGCGCCCCGTCGAGGGCGACGTGCCGGTACCGCTCGCTCCTGACCTCCTTGCCATTCCCCTCCCCGGCCACACGCGCGGCAGCATGGCCCTGCTCTTCCGCGAGAAGATCCTCTTCACGGGTGATCACCTGTGGGGCGACGGCGACGGCCTCGATGCATCGAGCGGCGTGTGCTGTACTCGTGGAGCGAGCAGACGCGCTCGATGGAACGACTCCTGGATTTCGACTTCGAATGGGTGTTGCCCGGCCATGGCCCGCCCCTTCACGCATCGCCGCGCCGGATGCGTGCAGCGCTCGAAAGGCTCATCGCGCGGATGAAGCAATGAGTCGAGTCACCTCGCAGCGAGCCGGCGGCTTCGCCTCGGCGTCGTCGTCGCCGTCGTCTTGATGGGCTGCTCCTCGTCGAGCCGCAGCGGTGGCGGCCCGGCGGCCGCATCGTCCGGGCCGTGCGATCCCCTCGCCATGGCTCCGACGACGCTTGGCACCATCCTGGGCGTCGGACAGGACACTCCGCAGCAGGTGCCCTGACCGTCGAGGACGCGCTCGCGGCGCAGGGGTCGTTGCGGCGTTGGCGACCTGGTCGATCGGAAGCTAATAATGCGCTCGCGGCGTCTCGCCAGGCGAGGCGCCTGACGGCGGGGCCCGATCGCGCTCGCGACGGAACGCTTGAAAGTTGCTGTCTCGCGTCAGAGCGATGCGATCATGTGGCTCTTGACGCTGGACTCAGCTCAAGGACTTGTGCTTGAGGAGGACGCGGCGCCACACGAGCGCCCGCCAGTCGCCACGCTCGTACACCTCAGGCTGCTCCTGACCAAGCAGCGAGGCATAGCGCACGCTCACCTGCGGCACGTCCGTCGAGACAAGGCCCGACAGGACCAGCGTCGCTCCGGGGCCCAGGCGCGCCACGAGCGCGTCCGCGAACTCGAGGAGGACTGCACGCAGAATGTTGGCCACGACGAGATCGAACGGCCCGCGGGTGCCCTCGAGCGTCGGCGCATGGCGAATCTGATCGTCGACGCAGTTGGCGCGTGCGTTGCGCTCTCCGTGCGCACCCGCAGCGGCATCGATCTCGACGGCGTCGACGACAGCCCTGAGCTTAGCCGCGCCGATGGCCAGGATTCCCGACCCGCTACCGAAGTCCAACATTCGCCAGGGCCCGGAGCGCCTGGCGAGCGCGGCTATCGCCTGAAGACAGAGCTGCGTCGTTTCGTGCGTGCCGTCCCCGAACCCGGGGCCGGGATCGATGACGAGGCGGACCTCGTCGCCCTCGTCCGCGCCCAGCGTCGGGACAATTCTCCAATGCGGGGCGATGACGATGCCGACCCCGTCTGCACGAGCCATTTCCACGACCTATCACGGCCTGAATGCGCGGCGCGTCCAGAACGGCCCAGCCGTCGCGGCGTCCCCCGCTGTGGTTCGAAGCGTTCCTCAGGCGTGGCCTTCGGGCCCACCCCGCCTTGCTGCACGCGTTCCCCGGTCCTTCCCATTGACGATGCCGCCACCCCGGCGCTTTCCTCGCTCGTTCCAAGGAGCGCCATCAACCGTGGCGAAGCCCGCGAGCCAACGTCAGCAGCTGCCGGACCCGCTCGCTGGGCAAACGAGGACGGCCGGCAGACCGGGCCCACGAGGGGTCAGCGCGCGATACGCTCCAGGCTGACGCACTTGTTGTTTGAGTCGCAGAGGAGCACGAAGTGCCCATCGACGCCGGCCTCCGTGACGAACTTCATGAGCAGGGCGGCGGGGAACTGGACGGTCTCGCCGCTTGTTGCGTGCACGACCACGTGACGGGCCACGCCGCGGTAATAGTCGAGGTAGTCCTCGGGCAGGATGCGCAGGAAGAACTGGTAGCGTTTCATGGATGGCGGCGAGGCGAACCGCTTCCTCGGACGGCGTACTCCCAACAACATTACCAACGCGCCGCGCTCGCCCGCAGGCACCTTGATGACTTGCGCCTTTCGGCCTCCAAAGTTTCTCATTTTCGAGGCCACTTCCGCGTTCACTTTCGTTACCGCCCGGGGACTCGCTCACCATCCTTTCGATGGCTTTGTCAGTGGGCTTTAGGTCATCGATTTCTCTCCTCCCGTTGCCCGAGACCCCGTGCAAGTCCTGGGACCGACAGGGCCCGCGGAGGTCAAACTGGAAGCGCAGCCGACCAAACACGCAACCAGCGCGCTCTGCAATACGCAAAGGGCTACGCTCGACTCTCGCGTACCGCAGCGTGTGCCACTCAGCGCGGTCGCGCCGCGATCTCCGCCTCGACCGCTTCCGGCTCGTGCAGGTAGCGGGCGATGACGTCGGCGATGAACGGACTCGTGTACGCCTCGGGCCTCGGGTTCTCGATGACCTCCACGATGGCTTTGGCGGCGCCCTCCACGGGCTGCGCACCCGGCAGCTTGCGGTTGTCGACCATGCCGACCCCGAGCGAGTTGAGTCCGAACTCCGTTGCGACGACCCCCGGCAAGAGGAGCGTGACGTGGATGCCGGGGTGGGTTGCGCGCAGCTCGACGCGGAGCGACGCGGTCAGCATGTTCACCGCGCTCTTCACCGCTCCGTAGGCGGCCCTCACGGGAGCGAGCGGCGCGCGCGACAGGCCGCTCGAGACGTTGACGATCTGGCCGGCGTTCCTCGACTTGAAGTAGGGCAACACGGCCTGGATGCCGTAGACGACGCTCTTCATGTTGTCGCGCCACATCGCGTCGAGGTCGTCGTCGACAAGGTCGGCCACCGAGCGCGAGATGCCGCGACCGGCGTTGTTCACCCACACGTCGATGCGCCCGAAGCGCTCGATCGCCGCCTTGGCGAGGTGCTCGACGTCGCCCCGCTTCGTCACGTCGGTGACGACCGCGAGCGCACCGTCGCCGATCGCTTTGGCGACCGCGTCGAGCTCCGGCTTGCGGCGCGCGGCGAGGACGACCTTCGCTCCACGCGCCCCGAGCTGCTTCGCGAGCTCGGCCCCGATGCCAGCGCTCGCGCCCGTGATGACGACCACCTTGTCCATCGCTGCTTCGTTCGTCGTGCTCATGGCGCTCAACGTAGGCGCTGGAGTCGCTTCAGCCGAATGAATAGGATGTATGCGACGCATGCCCAGCGCTTATCGACGGGACCTCGACCTGAACCTGGGGAGGAATGAGTGCCTCTCGAGCGCGCGCTTGAGGGGATTCGACCCGGCTCCTGCGAAGAGTGCTTGGCCAGCGGCGAGCGCTGACTGTATGTTCAGCTCCATGATCGCCATGCACCCCGCCGTTCAGGCCCCGCTCGACCTGCTCGCGACCTCCCTCGCCGACGTGCGCTTTGCTGACGTCGACGGGCCGAGCCTGGCGCGCTGGGCGGCCGAGGTCGAGGCGGCGGCCCAGTCGGAAGCCGTCGCCCGCTCCGCGCTCGACGCGGCGAATCTGGCCTTGCAAGAGAAACAGGAGGCGCTGCTGCAACAGGCCCAGCGCGCCCTCGCCTACGCGCAGGTCTACGCGGAAAGCGATACGCCCTCACCGCGTCGCTCGAGGCGATCGGTCTGCCTCGCGCCACGCGTCGTGCGACCGTGGGGGACGCGCTCGTCCTGTCGGCAGCCTCGGACACGTCGCCCCGCCCTCGCGGCCGGCCCCGGAAGCGTCCAGCCGCCGAGCCCACGCTCGAGATGAGCATGCCGGGTGCAGAATGAAGAAGCCGAAGAACGCCGCAGCCGAGGCTGGGCCGGTGAACCGCCCGCTTTCAATGAAGGAGCGCGCGCGCAAGGCGCGACACGAGGCTTACGTGCACGCAAAGGAGCGGAGGAAGAACGACCCTCGCACACTCCAGTTGAAAGAGAAGGCGAAGCAGCTTCGGCGCGAGGCCAGCGTCAAGGCGAAGGAACGCCGCAAGAACGATCCCGAGCAGATCGCTTTCAAGGAAAAGCTCAAGAAGGAGCGGCAAGAAGCGACCAAGCTGGCCAAGGCGCAGCGGAAGGCCGCCGCGTCGGAGGCGAAGGAGGCCGAGCGCGCGAGCAAGGACGCGCGGCTGAACGTGACGTTCGTGGGCCTGGCCTAAATGAGTCGGGCCGGTCGAAGGGCCGTGCGCCGGAAGGCGCCTTCATTCGCTGGTGAACGCGGGGCGAGCGGTTCACTCTCCGCCACACCTTGTGACAAAAAAACCGACCCTACGCACGTGACGTCGGCCACCGCGGCGATGCGCGAATAGCGTTTGTAGGGAGTGAGCGGGAACGCCGAAGCCGCGGTGCGCCGAAGGGCATGACGGTGCAAACGGCAACGGCCTGGAAAGCGGAGCGCTCATCGCTCTTGCTCGAAGTTGTACGCAGGTAGCGTGGTGAGCCGTGTGTCCTCGATTGGGCCCCCCACGGTGAAGTGATAAAAGCTCTGCCACTCCCGTGAAGTGATCCCAAAGGCCTCATGGACGGGATCGTCGAAGTAACAGCCTATCCCGGTCGAGCGAATCCCCGCTTCTTCGGCCTCAAGGTAGAGGACCTGTCCCACCATTCCCGCCTCCCAGAACAGGTTCCGGTAGAACGCAGCGCCGTACGTGGTCAGGCTGCCCATGTAGTCGGCGATCATTCCCAGGCTGAAAGCTCCGTCACTGGCGATGTCCTGGCCGCAAGAAACGTTAGCCGCGAGCGTCCGACAGTCCCCTTCCTGGAGCAGGTACAGCGGGAGCCCCGGCGGACAAGAGGGGAGGCGCTGCCAGCGAAACTCCGGCCGCATCACTTCCCTGAGGGCTGCGAGCTTGTCGGGATCTCGCGCGAGCACGTAGAGGCCCCGAGGGACGCCTTCTACGCGGTGGACGAACAGGCCGAGATGGATGCGAGGCCGCCACGGGATCGCGTCCCAGGGCACCGATCGCCCGTCCCGCGTCGGCATCAACCGAGCGAGCGTGCGGAAGAACGCTTGCTGCGAGATCGCCGTCGAGCGATCCATCGCTACCGCGCTTCGGCGGCCAAGGATTGCCTTCTCCGCGGTGAGTAGCCCCTGGCGGACGGGTATTCCGAGGAGCTGCTCCTCCGTGGGGAACCTGGAGAAGTCTTCCGTGATCGGCGCGCTTCCGAATCGTCGCGTGGCCTGCGCAACCTCGTCGATCACGGGCCACTCGACGCTGTGCTCGGGGCTCAACGTGTTGGCCCTGCCGCACCATTGTGCGCCGATGCTGCCTGCCGTCAGCCCGTTCAGAAGCCGCGGAGGTGTCGATGGAAGCCCGCTTGTGACCAATGCGAGAAGCTCAGGCTCCTCACGCTCTGCTGGTCCGTAGTCGTCACCGCGGCTGAGCCCGAAGAGCCCAGCGATGGCGCTGTCACCGACCCCGTCCAGGAGCACCAAGCCCCAGCCAAGAGCCGCCGCCGCAATGCGCAGGGTTGCAAGTGCATGCCCAGCATCGTGTTGGCAATATCGGAACGCGCGCTCACCGTACTTCCAGGCTTCACGCCAATGGACCGACGAGAGGCCTACGAGGAAGGAACCATCGGGAAACGGGGCGCAGAGCTCGCTCCACCCGTTCGCATCGAGGATCGCGCGCCGTTCGAGAGCGTGCTCCTTGGGTGCGTAGTGGTACACGGCGGGCGCGTCGCCGAGCCGTTCGACCGCCGGTAGAACCGTATACCCCTCGGTCGGATGGAGATTCCCGCTCGATGGGTTCGCGCGCAGCGACCACCTCGTTTCATGGATCCGCTTCCAAGCCGTCAAGGACAGCGCGTATCGGAAGAAGAGAGAGATCGACTCCAGAGATAGCGGCTCGGGCAGCACCTGCCCGAGCGCGTAGAGCTGCCAGTAAGGAAGGAGACGGCCGGGTTTGGGTAGCGGGAGCCGAACGAGGTCCGCTCCTCGATAGCGTCGGAAGGGATCCGGTTGCGTGGCCCAGTCGAGGTACCCCGGCCCGGCGGCAAAGCGGTGGAGGTGGTGCTTCGTCCGCTCGTGATAGGCCACTACGATCTCCTCGGCCGACAGCTCGCCACCCGAGAGGCGGGGAGTTGTCACGGCGAAGACCCGGGAGCCTGACGCGCTCGCTTCGCCATGTCGACCATCGACCGCCGAACATCGTCGGACGTCGCGATCGTCGCATCGAACGCGAGCCGCGCTGCACGCGGGCCCTTCGGCGTCACCGCGGCGATCTCGAAGCCATACCGATCGACCGCGGTTATCGACGCGCTCGTCGCGTCCGCGATGCCCGCAAGCACCATCGCGTACGCAAGCACCGCATCTGCGTGGTCCTCGTTCATGTGCCTCAGGATCCCGGAAGCCGAAGCCGCTAGAGGATCGGGCGTTGCGGCGCGGTATTCCTCGGCACTTACCCAGGACATCCGCCCGAAACCGCCAATGTAGCGGAGCGCCGTTGGCTCGAGGCGATAGAATCCGAAGTCCTCGAACTCCACGTAGTACGAAGCGCCGGGTTGCTGCTTCAAGAAGGCGTCGCGCGCGTCCGCCCGTTCGGCGGCGCTGACCTTTGCGCACAGGCCGAGAATGGTGACGCGCCCGAGCGCGAGCGGCTGATCGTGCGTCCCAATGGGTTCAGTAAGGAGAACGGAGGCTTCGGTGCGAGCTTGCAGATTGCAAGTGTGCTCTGCAAGCTCGGAAAGCAGAAGCAGTGGGCGTCCCGCGCCGTCGACGGCCAGGGTCACAAGCGAGCCGTACGGAAAGCCAAATGGGTCGCGGGCAATCGTCGACAACGTCGCTGACTTCGCTTGCGCGGCAAGAGTGCGGCATCGTTCAGCGTGGCTCGGCGCACGAGCGTCCGGGACGGCGTTCTCCTCGCGGGGTGACGGCCGTCGGTGATCGCTGGGCATGCGACGAGCCGTAGCACGCGGATGAATCTCGACGTGGACGATGGCGATCATTCCCGGCGCGCCACGCACGGAAGAGCAGATCGTCGCATGGGTCCGTCCGCGAGCTCTGGCCGCAGAATGCCCGACGGCCAAGTAGCCCGCCTCCCGCGAGGCTGGACCACGGTCGGAGCCCGCGACCAATCAGATCAGGTGCAGGGTCTCGCCACGATCCGATGCGCAGCGGCCGCGACTTCAGCATTCGGATGGCCGAGAAGCAGCCTCACTGGCCCCCGGGAGGTCGTCTCGCTCGACCCTCATGATGACGGCGAGCCCGCTTTGCGGAAGCGCGTCGCCAAACTCGAACGACGGATCGCGATGCTCACCGCCGTCTTACGGCTCGTGCTCGCCCTGCTGCGCGTCTCTGGCTTCAGGCTCGAACTCTCGCGAGTTCCCGATGCCGCCGGCAAGCGACGCTTGCTGGGCGCTATCGAACATGCTCGGCGATCCATGCCGCTGTCGGCGGCGCTCCGAGTTCTCCGACTGTCGGCGGCCCGATACCACGCCTGGGCCCGAGGGGACGGCGTTTGCATGCTCGACGATCGACCCAGTTGTCCGCGATCCATGGTGCAGCGACTGACGTACGGCGAGCTCGAAGCGATCGGCGACATGGTCCAGTCCACCGAGCATCGCCACATGTCCATCCGGGGGCTCGCGCTCTACGCCCAGCGCGCCGGCAAGGTCTTCGCGCATCCGGGCACCTGGGGCAAGCTGGTCCGGGAGCGAGGCTGGCGACGGCCGCGGCTCCGTCTGTATACGGCCAAGCCGAAGATCGGACTGCGGACCCATGCTCCGAACGAGGCCTGGCACATCGATGTCACGATCATCAAGTTGCTCGACGGGACGAAGGCGTACGTTCACGCCGTCATCGACAATTTCTCCAGAAGAATCCTCGCGTGGAGATGCGCCTGCCACGAGGTGAGCGGCCGCCCGGGTGAGCACGTCGTGCGTGTTCATCGGGTCGAGCCTGCTGCCGCGGGTCCACGTCGCCGTTGAGGTTCTCGACGCCGGAGTCCATGAACACGTTCGTCGATGGCTTCGGCGAGGTCTTCCCTGCGCTTCCCCCGGAGCTCACCGGAGACCGACTGGGCCAAGGATTGGGCCAAGTGGCCCCCCTACATGCCGATTTCCCGGCAAATATGGTGGAGCAATGGGGGATCGAATTCAGCAGGGTATATACACGCCAACTAGTCGACGTTGCTGACCTTTTTGTCCAAGTCCTCGATTCTCCGTCGCTTCCAGCCGATCGCGACTTCCTCCCGTTTCCTCACCAGTTTGCCGAAAACCGCCCCCGTCGTGGCACGGGTGTGGCACGGGAAAGCTTTGCCGCAAGGAACGAGCGACGAGCTCGGACCGAGCCCGTCGAGACGTCGCGTAACAGCTACGGCTGCCCGGGGCCCGCCCAGATCAAGTCGACAGCGTATGCCTTGAGCTGGCGGTCGGCGGTCACCAGCCGTAGCCCGTCGAGTCGCGCCTGGGTGACGAGCACACGATCGAACGGATCACGGTGGTGTAGCGGAAGCTGGGCGAGGTCCAGCACGTGGCGCTGCTCGATGGGTGCACTCGAGTGCCCGAGCGCCGCGAGGCGGTCCGGGATGTACTGGTCGGGCGGGCTTGGAAGCCGAAGCTTGCCCAGGCCGTGCTTGATGACCATCTCCCACGCGCTCGCGGTCGACAGGAAAACCTCGTGCTCATCGCTGCGCAGCAGCGACTGCGCGTCTGCATTGAGCTTCTCGGGCGCGAGGAGGTACCAGAGCCAGCAGTGCGTATCGACGAGCAGCTTCACTCGTCAAACTCGAACGCGCGCTGCACGTCCGGGGGAAGCGGCGCGTCGAAGTCGTCAGCGACCCAGCCGGCGCCCGCGTCCATCCCCATCGCCCGTGCGCGGCCGCCAGCTCCTGGTCCGGGAGCTGCCACAACAGTGACCTCGGCCGGTCCCGTGGGGAGATCGGCCGGCAGCGTGAGCTCCACGCGATGGCTCTCTGGGATGAGGATGGTCAGCTTCGCCGCTTGCACAACGCGTTCAGAATACTTCGTCGCCATCGACCGCGCCACGCCCCTCAAGCCGGGTTACCCATCTCAGATGAGCTTTGCGAGCATCGCGCAAGGGCTGCGGTTGCGAAGGTGGGGGCGGCGACGATTCCAACCGGCGCTCCTCTCGCGTCGCTGGGTCGCCTCCGAGGCGGTCACCCAGCCGACCCTCGTACCTTACACCGCAGCCGGTACCAAGCGCACGAACACCGTCCACCCGGCCGGTGCCGCCGGCATCACCGCTGCCGCTCCTTGCAGGGCACGACGGTCTCCGCCTTCGTTGCCCAAAAGGGCTTCACAGGCGCAGCCAAGCTGTATCGGGCGCTGACGCACAGCTCCAAATGCCACCACCGCTGCCAAGAACATCGTCACCGGTGAAGCCCCACGGGCCTGTCGGCCAGCCGGCGCGCCGCTGATTTCCGCGCCTCTTGGCAAAGCGATGCGCCAGCTCGGGCCGCCGATGGCGCTGGCCTGCGAGCTGGCGCGACAAGTTTCGCAGAGTCACTGCGAACCAGGAGACCGGGTCAGCGAAGGCAACAGATGGCGCCGGATCTTCTCTTTCAGCCTATCCGGCAGCTGTATCCGTATCACCGAAGGACGAGACTCGGATTTTGTCACCACAATGCCGATCAGGGACTGGTCCGAGGTTTCACCGATCGCAACCCCCTGCGTCGCCGGTCCCCTATAGGGTTTCAGAACCTTGAGAACAGACCTCATCTGGCGACGAGTCCAGTGGGCGAGACCCAAAACATGCACTGCGCTCACCTGGTACAGCTTGCGCTCAACCATCACGTGCGGGTGGTCGGAAAAACTAACCTCGGCGCTTACTGGGAAGATAACGCCATCCGCGATCTCGTTGACTCGCGGATCCTTTAGGCGGTCTTCAAGGAGGCAGCGCGCAGCCTGGTTGCCCACGTCGTTCAGGGTCAAGCCCTGCCGGCGTTTGCCCGTCCGGTCGAAGATCTTGGTTTCGCCAGTGAGCACGTCCTGTTTCGTCGTGCGCAGGTGCGGCACATCAAAAGTGATGTTCGGCGGTAGCGACGGCGAAAAGCCGAGCGTCCGCTCCGACAAGAGGTCCGGCGCGAGCGTGACATCGAACTGCGTGTCGTCATCCCAAGGCACCAACTCGTAGAGTTCAACACCCTGTTTTTCGGCAACTAGGACGGCTGAGGCGGTGTATCCGCTTCCCGAGACGATGGCTCGACGCGTGAGTGCGGGCATGTGCAGGAGCTTCGCGCAGAGTTGCTCGACTTTCGTAACGTCGAGCGGGCGGCCTTCGTCCTTGACTTCCGTACCTGCGAACGCCGATCGCGTCCCATCGTCGTTCCTGGCGGTCACCGTGACGTCGACGTCGCGAGCCTTCTCCGCAAGCTCATCGTCGACCATGCTTCCAAGTTCGACATCAACGTGAGCAGGTTCGTAGGTGCGGACAAGCAATCCAACAAGAATGTGGACGTCGGTTTTCGTCAGCATGTCTTCCGTTCGCTCTCGAGGGTGAGACGATTGCGCTCGTCGTGAGAAACGTCAACGGTGCGCTAATCGTCGAACGCTGGCCAAGTCGGCTCCAACAAAGTGCGTCTGCGCGTATGGTTCGCGCCGCGACGGCGATGGCGCAACCTATCGACGGTTAGGCCAGAACTCGGTGCCGGCGCTTTGCCCCATAAAGTAGCGGCCATATGCTCCGTTGGCCTCGCCCGCATTGAGGTCCACCTCGAAAGGGCGACCGGGGGCCGGACCCGCGGCGCCCTGGACGATCGCCAGCCTGAACCTGTAGATCCGATAGGCAGGAGGCTTTCCCGTGGCAACGCCAGAGCAAGCCAGGACGCTCATTCGATTCGGCCTCGATCAGCTTCGGACAAGAAATGCCCATCACGAGTTCGAGCACTTGTGCAGGCACCTCGCCCGGAAACGAATCTGCAGCAACATCGTCCCGACCAGGCGACCGAAGTCTCCCCAGCTCACGCCGACCACCTGCCACGGCCCATCATCGACACCATAGGCCCGGCGAACGTAGTGGCTCGCCGAGAGCCCCGCCTCGATCGTCGCGGCGTCCGGGAGGTTGGGGTACGAGATGGCGAGGCCGAGGGCGTACCACTGCGGCAACGACAGATCGAGCGGGAGGTCGACCGAGAAGGCGTCCTCTGCGCACAGCACCTCCTCGATCTCCCCCCACGGGAGCGAGAGGCCCCGCGCCCGCGTCTGCCGATCTGCGAGGTCCTTGGCGAGGCGGAATGCGTCGCGGGGATGGTCGGCGGTTCCGCCGGCCTGGTCGGCCGTCTCGATCCGAACCACCCACCACCCGTCCGACAGCAAGTGAACGCGCACGGCGAGGACCGTCGAACCGGCCCGAATCTGGTGGATGATGCCCTCCGCGCCCGCGGGCTTGGAGCTCAGGAGTTCGATCGTCATTTCCGCAAGAACTGTCGCACCGTTCGCGGCTACGGCAAGGGGCCGGTGCGTGCGCCTGTCGATTTTCACGCAACGCGTATGGCGAGCTGGCCGATAGAAGGGCACCTGCGCTCACGTCCCGCCCCACCGCGTGCGGGAGCTCCACCGCGAGTGGGCCCGCTCGCTGGAACACGGACGCCTGACCGTCACGCCCTCGGCGACACCGCCGAGCTTACCGAGCTCGCCGCCGGAGCCCACGCGCTCTTCGAAGGTCGAGACTGATGGCCACCCGTGGTCAACCTCGCTCCGATCTCGTTGGCCAAATTCCCTCGGATCGACGTGGCCAAATCTCCTCGGATCGCAGTGGCCGTTTACAGACGACGGCCGCGAGCCGCCGGCAACCCATCCGCGGCCTAAAAATGGGCAATTCGTCGTCGCGCTCGATTTCTGTCACCGGATTTCCGTTGTCCTATTCGAGGGTTCCCTTGGAGAAGGCACAACCGTCGATTTTTAGTCACCGAAAATGCACTACCTAATTCATGACTTAGATACCACTTGACACCACGCCTTTATCTTGCCCTCCGTCTTCGACTCCGGGTCCTGAGCTTCTTGATGCTCGCGAGGTTGCCGCGCGGATCAAACCGAGAACGTCGCGGTGATGCCGCGGACCCCCGCATCCTCACGAAGGGCTCGTGCTGGGGCCACGGCAAGAAATCGGCCTACGTGGACCTCGCGGTCGAGGGCACCGAGGGTCTGCGCGCATTCGTGGAAAGGGTAAACGTGGTCGATCGGCAGATCCGGCCCGAGGGTCTCATCGACGTGACTCTCAACTGGAGCGAGGAGGTCGTCACGGCTTGCGCGTT